>Ga0155175_116_pt6 | contig 112342 bp, 109 predicted proteins | sample RifCSPhighO2_01_FD_106143 | JGI IMG/M metagenome (GOLD analysis project Ga0155175, IMG submission 106143) | Sphingopyxis sp. RIFCSPHIGHO2_01_FULL_65_24 | reverse complement strand
GTCGCGTCGGCGAGGGCGGCGGCGATCGCCGCGGTCTCGGGCGCGACCCACCAGCCGCAGCCCTCGGTTTCCAGAACCTGCCAAGGCGTCCCGGTCGTCGTGATGACGGGAATGGCGTGGGCCAGCGCCTCTGCCGCCGAAATCCCGAAATTCTCGGTATAGCTCGGCAGCAGGAACAGCGACGCCTCGTCATAGAATGCGGTTTTCGCAGCACCGCTCGCGGGGCCTGCAAGCGAAATTGTGTCCGAAAGGCCTGCGGCGGCGATTTGCGCTTCCAGTTGCGCGCGGAACCCGTCCTCGTCGGGGCCGACCAGTTGCAGCCGCCAGCCCGCCGGCCTGACCGCGGCCCAGGCGTCGACCAGCATCGTCAAGCCTTTCACCGGATGGATCCGGCCCAGGAACAACGCGGTGCGGACCGCGCCATCGGACATCGGCGCGCGCGGCGGCTGGTCCGGAATGTCGATACCGTTGGCGATCAGCAGCGGGCGTCGCGCGGGATAACGTTCGCGGATGCGCGCGACCTCGTCGTCCGCCGTGGCGTGCAGCCGCGTCGCCTGTTCGACCCCGCGCTTCTGGTACAGCGCCCAGGCCAGCCGCTTCTTCCAGCGCCGGTGGTTCCACGCCCAGGGCTGCATCATGCCCCTGACACTCAGCAGGCGCGGGATCGCGTGCGTACGGCAGTGGCCGGCGATCCGCGCGCCATGGGGCAGCCACAGGCCATTGTCGTGCACCACGTCCCAGCGCTGCGCGGTCAGGACCGTGTCCAGTTCGGCGGCGGCGATCGTCACGCTGCCGCTGGGGTCCATCGTCGCGACACGGTCGGCGCTGCCGTCGGCGGCCCACACCGTGACGTCATGGCCCAGCGCCGCGAGTGCCCCCGCCAGCCGTCCGACCGAATAGGCCGGACCGCCATGTTCGAGCCGGAAACTGGGATTGGTCAGCAGGATCCGCGTCATACCCGCTGGGTTCGGCCCTGTTTCTCGGCGAACTGCCGGATATCGAGATAGCGCTCGAGAATCTTCGCCACGATGAAGCCGATCACCAGCGAGGCGTAGAAGGTCGAGAACAGGCTCGACATGTTCGCCAGCGGCTGGACCATCGCGACCAGACCCGACATCAGCGGGATCGCCTCGGTCATCCGCCCGTCGGCGAGCGCGCGGTAGGCCCGCAGGTCGAGATAGCGGACGAACAGGCCCATCAGGAACGAGAAGAAGATCACGCCGAACATCGCGAAATTGGCATAAAACTCAAAAAAGGGCCCGATGCCGAACGTCGTTTCGTTGCTTGCCTGATAGCCGGTATGCGCGGTGAGGAATTCCGAGCCGCCGCGGACCGGCTTGGTCGTCCAGATCGCGCGCGGGACAAAAGCGAAGAGACCGGCGAGCAGCGTCGAGCCATTTTCATAGGTGTCGGGCTGCGCCTGGAGTTTTTCGACCGCCATGCCGGTGAACAGGCTCTGATTCAGGCGCGAGTCGAGGACGTAGAGCTGCTTCTGGTCGCTGCTCGACAGCGAGCCGAACTGGCCGATCGCGTCGACGAGCCCGTCGACGCGCTCCGACAGCGTCGATGTCGGCTCCCACACCACTTCGCGAAACTGGCCGCGGGTCAGCAGATAGTTGGTCGACAGGAACAGGAAGATATAGCTGGCGGCAACGACCGCGAGTATCACCCGGCCGATGCCGAAACGACGGCCCGCAATGGTCAGCCAGAAACAGCCGATGATGATGATCGCCGCGACCGCATCGGCCAGAATCGCGTTGCCGAGCAGGTTGGCGATGGGAATGGCGACGGTGATCGCACCGATCTGCCACATCGTCAGGCCCTCGTTCAGCCAGACGCGGCGCAGGATCGACAAGCAGATACCGATGATCAGCAGGTTCTTGCCGCTGACGATGACGGCGCCGATCGTCGGAATCTGCGCGATGGCGGGAACGACGGTGATGGCGAAAAAGAAGAATACGCCAATCGCCAGCACGCTTTTCTGCGCCACGCGGAGGAACCGGGCCGGCATACGGCGCGCGTCGAAATCGACATGATAATTGTCGCCCAGATACGACATCAACCAGATGCCCAGCGCCATCATCACGAACCCGATGGTCGAAACTTGCAACCCCTTGGCCACCGTGTCGCGGGTATAGCCGATGCCGTTCAGATAGGGGTCGTACTGGTGATAATATCCGGGAATCAGGTGAACGCCGGCGGCCACATGCATGATCGCCAGCGCGAACAGCATGGCCATTGGAAAGCCGAGCGTACCCTTGTTCGAGCGGATCGTGTGCGCCATCACGCCGAACATCGTGACGGCGCCGACCGACAGCCAGAACAGGATCGTGGATTCTGCGGTTTCGAAAAGCATGCCCAGTCCTAATGCCCTGCTACGCGCGCGCTGTCGAGCGCCGCGGACCATGTCGACGCGGTACGCATCAGGCGCGCATGCCGAGCAACAGCCGCCGCGTCGGCGAAGACAGCGCGAACAGCCGATGCAGCGCGACCCCGACAGCAACCGCCACGACCACGATAATCGGCCATTCCAAGGCGGGTTTGAGCAGCGTCAGCACCAGAAGATGGGTGTACATGATCGTCAACGACGCGCGCCCGATCGCGGCCACACCGGGGACGGGGACGGCGGAAACAAAGCAGATCGCGGCGATCGCGGCGGCAGCGGCGAGGGTTGCGACCGGAAAGACGCCATAATCCAGATATTTGAAATCGACCTTTCCGCCATAGGGGGCGAGGAGGAAGAAGGCGGCAGCGCAGAGCGCCAGCCCGGCGACCGCCTTCCAATCGGCTTTTGCGACCCGATCGAGTCCGACATGATGGCCGGCGGCGGCAAAGGGCAGCGCCATGCCGACGGTCAGCAGGCCATAGGGATTGAACGGCGTGAGACCGCCGAGCAGGAAGGAAGCGGTCGCTGTCGCGGCGAGGACGACGCCCTGCGCCCACAAGGGCAGGCGAAGCAGCAGGTTCAGCAGAAGCAAGGTGGCGAGCAGCGCGGTCGGGAACCAGAAGGTCCCGAACGCACCGGTCAGGAAGGTGCCGCCGAACAGGAAGTGAAGCGGGCCGGGTACGGGAAGCCCGCTTCCCACCGCTGCATTGGCGAGGATCAGGCAAAACAGGATGAGCAGGGCGAAGGCGACATAGGGAAGCAGCAGCGCCCGCGCCTTGCCGAGCGTCGCGGCGACGCCGCTGAAGGACCGGAAGGTGAGACCCGACAGGAAGAAGAACAGCGGCATGTGAAACAGGAATATGTCGTGGACCAGCCGGTCGACGGTCGCGATATGGCCGACGACGACCAGGATGATGCCATAGCCCTTGGCGCGGTCGACCCATAAGGCGCGCGGTGGCGGCGTTGCCGTCTCCATCTAGGGTCGTCCGAGGCGGGTGCCGGCGATCAGCGCGCGCATCGCTTGCTCGATGCTCTTTGCAAAGGCGCCGAAGCTGTAGACGTCAAGCGCCGCACGCGGCGGCGCCTTCGCCGTCAGCACCGCCTCGACCCCCGCCGCGACCGCAGCGCGATCGCCCGGATCGACCAGCAGACCCAATTCGCCGTCGAGCAGCGCGTCGCGCCCGCCGTCGAGCGTGCTGCCCATCACCGGCACCCCGCACGCCAGCGATTCGAGAAAGACGATGCCGAAACCCTCGCCGCGGCTGGGCATCGCGAAGGCATCGGCGAGCCGGTAATGATCGAGCTTTTCGGCGCGGTCGATGAAACCGGCGAAGATCACCGTGTCGGCGACCCCCAGTCCAGCGGCGAGATCGATCAGCCGCTGTTTGTCGGGGCCCTCGCCGGCGACGAGATAGCGCAGGTCGGGCTGGCGCTCCTTGAGGTCGGCCATCGCCTGGATCATCTCGTCGACGCCCTTGTGCCGGTCCCATCCGGGCAGGCGCGCCAGCGTCATCACCACTTTCTTGCCCGCCAGCCCGTAACGATCGACCAGATAGTCAGGCCGGGGGCCGGGGGTGAAGTCCGACAGCTCGACGCAATTGTGGACGATGTGCATCGGCACACCCGGCATCCAGTCGCGCATGCGGTCCTGCGTCGTCCGGCTCACCGGCCAGATTTCGGTCACCTGTTCGGTGGCGCGCAGCCGCGAGGGACCCGGCTTGTCCCACACTTCGATGCCATGCGCAGGGAGGACGACCGGGATGCCGAAACGCCGCGCGATCCCGATGACCAGCGGGACGAGGTTGATATGGCCGACAAAGATCAGGTCGGGGCGCCAGACGAGGCAGTGGAACAGCGCCTGCACGCCGAACACCGCCTTGTCGGCGGCGGCGCTGCCCATGCGCCCGCGGCAGACGATCCGCATTTCGGCGTCGTCGATCCCGCGCAGCGCGTCGGCGACGTTGCGATTATATTGCGCGATGCCGCTCGCCGCCTGATAATCTTCGTTGAGGAGCAGCAGCACCTTCATGCCGTGATCACCCGGCGAATTTCGGCCAGCATCGCGCGCGCGCGGTCGTCGAAATGGGATTCGATTTCGACCGTCCGCCGCCGCGCCGAAGCCCGAACTTCATCGGCCTCGGCGGCGGGCATCGCCAGCAGCCGCTGGGCCTTCGCCAGCATTTCGGCGGGGGTGGCGAAATAAAAGGCGTCGCGGTCGGCCACAAAGAAGTCGCGATGCTCGGGGCTGTCGGGCGCCAGCAATATGCCGCCGACCGCCGGCACTTCGAAGCTGCGCAGATTATGCGAGCCTTCGTTGTGCGGCCGGAACATGTTGAGCTGGAACCGGTAGCGCCGCAGGATGCGCAGCATGTCGGTGCCGCGCTCGACCGGATAGATGCCGAGCATCGGCCCCGGGGTCAGGAACTTCTCCCACCCCCAGCCGAACAGGTCCATCGCGACGCCATTTTCGATGAGCAGCCGGACCGCCGCCGCGCGATCCTCGTCGGGATTGGCGTTGAAACAGCCGCGCAGCACCTCGGGCTCGCTCGCGAGTTCGTCGTGCAGCGCATCGTCGACCGCATGGCCGAAGGGCAGCACGGCGACCGGCAGGTCCGGATAGGCCTCGCGCATTTCGCGCCCGATCGGGCCGCTATAGGTGAAATAGAGCCGATAGGCCGGAATGCTGTCGCGGACATTCGCGTTGCCCGCGCCCGACAGGAAAAAGCGAAAGGGGTGATCGGGGTTGTAGTTGACCAGCTGGACACCGCGCGCCGCGATTTTGCGGAGCAGGGCGGGGGGATAGTCGAAGCCCTTGAAGACGATCAGCACGTCGGGTTTTTCGGCGGCGACCGCACGCTCGAGCGTCTTCGCCGCTACCGATCCTGCCAGCCGTCGCAGGCGCAGCAGGATGCGCCCGGCCAGCGAGGCGGGCGCTTCGCCGATGTCATAAGCAGCGACATCGGCCCCGGCATGGACCAGCCCGCGATAATAGCAATCGGGCACTGCCCAGGGATTGCCGCTGACCGGCGTCAAGATCTTCACGATGCGCCCCCGCGGGTCCGCGTCATGATCCGCAGCACCGGCGCGAATTGCTCTTCATAGGCCCATTCGGCGATCATCCGCTGGCGTGCGGCTTCGCCCATCGCGCGCACCGCGTCGCGGTCGCCGCCAAGCTTCCGGAACGCCTCGGCGATCGATGCCGCGTCGGCGGGGTCGCAGGCAACCGCATAACCCGGCTCGACGAACATCGCGTGCCAGTCGGCGCCCGGCCCGACGACGAGCGCCTGTCCCTGGCCGATCGCGTCGAAGGTCTTGTTCGAGGCCCCGGCCATGTAGCGCAAATTGACTTCGAAGGCATCGAGCGGCAGCGCCGCAAAGGTGACGTCATAGCCCTGCAATGCGCCGAGCAGTTCGTGATAGGGCATCGCGCCGCGGAACAGCAGCCGATCCGCACAGCCCCGCGTTTCGGCATGGGCGCGGAGGCGGTCGCAATGGCCGCGCGACGACACGGTCTCATATCCGATCACCGTCAGTTCGATGTTCGGCACCGCGGCCAGCGCGTCGACCAGCGCGAAGGGGACGCGGTGGCTATTGATCGACCCGGCATAGACGACACGTACCGGGCCTTCGGCGGCGATGGCGCGCGGCGGCCCGACCTCGTCGCGGCAGGGAGTGTTCCAGGCGACGATCGGCGCGCGTCCCGCGGGCAGCCCGGCGTCGCGCGCCAGCAGTGCCGCTCGGTCGGCGTTGGGCAGCACGACGGCGTCGGCGCGGCGCGCCATCGCCTTGCGCCCGGCCCACTCTGCCCGCAGCCGCGCCGACGCGCCTTCGACCGGCGAGTCATGCTCGTGATAAACGATGCCGCCGCGATGAAACGCACGGACCGGTGCGCAGAGCAGCGCCGCGGTCGCGTCGGCGATATAGAGCCAGTCGGGCTTCCAGCGCCGCACCAGAGCGGCTGCCTTTGCGGCGAAACGCAGCGGGGTCAGGCGCCCGAAATACACCCAGTCACAGGCATCCGAAAGATCGTCGGCGACCGCAAGCGGGTCGCTCTCGCCGAACCCGACGCCGAGATAGCGGACCTCGTGCCCGTCGCGGCGCCACAGCCGCCCGGCGCGCATCGCCGCAGGAAAACCGCCGGGGTTGGCATATTGGATATATAGGATTTTCATCGCGTGTGATCGCCGGATGCCTAGACGGCGATTCCGTAGACATCGACCGGCGGCGCGCTTTGCAGCCGCTGCGCCACAAGCGCCTCGTCGCGGACATAGAGGCTGTTGTTCGCGGCGTGAACCGGGGTCGACGAAAGCCGCCGGGTGAACGGGTCATAGTGGCGCTGCACGAAGCCATGGCCCGCCAGCAGGTCGGCGATGTCCTGTGTCACCGTTTCGACCTCGACCGCCTGCAACTGCGGTGAAGCCAGGGTCTTCGGCGCGCCCGCGATGACAGCGGGTTCATGGCCCTCGACGTCGATCTTGATGAGCAGGGGCACGCGGCCCGCCAGCACCGTGTCGAGCGTCGTGCCATGGACGCGCACCGCGCCCGGGGTATCGGCGTCGGCGACATGGTTGATCGTGTCCATGCCGCTGGTGAACCATAGCTCCTGTTCGCGGTCGCCGAGCGCGCTCGTGTGCACTTCGACCTGGCCGCCGACGCCATTGGCGTCGATGTTGCGCGCCAGCGTCGCGACCGTGTTGGTGTCGGGTTCGAACGCGATCACGCGGGCGCCCGCAACCTTGGCGGCGAGGATCGTGAAGCTGCCGATATTGGCGCCGATATCGACGAACAGGTCGTCGGCACGCAACATATGGAGCACGAAGCCCATGTCGGCGAACTCGTGCAGCCCGAAATAGACGTTGCCGGTCGCGCCGGTCATCCCGCGTTCGACGACGAGCCGGCTACCGCCGACCCACGGATGGACGCGCGGCCCGCCGAGCAGCCGGGCACTGAGCTGCCATCGCGCGATCCGCGCGAGGGTGCGCAGCCGTTGCCGCTCGCCGATCGGGTGTGCCATCGCATAGCGGACAAGCCGCGCCGGCGAAAAACCGCTCATCGTGCATCGTTTCCCGATGTTGAGGCCGCCATCAGCGGACCGGCTGAAGGTCGACTTGCTGAAACTCCGCCTGCAGCGCCGAGGTACCGAAACCGCCCGCGACGATCAGGCCGACCCAATAGTTGCGGCAACCGCCGTTCGGGACGCTGAAGTCGACGGGATCCGCTGCAACGCCGCGCGCATATTTGATGCTTGCGAACACGCCCGACTTGTCCTGTTCGGCGCAGGCGACCTGCCAGACCGCCGACGCATCGTCGTTGCTGGTCACCAGCCTGCCGCGCGTGGCGAAACGATAGCTGCCGGGGGTCAGCTGGACGAGCTGGCGCGCGACCAGATTGGGCCGTTCCTCGTCGGACACGACGACGAGCCGGTTGCCCTTCGCGTCCTTGGCGATGTCCGAGCCATAGGCCGATTCGCGGATCAGGTGCCAGTCGATCGGCGGGTAGGGGCCTTCCTCCTGAAAGCGGCCGTGATGGACGATCGACGTGTCGGCTTTCGGCCCGGCGCCCGCGATCTGGCGCTCATAGGCGCGCGCGGCGTCGAAATCATGCTGGACGACCATCATGCTGATCAGCGTCCGGTCGAGTTCGCCAAAACTGGGCGGCAGGTCCTTGCGTACCGACAGGATGACCTGCGCGAGCGGCACCGCCTTCTGCTTGGTCCCGATATAATAACTCAGGAAGCTGGGCAGCCAGTCGGGCGCCGGACGAAACAGCCGCACGAACTGCGGCTTCATTTCGGGTTCGGCGATCGCCTTCGACAGGATCGGGAACAGCAGCGCCTGGCCGCGCCGCGAGGTGCGCAGCGAGGCATCGACGTCGGTCATCGCCTGGTCCATGCGGCCGCGTTTCACGGCATCCTCGATCAGCCACAGATTGGCGACATAGTCACGCCGCGTAAGATAGGTCGCGGCCATGATCGCGGGTTTCACCGGCTTGCCATGGCGCGCGTTGTCGAGGCCGATCATGCGATAGGCCGCGGGCAGCATCGGGTTACCGTCGAGCGCCTCGCGGCTCAGCTTTGCCGCCGCGCCGGTCTGGCTCGCGTCGCCGGTGGCATAGACGAGGTCGCTCGCCATCTGCGCCTTGACGGTGGCATTGAACGGATTGAGCGTCAGCGCGCGCGCCGGGCTGTAGACCGCCATGACCGACGACGCGGTGAACGTCGTGACCAGCAGCCAGACCACGAACACCGCGGCGCCATAGAGGAGGACACCCCGGCCCGGCAGGCGCGAGACATGCCGCGCGCCCGATCCACCGATTTTCCTGCCCCCGACTGCGACCCTATTCACCCGGCTGCGTGTCGGCATAGCCGTACCCATATTCATAACCATAGCCGTAATAGGCCCGCTTTTCGTCGAACTTGGTCAGCACGACACCGAGCAACGTCGCTCCGGCGGCGCGCAGGCGTGCGAGCGAATAACGGATCGCATTGGTTCGGGCGCCTTCGGCCTCGACGCAATAGACGACGCCTTCGACCTTGCTCGCCAGCAACGGCGAGTCGGCAAGGCCGAGGACCGGCGGCGCGTCGAGCACGACATGCTGGAAATGCTGGCCCAGCGCCGCGACCAGGTCGGCGATGCGATCGCTCGACAGCAGTTCGGCGGCGTTCGGCGGCATCGGGCCAGCGGTGATGAAGGGCAGGCCATCCTGTTCGTCGTGATGGATCATCGCCATGATGTCGTTGTTGCCCGACAGGAAGTTGCTCGTCCCCGCGCCATTGGCGACACCAGCGAGGCGGTGGACCGACGGCGAGCGCAGATCGCAATCGACGATGATCGCGCTGCGTCCGATGCGATGGAGCGATAGCGCCAGCGCATAGGAAGAGGTCGACTTGCCTTCGCCCTTGCGCGTCGAGGTGCACATGAGCGAGCGCGGGACGCCGGTGGTAGTCGAGAAGCGCAGCGCGGTCTGGACCGACAGATAGGCTTCGGACTGCGACGACTTGCGATCGCGCACCTCCTCGATGGCCAGTTCGTTGTCGGTATCCGGAATGACGCCGAGCAGCGGGAGGTCGGTGACTTCCTGTGCTTCGGCGGGGTCGCGGACCGTGGTGTCGATCTGGGCGAGGATGATCGTCAGCAGCGCGGCAAGCGCAAGGCCGATCAGCAGCGCGGTGAACATGTTGCTCGTCAGCCGGGGGCTAGACGGGACGCCGGGGACCAGCGCGCGATCGACGATCGCGACATTGTTCGTGCCGACGCCGCCGGCGATTCCGACTTCCTTGTAGCGCTGGAGCAGCCCGTCATAAAGTTCGCGGTTGGTGTCGACCTCGCGCTGCAGGATGCCGTACTGGACGCTGCGGCGACGTTCATCGACCAGATTGACCTTGGTCCCCGACACGCGCGAGCGCAGTTCCTCTTCGCGGGCGGCCGCGGCCGTATAGGCGGCGCGCGCGGTCGCGACGTTCGATCCGCCGACCTGATTCTGCTCGGCGTTGATCGCCCGGTCGACTTCCTTGATCTGGCGGTCAAGTGCCTGCGCCGGCGGGTAGTCGGGCTGAAAGATCACCATCAGCTTGGCATATTCGGATTGCAGGTCCACCTTGCGCTGGCGCAGGCCGGCGACGCTGGCGCTCCCGCTGGCGAGGGCGGAGGCCTGTCCGGTTGCGGCCTTCAACGCGCTCTCGGCGGCGATCCGTTCGATCGTCGCCTTATTGAGCGCATCGTTCAGCGCGACCAGGTCGGTGGCCATGATCGAGCGCTCGACGGTCGGTGCCTTCGGGTCGCTGCTGTCCGACTGCGCGATGGTGAGGATGCCCTGCCGTTCGGCATAGCTCATCATCTCGCGCTCGGCCTCTTCCATCTTGGCCTTGGTCTGCTGCAGCTGATCCTCGAGGAACCGGCGTGCGTAGGACGCGGAATCATAGCGGCGCTCGAGATTGCCGGCGATGAAATTCTCGGCCCAGCTGTTGGCGATCTTCGCCGACAATTCGGGGTTGGGGGTCGACACCGAAATGTCGACCAGCGCCGATCCGATGACCGGCTTGATCTGGACCATGCTGCCGAGCACCGAGGCGACGCCGCGGGTCGCGGCATCGAGTTCGGCCTTCGACATCACGCGCAGCGACGACGGCGGCGCCTTGCCGCCAAAGGCCGCCAGGAAGGTCGGGTCGCGCGCCAGATTCAGGCTTTTCGCGACGCGCGCGGCCTGCGAACGGGCGCGCAGCAAGTTATACTGCGTCTGATAGAATTCCTGCTCGACGCGGCCGCCCCGTTCGGGCTCGACGCCGCTCATGTTGAGCACCTTGGATTCGGTACGCGAAACCTCGATCCGTGCGTTCGCGGTATAGATGCGCTGGGCGAGCATGGTGTAGACCGCGCCGCCGATCAGGCAGGCGATGATCGTGCCGATGATCACCCATTTCCAGCGCAGCGCGACGCGCCAATATTGCAGGATCCACGGCATCGCCGTCGCGAAGCCGCCGGCCTGCCGCCCCTGATCGCCTTCGGCGGTCTGGCTTGCTGGCACGGGCAACGGCTGGGATTTGGGGGTTGCGTCGGTCATGGAACGAGTCGAACTTCCTGCAAATCTTACTTGATGAGAGCTACGATCGGCGAGACCAGCAGCGGTGTGGTCGCCAAGATATCCTTGAACAGGCGGCGCCCCGGCGAATCGCCGACCACGACGACGTCGTTGGCAAAGACTTCGGGATCGTCATACACGCCGGTCCGGATGGCTTTCAGATTGTAGAGCGCGGCCATGCGTTGCCCGCCGACGGTGCGAAAGATCACGACATCGTCGAGCTTGGCGAATTCGGTCGTCCCCTTGGCGAGCGCGACGGCGCGGATCAGCGACATCTTGCCGACCACGGGATACAGGCCCGGCTGCGCCACCTGTCCCTCGACTGTCAGCACCTGGCTGACCGATTCGGTGACGTTGACGCTGACATCGGGCCGGCGAACGAAGCGCGTGAGCTTTTGCTCGATCGCCTCGGCGAGTTCGGCGCTCGTCTGGTTCGATGCCTTGATCTGTCCGACCAGCGGCAACTGGATCATGCCCGCAGCGTCGGTCTGAACCTGCTTGCTGAGGTCGGGGACGCCATAGACATCGACGCTGAGCCGGTCGAACGGGCCGATCAGATAGGGGCGCGTCTCACCGACGAGGTCGTTCCCGGTTGGCGCGGGCAGCGCATTGCCGTCCATGACCTGGAGCGTCTGGGTGCTCGTGAGCTGCGGGCGACCGCCACAGCCGGCCAACAGGCAGGCGGCGGTCAGGCTAGCGATAGCCAAACGAAAGTTCACCGAAACATCATCCCTTTTTTATGTCCTGAGGGGACTAGCCCGCCCACCCCGCAAAGGAAACCGCAAAATCAAACCTATGTCGCAACGCAGCATCGGTTCAGCGGAAACCGGCGGAGGTCTTTTGCCCCTTGCGGCGCGCGCTGGGGATGTCGGGACGACGATAGACGAGCACCGTGGCAAGCGTCGCCATCGCGGCGAGCGCGGGCGTCCGCAGCGGATAATCGACCAGGCTGGCCGCCGCGAAAATCGCCAGCATCATCACCGATACGAGGATTCCGATGCGGTCGGTCGGCGCCGACTGCTCGTGCTGCCAACCGCGCTTCGCCGCGCGCCAGACGATCAGGCCCCAGCCGACCAGCAGCAGAAGCGCGGGCAGTCCGCCGTCGATCAACAGCTCGAGATAGTCGTTATGGGCGTGGTTCAGATATTGCAGCGACAGCAGGTTGACCGGTTCGACGATCTTGTACGCCGCCTCGAAACTGCCAAAACCTCCGCCAAACGGCGCATAGTGCCAGATCATCGCGTTGAGCGTCGGAAGGACCGCGAAACGCAGGTCTGCGACCACGTCGCTCTGGTCGAGCCGATCCATGAAACCCGCCCCGAACAACAGCATCGCCGTCGCACCGGCGAGCGTTCCGGCGATCGACGCGATCAGCGTGAGCCGCACGATCTTTGCCGCCGATTCGGTGCCGACCGCGGCGCTGCGCATCCGGTAGAGCAAGATGCTGGTGACGAGGAAGCTGACGCCGCCGATGGCCAGGCCGGCGCGCGAACCGGTCGCCATGATCGCGAGCATCATCGCTACCCCGCCGAGCACACCAAGTAGGGTTGCGGCGTGGCTACCGGCGCGATCGGCGCGGCCATGGACGTACCACAGCAGCAGCGGCCAATAGAGCGCGAGCAGCACCGCATGATGGTTGCGGTTGGCGAAAAAGCCCACCGCGGCGCCGGTGTTGGTTATGCGGTGGAAATAAGGCGCGCCCTCACCGCCGAGCAATTGGAGCACGCCGAACACCGCCGCGACGCCGAGGAAGGCGAGCAGGCGCAGCGGCAGTTGCCGCAAGTCCTGGTCGGACGTGCGCCCGACCAGCAGCACGACCGCCAGCGGGACCAGCAGGTCGAGCAGCGAATGGATCGCGCGGCCCGGCGAGAGCGCCAGCGGGCGCCAGCCGATCTCGACCCCGGCGGCGGTCATCCGCGACGCGAGTTCGCCATGGCCGGGCAGCGCAGACCACAGGCCGGCGGGCAGCGGGATGAGCTGGATCAGCATCCATCCCGCGGCGGCGGCGAGGAGGAGCAGGAGCGGACGGCAGCGTTGCAGCCGGTCACGCCCGCGCTCCTCAACCCAATAGGGAAGAGCAATCGCGATCGCGACGATCGCCAGCGTGCGCACGATGACCAGCCCGACGCTGTCGACGCGGGCCGACCCGCCGAAGAGCAGGATGGCGATCAGGAAAATCGCCAGAAACCAACGATCGAAGAGGGACTCCCGGGAACGCGACATTCATTCTTCCATGTTTTCAGTCGTTGACCGCGCCTTAGGCAGATATTGCCGCATGCGCCACCCCCGGATGGTTAAATCGACCAGTAGCGGTGGGTCGAAGCCGCGTCGGCGGCAGGCGCCGACCACATGCGCTTGATGTCGGCGACAAGCCCGCCGGGACGCAATATCGCCGCGAGATCGGTCCCTGAAAGCGTGCGAAATGCCTCGTGGCGCACCGCGCCGATCACGCAGTCATAGGCGGGTTCGCCGGGCATCGGCGCCAGATCGAGCCCATATTCGTGTCGCGCTTCGGCGGGGTCGGCGTGCGGGTCGTGGACCGCGACGGTGTGGCCGTGTCCGCGCAGCGCCTGCACCAGATCGATGACCTTGCTGTTGCGCAGGTCGGGGACGTTTTCCTTGAAGGTCAGCCCGAGGATCAGGATATCGGCGCCCGGTTTGCCGAGCGCGGCGTGGATACCGTCGGCCATCCACTGCGCCATACCGTCGTTGATCGCGCGGCCCGACAGCACGACCTGCGGGTCGATGCCCAGCTCCTGCGCGCGGTGGCTGAGATAATAGGGGTCGACCCCGATACAGTGGCCACCGACGAGGCCGGGTTCGAAGGGCAGGAAATTCCACTTCGTCCGCGCCGCGTCGAGCACGTCCCACACCGAAATGTCGAGCGCCGAGAAAATCTTGGTCACTTCGTTGATGAAGGCGATGTTGATATCGCGCTGGGCGTTCTCGATCACCTTCGCGGCCTCGGCGGCGCGGATCGACCTGGCGCGGAACACCCCGCCGCTCGTCACCTTGCCATAGACGGTGGCGAGCAATTCGGTGATCTGGTCGTTCTCGCCCGCCAGCACCTTCATGATCTTGTCGACCGTATGCTCGCGGTCGCCCGGATTGATGCGCTCGGGCGAATAGCCGAGGAAAAAATCGCGCCCGCGCACCAGCCCCGACAATTCCTCGATCATCGGCCCGCAAATATCCTCGGTCACCCCGGGATAGACGGTGCTTTCATAGACGATCGTCGGCGTTTTCGCGGGATCGAGCAGGCCGGCGACGGTGCGCGTCGCGCTGCGCACCGGCGACAGGTCGGGACGGTTGTCGGCATCGATCGGCGTCGGCACGGTGACGATATAGAGGTCGGCGCCGCCGCAATCCGCCGCCTCACTGGTCAGCGCCAGCCCGCACGCGGCCAATGCCGCGGTATCGACCTCGCCCGTCCGATCGTGACCATCGCGCAGCTCGGCGATCCGCGCAGCATTGCTGTCCAGCCCGACGGTGTCGAAATGCTTCGCGAGCTGGACCGCGAGCGGCAATCCGACATAGCCCAGCCCGACGACGACGATTTTCATTTCGCTCTGATCCTTTGCCGCTTTTGCAGCGGTCCTTGGGGGAGTGGGGGAGGCGTCAAAGCCCGTGATAGTCGCGATACCAGGCGACGAAATTGGGGATGCCGACGTCGATCGGGGTCGTCGGCTCGTAACCGAGGTCGCCCGAAATCGCGCTGATGTCGGCATATGTTTCGGGGACGTCACCGGGTTGCAGCGGCGCCATCTGCTTGATCGCCTCGCGCCCGCAGGCCTCCTCGATCAGCGAAATCATCCGCGTCAGCTCTTCGGAGCGGTTGTTGCCGATATTGTAGAGCCGGTGCGGCGCGGCGCTGCCGCCGGCCTTGAGTTCGCCGTCGTCGGGCGGCGGATTGGCGATGCACGCGGCGACCCCCGACACGATATCGTCGATATAGGTGAAGTCGCGGCGCATCGCGCCGGCGTTGAACACCTGGATCGGCGTGCCCTCGAAAATCGCTTTGGTGAAAATCCACATCGCCATGTCGGGGCGGCCCCAGGGGCCATAGACGGTGAAGAAGCGCAGGCCGGTCAGCGGGATGCGATAGAGATGGGCGTAGGTCTCGCTCATCAGTTCGTCGGCCTTCTTGGTCGCGGCATAGAGCGACATCGGATGGTCGACGCGGTCCTCGACGCGGAAGGGCAGGGTCTTGTTGCCGCCATAGACCGACGAGGAGGAGGCATAGACCATCGGCACGCCGCGGGTCCGCGCGACTTCGAGCAGGTTGAGATGCCCGACGAGGTTCGACTGGACATAGGCGCGCGGATTGTCGATCGAATAGCGCACCCCCGCCTGCGCGCCCAGATGCGCGATATCGGCGAATTTCAGGTCGGCGAGCGCTTCGTCGAGCGCGGTCGCGTCGGCGAAATCGACCTGGCGGAAGGTGAAGAGATCGCCATAGTCCGCCGACAGTTTCGCCAACCGCGCACGCTTCAGCGCCGGGTCGTAATAGTCGTTGACGATATCGATGCCGATCACCGGCCGGCCTTCGCCCATCAACCGCCGCGCGAGATGGAAACCGATAAATCCGGCGGCCCCGGTAATCAACACGGTCAACAATCATCTCCTGTCGGATGCGGTTTGTGGCACCGCAGCATGGCCGCGATAGACATGTGAGCCTTTGGCAACAAGGGCGAAGTTCCCCCGCGGGCAACAGCCCGGTTGACTTCGCGGGCAAGGCGCGGAAAGGGATGCACCGCCGAATAGCGCGGATCACACGCGCTCGAACACTCTCCCCGGAACGAGGAATAAAGTCTTGGCGGAACAGGAAAAAATTGCCCTTGTGACCGGAATTACCGGACAGGATGGCGCCTATCTCGCGCGGCTGCTGCTCGACAAGGACTATGTCGTCCACGGCCTCAAGCGCCGCTCATCTTCGTTCAACACCAGCCGGATCGAGGATATCTACCAGGACCCGCACGTCGAAAACTCACGTTTCCACCTTCATTATGGCGACCTGACCGACAGCACCAACCTGATCCGCATCGTTCAGGAAACGAAACCGACCGAAATCTACAACCTCGCGGCGCAGAGCCATGTGCAGGTGAGTTTCGAGACCCCCGAATATACCGCGAACAGCGACGCGATCGGCACGCTGCGGCTGCTCGAGGCGATGCGCATCCTCGGCATGGAAAAGACCTGCCGTTTCTATCAGGCTTCGACCTCGGAACTGTACGGGCTGGTGCAGGAAGTGCCGCAGCGCGAAACCACGCCCTTCTATCCGCGCAGCCCTTATGCGGCGGCGAAGCTCTACGCCTATTGGATCGTCGTGAACTACCGCGAAGCCTATGGCATGCACGCGTCGAACGGCATCCTGTTCAACCATGAAAGCCCGCTGCGCGGCGAAACCTTCGTCACGCGCAAGATCACCCGCGCCGCTGCGGCGATCAGCCTCGGCCAGCAGGACAAGCTGTACCTCGGCAACCTCGACGCCAAGCGCGACTGGGGGCATGCCCGCGAATATGTCCGCGGCATGTGGATGATGATGCAGCAGGACGAGCCCGACGATTATGTCCTCGCGACGGGCGAAACCACGCCGGTGCGCGACTTCGTCGAATGGGCGTTCGAGGATGTCGGCATCGCGCTCGAGTGGAAGGGCGAGGGCGTCGACGAAAAGGGCTATTGCAAGGCCAGCGGCAAATGCCTCGTCGAGGTCGACCCGCGCTATTTCCGCCCGACCGAGGTCGACCTGCTGATCGGCGACCCGTCGAAGGCGCATCAAAAGCTCGGCTGGCGCCACGAAACCTCGGTGCGCGAGCTGTGCCGCGAAATGGTCGCCGCCGACGTCGCGGCATACAAGGCCGGCACGACCCCGTCGCATGACTGAGGCCTTTTCGCTCGCGGGCAAGCGCGTCTGGGTCGCGGGACACCGCGGCATGGTCGGCAGCGCGCTGGTGCGCCGGCTTGCCGATGAGAATTGCGAGGTCCTGACGGCGGGGCGCGATACGCTCGACCTGCTCGACCAGGCGGCGGTGCGCGCATGGACCGCGCGCGAAAGGCCCGATGCGGTGTTCCTCGCGGCGGCGAAGGTCGGCGGCATCCTTGCCAACGACAGTTTTCCGGCCGATTTCCTTTACCAGAATCTCGTCATCGAAACGAATATCGTCGATGCGGCGCACCGCGCCGACGTCGCGAAACTCTGCTTCCTCGGCTCGTCGTGCATCTATCCGAAGTTCGCCGAGCAGCCGATCGTCGAGGAGGCGTTGCTCACCGGCCCGCTCGAACCGACCAACGAATGGTATGCGATCGCCAAGATCGCCGGGATCAAGCTCGCGCAAAGCTATCGCCGGCAATATGGCGCCGATTATATCTCGGCGATGCCGACCAACCTCTATGGCCCCGGCGATAATTTCGACCTCAACTCCAGCCATGTGCTGCCCGCGCTGATCCGCAAGGCGCATGAAGCGAAGACCAGCGGCGCCAAGACGATGACTTTGTGGGGCAGCGGCACGCCGATGCGCGAATTCCTTCACGTCGACGATTGCGCCGATGCCTGCGTCTTCCTGATGAAGCGCTATTCGGACGCCGGGCACATCAACGTCGGATCGGGAACCGACATCGCGATCATCGACCTCGCGCGCCTCGTCTGTCAGGTCGTCGGCGCCGATGTCGAGATCGTCCTCGACACCGACAAGCCCGACGGCACCCCGCGCAAGCTGATGTCGAACGCCAAGCTCGCCGGCATGGGCTGGTCGCCGCGCATCGCGCTGCGCGACGGGATCGCCTCGACCTACGACTGGTTTCTCGCGCACCGGCGCTGACGCCCGGCGCTTGCATTCGCGCCCGACAGGCTCGACATAGAAAGGCCAGGAGCAGGGCTATGGATTTTGCCTTCGACAATAGTTTTCACCGCGACATGGAGGGCTTTTACGCCCCCGCCGAAGCCGCGCCGCCCTCGGCGCCGAAGCTGCTGGTCTTCAACCATGCGCTCGCCCGGAAACTGGGCCTCGATATCGACGGCGCCGATGACGATACGCTCGCGCGCCTCTTCTCGGGCGAGGCGATGCCCGGCGGCGCCAATCCGCTCGCCTTTGCCTATGCGGGGCATCAGTTTGGCCACTTCTCGTCGCAGCTCGGCGATGGCCGCGCTTTGCTGCTCGGCGAAATCGTCGCCCCCGATGCCGCGCGTTTCGATGTCCAGCTCAAGGGATCTGGCCCGACGCCTTTCTCGCGCAACGGCGACGGCAAGGCCGCGATCGGCCCGGTGCTACGTGAATTTCTCGTCTCCGAGGCGATGGCGGCGATGCATGTGCCGACCACGCGCGCCCTGGCGGCGGTGGCGACCGGCGACCGCGTCCAGCGCGAACGCGCCCACCCCGGCGCGGTGCTCACCCGCATCGCGAGCAGCCATATCCGCGTCGGCACCTTCCAGTTCTTCGCCGCCCACTTCGGCGCCGAGCATGTCGTGCAATTGTCCGACTATAGCATTCGGCGCCATTTTCCCGACCTCGCGAAAAGCCCCAACCCGCATCTCGCGCTGCTCGACCGCGTGATCGGCCTGCAATGCGAACTGGTCGCGCACTGGCTCGGGGTCGGCTTTATCCATGGCGTGATGAACACCGACAATGTCGCGATCAGCGGCGAAACGATCGACTATGGCCCCTGTGCCTTCATGGACCGCTTTTCCGCCAACACGGTGTTCAGCTCGATCGATGCCAATGGCCGTTACGCCTATGGCCGTCAGCCGCAGATCCTCCACTGGAACATGGCGCGTTTCACCGAAGCTCTGCTGCCCGCCATCCACGCCGTCGATCCGGCGGACGTCGAGAAGGCCAAGGGACTCGTCGATGCGATCCCCGACCGCTTTCGCACCCATTGGTTCGCCCGCATGCGAACCAAGCTTGGCCTTGCTAGCGCGCATGAGGGCGATGCGGAGCTGATCGACAATCTCTTCGGCGAACTCGAAACCCATGCGATCGATTTTACCGGCTTCTTCCGCGCCCTCGCCACGCTGCTGCGCGGCGATGCGAGCGAACTCGAAGCCCTGCTCCCGCAACCCGAGGTTATGGCGCCCTGGATTGCCAGCTGGTGGGCCGAACTCGAACGCGAGGATATCCATCCGCTCGAACGCGCCGCGGCGATGGATGCGGTGAACCCGCGCTATGTCCCGCGCAACCACCGGGTCGAAGAAGCGCTGACGGCAGCGGAGCAGGGCGATCTGGCGCCGTTCCAAGCGCTGCTCGAAGTCGTGCGCGCGCCCCATGTCGAACGCGCCGACTGGGTCGGCTATGCCCAGCCCGGCTCGGCCGAAAATGACCCTTATGTGACGTTCTGCGGCACATGAATTGGCGATCAAGGTTCGAAGCGCGTTGCAGCGTCTTGGCTTTGCGGCTACCGAGCGGGCGCTTGATAGCCCAATTGATTCCGCCACATCCTGACAATCAGAACGGAACGAGCTCACCCCTATGAAAGCATTGATTCTCTGTGGCGGCCGGGGAACCCGGCTGCGCGAAGTGTCCGAAACGCTGCCCAAGCCGATGGTGCCGATCGGCGACAAGCCGATCGTGTGGCACATCATGAAAATCTATGCGGCGCACGGCATCACCGACTTCGTCCTGCTGCTCGGCTACAAGGGCGACATCATCCGCGATTTCTTCCTGAACTATGCGAACCAATCGTCCGACGTCACCGTCGACCTGTCGAAGCGCGGCGAGGACCGATTGCAGTTCCACAAGCACCAGACCGAAGATTGGAAGGTCACGCTCGCCGAGACCGGCGAGGATGCGATGACCGGCGCCCGCATCCGCCGCGGCGCGCGCTATCTCGACGGGGTCGATCAGTTCTGCGCCACCTATGGCGACGGTGTTGGCGACGTCGACATTTCGGCGCTCGTCGATTTCCACAAGGGCCATGGCAAGACCGCGACGCTCACTGGCGTCTATCCGCCGGGCCGCTTCGGCGAACTCGGCACCGAGGGCGGCGTCGTTGCCAGCTTCAACGAAAAGCCGCAGGTGTCGGGCGGCCACATCAACGGCGGCTTCTTCGTCTTCAACCGCAATTTCGTCGACGACTATCTCGACGATCGCGAAGAGCTGATCCTCGAGCGCGAGCCGATGGAACGCCTCGCCGCCGACCGTGAGTTGATGATGTACCAACATAACGGCTTCTGGCAGCCGATGGACACGCCGCGCGAATATTCGCTGCTTAACGAGTTGTGGGCCGACGGGCAGGCGCCCTGGAAAAAGTGGTAAGCGGCGGCATGTTCGGCGACGCCTATCGCGGCAAAACGATTCTGCTCACCGGTCACACGGGCTTCAAGGGTTCGTGGATGGCCGAATGGCTACTGATGCTCGGCGCCAATGTCGTTGGCTTCTCGCACAAGGTCGATGACGGCCCGTCGCATTTCGACAGCCTCGGCCTCGCCGACCGGATGACGCATATCCTTGGCGACGTGCGCGATGCCGATGCACTGTACGACGTCGTCACGGCGCACCGGCCCGACTATGTCTTCCACCTCGCGGCGCAGTCGCTCGTTCGTTATTCCTACGACCATCCGGTCGAGACGATCGCGACCAACGTCATGGGCACCGTCAACCTGCTCGACGCGCTGCGCCGCGCCGGAAATCCGGCGGCGGTCGTCTGCGTCACCTCGGACAAATGCTACGAGAATCGCGAAGTCCTGTCGGGCTATCGCGAGGACGATCCGATGGGCGGCCACGACACCTATAGCGCGTCGAAGGGCGCCGCCGAAATCGTCGCGCACAGCTATCGCCGCAGCTTCTTTTCCGCCCCCGACAGCCCGGTGAAGATGGCGACGGTGCGTGCCGGCAACGTCATCGGCGGCGGCGACTGGTCGCTCGACCGCATCGTCCCCGATTGCGTGCGCAGCCTGGCGAAGGGCGAAGCGATCCGCCTGCGCAACCCGTCGGCGACGCGGCCCTGGCAGCATGTGCTGGAATCGCTGAGCGGCTATCTCTGGCTCGGCGCGCTGCTCGGCGGTGCCGCGACCACGCCGCGGGTCGAATCGCCGACCGACGTCACCGAAGCCTTCAACTTCGGCCCCTGGGTCGAAGCCAATGGCTCGGTCGAGCGGCTGGTCACCGAATTCCTCAAGCATTGGCTCGGTGAATGGGTCAATGCGGCGGAAGCCGGCGCGGTGCACGAGGCGGGCCTGCTCGGCCTGTCGATCGACAAGGCCTATCACAAGCTCGGCTGGGCGCCGACGCTCGACTTTGCGGGCGGCGTCGCGCTGACCGCGGGCTGGTACAAGGCGGTGGTAGCCGACCAGGCGCCGGCGCTCGACCAGACGCGTCACGATATCGAAACCTTCGTCGCCGAGGCGCGAGCGAAATCGCTCGCCTGGGCGGCCTGAACCAACCCAAGGGGAATAGCATGATCGACGGCGTCCTGATTACACCGCTGCGGCAAATAGCGGACGAGCGCGGCAAGATCATGCACATGCTACGCAGCGATGCGCCGCATTTCGACCAGTTCGGCGAGATCTATTTCTCGTGTGTTCAGCCCGGCGCGATCAAGGCCTGGCACATCCACAGCGAAATGACGCTGAACTATGCCGTCGTCCACGGCCGCATCAAATTCGTCCTCTACGACGACCGCGAAGGCTCGCCGACGCGCGGCGAACTCCAGGAAATCTTCATGGGCGAGGATAATTATTGCCTCGTCACCGTGCCGCCCTTTGTCTGGAACGGCTTCAAGGGTTACGGTCAGTATCCGGCGATCGTCGCGAACTGCACCACCCACGTTCATTCGGCCGACGAGATCGACCGCATGGATCCGTTCACCGACAAGATCCCGTACAACTGGGACGTCCGCCATGGCTGATGGCCGGCTGCTGCTCGTCGGCGGCAGCGGATATTTCGGGGCGCGGCTCGCCGAAGCGCTGGCCGACGCCTGGGACGTCGCGGTCACGGTACGCTCGGACACGCCCGCGCGCGCCGCATGGCTCGCCGAGCGCGGCATCGCCTCTTTTCGGTACGACAGCAGCCGCGACGCGGACCTGCCCGGCGGCGATTTCGACGCGATCGTCAACCTCGCGATGCCCGGCGCGCAGGCGGCGGGCAAGGATGCCGACGCCGCCATGGCGCAGGGCCGCAGCACCGCCGCCGCCTGCCTCGCCGCACTCCGCGAGGGCAGGGCGACACGCCTCGTCCATTTCTCGACCTTCCACGTCTATGGCGGCACCGTCGCCGAGACCTACAGCGAGGACATGCCCAAGGCGCCGGGTCATCCCTATGGCAAGACGCACCTCGCGATCGAGGGCGATCTCACCGCCAGCGACGTCGCCGACCGCATCGCGATCGTCCGCCCGACCAATATGGTCGGCGCGCCCGCGCACAAGGACCTCGGCGAACAGGCAGGGCTGATCTTCCTCGACCTCTGCCGTCAGGTCGCCGAAAGCAGCGCGATGAGCCTGCGCAACGACGGGCAAAGCTATCGCGACATATTGCCGTTCGGCGATGCGATCGCGGCGGTCGAACTGTTGCTGCGCGCGACGAGCGGCTGGAGCAATATCTTCAACCTCGGCGCCGGACAGGCGATCACGATGCAGGCGCTCGCCGAGAGCATCGCGGCAGCCGCACCGCAGCCGGCAACCATAGCTTATGGCGACGGCACCGACGCTTTCCGCAGCCCGTTCACCGTCGACATCGCGCGGCTCGGCGCGCTCGGCTGGGCGCCCTCGGCGTCGATCGCCGACGAGGCCCGCCGCACCATCGCCGCCTTTGCCGCGTGACCACCCCGCGTCTCCTCGCCATCTCGCTCTCGTGCCACGAGCCGGTGAACCGCGCGCTGTTCCGTGAGATCGGCGCGCTCGACATCCCCGTCCATCTCGTCGTCCCGCGCCGCCATTTCGTCGGCGGCCAGTGGCGCGATACGCCCGACTTTCCGCCCGAAAATTACGAGCTCACGCTGCTCGACCTCACCGGCACCAACCAGCGAACCCATAGGCTGCAGGGGCTGCAGGCGGTCGTCGATGCCTTCCAGCCGACGCATATCTATTGCGACAGCGACCCCGCCAGCATGATGGTGCGGCAGGCCAAGAAAGTGGCGCCGAACGCGCGGCTGTGGTCGCTCACCGCCGAGAATATGCCGCAGAGCCTCGGCATCGACCTCAGAAAGGCGGCCGAAACCCGCAACCCTGCCGGCATCGCCTCGGCGCTGGTCAAGGCGTGGCTCCGCCGCTCGGCGCGCCGCAAAGTCGACCGCGTGCTGACGCTCAGCAAGGACGGCACCGCGCTAATCGAGGCGATGGGGCTGACCGCGACGCAGGTCCCGATCGGCTTCGACCCCCGCCTTTTCCAGCCCTTGCCCGAGGCCGAACGTGCCGCGGTGCGCGCCGAACTCGGCCTCACCCGGCCAGTGATCGCCTATTTCGGGCGCCAGACCCCCGAAAAGGGCATCCATGTCCTGATCGACGCGCTCGACCGCATCCGTGACTGCCCCTGGCAGTTCCTGATCGACGATTTCATCGGCGCCTCGGGCTACACCGCGCAGCTCCAGGCGCAGATCGAGCGGCTCGGACTATCCGATCGCGTGACTTTTTTCGAATCCCGGCACGAAGACATGGCGCGTTACATGAACGCGGCCGACATCGTCGTGCTGCCGTCGCTCAGCACCCCCAAATGGAAGGAGCAGTACGGCCGCGTCATCCAGGAAGTGATGGCGTGCGGTCGCACCATCGTCGGCAGCCGATCGGGGGCGATCCCCGAAGTGATGGGCGGGCAGGGGCATTTGTTCGACGAAGGCGACGTTGCCGGCCTCGCGAAACTGCTCGGCGATCTGCTCGACAAGGGGCAATATGCCGATGAAGCGGCGCGAAGCTACGCGCTGGCGAACCTGTCGGTGAACCGTCAGGCCGAGATCATGGCCGGCCATCTGCGCGCGGAAACCTGACCCGCACTTTTCCGGGTGCGGAACCCTATGCCTTTCGCCACGTTGCGAAAAGCGACGACGGCAGCGATCGATACAGGGCCGATCAATCGCGCAGGCAGGGGGCATGGGTTCTGCATCGCACCGCAAGTCATCGCAAAACCGCCAGAATCTGGTTGCACCGCTGCGCGTCAGCGGACAGAAGCGCATCTGGTAGCGGGCAGCAGATGCAAGATTCTGAAAAATTTCGCGAATTGATCCGCCGGACCGCGACGACGACGTCGCTGCGTCCAACGCTCGCGCTGTCGGCATCCTTGCTCTGCCTCGCCGCAACGACCGCGCATGGGCAAGTGGCGCCGCAGCCGCCACCGGTCACCGAAACGATCGCTCCCGACGCCGCGCCCGAAACCGAGCTGGCTAAGCCCACCCCGCCGCCGCCCGATGCGGTTTTCCCGGCGGTCGAACCGATCATCGAGGATGACGAGTTCGAGCGCGCCATCCCTCCAATTTCGGCCGAGGACGATCCCGAACTCGGCGTCCCGCTCGAATCGATCGCCGAATTCGAACGCCGGCAGGCGGCAAAGGCCGCGACGCAAGGTGAAGCGCCGCCCGGCTCCGAACCCGCGCCAACCCCGGCGCTGGCCGACGGCGATGCGGTCGAGGCGATCGGCGACGCGCCGATCAGCGACACCGAACTCGCCGCGCCGCTGCCCCCGCTCGAAAGCTTCAACGTCGAACCGGTCGAATTCGCCGAGCCCGAATCCGCCGACGAAACGGTCAAGATCGCCTACACGGTTCAGGTCAACGGCCTTGCGCCCGCTGATGACGGCACCGACGCCGACCTCGCCGACCTGTTCGGCGACCTGTCGGCGCTCTACGATGGCGATGGCGAAGCCGCCAATGCGTCGATGGTCCGCGCCCGCCTGACCGCCGATGCCGACCTGATGCGGCGTATCCTCGCCTCGGAGGGCTATTATGACGCCCAGGTCGAAACGCGGATCGACCGCAGCGGCGGCGGCGACAATGACGGCACTAATCGCGGGAACCGAACCGCGGATGGCCCCGCCGCCACAACCACGCAGGGTCAGTCCGGGCGTCCGCGGTCGCTGGTCGCGATCATCGATGTCGTGCCGGGACAGCGCTACACCCTCTCCGACATCGTCATCAACGCCGCGCCGACGGTGCCGCCAACGCTGATCAAGGATAATTTCCCGCTGGCGATCGGCGAACCGATCGTCGCGCAACGCGTCCAAGGGGCCGAGGCGGCGATCGCGCTCAAACTGCCCGAGGAGGGCTATCCGTTCGCGGTCGTCGGCCAGCGCGACATATTGCTCGACGGGGCGACCGGCGACGGGGTCTATACCTTGCCCGTCGATATCGGCCCGCGCGCGCGCTTCGGCGGCTTCGAAACGGCCGGCAAGCTGGCGTTCGATGTCGAACATGTCGAACTGCTGGCGCGGTTCAAGCGCGGCGACCTTTATGACAGCCGTAGGGCTGACGATCTGCGTCAGGCGCTCGTCGCGACCGGGCTATTCTCGACCGTGTCGGTCGAACCAAAAAAGACCGGTGAAAGCGCAGGCGACGACACCGAGTTCGTCACGATGCTGGTGACGCAGGAGGCGGGGCCGCCGCGCACCCTCGCCGCCAGTGCGGGCTATGGCACCGGTCAGGGTATCCGGGTCGAGGGAAGCTGGACTCACCGCAACCTGTTCCCGCCCGAAGGCGCGCTGATCGTCCGCGGCATCGCGGGAACGCAGGAACAGGCGCTGGGCGTCACCTTCCGCCGCTCGAACGCCGGGCGCCGCGACCGCACCTTCGAACTGGTCGGCGAAGCATCGCGCAGCAACTACAACGCGTTCGAGGCGCTGACCGGGCGTGTCGGTTTCCGCGTCAGCCGCGAATCGACGCCGATCTGGCAGAAAAAGATCACCTATGCCTATGGCCTCGATCTGATCGCCACGAGTGAAGACGACTACAGCTTCCTCCTCGGCGCGCGCGACCGCAGCCTCTATTATATCGCGGGCTTGTCGGGCCAAGTCGGCATCGACCGCAGCGACAATCTTCTTAACCCGAGCAAGGGGTTCCGCGTCACCACGCTGATCCAGCCCGAGGGCTCGCTCAGCGGCAGCTTCTCGCCCTATGCCCGCGTCCGGATCGATGCGAGCGGCTATTATCCGGTGACCGACAGCGTCGTGCTCGCGGGGCGCGTCCGCGTCGGCTCGATCCTCGGTGCATCGCGCGAAAATCTCGCGCCGTCGCGGCGCTTCTATGCCGGCGGCGGCGGCTCGGTGCGCGGTTTCGGTTATCAGGAACTGGGGCCGAAAGACCCGAACAACGATCCGATCGGGGGCCGCAGCGTCAACGAGGCGGCGGTCGAGGCCCGCTATCGCTTTGGCAACTACGGCATCGTGGGCTTCGTCGACGCGGGGCAGGTCTATCGCGGCTCGACCCCGGATTTTTCGAACCTGCGCTACGGTGTCGGCATCGGCGGGCGGTTCTACACCAATTTCGGTCCGATGCGCCTCGACATCGCGACCCCGATCGATCGCCAGCCGGGTGAAGGCCGGGTCAGCGTCTATGTCTCGATCGGGCAGGCTTTCTGATGGCCGACGACGCCGCCTTCGACGACAGCCCGCCGCCGCCAAAGGCAAAGCCGTCCTGGCCGCGCCGCATCGCGCGCGGCGTCGGCCTCACGATCGTCGGCCTGATCGCGCTGATCGGGCTCTTCCTCATCGGACTCAACAGCGATGCCGGGCGGCGTTTCGTCGTCACCCAGATCGAAAAATATGAATTCGAAAACGGGATGAAGATCGGCATCGGCCGGCTCGACGGCTCGCTCTATGGCGCGATGTCGATCCGTGAACTCACCTTGTCCGATACCAAAGGGGTCTTCCTGCGCTCGCCCGAGGTCAAGGTCGACTGGCGGCCCTTCGCTTACCTGTCGAACCATGTCGACATCCGCTCGGCGACCGCGCTGACGATGACGCTGGCACGGATACCCGCGTTCAAGCCGGTTCCCGATACCGGCGAACCCTTGCTGCCCGACCTCGATATCGATGTCGCGAAAGTACAGGTCGACCGCTTCATCTTCGAACCCGCCGTCGCGGGCGAACGGCAGGAAGCGCGCATCACCGGCAAGGTCGCGATCGCCGACCGCCGCGCACAGGTCACCGCCAACGCCGAAACGGTCGGGGGCAAGGCGAAGGGCGACAAGCTCGCGCTGATCCTCGATGCGGTTCCCGAAACGAACCGGCTGGCCATCGACATGGACATCAACGCGCCGCAGGGCGGTGTGCTCGCGGCGATGGGTGGATTCAAGGAGCCGCTGACCGCGAAACTCTCGGGCAAGGGCGACTGGAAAGTCTGGAACGGCACGCTCACCGGCAACCTCGGAAGCCAGCCGCTCGCGCGCCTCGGCCTTGCCGCGCGCGACGGGGTGTTCGCGGTCAAGGGCACGGCCCGGCCGTCGCGCCTGCTCGCCGCCGGCCCCGTGGCCGACATGCTCGGCACCGAAACCGCGATCGACCTCACGGCCCGGCTGGCCGAGCGCAAGGTCGGTCTCGACGGCCGCATTTCGTCCGACGCCGCGCGCGTCGGGCTCAGCGGCGGTATCGACCTCGGCACCAGCCGTTACGACGGGTTGCAGGTCGCCTTCGTGCTGCTCAAGCCCGGCGCCATCGCCCCTTATGTGCGCGGCAGCGGGCTGCGCGCGCAGGCGCGTCTCGACGGTGAGTTCCGCCTGCCGACGGTCGAATATCAGGCTAACGCGACCAGCCTCGCGGTCAACGACATCGTCATCGAGGCGCTGACCCTGTCGGGCAAGGCGCGCGTCGATCCCGACCAGATCTTCATCCCCGTCGCGGGCCGCGCCAGCCGCATTCGCGGCCTCGACACCGTCGCCGGCGGCACGTTGGTGCAGGTAAGCCTCAACGGCGACCTCGCGTACAAGGACGGCCGTCTGCTGAGCGACAATATGCGCCTGCGGTCGAGCCGCATCGACGCCAAGGCGATCCTGATCGCCGACCTCAACCGCGGTTTCTATACCGGCGCGATCGACGGCCGCATCGACGATTATCGTATCGAAAGCGTCGGCATCTTCGACATCGACACCGACGCCGATCTCAAGACCGCGGCGAATGGCGGGTTTGAGATCGTCGGCCGCGTCCGCGCCCGCTCGACCCAGCTGTTCAACTCGGGCGTCCGCAACGTGCTGGGCGGCAATGCGACGGCGTCGAGCGACGTGCGCTATGGCACCGACGGGATCATCCGCTTCGCCAACCTGCGCATGAGCGCGCCGCTGATGCGGGTTGTCAGCGGGCAGGGGACCTACAACCCCAATGGCCAGATCAACCTGACCGCCCGCGCGTCCTCGACCGAATATGGCCCGCTCGGCCTGCAACTCGCGGGCACGATCACCGATCCGCGCGCGACGCTCACTGCCGATCGCCCGGGCCTCGGCATCGGGCTCCAGAACCTCGTCGCGCGGATCACCGGCGCAACCGGGGGCTACCGCCTCGCCGCGACGGGCGAAACCGATTACGGTCCGCTCAGCGCCGACGTCGTGCTGCTCACCGCCAAGGGACCGCTGACGATCGACATAGAGCGCGGCGACCTGTCGGGCATCGGCTTCAAGGGGCAGCTCGTGCAGAGCGCCGCTGGCCCTTTCGTCGGCCAGCTCGACGCCTCAGGGCAGGGCCTTGGCGGCCTCGTCCGCCTCAGCGCTGCGGGTCAGTATCAGGCGGCCGCAATCAATGTCCGCGCCAACAACGTCGTCCTGCCCGGCCCGGCGCAGCTCGCGATCGGCTCGGCGATCGTCGATGCCGATGTCATCCTCTACGACCAGCCGCGCATCATCGCCGACATCCAGATCGCCCAGACGCGCATCCGCGAATTCGACATCGCGGTTGGCCGCGTCAAGATCGACTATCAGAACGGCACCGGCAAGGCGCAGGCGCTGGTCGAGGGGACGAGCGGCGTGCCCTTCCGCGTCGCCGCCAACGCCGATCTCCAGCCGAACCTGTGGCGCGCCTCGGTGCAGGGCCGCGCCACCGGCATCAATTTCCGCACCACCAGCCCGGCGCGCATCATCCCCGGCAAGGATGGGTATGAACTGCTGCCCACCAATGTCGATTTCGGCCAAGGCAGCAGCGCGCGGCTCGCGGGGCGGTTCGGCGACGGCATCATGCTCCAGAGCCGGCTCGACCGCGTCAATCTCGCGATGCTCAACGCGGTCTATCCCGACCTCGGCCTCGGCGGCCGCGCGACGGGCAGCCTCGATTTCGAACAGGCCAGCGCCGACAGCTTCCCGCGCGCCGATGCGCGGCTGACGATCACCGGCTTCACCCGCACCACCGCCGCGACGGTCAGCCAGCCGGTCGATGTCAATTTCGCCGGCAAGCTGCTCGCCGACGGCGGCGAGGCCAGCGCGGTGATGCGCAAGCGCGGCAGCGTCATCGGACGCCTCCAGGCCTCCCTGCGTCCGCTGCCTCCCGGTGCCGGCACGTGGATGACGCGGCTGCAGGCGGCGCCGCTCAGCGGCGGCATCCGCTACAACGGCCCCGCCGACACGCTCTTCTCTTTCGTGGGTTCGGGCGACCAGCGCATCGCAGGGCCGATCGGCGTCGCCGCCGATTTCAGCTGCCGCCTGATGGCTCCCTGCCTGAACGGGGTCGTACGCGGCAACGCGCTGACCTATGAAAATCTGACCTATGGCACGCGGCTGACCAACATGGTCGTCAACGGCCGCTTTTCGGGCGATCGGCTCGAGATCGAACAGATGACCGCGACCGCCGGCGACGGCACCGTCAAGGCGTCGGGCTATGTCAGCCTTGCCGCGGCGAGCGGCTATCCGATGAAGATCGACGCCGTGCTCGACAACGCCCGCCTCGCGCGCAGCGACAATCTGGCGGCGCGCGCCACCGGCAATTTGACGCTCGAAAAGGTCGCGGGTCAGACCGCGCTGCTCTCGGGCGACCTCCGCCTCCCCGAAACGCGCTACAAGATCGTCCGCCAGGGCGCCGCGAGCGTGCCCGTCCTCACCGGCATTCGCCGCAAGCCGCCCGCCGGGCGCCAGCGGATCAGCGGCGACGGCATGGCCGCGGTGGGCGGCAGCCTGTTCGACCTGATCCGCCTCGACGTCCGGCTGCGCGCCGGCGACGAAATCTATGTCAGCGGCATGGGGCTCGAATCCGAATGGATGGCCGACGTCACGCTGAAGGGCACGACGGAAGCGCCGCGCGTCACCGGCGAGATCGAACTGGTACGCGGGACGCTCGGTTTCGCGGGCCGCTCGTTCGACCTCGAAGAGGGCAGGGTGACCTTCCCGACCGGCGATGCCTATGATCCGTCGATCCGCCTGATCGCGAGCGACACGTTCGACGAGGTCACCGTCACCGTCAACGTGTCGGGCCGCGCCCAGAACCCGCAGATCGCCTTCTCCAGCGTCCCCGGCCTGCCACAGGACGAGATCGTGTCGCGCATCCTGTTCGGCGATTCGATCACCGCGCTGTCGCCGCTGCAGGCGGTCCAGCTTGCCGCCTCGCTCAACAGCCTGCGCGGCAGCGGCGGCCTCAGCCCGCTCGGCGCGCTGCAATCGGCGACCGGCATCGACCGCCTGCGCGTGCTCAGCCCCGACGATACGCAGGGGCGCGGCACCGCACTCGCTGCGGGCCAGCACATCACCAACGATATCTATATCGAGGTGATCACCGACGGCCGCGGCTACACCGCGACCCAGCTCGAAATCAGCCTGACCCCGGCGCTCTCGATCCTCAGCCAGGCCGGCGGTTCGGGCCAGACCAATTTCAGCGTCCGCTACCGCAAGGATTATTGATGCGCGCCGCGCTCCTCCTGCTGCCCTTGCTCCTCGCCGCCTGCAAGGAGGAGCCGAAGTTCGAGGATCGCTTCGACAAGGCGGAAAAGGAAATCGACGCGCGCGCCAAGGCAATGGACGCCGACATCGCGGCGGCGGACAAGGCGGCGAAGGATGCGGGGGAGGCTGAACCAAAGGCCTTGCCTCCCGAAGCGTCCCCGTCTAACCCCGCTCCGTCATCTGGGGAGTAGCCAGCCGTCCGTTCGGGACGGGCCATCGTGTCAACATACTCGGTCGAGAGGCCGTGGTGCGGTGGAAGCGGGAACACCGCTTGGGCGAGACCAATGGCATCGACCCCACGTCCGGGCCGGGCGGCGGGTATCGATGTCCGTTGGAATCGCAACGCCGCCCGGCCCCGGAGTCTATCCATGGAAGCCCTCTTCACCTCGACCGCCGTCGTCGCGCTCGCCGAAATCGGCGACAAGACGCAATTGCTCGCGATCCTGCTCGCGACGCGCTTCAACAAGCCGGTGCCGATCATCTTCGGCATTCTCTTCGCGACCCTCGCCAACCACGCGCTCGCCGCGCTGCTCGGCGCGTCCGCGGCGTCGTTTCTTGACAGCCCGGTCTTCCGCTATGCCATCGGCCTCAGCTTCATCGCGATGGCGGCATGGACCCTCGTCCCCGACAAGCTCGACGACGATGAAGCCCCCAAGCCGCGCTTCGGCGCCTTCCTGACCACGCTCGTCGCCTTCTTCCTCGTCGAAATGGGCGACAAGACGCAGGTCGCGACGATCGCGCTCGGCGCCCAATATCACAGCGTGCTGCTCGTCACGACCGGCACCACGCTCGGCATGATGATCGCCAATGTCCCGGCGATCTTCCTCGGCCACGAACTGCTCAAGCGCGTCAATCTCGACACGGTGCGCAAGGTCGCCGCCGTACTTTTCCTCGTCATCGGCATCTGGGTGCTGATACAGGCGGCCGGCCTGTTCGGCTGACGCCGCAGGGGAGGAGAAGGCGATGAACTATCTCTATCTGGCGCTGGCGATCGTGGCGGAGGTCATCGCGACCTCGTGCCTCAAATGGTCGGCGGGCTTCACCAAATTGCTGCCCTCGGTCGTCACCGTCGTCGGCTATGCCATCGCCTTCTATTTCCTCTCGCTGACCCTGCGCACCATCCCGACCGGCATCGCCTATGCGATCTGGTCGGGGGCGGGCATCGTGCTCATCGCCGCGGTCGCCTGGGCGTTTCAGGGCCAGAAGCTCGATGCCCCGGCGATCGTCGGTATGGGGTTGATCATCAGCGGCGTCGCGGTGATGAACCTCTTCTCGAAGGTCAGCGCGCATTGATGCGTCTGCGGCTGTTCATGACAGGCAATATAGGGTAGGGGGCTATCCCATGTCGCATCTGAAACCTAACAAGGATCAACTCCTTGCTCGCGTCCGCCGGATCGCCGGACAAGTCGCCGCGATCGAAAAGGCGATCATCGACGACGCCAGTTGTTCGGCAGTGCTGCACCATGTCGCGGGGGTTCGCGGCGCGGTCCTCGGGCTCGCCGACGAACTGGTCGAGGACCATGTCCGCGAACATCTCGCGCGTCCGGGACTCACCGACGCGGAGCGCAGCGAAGCGGCGGACGAGCTGCTGACGGTCATCCGGCGCTACGGCAAATAGGGGCGGCACAATGTCTTTCGATAGCCAGGTCGACGACCTCACCCACGACCATGTCTTCCTCGGCCCCGGCCACGACGAAAACGGCCGCCGCACCCTGTGGGTGGTGGCGATCACCGCGGTGATGATGGTCGCCGAAATCGTCGCGGGGATCGCCTACAACTCGATGGCGCTGCTCGCCGACGGCTTCCATATGGCGACCCACGCCGGCGCGCTCGGCATTGCCGCCATCGCATATGCTTATGCGCGCAAACATGCCCGCAATCCGCGCTACAGCTTCGGCACCGGCAAGGTCGGCGACCTCGCGGGCTTCGCCTCCGCACTGATCCTCGGCATCGTCGCGCTCGGTATCGCCTTTGAATCGGCGCAGCGCCTGCTTGATCCGCGCCCGGTCGACTTCCTCGACGCCACCATCGTCGCCACCATCGGCCTGGTGGTGAACATCGTCTGCGCGGTGTTGCTCGGCGGCGGCCACAGCCATGGTCCGGGGCATAGCCACGGCCATGCGCACCACAATCATGCGCACGACGACCATGATCACCATGGTCACGGCCACGATCACGATCACCACGACCATGCCAAGCCTGCGCGGCACAGCGACAACAATATGCGCTCGGCCTATCTCCATGTCCTCGCCGACGCGCTGACCTCGGTGATGGCGATCGCGGCGTTGCTCGGCGGGCGCTACCTCGGCTGGATCTGGCTCGACCCCGTCATCGGCATCGTCGGCGCCGTCGTCATCGCCATCTGGGCCTGGTCGCTGATCCGCGACACCGCGTCGGTCCTGCTCGACAGCAGCGAACCCGCGCTCGAGGCGAAGATCCGCGATACGCTCGCGGCTCACCCCGACCTCCGCCTCGCCGACCTCCACGTCTGGCGTGTCGGCCCGGCGGCGCATGCGGCGATCGTTTCAGTCGAAGGCGGCGATTGTGAGAGCATCCGCCAGCGCCTCAAATCCATTCCCGAAATCGCGCACCTCACGGTGGAAGCCCGCTGATCGCGGCGACACCCCCTAAACGAACCGCCGATCTGGTACTTCCCTGTCGCCCAGTCGTGCGGCGCAGCGCTCTATTCGGCGCGCCGCTATGAAGACGCTCGCGCCATCTTCCGCAAGGCGCTGTTCGATGCGCCTAACGACGGCTGGGACTCCACGGGCTGAAGATGGCCAAGACCAGGCTCGGCAACATGGCCGAGGCCGCAGCCGCCGACGCGGGGCTCAAGCGCACATGGACGGGCGAGGCGAGATGCTGAAGATGCGGGTCTTTGACTGAGATAGGCAGGCGTAACAAACCGGAATATAGACTCTTTTTAGGGTGTCTACTGTACTCCATTTGCAAATGTATGCTCCTTGCTCGATTAAAGGTGCCTACAAATTATGGTGGAGTCTTCTGAATGATTGAATACCCGTACGGCGAGCAGAGCATGACGGATGAGCCGCTATCGGACAAGGCGCTGATAGCGATTGCTCGCATTGTGCGGGGAGTAGCAGAGCTCGAAGACATACTAACTCTGCTAATTTCTTTTGTTCTGCGCACCGATCCTGCAGCATCGCACCTACTGACAAGAAAAATGGCTTTGAGCAGAAAAAGAGACCTACTGCTTGAAGTGTCCCATCTCAATGATGCACCTGTAAAGGACCACCTCCAAGAGGTATTTTTAGGAAGCGTGTTTAGGCAATGTTTGCACGTTAGAAACGCTGTAGCTCACGGAATATATATGGGCACCGTCCACGATGGCTTTGCGTTCTTGACAGACGCCGGCGCGGAAACTGCAGAAAGTGAAACGGCCAGAAAGGTCCTCGTTTGGCGCGAAACTGACTTGGAAGGCGTTGCTCAAGCAGTAGAGAGCCTGATTTCGGACGCCGAACACAATTATATTGGCCTCAAAGAAATACGAGCCGGCAGACGATCGGGGTCAGTCACTCATTCTTCCAAAGCACGAAAGCCGAACGCTAAGCGAGCGGCATCCAATTCCGATAAGAAGTAGTACCGCACCTATAAATGGCGGACAGGGTGGGATTCGAACCCACGGTGAGCTTGCACCCACGGCGGTTTTCAAGACCGCTGCCTTAAACCACTCGGCCACCTGTCCTCCGCCCGCGCCATAGCGCGCGCGCGGCTTGCGGCAAGCGAAACCTTGTCCGGCGGCGCGGCGGGCCGGCGGTTCTCCGTCCGCCGCGCTTATGACTCGCTTCATCGGGTCGCAGGCTGGTCATTCAGCGTGCATCTGTGTCAGACCTTGCTTATGGGGTGGGACATGATGCGCACTGCAAGTTTCGGAATCACACGCTTTTTCTCGCTGTTCGCGGCGTTCGTATCGGCGTGGATGCTCACCGCCTCGGCGCCGCTCCATGCCCAAAGCGGCGACCCCGGCTTCGATACCTATATCCAGTCGCTATGGCCCAAGGCGCAGGCGCGCGGCGTGTCGCGTGCGACCTTCGACCGGGTGACCATCGGGCTGCGCTACAATCCGCGCGTCATTGCGCTCGACCGCGACAATCTCGGCGCGCCGCCGACCAACGACACCCCGATCCCAGCCTTCGCCCCCTATAAACTCAAGCATGTCGATGCCGCGCGCATCGGCGGCGGACGCCGCGTCCACGATCGGCTGCTGCCCTTGCTGTCGCGCATCGAGCAGCGCACCGGGGTGCCGACCAGCATCATGATCGCGATCTACGGCCATGAAACCGCCTACGGCCAGGTTACCGGCAATTTCGACCTGCCCGAGGCGCTGGCGACCCTCGCCTATGAAGGGCGCCGCCGCAGCCTGTTCGAACCCGAATTCCTCGCGACATTGCAGATGGTCGAACAGGGGGTGCCGCGACAGGTGCTCAAGGGCAGCTGGGCCGGCGCCTTCGGCTATCCGCAATTCCTGCCCTCGGTCTATCTGCAGGTTGCCGAGGACGGCGACGGCGATGGCAAGGCGAATATCTGGTCGAGCGAGGCCGACGCGATCGAATCGATCGGCGCCTATCTGCGCCGCGCCGGCTGGCGCGCCGGGCAGCCCTGGGGTGTCGCGGTCAGCGTTCCCGCCGGGTTCAACCGGACGCGCGTCGCCAGCAAACTCGAACCCACCCGCTGCCCGCGCGTTTTCGCGCGTCACAGCCGCTGGCGCTCTGTCGCCGAATGGCGCGCCGATGGCTTCCAGCTGGCGGGCGGCAATTGGCCCGACGGCCGCGTCCAGGCGACCTTGCTCGAACCCGACGGGCCGGGGCGCACCGCTTATTTGCTGACCGGCAATTATCGTGCGATACTCGATTACAATTGTTCCAATTTTTACGCACTGTCTGTGGGGTTGCTGGCGGATGAAATCGATCGGTAATAGGGGGGTCATGCTGGCGGCGACATTGCTGCTGGCGGGTTGCGGAAGTGTCGATGGCAAGCGCGATGGCGGCCCTGTGGCCGGGCCGGCGCCTGCCCCCGGCGGCAGCGCGCTGGTCGACGGTCCGCCCAAGCTCGGCGCGCCCTTCACGGTGGCGGGCACCACCTACACCCCGTCCGACATCGCCGATTACGACGATGTCGGCTATGCGAGCTGGTATGGCGAGGAACTCGCGGGGTCGCCGACCGCGATCGGCGAGCCCTTCAACCCCGACGGGATCAGCGCGGCGCACAAGACGCTGCCGCTGCCGAGCTATGTCGAGGTGACCGCGCTCGATACCGGACGCACCATCGTCGTGCGCGTCAACGACCGCGGGCCGATGGCCAATGACCGGTTGATCGACCTGTCGCGCGGCGCCGCGCAGCAGCTCGGCCTCACCGGCGGCGTCGCGGCCGTGCGCGTCCGCCGCACCAACCCGCCGATGGCCGAAAAGGCGCAGCTGCACAGCGGCGGGGCTGTTAGCGAACGGCTTGCGACCCCCGACACCTTGCTCGTCCTGCTCCGCAACAAGCTCAAGGACAGGCCGGCGCCCGCCGGCATGGCCGCCGCGACCGCGAGCAAACCCACCCCCTCGGCCCCCGCGCTGGGCGGCGACCGTTTCATCGTCGAAGGTCCGGGCGCCAAGGCCGCGACCGCGAAACCCGCCACCGCAAAACCTGCGACGGCGAAACCTGCGGTGACCCCGCCGCCCGCTGCCAAGCCTGCACCCGCCGCCAGCGGCAGCTATGCCGTGCAGGTCGCCGCCTTCAGCAGCCAGAGCCGGGCCAATGCTGCCGCGAAATCGGTCGGTGGCACGGTGACCAAGGCCGGCACCCTCTGGCGCGTGCGCATGGGGCCCTTCGCTAGCGAGGCCGAGGCGGCGAGCGCCGCCGGCAAGGCCAAGGCCAAGGGGTTCCGCGACGCGCAGGTCCAGCGCGACCGCTGACGCCCGATGACGGGATACCGGCACAGCAAAACAAGGGCAGGGGGCGCGGCCTTGGCGGCGTTCGCGCTGCTGCTTGTCCCCGCCGCCGCGCCCGCCGCCAATCCGCCCGCGAAAAAGGCGCCCGCCCAAAAGGCGCCGGCAGCGGTCAGCCGTCCGCTCTATGTCACCCAGGCGCCGATCGTGATGCTCAAGGATCTCGATTCGGGCGCGATCCTGTTTTCGCGCGGCGCCGACAAACGCTTCGCCCCCGCCTCGATGGCCAAGGTGATGACCGCCTATGTCGTGCTCGACCTGATCAAGGCGGGCAAGCTGTCGCGCGACACGGTCTTCACCGTCGACGACGCGACCTGGAAACAATGGAACGCCCGCCGCGGGGGCTCGACGATGTTCCTCCGCGCCCGCGAGAAGGTGAGCGTCGACGAACTGCTCAAGGGGCTGATCACCGTCTCGGGCAACGACGCCGCGACCGCGCTCGCGGTCGGCATCGACGGCAGCGAGGATGCTTTCGTCAAGAGAATGAACGAGGTAGCGAAAAAGATTGATATGAAGTCGAGCCGCTTCGGCACCCCCAGCGGCTGGCCCGACGGCGGCGTCACCAAGGTGTCGGCGGCCGACCTGATCACGCTGGCCGACCGGCTGATCCGCGACCATCCTGCGGGATATGCGCGCTATTTCTCAATTTCCAGCCTCCGACACGGCAAATCGCCCGACGGCAAGCCGATCGTCCAGCCGAACCGCAACCCGATTCTCGGACGGTTCGCGGGGGCCGACGGGCTCAAGACCGGCCACACCGCCGACGCCGGCTATTGCTTCCTCGGCTCGGCGAAGCGCGACGGGCGCCGCCTGATCATGGTCGTCGCGGGGATGAGCAGCGAAAAGGCGCGCCGCGACGAGGCCGAGCGGCTGATGGCCTGGGGTTTCGACGCCTGGGAAGGCCGCGAGATCGTCCCCGCCGGCACCAAGGTCGGCCAGATCGATGTCGGGCAGGGGGCAAAGCCCATGCTCGCCGCCGAAGCCGCCATCCCGGTCCGCATGACCGTGCCCGCGGGCTATCGGGGCGGCTATCGCGCGACCGTGCGCAGCCAGAGCCCGCTCGCCGCGCCGATCGCGCGCGGCACCCGTGTCGCCGACCTTATCGTTACCCCCGACGGCCTGCCGCCGCAAATCACGCCGCTACTCGCCGCGACTGATGTGGGGGAGGGCGGCTGGCTCGACCGCGCGCGCACCGGCTTCTACCGGCTCACCGGACTGTGAGCGGCCGCTTCATCACGCTCGAGGGCGGCGAGGGGGTCGGCAAGTCGACCCAGATCCGCGCCCTCGCCGCCGCGCTCACGAAGCGCGGGGTCGATGTCGTGACCACCCGCGAACCCGGTGGCAGCCCCGGCGCCGAGGCGATCCGCACCCTGCTGATGACCGGCAGCGACGATCGCTGGGACGCGCGCAGCGAGGCGTTGCTCTTCGCCGCCGCGCGTGCCGACCATGTCGCGCGTACCATCCGCCCGGCGCTCGCACGCGGCGCGTGGGTCCTCTGCGACCGCTTCGTCGACTCGTCGCGCGCCTATCAGGGTGCCGGCGGCGGGGTGACCGATGCCGACATCCTCACCCTCCATCGCATCGGCTCCGAAGGCCTGCTTCCCGACCGCAGCTTCCTGCTCACCGTCGGCACCGACGAGGCCGCGAGGCGCCTCTCGGTCCGTGACGCCGCCGGCGCCGACCGCATGGGCAGCAAGTCCGCCGACTATCAGGCGCGCCTCTCCGCGCGCTTCGCCGCGATCGCCGCCGCCGAACCCGACCGCTGGCGCGTTGTCGCCGCCGAGGGTCCCGCCGACGCCGTGACGTCAGCCATCCTCGCCGAGCTCGAACCATGGCTCTGATCGGGCATCAAGAGGCGGAAAACGCGTTCCTTGAATCCTGGGCCGCCGGGCGGCTCCATCACGCCTGGCTCCTCGCCGGGCCGCAGGGAATGGGCAAGGCCGCCTTCGCCGCGCGCGCCGCACGCTTCCTCGTCACCCATGACAAGGGCGGGGCGAGCGCCGCTGTCGCTCTCGACGACCCCGGCGATACCGCCGCCGACCGACTCGTCGCCGCGGGCAACCACCCCGAGATTCTCCACCTCAACCGACAGGTGAAGGACAAGGGCAAGGACCTCGCGCGCAACATCACGATCGACCAGGTGCGCGAGCTCAAGGCCCGTCTTCACTTCTCGCTGTCGCTCGGCGACTGGCGTGTCATCATCGTCGACGCGATCGACGATCTGGAGCCTGCCGCGTCCAACGCTTTGCTCAAGACGCTCGAGGAACCGCCAGCGCAGACCGTCTTCATCCTCATCAGCCACTCGCCGGGGCGCCTGCTCCCGACAATTCGCTCGCGGTGCAGAACGGTGCGTTTTCAACCGGTTGATCATGACGTCATGACGGCGTGGCTGCACGAACTGCGCCCCATGGCCGATATGGTCGAGCTTCGCGCCACCGTCGCCGCGTCGGGCGGCGTCCCCGGCAAGGCGCTCGCGCTGATCGACAGCGACGTCGGCGCGATGGAAAAGAAACTGCTCGCCATTGTCACCTCGGGCGACCCCGGCAATCGCCTGCGCGAAGCGCTCGCGCGCGAGGTCGGCGGCACAGCCAATCGCGCCAAACTCGAACTGGTGATCGACATCGTCCCCGGCCTGCTCGCGCGCATCGCACGCGAGCGCCCGGTTGCCGAGATCGCGCCGGTGCTCGCGCAATGGGACAGGGTGCAACGCACCGTTCGCGATGCGATCCGCGGGTCATACGACGGCGCCATGGTCGGGTTCGAAATCGGCAATTGCCTCGCCGAACTGGCGCCGCGCGGCGTGCCAGCGCGCTGACGCGGCGGAAGGGGCCACTTCCCCTTCTGCCCCGCACCCGCTAAGGCGCGGCCATGTCCGAAACCAACACCCCTTTCTACATCACCACCGCGATCAGCTACCCCAATGGCCGCCCGCATATCGGCCACGCCTACGAAGCGATCGCGACCGACGTGATGGCGCGGTTCCAGCGCGCCCGCGGCCGCGACGTGCGGCTGACCACCGGGACCGACGAACATGGCCTCAAAATGTTTCAGACGGCGCGCGACCAGGGTCGCCCGACGATCGAACTCGCTGATGAAATGTCGGGATATTTCCGTGAGATGTATGCCAAACTGAATATCAGTTTCGACCATTTCATGCGCACATCCGACCCCGCGCATCACGCCGCGTCGCAGGCCTTGTGGCGCGCGATGGAAGCCAATGGCGATCTCTATCTCGACCGCTACGAGGGCTGGTATTCGGTCCGCGACGAGGCCTATTACGATGAAAGCGAACTGATCGCGGGGGAAGGGGAGGCCAAGCTCTCGCCACAGGGGACCGCGGTCGAATGGACCGTCGAAGAAAGCTGGTTCTTCCGCCTCTCGGCCTATCAGGACAAATTGCTCGCGCTCTATGAGGCGAACCCCGATTTCATCCGCCCCGAAAGCCGCCGCAACGAAGTGCTGCGCTTTGTCGAGGGCGGGCTCAAGGATCTCAGCGTCTCGCGCACCAGCTTCGACTGGGGGGTGCCGGTGCCGGGGTCGCCCGGCCATGTCATGTATGTCTGGGTCGATGCGCTGACCACCTATATGTCGGCGCTCGGTTATCCCGATACCGACGGTGAGTGGGGGCAATTCTGGCCCGCCGATATCCATATGATCGGCAAGGATATCGTTCGTTTTCATACGGTTTACTGGCCGGCCTTCCTGATGAGCGCCAATCTGCCTTTGCCCAAACAGGTGTTCGGGCACGGCTTCCTGCTCAACCGCGGCGAGAAGATGTCGAAATCGCTCGGCAACGTCGTCGACCCGATGACCCTCGCCGACACCTTCGGGGTCGACCCGCTGCGCTATTATTTGCTGCGCGAAGTCAGCTTCGGCCAGGACGGCACCTATTCGGCCGAGGCGATCGTGCGCGCCGCCAACGCCGATCTCGCGAACAGCTTCGGCAATCTGGCACAGCGTAGCTTGTCGATGATTTTCAAGAATTTGAGCGGCGAAGTGTCGGCCGATTACACGCCGGCGCCGGACGACGACGACCTGCTCGCCGATCTCCACGCGATGGCGACCGAGCGCTTGCCGGCGGAATTCGACCAGCTCGCGTTTTCGGTCGGCATCGAGGATTGGCTGCGCGCCGTGTTCGCCTGCAACCAATATGTCGACACCCACGCGCCCTGGGCGCTGCGCAAGACCGATCCCGAACGGATGCGCGCGGTATTGATGACGCTGTTCCGCGCGGTGCGCGCGCTGGCGATCGCGATCCGCCCGGTCGTGCCGACCGCCGCCGACACTCTGCTCGACCAGATGGGCATTGCCGCCGATGCGCGCGACTTCGCGGCGCTCGATGACGCCGAATGGCTTGCGAAGCTGGTTGCGACCGGCTTCACCGTCGGCCAGCCCGTCCCGATCTTCCCCCGCCTCGAACTGCCAGAGGGTACCGACGAGAATGGGGGGGAAGGGGAGGCCTGATGCTCGTCGATTCGCACTGCCACCTCAACTACCAGGGGCTTGCCGAACAGCAGGTGCTGGCGCGCGCCCGCAACCGCGGCGTCACCGCGATACTCAACATCGCGACGCGTGAAAGCGAATGGGACGATGTGCTCGCCGCTGCCGAGGCGAACGACGATGTCTGGGCCAGCGTCGGCATCCATCCGCACGACGCCGACCATCATCCCGACGTCGACACCGCGAAGCTCGTCGAGCGCGCCGCGCATCCGCGCGTCATCGGCATCGGCGAAACCGGGCTCGATTATTATTACGACAAGAGCGACCGGCAGCGGCAGCAGGACAGTTTCCGCCGCCACATCCACGCGTCGCAGGCGACCGGCCTGCCGATCATCGTCCACACCCGCGATGCCGAGGAAGATACGCTCGCGCTGCTCGGCGAGGAGATGGGCAGGACGACATTCCCCGGCGTGATCCACTGTTTCACCGCCAGCGACGATTTTGCAAGGCAGGCCCTGGCGCTCGGCCTCTATATCTCGATCTCGGGCATCGTGACCTTCAAGAACGCCGCCGATCTTCAGACGACCGCGCGGTGGCTGCCACAGGACCGGCTGCTGATCGAAACCGATTCCCCCTTCCTTGCCCCCGTCCCGCACCGCGGCAAGACCGGCGAACCGGCTTTCGTCGCCGACACCCTCGCCTATCTCGCCGATCTGCGCGGCGAGGACAGGGCGGTCCTGGGCGCCGCAACAAGCGCCAATTTCTACCATTTGTTCAACAAGGCGGCGCCATGACGTCACGTCTGGCATGAAGGTCGCACTATGAAAGTTCGCATCCTGGGTTGCGGTACCTCGTCGGGGGTGCCGCGGATCGGCAATGATTGGGGGCAGTGCGATCCCGACAACCCGCGCAACCTGCGCAGTCGCTCGTCGATCCTGATCTCCTTGGGCGGTTTCCGTCTGCTCGTCGACACCAGCCCCGACATGCGGCTGCAACTGCTCGATGCCGAGGTGGGGGCGGTCGACGGCATCATCTGGACCCACGAGCACGCCGACCACTGCCATGGCCTCGACGACCTGCGCCAGATCATGCATCTGCGCGGCTCGCAGGTGCCGGCTTACGCCCGCAACCATGTGCTCGACACGCTCAAATGGCGCTTTACCTACGCCTTTGCGGGGAACGCCGGCTATCCGGCGTTGGTCGATCCGATCGACCTGCTCGACCATCAATCGATCGGCCCCCTTGAGGTGTCGGCGATCGAAATGCCGCACGGCCCGATCAAGGCCAGCGGACTCATCTTCAGCGATGGTGTCCACAAGATCGGCTATGCGACTGATTTCTCGAAATTTACCGACGAAATGGTCGATTTTTTCCAGGGTGTCGATCTGTTCGTGATCGATGCGCTGCGCCGCTATCCGCACCCGACGCATCCGCATCTGGCCATGTCGCTCGCGGCGCTGGAAAAGGTGGGAAATCCGCGCGCGATCATCACCCATATGGACAATACGATGGATTACGACGACCTTGCCGGCGAACTGCCGTCGGGCGTCGAGCCGGGCTATGACGGGCTGGAGGTGCAGCTGTGAACGACATGGGCGTCAATCTGATCTGGGGCATCGGTTCGCTGGCGCTGGTAGTCAGCGCACTGGTCGCGCGCCAATTGCCGATGAAGGACTGGATCAAGATGGCACTGGCCTGGATCGCCATCTTCGGCCTGATTTTCCTCGTGATCCGAACATGGCAGGTCGTGACGTGACTCCGGCGAAGGAACCAATGCGCTGATGCTTTCCACGATCTACTGGATCGAAAACCCCGGCGACACGCGCATCGCTATCATGGCGCGGCCTCGATCCGGCGAATGGCTCGAGGATGAGATCGCACATTGGGCCCGTTCAGGCGTCGGGATCGTCGTCAGTCTGCTTGAACGCGAAGAGATCGACGATCTGGACCTCGCGCGGGAACCTGCGCTGTGCAACCACAATGGCATCGAGTTTCTGTCGTGGCCGATCCCGGATCGCGGATTGCCTGATGATGCGGCCGCATTCGGGCGTTTCGCGAACGACATGGCGGCACGCGGCAAGCCGGTCGCAATCCATTGCCGGGCCGGCATCGGCCGCTCGTCGGTTCTGGCGGCAGCAATCATGATCGGTGCCGGGCAGTCGGCCGACGATGCGCTGGACGCCATCGCGACGGCGCGCGGGGTAAAGGTTCCGGATACCGACGAACAGCGGGACTGGATCCGGGCGCTCGGTGAAAGAAACCGATAGTGCTCCCTTCACTTCTCTCGACCAATTTAACATAATATATATTATCGGATAAATGGATGTTCCAAGACACGACCGAATCCCCCGCATCCCCCATCGCCCGCCTGCTTGGCGTCATGGCCCGCTTGCGCGACCCTGACGGTGGCTGCGAATGGGATCTGGCGCAGGACTTCTCGACCATCGCGCCCTATACGATCGAGGAAGCCTATGAGGTTGCCGACGCGATCGCCGGCGGCGATCCTATGGCGATCTGTGACGAGCTTGGCGACCTGCTGCTTCAGGTCGTCTTTCACAGCCAGATCGCGGCCGACGATGGCCTGTTCACCTTCGACGATGTCGCGACCGCGATCTCCGACAAGATGGAGCGCCGCCATCCGCATATCTTCGGTGACGCCACGACGTCCGATGTGCGGCTGCAATGGGAAGCGATCAAGGCGAACGAACGCGCCGCCGACGGTCCCAAGGGCGCGCTCGACGGCGTTGCGCTGTCGCTGCCGGCGCTGCTCCGCGCCGAAAAGCTGCAATCGCGCGCCGCGCGCGTCGGGTTCGACTGGCCCGACGTCGAGGGCCCGCGCGACAAGATCGCCGAGGAACTCGCCGAAGTGGCCGCGGCGACCAACGAACAGGAACGCCATGAAGAGGTCGGCGACCTGCTCTTCGCGGTCGTCAACTATGCCGGCAAACTCGGGGTCGATGCCGAGAGTGCCCTGCGTGACGCCAACATGAAATTCGCAAGACGCTTTGCCGCCATGGAAGACCGCGCGGGTGGAACGCTGGCCGGCCTGTCACTCGACGCGCAGGAAGCGCATTGGCAGGCGGTCAAGGCGTCGGAGCGGTCCTAGCCGGCCACAGCCGTTCGAACCGCGCCTTGTCCGCGGGATCGAGCCGTACCGTCAACACATGACCCTCGCCCTGCGGCTCATCGCCCAGCACTTCGCCGCGCGCGTGAAGCCACGCCGCCGCTTCGCCATGGTCGTAGCCGAGGAAAATGCGTTCGACCCTGTGCAGTGCGGTCAATTGCGACGCCATGAGCGTCCGGGCCGCTTCGACGCCCTCGCCGCTGACCGCCGATATGACCGCGACGTCACTCCGCCGCGCCGCCATCTCTTCGATCGCCGCGCGCTCATCGGAATCGGCGGTGTCGATCTTGTTCCATATCTCGATCTGCGGAATGACCGCGGGCGCATCGGCGCCCCCTTCCCCACCGTCCTGCGGGCCGTTGACGCCCAGCGAATTGAGGATGGCGACAACATCGGCATATTGCGCCTCGCTGTCGGGATGCGCGATGTCGCGGACATGGACGATCAGGTCGGCTGTGGTCACTTCCTCCAGCGTCGCGCGAAACGCCGCGACCAATTCGGTCGGCAGGTCGGACACGAAACCGACGGTGTCGGACAAGATCGCCTTGTCGATGCCGGGCAGCCGAATTTCGCGCATCGTCGGGTCGAGCGTTGCGAACAGCATATCTTCCGCCATGACGTCACCTCCCGTCAAGCGATTGAAAAAAGTCGATTTTCCGGCGTTGGTATAGCCAACAAGCGCGACCACCGGCCAGGGCGCCCGCTGGCGCTTGGCGCGCTGCAACTGCCGCGTCCGCTTGGCATCCTCCAGGCTGCGGCGGATACGCGCCATCCGGTTGCGGATCATCCGCCGGTCGGCCTCGATCTGCGTTTCGCCCGGACCGCCGAGGAAGCCGAAGCCGCCGCGCTGGCGCTCAAGGTGGGTCCAGCTGCGCACCAACCGCCCCGCCTGATAGTCGAGATGCGCCAGTTCGACCTGCAGCCGTCCCTCGGCCGTCGCCGCGCGCTCGCCGAAAATTTCGAGGATTAATCCCGTCCGATCAATGACTTTGGTTCCGAACGCGGTCTCCAGGTTGCGCTGCTGGATCGCGGTAAGCGCCGCATCGACAATGACGAGCTGCGCGGCACCTTCGCCAACTTCCGCCTTGATCGCTTCGATCTGCCCCACCCCGATCAACGTCGCCGCCCGCGTCTGCCGCAGCCGCAACGGATAAACCGCCACGACTTCCAGCCCGATCGCGAGCGCCAGGCCCTTCGCCTCCTCCGCACGCGCGTCGAGATCGCGCGACAGGCGCTGGCTATGCCATTCGGGCACGATCAGCACTGCGGTGGCGCCGCGCGTTACCTCATCGTCATTGTCGGACATCGGATCGATCAGGCGTCGCCTTCGGGCTCGCTGTCGGTCAGATTGATCGGCCCATTGGGCTGCACTGTCGAAATCGCATGCTTGTAGACCAACTGCACCTGCCGCTCACGTTCGAGCAGCATGCAGAACAGATCGAACGCGACGATATCGCCCTGCAGCATCACGCCGTTGACGAGGAACATCGTCACCGATTCGTCGGATTTGCGCACCGCGTTCAGAAACACATCCTGCAAGGCCTTGCCCTTGCTGGCGGGCGCGTCACGCAGATTATCGCCGAGCAGCGACAGGTCGAAGTCGTGCGAGGGCATGACGGTCGAAATCGCATGTTTGTAGACAAGCTGCGACTGGCCATCGCGGCGCAGAAGCAGCGAGAAATTGTCGAACCAGGTGATGATGCCCTGAAGCTTGACGCCCTTGACGAGGAACATCGTCACCGGTGTCTTGCTGCGGCGAAGAGCGTTGAGGAAGAGATCCTGGAGATTCTGGTTTTTATCGGACACATTGGCCTCCTGTTCTTGGCGGGTGAAACCGCTTGATGGCCCTGACTGGACCGCCGCTTTCGTCGCGGCGTGCCCAATATGCGGCAAAGCGTCGCGCAGGTCTAGCGCAAAGCCGATGGCTTTCAGGCTTCGCCGTCCGAATTGTCGGTCAAACCCAAAAGCTTCAGCTTCCGGTGCAATGCCGACCGTTCCATGCCGATGAAGGTCGCGGTGCGCGAAATATTGCCCGAGAAACGATTGATCTGGATCCGCAGATATTCGCGCTCGAAATTCTCTCGCGCTTCCTTGAGCGGGATTGCGGTGATCGATTCGGCGTTAGGCAATATGTCGGTGCCGCCGCGCACTAGTTCGGCGGGCAACATGTCGGCGTCGATCCGCCCGAGCCGATCGCTCGGCGCGAGGATCATCACGCGCTCGATGACGTTGCGAAGTTCGCGAACGTTGCCGGGCCAGTCGTGCGCCTGGAGCGCCGCCATCGCTTCGGTGCTGATTTCCGCCGGCGGCGCACGGCGATCGGCAGCGTAGCGACCGACAAAATGCTCGCACAGGGCTGCGATGTCATCGCGCCGCTCGCGCAACGACGGGATGTGCACCGGCACGACGTTGAGCCGGTAATAGAGATCCTCGCGGAAACGCCCCTCGGCGATTTCGGTCATCAGGTCGCGCGCCGATCCCGAAATGATCCGGACATCGACGCGGATCATCGTCCGCCCGCCAACGCGGGTGAAGCTCTGATCGGTCAGCACGCGCAATATCTTGCCCTGCGTGGTCAACGGCATGTCGGCGACCTCGTCGAGGAAGACGGTACCGCCATGCGCCTGTTCGAGCAGGCCGACGCGGATCGCGCCGTCGTCGCTTTCGGACCCGAACAGCTCGGCCTCGACCGTTTCCGGGTCCATGCGCGCCGACGAAATGACACGAAAAGGTGCGGTGTGGCGGCCGCTCCAGCCGTGGAGGACGCGCGCCGCGACCTCCTTGCCAACGCCCGCCGCGCCGGTGATCAGCACGCGGCTGCCGGTGCCGGCGACGCGTTTCAGCGTCGCACGGACATTGTTGATCGCGGCGCTGGTGCCGGTGAGTTCGTCGGCGGGACCGGCACGTTCGCGCAGCCGCTCATATTCGAACTTCAGCCGTTCGTTTTCGGTCGCGCGCGCAACGAGGTGGAGCAGGCGTTCGGCCTCGAACGGCTTTTCGATGAAGTCGAAGGCGCCGCGGCGGATCGCGGCGACGGCGGTGTCGAGCCCGCCATGGCCCGAAATGACGATGATCGGCAGCGTCGGGTCAAACGCCTTGATCGCCTCGACTAGCCCGAGTCCGTCGAGCCGCGAACCCTGCAACCACACGTCGATCAGCGCGAGCGACGGGCGTCGCTGGCGGATTGCCTCGAGCGCGGCGTCGCTGTCAGACGCGGTACGCGCCTCATATCCTTCGTCTTCCATGACGCCGGCGACGAGGTCGCAGATGTCGCGCTCGTCGTCGACGATCAAAATATCAAGCGCCATGATCTTCTCTATCCTGCCGGTTCCGGGACCGGCCCGGGACCGATTCGGCCTGCCCTGTTGTCGTGTCGGCGCCGCGCCCGGCGAGCGGGCGGAGGCGGTCGGGATGAAGCGTGAGCGTCACGCATGTCCCCTTTCCTGCCGGATTGTCGGAAAAATCGAGTTCGCCATAATGCTGCTCGACAATTTTCTTGACGATCGCGAGGCCGAGTCCGGTGCCGCCCTGGCGCGTGGTCATATAGGGTTCGGCGATCGTGTCGCGGGCTTCGGGGAGGCCGATGCCGTCGTCGGCGATGCGGATCACAACTTCACGATCATTGCCCATATCGAGGATCGCGCGAATGTGGCCGATCGGTGAAGTTTCGAGATTTTTTACATTTTCTTCAATGGCTTCAACCGCGTTCTTGACGATATTCGTCAGTGCCTGCGACAGCAAGCGGCGGTCGCACACCAATGGCTCGATATCGTTCGGGACCGACACGCTGAAAGCGATGTCGGGCTTGGCGACCTCGAACAGGAACACCGCCTGTTTCAATATGTCTCGGATATCCTCAACCCCGAAGGTCGGCTTGGGCATGCGCGCGAAGCTGGAGAATTCGTCGACCATGCGCCGCATGTCGTGGACCTGGCGGATCACGGTGTCGGTGAGCTTGCGGAAGGTCGCCTGATCGCCCTCGACCTTGTCGCCGAAGCGGCGCTGGAGGCGTTCGGCGGCGAGCTGGATCGGGGTGAGCGGGTTCTTGATCTCGTGCGCGATGCGGCGCGCGACGTCGGACCAGGCGGCGCGGCGCTGGTCGAGCAATTGCTGGGTGATATCCTCGAAGCTGAGGACGAAGCCGTCGCCCTGCGCGACCGCCTTAGCGGCAAGCGTCGCGGGCTCGCCCTCGCGGCGCGCGAGCTGGACCACCGCCTCGCGCTCGTCGCCGGTGATCAGGCGCGCGAGTTCGGGCGCGACCTGTTCGAGCGGGCGTCCGGTGAGCTGATCGGCGGGGGTCCCGATCAACCGCTCGGCGGCGGCGTTGGCGAGCAGGATATGATGGCCGGCATCGACCGAGACGACCGCCGATGAGACGCCGCTGAGCACCGCTTCGATAAAGCTTCGGCGCGCTTCGATCTGCTCGTTGGCGCTGAGCAGCGCACCGGTCTGCCCCTGAATCTGTTCGGTCATGCGGTTGAAGGCATGGGCGAGGACCGAGATTTCGTCGTCGTGCGCGGTCGGCGTCACCCGCACCGACAGATCGCCGTTGGCGGCGGTGCGCGTCGCCCCGACGAGCGTGCCGAGCGGGCGAACGATGCGGTCGGCAACGACGATCGCCGCGATCACGGCGAGCGCGAGCAGGAGCAGCGCGCCGAGATAGAGCGCGCCGTTGAACTGGAGCTGGAGCTGCTGCGAACGCTTGAACAGGGCATTATAGTCGGCCAGCACGGTGCTCGCGCGCTGCGACTGCTGAAAGCCCAGAACATTGGCATCGCGCGACGCATAGAGATAGGCGCGCGATCGCCGCGGCAGTTTGGTGACGGCTTCGATCCGGTCGGACTGGCGGCTGACGATGACATCCTCGCCATTGTCGAGGCGCGCGACGATCGACGGCGAAATGCGCGCTTCGGCATCGCGATTGTCGGGATCGATCATCGCCGCCGTACGCGCGACGCCATCGGGACCGATCTCGATGATCGCCGATTCATTGAGGTTCCGGACGACGACCTGTTGCAGATAATAGTCGGCAAAATCGGGACCATCGATCGGAAACCGCGCCAGGATATCGCCGAGATCGCCCGCCATCTTCATCGTGTTCGCGACGACCTCGCGCTGGTTTTCCTGATAATAGCCCTCGGCGAGACCGGCCGCATTTTCGAACATGCCGCGCGAGCGGTCGGAAAACCAGAAATCGACCCCGAACTGGAAGAGCAGCGAGGCGAAGATCACGACGAGCATCGTCGGCGTCGCGGCGATCAGCGAAAAGAGCGCGACGAGCCGGACATGGAGACGCCCGGTACCGCCCGCCATCGAGCGCATCGCGCGCGCGCGCGCCACGCGGCTGCCGATGAGCACGATCAGCGCCATCGCGGGAACGAGGTTGACGACCATGATCACGGCGACCAGCCCCGGCGTGAGCAGCCGTTCGCTCTGCGCGTCGCCGGTGACGAAGACATAGGTGGCGATGCCGACGCTAAGGATGAGGGCCAGCGTGTAATATTCGGGTGCGGCAAAGGTCCAGATGCGCGAACGAGCGCCCTGTCCTTCGGGTTGTGCTTCGCCGGTTACCGTAACGCCGTTCGCCATTGTTGCCTCGTTACGACAAACCTGTTGCATAGAAAACACACAATGTGCGCGGGGACCACGGTTTGGCGTATAAATCGTGTCGGTTGGGCGTTGTTTTGCCGGATGCTCGATCCTGGGATCGGGAAATGCACGCCGCGCAGGGTGGATCGGATCGGGTCGAGTGGATTCGGATGCCAAGGACCGCTTTGGGGTGGGAAGCTGTCGTTCGCGCTATGCAGTCCAATCGATGGTAGACGCGAGACTGGCAAAGTACGATTGCACATATCTTCGATAAATTGGCTGCACTGCCTTATTGAACCAAGGCGATAGCGTATTGGCTTTTTCACGGTCCAACGCTTGAGTTACGGTGTCGGCGATGTCGCCGAATGCCGACAGCTTTCCTTCCTCAATCGCCGCAACGAAAGGCGCAGTTATAGGATCAACCAATGGCCGCTCCTCTTCCCAACGATCATAGAAGTCGCACAAAATTGCTAGTGCCGCCCCGCTCCTCACGAGATCGAGGTTGCCGTAGATCATGCCCCCGTCATCCACAGCATCAACAAATTTTAGGGGATCGAAGCGAATCCACATATTCGCATCGGTTAGTCTGCCGCCCTCTTCCGCTATGTCCGTGAACATCAGCAAAACGTCTCGACACGCCTGAGTGAACTCTTCGCAATTTTCCAATGTAACAACGTGCATTGTGAGCGTGTATCACGACTAGCGATGTCCGCAATCGGTCGTTAGCGGCCATTTTGGCTGGGTTCGGACCGGGTGACCGGAATGGGGTGGGGAACGGACGTTGCCACTCCTCCCTGTCGCGCAGCGATGGGGAGGTGGCAGCGCGAAGCGCTGACGGAGGGGCCGACGCCGTCAAAGGCTGGCGCAACGCCGCGGCCCCTCCACCACCGCTACGCGGCGGTCCCCCTCCCCACGGCTGCGCCGCAGGGAGGATTCATTTCCGCAACCGGTCGTGAGAGGCCATTCCGGCGCCCGCGCAATGAAGGTCGGCGACGGGTGGCTTTTTCGCGAGGTCAGCTATCGGCCTTGTCCGAGGGGAATCCTGCCGCGAATTGCGGCGCCCCGTCGGTTATGCACACCCAGGGCGCCTTCGAACCCACGAATATATGGGCGGCATACCCACGAAATCCCGGGTCGTCGTCGAGCAAGCCCGCCGGGACGAAATATATCTTTCCTTCCCGATCGGTGTGCGGGGTCGGACTTCCGCACGTCTTGCAGAAGCTGGATTGCCACCCCTGCTGACCGGGGACATGGTAGGTCGCGATATTGTCGGCGCCCTTCACCCAGCGAAAGCTGGCTTTCGCGGCGTAGAAAACGGCATTGCCATCGGTTCCCGACACTTTGCGGCATTTCGAACAGTGACATTGCCCGGCCGGTCCGAATTTGCCATCGACGACGAAGCCTATTTCGCCGCAAAGGCATGAGCCCTTGATTGGTCCGGGCATCGCCACCTCCCCCATGTTCTGAACCGGGTCATACTAGCAAAGCCCGGCGTGGCCGCAATCGGTCATGCGCGACCATCGGCTTTCTCTCGCTTGCCGCGTTCCGGCCGAGCGATGCGCAAATCGCCGACAGGGAACATCCGTTGACGCAAAAGCCGTCTGCCCGCATCACCCGGTCATGACCGACATTGGACCGGGTTCAACCAGCCTCTATCTGCTGCCCGAAGGAGAGCGCCCCGACTGGGTGGAGTATCCAGGGCCCTTTATGCGCATCGTCGAACAGGCGCTGCTCGACATCACTCCTTGGCATATCATGGAGGCGCGGCGTGCCGCCGTTCATTTCGAGGGACTGTCCCGACGTTATCCATCCCGCGACCTGTTCCCCTTCGCCTATCGTCAGGACAACGACGATGTGGCGTGCTGGTCGAAGGATTCCGGCGAGCAAGTCGTTATCATCCATGATTTCGCATCGCCCGGTTGGGAGGATGCGGGCCGGTTCGACGATATATGGTCCTGGTTTCGTGCCGCCGTGGAGGAGATGATCGAGTGGGAGTGAGGCAGTGGGCGACGGGGTCCGCTTTGGGGTGAGAAGCGGACGTCGCCGATCCTCCCTGTCGCGCAGCGATGGGGAGGTGGCAGCGCGAAGCGCTGACGGAGGGGCCGACGCCGTCAGGCGGCGGTGCAAGGCTGCGGCCCCTCCACCACCCTGCGGGTGGTCCCCCTCCCCATGCCTGCGGCACAGGGAGGATTTTACGGCCGTCGTCGGTCGTTTGCTGCCATCCCTTGTCGTCGTGCCGGGCTTGACGCGGCACCCGCCTTTTTCTTCTGCAAGACAAGGCAGGCCCCGGATCAAGTCCGGGGTGACGATGAACAAGAAATCTTCGCTCGATTGAAGGCTCTCATGCCATCCCGTGCCAGCTTTCAAGCCGGTGCACTTCCCCGCGCCGGCACCGCTTCACACCCGGGTCGGGTCGATGTCGAGCTGCCCCAGCCGCTTGCGCAGGGTGTTGCGGTTGATGCCGAGGCGGCGGGCGGCCTCGAGCTGGTTGCCGCGCACGTCGCGCAGCACGCGGCGCAGCAGCGCGGCCTCGACGATCGCCTGAAGCCGTTCGTGGATCGTGCCGTCCTGTTCGGCGGCGGCGAGTTCCTCGCGCGCCCAGTCGTCGACGGCGCGGCCGATCGCGTCGGCGGGGGCGAGGATCGGATGGCCCTCGCCGCTTTCGTGGAGCACCGCCTCGACATCGCGGACCGAAACGACGGTGTCGCGCGACAGCACCGCGAGGCGCTGGACGACGTTGCCGAGTTCGCGGACGTTGCCCGGCCAGTCATAGCGTTCGAGCAATTGCATCGCGGCGGGCGCGAACTGGCGGTCGGGAAGGCCCGACGCGCGGCCGGCCTCGACGAAGTGGCGGATCAGCGCGGCGATGTCGCTGCGCCGGTCGCGCAAGGGGGGCAGCGTCACCGGGATGACGTTGAGCCGGTAGAAAAGATCCTCGCGAAAGCGGCCGTCGGCGACGAGGGTGCGCATGTCGCGGTGGGTCGCGGCGACGACGCGGACGTCGGCACGCAAGGCCTGGCTGCCGCCGACGGTCGAATATTCGTTGCTCTGGAGGACGCGCAGCAGCCGCGTCTGCGCCTCGATCGGCATGTCGCCGATTTCGTCGAGGAACAAGGTGCCGCCCGCCGCCTGTTCGAAGCGCCCCGCGTTGCGGCTGTGCGCGCCGGTGAAGGCGCCCTTTTCGTGGCCGAACAGTTCGGCCTCGATCAGTTCGCGCGGGATCGCCGCCATGTTGATCGCGACGAACGGCCCGGCGCGGCGCAGGCCGGTGGCGTGGACGGCGCGCGCGACAACCTCTTTCCCCGTGCCCGATTCACCGAGGATCAGGACGGCGAGGTCGTTCGAGGCGAGGCGTGCGATGGTGCGGTACACCGCCTGCATCGCCGGGGCGCGGCCGACGAGGCCGTGGCTGTCGGCGGGACCGGCCTCGACGGCGACGGCGGGTTCGGCGCGGCGGCGGGCCAGCGCGGCGCGGACGCTGGTCGTCAAATCCTCGAGGTCGAAGGGCTTGGGTAGATAGTCGTAGCTGCCGATGCCGGTCGCGCGCACCGCCGTATCGAGGGTGTTCTGCGCCGACAGGATGATCACGGGCACTTGCGCGTCGAGCCCGGCGCCGGGCAGCGAGTCGATGCCGTCGCCGTCGGGCAGCACGACATCGGTGATGACGAGGTCGGGACTGTTCGCCGCGAGCCAGGCGTTGCGTTCGGCGACGGTGGTGACCGCGGCGAAGACGCCGCATTCCTCGGCGAGGGTTTCGCGGATGATCAGCGCGATCGTCGGATCGTCCTCGACGAGCAGGATCGTCTTGCCGTTCATGCCGTCTGACCCTTTTGCGCTGCGGGGAGGTGGATGCGGAAGCGGGTCCATTCGCCGTCGCGCATATGCTGGACGGTGCCGCCCATGTCGCGCGCGAGCTTTGCCACGAGGGCGAGGCCGAGGCCGCGTCCCTCGCGCTTGGTGGTAACGAAAGGATCGAACAGGTCGCCGCGAATCTCGGCAGGAACGCCCGGACCATTGTCGCTGATCGACACCTCGATCGGCAGCGCGATGCGTCCGCGGCCGTCGCCATTGTCGATCGAGAGGCCGTGGCGGTACGCCGTCGCGATTCGCACCGTGCCGTCGTCGCGTGCGCCCAGCACCTCGCAGGCGTTGGTGAGCAGGTTGAGCAAAATCTGCACCATGGCGTCATGGTTGCCGAGGACCAGCGGCAGCGAGGGGTCGAAATCCTCGGCAAAGCGGATGCCGGGAAGCTGGCGCGCGCGCACCGCCTCCATCGCCTGGTGGATCGGCTGGTAGAGGTTGAGCGGCTCGCAGGCGATCGGCTGGCCGCGCGAGAAATGCTCCATCTGGTCGATCAGCGTCGCGATGCGATCGACCTCGGCGACGATCAGCGAGGTGAAGCGCGCCTTGCCCGCGTCGGCACCGCGCGCGAGCAATTGCGCCGCGCCGCGGATGCCGGCGAGCGGATTCTTGATCTCATGCGCGAGCATCGAGGCGGCGGCGCCGGCGGCGCGGCCCGAGCGGCCGATCGCGCCGCCCATCAGTTCGGCGTCGCGCTGCGACGCGACGAGCGCGAGGATGCGGTGCCCGGCGTTCCCATAAGGCACCATCTGCATGTCGACCGCGACCGCCTTGCGCCCGCCGACGCTGATCTCGGCGCCATGGGCGAAAAGCGCCGAATAAGCGGGGTCGCTCATCCGCTGGCGATAATTGCGGTCCATGCCGATGACGTCATAGACGACATGGCCGACCATCGCGGCGCGGCCGGTGTTGCAGAGCTGCTCGGCGGCGGCGTTGACGAAGAGGATGACGCCGTTGCGGTCGATCAGCAGGGTGGCGACGGGATGCGACTGGATCAGCTCGTCATGGTCGAACGTCGGGATGCTCGACGTGAGCGCGCTCACGCAGCCGCCCTGGTCAGATGCGGTCCGTAAAAGCCTTCGAGCGCGTCGAGCACGCCCTTGCTGTCGGGGATCTGGTTGACCTTGTTGCGGAACTCGGCCGAACCATGGAGCCCCTTGACGTACCAGCCAAGGTGCTTGCGCGCCATATTGACCCCGGTCATTTCGCCATAATGGTCGATCATCGCGCGGTAATGCGATGTAATGACGTCATATTGCTCGTCGAGGCCGGGGTCGGGGCGCTCGGCCTCGCCGCGCAGCGCCGCCATCACCTGCCCGAGCAGCCAGGGGCGGCCATAGGCGCCGCGGCCGATCATGACGCCATCGGCGCCGCTCTGCGCGAGCGCGGTGCGCGCGTCGTCGGCGGAGCAGATGTCGCCATTGACGATGACCGGGATCGAGACGGCATCCTTGACCGAGCGGACGAAGCCCCAGTCGGCCTCGCCGCGGTACATCTGGTTGCGGGTGCGGCCGTGGACGGTGACCAGCTTGGCGCCGATGTCCTCGGCGATATGGGCGAGTTCGGGGGCGTTGAGGCTGTCGTGGCACCAGCCCATGCGCATCTTGACCGTCACCGGCACCGACACCGCCTTGACGCAGGCGTCGATCAGCGCGGCGGCGAGCTTGAGGTCGCGCATCAGCGCCGAGCCGGCATCGCCGTTGGTCACCTTGCGCACCGGGCAGCCCATGTTGATGTCGATGATCGCGGCGCCGCGATCCTCGTTGAGCTTCGCCGCCTCGCCCATTTCATAGGGGGTGCAGCCGACGAGTTGCATCGACACCGGCTCCTCGATCGGGTCCCAGGCGGCTTTCTGGACCGACTGGCGCGTCTCGCGGATCGCCGCCTGGCTGGCGATCATTTCGGTGACGTTGAGCCCCGAGCCATAATAGCGGACGAGCTTGCGGAACGGCAGGTCGGAGACGCCCGTCATCGGCGCGAGGATCACGGGATCCGCGATGGTGATGGGGCCGATCTGGATGGGGCGCAGCGCCGCCATGGGGGAAGCCTTCGAATTTGCCTAAAAATTGAGCAGCGCCCCTACACGTTAAGCGGCTTTCCCGCAAGCGACGGCTGCGCTAACCGGCGAGGTGATGAGCGAGTCCGCCCCTTCCCCCGCCCCTGCCGTCGTCGCCGTGCTGCTGGCGGGCGGGGTCGGTGCGCGCGCAGGCTATGACCAGCCCAAGCAACTCGCGCTGCTCGGCGGCAAGCCGGTGCTGCGCTGGAGCCTCGACGCCTTTGCCGCGCATGGCGGGCTGTCGGGCGGGGTGCTGGTGGGCAATGATGACGTCATGGCGGCGGTCGGAATGCTGCCCGAAGGCTGGATTTCCGCGGCTCCGGGCGACGAACGACAACAATCGGTGGCGAATGCGCTGGCGGCGCTGGCGGGCTTTCCCGACGATGCAGCGGTGCTGGTGCATGACGCGGCGCGGCCCGGCGTCAACGCCGCGGTGATCGACCGGCTGCTCGCCGCGCTCGCCGACGGCGCCGAAGCGGCGATCCCGACCCTGCCGGTTCCCGATACGCTGGTCGCGCAGGCCGACGGGGTTGCGGGCGATGTCGTCGATCGCGGCGCGCTGGCGCGGGTGCAGACGCCGCAGGCGTTCCGGCTCGGGACATTACGCCGCGCGCATGCCGCGGCCGACGGCGCGGCGGCGACCGATGATGCGCAGCTGGTGCGGCGGATCGGGGTGCCGGTGGCGGCGGTCGCGGGCGATGCGCGGCTCCACAAACTGACATATGCGGACGATATGGCGATCCTGTCGGGATTGCTGGAGACGGGCAGGATGATGCAAAACGCGGTCGGCATGGGCTATGATGTTCACCGGCTGGTTGCCGACAAACCGTTGTGGATCGGTGGGATAGAAATCGCGCATAGTCATGGACTTGAAGGCCATAGTGACGCCGATGTCGCGCTTCATGCGCTGACCGATGCGATCCTCGGCGCGCTTGGCGACGGCGATATCGGCGACCATTTCCCGCCGAGCGACCCGCAGTGGCGCGGCGCGGCCTCGCACCGTTTCCTGTCCTTCGCCGCCACCCGGGTCGCGGCGCGCGGCGGACGCATCGCGCATGTCGACCTGACGATCATCGCGGAGGCGCCGAAGATCGGACCGCACCGCCAGGCGATCCGCGAGCGTATCGCCGATATCCTTGCGGTTTCGCCGCTGCGGGTCAGCGTGAAGGCGACAACGACCGAGCGGCTGGGCTTTACCGGCCGCCGCGAAGGGATCGCCGCGCAGGCCGTCGCGACACTGTCGCTTCCCGACGACCGGGCCTAAGGTCGAAAAAGCGAAAGACGATGGGGGATTCATGAAGCGGATTGTTTTGAGCGTTGCAGCCGGCGCGGCGGTGTTGGCGGGACCATCGGCGCAGGCGGCGACGAAACCCTGCCTCACGCCGGCCGAAATGAGCGGCCTTGTCGCCTATTTCCTGCCGCAGGTGATCGACGGCGTCGTCGAGACATGCAGCCCGCACCTTCCCGCGGGCAGCTATCTGCTGACCGGATTGGACACCCGCGTCGCCGAACTGCGCGGCAATGCCGATGCGGTCTGGCCGCTGGCCCGGGCGGGCTTCATCAAGATCGGAAGCGGCAAGAATCCGGAGGATGGGGCAGCGATGCTCGACATGTCCGACGATGAATTGCGGGCAACGATCGACACCGGCTTCGTTGAAACGCTCGGCATCGAACTCAAGCCGGGCGAATGCGCCGACGTCAACGACATCAGCGAAACGCTGGCGCCGCTGAGTGCCGACCAGATGGTGGCGTTCGTCGCAGCGACGTTTGCAGCCGTGTCGCGCGGTGGCAAAGGCGTGGCAAGCTGTCCGCGCGCCCTGTACAACGCCAATTAGGCGAATATCGCCCCGAACCGCCCGGCAAGCCGGGCGCCACAAAGGTTTTCCCATGACTGATACATCGGCCGTCCCCAGCAGTCGCGAGGCCGCACGCGGCGAACTGGCGACGCGCGTGCTGACCGACAACCGCGCCGCCGGGCGCAGGGTCGCGGTCGCCGAGAGCTGCACCGGCGGCATGGTGTGCGCGGCGCTGACCGACATCGCGGGCAGCTCCGACGTGTTTTCGGCGGGCTTCATCACTTACTCGGGCGCGGCGAAACAGGCGCAGCTCGATGTGAGCAGCGAGATATTGGAGACGTTCGGCGAGGTGTCGCTGGCGACCGCCTGGGCGATGGTGGCGGGCGCGCTGGCGAACAGCGATGCCGACGTCGCGGTCGCGATCACCGGGATCGCGGGTCCCGGCGGCGGGTCGGAAAAGAAGCCGGTGGGCCAGGTCGTCTTCGCGCGCGGGCTGCGCGGGCAGGACCCCGACGATTATTTCACCCAGCGGGTACAGTTCGAAGGCGGCGATCGTGCGGGGATTCGCCACGCAGCGACCTTGTTCGCGCTCGACCTCCTGTTGCCCGAGAAGGATACGCTAGGGCCGTCGGAGGATATTGCGCTGCCGGCTTGAGGGGGAGAACAGCTTTTGTCGGCTTCGGGGTGGGAAGCGGACATAAGGTTTGGTAGGCTTCGGGCATGTCTTCATCTCGATTTACAGATAGTGATCGGCCAACCGATGAAGAGGTAGAGGCAGCCGCACGGCAGCTACATTTGTCCGGAGAAGAGCACGGCTGGTGGCCGGAAAGCGTCTCCAGCTACGATTCTCTCGATCCGATTGGCAGGGAAGAGTTTGACGCCATCGTCGAACGCATCTTGATGTCCGCCGCTGCAGCTAAGCGTAAAGCCGCAAACGGCTATTCATAAATCGGAATGATCGCAATTTGTCGCTAGCCGCCATCGCATCCGGATCGGCGGTGATCGACCGAAACGAGGTGCTTTGCGGTCATTCCTCAGTCATCAATTTTCACGCGGACGCAGGCGCGAAAGACGCCGGTCTCACCTTCCTCGCGATGCCAAATCTCGACCACGTCGTAGTAGTTGAAATATCCGCCCATATCCTTCGAAATGGTTTCGCCAAGGCGAGGTAGGAACGCGAAATCGCCTTCGAAGAGAGGCGTCAACTCGTCCGTCTCGTAAACTTCCACGTTGGGCATCGCAGTCTCCTCACGCGATTTTGGACAAAACGCAAAATGTCCGCAACCGGTCGTGAGCGGCCATTCGTCATACAAGCTTTTTCGCGGGATCCCCGATCAAGTCCGGGGTGACGAGGGTCGTCGGGCGCGCGCCCGGTCGGGAAGCCTTGCTAAGCCGCTACCCCGTACAACTCCCCTGCCCGCGTTTCGAACGCCGCGATCATCTTGCGGAGCGCCTTGTCGAACATCTGGCCGGCCAGCGCCTCGAACATGCGGTTGCGGAAGGCGAAGTCGACCATGAAGTCGACGCGGCAGCCACCCTCTTCGAGCGCGGTGAAATGCCATTCGTTGGTGAGGTGGCGCATCGGGCCGTCGATATAGCTGACCGAGACCCTGGTCGGCCGCTCCTTGTGGACGCGGCACGAGAAGCTTTCGCGCAGCCCCTTGAAGCCGACGATCATGTCGGCGACCGCCTCCTGCTCGCTGTCGCTGCGGATGCGGAGCGCGACAACCCACGGCAGGAAGTCGGGATAATGTTCGATGTCCGACACCAGCGCGAACATCTGTTCGTCGCTGTACGGCAGGACGCGGCTTTCCTGATGCCTCGGCAAGTCGGTGATCAGTCCGCCGCGACGCGGGCGAGCTTGGCCTCGCGCGCCGCGCGCATGACCTCAAAATCGTCGCCGGCGTGGTACGACGAGCGGGTCAGCGGCGATGCCGCGACCTGCAGGAAGCCCTTGGCGCGGGCGATCTGCGCATAGGCATCGAACGCCTGCGGGGTCACAAAGTCGATCACCTTGGCATGCTTCGGCGTCGGCTGGAGATACTGGCCCATCGTCATGAAATCGATGTCGGCGCTGCGCATGTCGTCCATCACCTGATGGACCTCCATCCGTTCCTCGCCGAGGCCCATCATGATCCCCGACTTGGTGAAGATCGACGGATCGCGGCGCTTGACGCTTTCGAGCAGGCGCAGCGAGGCGTAATAGCGCGCGCCGGGGCGGATCGTCGGATAGAGGCGCGGGACGGTTTCGAGATTGTGGTTATAGACGTCGGGGCGCGCGTCGACGATTGCCGCGATCGCGCTTTCGGGCTTGTTGCGGAAATCGGGGGTCAGGATTTCGATCGTCGTCGTCGGGGTTTCGCGGCGCAGCGCCTGTATCACCTTGACGAACTGGCTCGCGCCGCCGTCGGGCAGGTCGTCACGATCGACCGAGGTGATGACGATGTGCGACAGGCCCATCTTCGCCGCGGCGATCGCGGTATGTTCGGGTTCGAACGGATCGACCGCGCGCGGCATGCCGGTCTTGACGTTGCAAAAGGCGCAGGCGCGGGTGCAGGTGTCGCCGAGGATCATCACCGTCGCATGCTTCTTGGTCCAGCATTCGCCGATGTTCGGGCACGCCGCTTCCTCGCACACGGTGTGCAGGTTGAGTTCGCGCATCAGCTTGCGCGTTTCGGCATAGCCGGGGCTGGTCGGCGCCTTGACACGAATCCAGTCGGGCTTGCGTTGGCGCTGCGGGGCGGGCTGGGGCGCGGGAGCGGTCATGCCGCCCACATAGTCGCGCGCGCCGCTCTTCTCAACCTCACTTGTTGTGCTAAGGCGCGCGCATGACTCGCTTTGCAGATATGATCGATGGCTACCGGCGTTTCCGTAACGGCGGCTGGCAGGAACAGCGCGAACGCTGGGAACAACTGGCCGAGGGCCAATCGCCCAAGGTGATGATCATCGCTTGCTCCGACAGCCGATCCGAACCGTCGCAGATTTTCGATACCAACCCGGGCGAAATCTTTGTCGTGCGCAACGTCGCGGCGCTGGTGCCGCCGTTCGAGACGACACCCGGGCGTCACGGCGTCTCCGCAGCGCTCGAATTCGCGGTGCAGTTCCTGAAGGTCGAGGAAATCGTCGTGATGGGCCACGGCCTGTGCGGTGGCTGCCATGCATCGCTGCACCGGACGATGGACGGCGCCGAACCGGGGCGCGGCGGCTTCATCGCCGACTGGATCGCGATGCTCGACGATGCGAGCGCCGAAGTGCGCGCCGACTATCCCGATTTCGACAATCGCGAGGCGGGCCGCGCGATGGAAATGGCGGCTGTGCGCGTGAGCATAGCCAATCTGCGCACCTTCCCCTGTATCGAGGAGAAGGAAAAGCGCGGAAGCCTGAAACTGCGCGGCGCCTTTTTCGCGATCAGCGACGGGGTGCTGCACGTGATGGACGACGCGACGGGAGATTTTGCACCCGCCTGACAGGGGAGACGGACATGAGCAAGAATGCGATGTGGCTGACGATCATTTTCGTGGCAGCCATTTTCGGAGCGCTGATGGGGCCGTCGATCGGCAGCCTGGTTGGCGAAGGCACGATGCTCATCCTCGCTCCGCTGTTCCTGATCGGGGTGGTGGTCTTCTGCATCTGGGCGCTGTCGAGCAACAAGAGCGGGGCCAAGGCGGATCCGACGGCGCTTGCCGACGCCCGGCAAATGCGCGCGCCCGACGGCAAGGCGCGCATCTATGTCACCCGCCGCGGCTTCGTCGCCGCGCTGCAGGGGATGAATGTGACGATGGGCAGCGCGCAGGGGCAGATCAAGTCGGGCCAGATGCTGATGGCCGATGTCGAACCGGGCCAATATGTGATCCACGTCGCGACCGCCAAGGCGAAGCTGGCGCGGCCCGCCGAGATCGAAGTCGATGTCGGCGCGGGCGGCGTGGTCGTGATCGACGCGATGATCGAAATGGGAGCGCTGAAGGGCGGCGTGAAGCTGACCCGGCTCGACGCGACGCGGGCGCGCGAGAATGTGAACGCGACCAAGCTGATCCTATGGGAAGTGCCGCCGGCATAATTTTCCGCGACATTTTCCGGCAGCGCGGCAACTCGTCGTCGATATCGGGCGCTTCCCGGTCAAGGCGACCCGCAACTGCGGGCAGCCGATTTGCGCTTTCCCGGCCGACTGGCAGAGCGATGACAGTCGCAAACAGGGAGACACTATGGCCCTTCGCCAACATTTATTGGCCGCACCGGCGCTCGCGTCGCGGCGGCGCCCCTTTCCCGGCGAGGACGATGATTATGCAAAGGCCCGCAAATCGCTGCTGGCCGAGGAAATCGACCTTCGCCGCAAGATGACGCGGGTCGCCGAACAGCGGCGCGCGCTGCCGCCCGGACCGCTGATCGGGCCGGATTACCGCTTCAAGGACGCCGATGGTGCCGACCTCGGGCTCGCCGAGCTGTTCGGCGAGCATGACACGCTGGTGACCTATTTCTGGATGTACGGTCCCGACCGCGAACGCCCCTGCCCGATGTGCACCAACTGGCTGGGGTCGGTGAACGGCAACGCCAATGACATCAAGCAGCGCGTCGCGCTGAAGATCGTGGGACGCAGCCCGGTCGAGCGGCAGCAAGCGTTCGCGCAGGAACGCGGCTGGCAGGCGCTCGACTTCGTCCAGACCGTCGGCGACGACTATGCGCGCGACTATCATTTGCTGAACAAGGACGGGACGGAAAACCCGGCGCTGGTGGTCTATGAGAAGAATGGCGCGGGCGTGCGGCTGTTCTGGAAGAGCGAGATGACCCGCGACATGGCCGATCCGGGACAGGACCCGCGCGACGCGCCCGATATCGCGTCGCTGTGGAATGTGCTGGATTTGACCCCGCACGGACGCGGGACCGACTGGTATCCGGCGCTGGAATATTGAAACACACGCTCGTCATTGCGAGGAGCGAAGCGACGCGGCAATCCAGGGTGGTGCAAAGCCGCTCTGGATTGCTTCGCTTCGCTCGCAATGACGATATTTAGGGAATCGCGTAGGTCACATTCGCCTGCCCGACGGGCTTGTCGGCATCGTCGGTCCAGATTCGCACGTCCATCACCGCGAGCCGCTTGCCCAGCCGCAGCATATACGCGTCGGCGAACAGCGGGCCCGGGCGGCACGGGCGCAGGAACTGGTAGTTGAGCCCACTCGTCACCGCCATCGCGACGGGGCCGATATGCGCGAGGACGAGCGCATAGGCGGCCATGTCGGCGAACCCCATCTGGGTCGGGCCCGAGATCAGCCCGCCGGGGCGCAGCGCCTTGTCATTCGGGTCCATGCGCGCCTGGATATGGCCGGGCGCGGCCGAGACGACATGGCCGCGCGATCCCGGCGCCGAATGCGGGAAGGCCTGTGCCATGAAGGCGTTGAGCGCGTCTGCGTCCAAACGGATCGCGCTCGATGAGATCGGTGCCCCCTCCCCGCTCATGCCGGTCAGCGCGTCAGCTTCTTGTACGACGTCGCGTGCGGGCGCGTCGCATCGTCGCCGAGGCGGCGGATCTTGTCTTCTTCATAGGATTCGAAATTGCCTTCGAACCATTCGACATGGCTGTCGCCCTCGAACGCGAGGATGTGGGTCGCGAGGCGATCGAGGAAGAAGCGGTCGTGGCTGATGACCACGGCGCAGCCGGCGAAATTCTCGAGCGCCTCTTCGAGCGCGGCGAGGGTTTCGGTGTCGAGATCGTTGGTCGGTTCGTCGAGCAGCAACACGTTGCCGCCCTGTTTCAGCATCTTGGCCATATGGACGCGGTTGCGTTCGCCGCCCGACAGCTGGCCGACCTTTTTCTGCTGGTCGACGCCCTTGAAGTTGAAGGCGCCGACATAGGCGCGCGTCTGCATCTCGTGCTTGCCGATGTTCATCATTTCGGCGCCGCCCGAGATTTCCTGCCAGACATTATTGTCGGGTTTCAAATCGTCGCGGCTCTGGTCGACGAAGCCCAGATGGACGGTGTCGCCGATCGTCACCTTGCCATTGTCGGGGGTTTCCTGCCCGGTGATCAGCTTGAACAGCGTCGACTTGCCCGCGCCGTTCGGGCCGATGACGCCGACGATGCCGCCGGGCGGCAGCGAGAAGGACAGGTCTTCGAAGAGCAATTTGTCGCCATAGGCCTTCGAGATATTCTCGACCTCGATCACCTTGCCGCCGAGGCGCTGCGGCACCTGGATGACGATCTGCGCCTTGCCGGGGATGCGTTTTTCCTGCGCCTCGACCAGCTGGTCGAAGCTTTTGATACGCGCCTTCGATTTGGCCTGGCGGGCTTTGGGCGACTGGCGGATCCACTCGAGCTCGTCCTTGATCGCCTTCTGGCGGCCCTGATCCTCGCGTGCTTCCTGCTCGAGGCGCTTGCCCTTCTTTTCGAGGTAGGTGGAGTAGTTGCCCTCGTAGACGAAATAGCGGCCGCGATCGAGTTCGAGGATCCAGTTGACGACATTGTCGAGGAAGTAGCGATCGTGGGTGACGAGGATGACGTTGCCCGGATAGTCGACGAGATGCTTTTCGAGCCAGGCGACGCTTTCGGCGTCGAGATGGTTGGTCGGTTCGTCGAGCAGGAGGATCGACGGCTTTTCGAGCAGCAGGCGGGTGAGCGCGATGCGGCGTTTTTCACCGCCCGAGAGGTTTTCGACGCTCGCATCGCCCGGCGGGCAGCGGAGCGCTTCCATCGCGATTTCGAGCTGGTTGTCGAGGGTCCAGCCGTCGACCGCGTCGATCTTTTCCTGCAGCGTCCCCATTTCCTCCATCAACGCGTCGAAATCGGCGTCGGCGGGCGGATCGCCGAGCAGCGTGCTGATCTCGTTGAAGCGGTCCATCATGTCGGCGACGCCGCGGACGCCGTCCATGACATTTTCCTTGACCGTCTTGGTCGGGTCGAGCTGCGGCTCCTGCGCCAGATAGCCGACAGTGATGCCGTCGCCGGCCCAGGCTTCGCCGGTGAATTCGGTGTCGATGCCGGCCATGATCTTCATCAGCGTCGATTTACCGGTGCCGTTCGGGCCGACGATGCCGATCTTGGCATCGGGATAGAATTGCAGGCTCAGGTCCTTGAGCGTCGGCTTTTGCGCGCCGGGATAGGTCTTGTTCAGACCCTTCATCACGAAACTATATTGAGCGGCCATGGGATATGCTCCGGTATGTGGCGCGGCCGCGCGGGCGACCGGGAGAGATGTTGCGCGCCGGTTAGCGAATGGGCGCCCGCTTGGCAATCGACGCTTGCCGCCGATGGCGGCGCAGAGCTAGGACGACGCCATGACAAACAGCCTTCGCATCCTCGCCCTTGCGTCCGCCGCGCTCGTCGCCGGGGGTGCCGCCGCCATCCCGCCACCCCCGCCCCCCACTGCGGCGCAACTCGCCGAGCGCGGCGACGACCTTGCCTGGTCGATCACCGAGGACCTGACGACGGAGATCGGGCCGCGGCTGGCGGGCACCGAGGCCGAATCGGCGGCGCGGCGCTGGGCGGTCGCGCGGTTACAGGCGATGGGCTTTGCAAATGTCCGCGAGGAACAGTTTCTGATGCCGACCTGGGTGCGCGGCGACGAGGAGGCGTCGCTGATCGGACCGTTCCAACCGCAGAAGCTGGCGATCACCGCACTCGGCAACAGCGCCTCGACGGGGCCGAAGGGGGTCGAGGGCGATATCGCCTATTTCCCGAGCTACGACGCCCTCGCCGCCGCGCCCGATAGCCAGGTGAAAGGCAAGATCGTCTTCATCGACCATCAGATGGAGCGCGCGCAGGATGGCAGCGGTTACGGCCAATACGGCCGCGGCCGCTTCATCGGCGCCAATGCCGCGTCGAAGAAGGGCGCAATCGCGGTGGTGATCCGTTCGATCGGCACCGACAATCATCGCACCCCGCACACCGGCGGTACCAATTTCGAGGCCGGTGTGAAGCCGATCCCCGCCGGGGCGCTGTCGAACCCCGACGCCGACCAGCTGGTGCGCCAGTGGAAGCGCGCGCAAGCGATGCGCACCAATGAGAATGAGATGGGCTACACCCCAGAGGCGGTGCGGATGAAACTGCTGCTGACCCCGAAGCAGGTCGGCGAGCAGCATTCGGGCAATGTCATCGCCGAGGTTCCGGGCAGCGATCCCGCCGCGAGCCCGGTCATTATCGCCTGCCACCTCGACAGCTGGGACCTCGGCACCGGGGCGATCGACGATTCGGCGGGCTGTGGCATCATCACCGCCGCCGCGAAGCATGTGATGAGTGCAGGCCAGCCGCGCCGCACGATCCGCATATTGTGGGCAGGCGCGGAGGAAGTCGGGGTGTTCGGCGGCAAGGCCTATTTCGACAAGCACGGCACCGAGAAGCACGCCGTCGCGCTCGAATCCGATTTCGGCGCCGACCGTGTCTGGCGCGTCGATTTCAAGCTGCCGGCGAGCGCCAAGGGAGTCGAGGACCGGATCGCCGCCGAATTGGCGGGTTTGGGCATCGTACGCGGCAAGGATCCGGCGGGCGGCGGCGCCGATATCGGCGCGCTGGTCAAGGCGGGCGTGCCGACGATCGACCTGCAGCAGGACGGCACCCGATATTTCGACCTGCACCACACCCCCGACGACACGCTCGACAAGATCGACCCGGCGCAACTGCGGCAGAATGTCGTGGCGTGGACGGCGACTCTGGCGATTCTCGCGGACAGCAGTGACGCCGAACTGCCATGATACTCAACTAAAACAGTAGGATTTCTGCCGTGCCGGTTTCAACTCAATTATTTTTGTTGACGATTGGTACGGAACGGCTAAATCCCGCCGCTCGCGGGACGGGAAAGTTCCCCATCGCGTAAAGGCATTTTAGGGAGCCACACATCATGAAGAAGTTTGCTGCTATCGCCGTTGCTGCCAGCATGTTCGCCCTCGCCGCTTGCGGTGAAAAGGCTGCTGAAGAGCCCGCCACCGCCGAAGCTCCGGCCGCAGACGCGACCGCTGAAGCTGGTGCCGACGCCGCTGCTGCCGGTGCCGACGCTGCTGCTGCTGGCGCCGAAGCTGCTGCCGCTGCTCCGGCTGCTGACGCTGCTGCTGCTCCGGCTGCTGACGCCGCCGCTGCCCCGGCTGCGGACGCCAAGGCTGCTGCTCCGGCTGAAGAAGCCAAGAAGTAAGTCACAGCCCCTCGGGGCATGACTGAACCGAAAGAGGCGGTCTTCCTTAGGGAAGGCCGCCTTTTTTCGTTGGGGGCGAAGGATGCGCGAGACGCCGCGCGCTAATCGTGCACCCAAAAGCCGCTCGCCGCGAAATCATCGCCGAGCCACCAGTCGGGGCGCGACGTCCCGTAGCGGAAGTTGACGCGTCCAGCCTGACTCTGCAGCGGCGAGGTAACCTCGCCAGCGGCGTTGCGCTTTGCCTTTTGCGTGGCGGTTTCTGGCACGACCATCACGATATGCCCCGACTTGCCCTCGACCGTGTTGCGGCCGCAGATGATACCGAGCCCGCCCGCATTGGCGACATCCTGCAGCTTGGTGAGGGTGCCCGTCTGGCGCCAGCCATAGTCGGAGCCATAGTCGGTGAGCCAGCGGTAGAGCGCGTTGGCGCGCATCTCGTCGACCGTCGCGAGATAGGCGGGCTCGACCTTTTCGCCGGTGCGCAGCCGTTCGATCGCCTTCGACGTCCACCACACCCGCGGCAGATAGGCGCCGGCGAGGGTGCAGAAATCATGGGCATAAAGGTTGCAATAGGTCGGCCCGGCCGGCTTGTAGCGCAGATGCGCCGGATTCTCGCTGTCGAGATAGGCGATGATCGCGGCGATATTGGCGCAGCGCGCCGCCGCCGACCCGGTGCCCCGCGTCGGCATGTTCGCCTCGCTTAGCGGATAGGCGCCGCCCTGATTGGGCAGGTCGGTGCGTTTGGTGACCGCCCCCACCTTCCGCTTGAGGTGAACCTCGGGAAGCACCGAACCCGATGCGGTCGCCGGACGCGAGGGAAGCGCCACCGGCGCCGCGACGGGCGGTGTCGCAGGCGGCGACGGTGCCACCACGGGAGTCACGACGGCCTTCAACAACGACGCCGAGGCGAAACCACGCTTCAACGCGCCCTGGATGCTCGCCTCGACTTCGAGGAAGCCGTTCACCGGCACGTCGCTGATCGCGCGGACCAGCGAATGACGCGGCAGAGCGGCGAAACGATTGTCGGGCTGCCCGGCGCCCGGCTTCGCGGCGGTCCGACGCAGCGCCAGCGGGTCTGACAGGGTTTCGACGCGGTAGGTCTTGCCCGTCGCGGTGACCGGGGACGGCGGCGGCACCGGCGTCGGCGGCGTGATGACCGGCGGCGAAAAGACGACCGCACGCGCGGCCTTGATATATTCGGCGATGAACTGGCCGTAATATTTCTTGCTGCCGTCGGCGAGCTTGACGAAGTGCCCCTGTTGTAGCCCTTTCGCCGAATTATAGCCGCCGGTGTTATAGGCGATCGCGACCGCGCATAGCTCGGCGTCGGTCAGAACCGGCCTGCCGTCGAGTCCGATCCTCGTCTTTTTCGCCTTCAATTCGGAGAGGCATTTGCCGAGCGACTTTTCGAACACCTCATAATCGCGGTTGAGGAAATAGTCGGGATCGACATTGCGGAAAAATTGAATATCGTACTGGAAGATACCGTAACCATGGCAGAATTTATTCTGGTTGGTTAGAACCGGCTGGTATGCAGAGATTTTGGCCGCCATCGCGGCCAGTGCGGATCTGGCGATCGCGAACATCTGCGCGCCCTTGGGATGCGCCTCCAGTTCGGCGCGATTTTTCGGCCAGGCGCTTTCGCGCTTGGGGAAATCGAGCGTGTCGCCGGTGCAGAGTTTCAATATCTGCTCGACCGGCAGGCCACGCCGCGACAGCGGACCCCAGATTTCCTTGCCCGTTTCCTGATAGGCGATCGCCGCGATCAGATCGAGCGTGAAGGGGGTGCCGCGGACCGCCTCCAGGACGCGCGTACCGAAATTGCCCTTGAACCAGGCCATATCCTGCGAAATGCTCATGCTGCTGAATCCCCATATTCGAGGCAACAGCGTCTGGCATGGCCGACCGGCGTCCAGACAGGCCATCGCCTGCCGTCCCATCTTCAACCTCTAGGCCGACCCGGAATGTTTGTTGGACTCGGCGCGACAAAGCGCGCCCGGACGACAAGAGGATGCCGCATTTGCCGGCGGAGTCAATCGCAGCGCTTGTCCCCGTGCGCCGAGGCCCGTAACAACAGTCGGTCGTCAGACCGGGGCGTCAATTCCCCGTTGTGCGTTCCGGCGAGCGGCATCGATCGAACAGCTGCGACATCGCGCCGTAAAGTCTGTCGTTCCAGATAGGATCCTTGAACGGAATAGCCTTCAGCAACCCGAGGTCATAGTCCGGCCTGCTGCTCAACAGCTTCGCCGCAGCCCGTTCGGCCTCTTCATGATCGCCGTTCATCCAAAGGGCCGCGGCCCCATAGACATGGCCGAACGAATATCCCGGACGCCGGGCCAGTGCGAAGTTCGCGCTGTTGACCGCTTCGTCGTAGTTTTCGAGCATGATATTGGCGAGCGCCAGTTGCCCGAAGCGATGAAAATTCTTGTTGTCCTGGGGGGTCAGGCGCAAGGCCGTATGGATCGTGCGGATTCCGTCCTCGGGTTCCCCCGACAAGATATAGCAAGTCCCCAACTGGGCGTAGGCGGGCGAAAAGCTGGGGTTCAGCGCAATCGCCTCGTGCATCAGGGCCGCGGCACTGTCATGCTGGCCCTGCCACATGTCGATGACCCCCAGCAGCAGCCACGCCCGCGCGTCATAGGGATCGATGTCGCGCGCGAGCGCGACCCGAGCGCGGAGATCGTCGAAAGATCCCGGCACCGATGCGGTCGCCCAGATACGAGAGGCCTCCGCTTCGGCCTGCTCGATTATGAGGTCGACCGTTCCCGGTCGCGCCGTCGCCGCGAGGTCCAGCAGATCGGCGGTCAGTTCCGCATCGGCACGCGTGAGGCGGCGCTTGTGCCAGCGGGCGCGCCACAAAAGTTCATCGGGATTGAGATCCTCGATCGGGCGATCCTGCAACCGTTCCGCCTGATCGGCCTCGATGCGCGACGAAACCGCGGCGATGGCATCGATCGCGACGCGCTTGATGTCGCCGCCCGGCCCGTTCTGGTTGAGATCGTGACGGCTCGACCAGATCACGCGGCCCGAAGCCGCCTCGCACAAACTGATCAAAATCGCCTCGCCCGGCCCCGGTTGGCAGCTCAAAAGATACGCCACCCCCTGCGTTCTGGCCGCGCGAACCAGGCTGCCCCGCCCGGACAGGCGCTGGTTCGCCGCCGGCGCTCCGACAAGGGGCAACCAGCGCAGGCCCGCGATGCTCTCGGCCAGATGACCGACCAGCTCCTCGACGACCGCGGCCTGGCCTTCGGGGAGGTCATGATCATGGACCAGGATGCTGATCGCGGGGCGTCTATCGGCCTGCAGGCCATCGTCGTCGGACAACGCGGAGGGCCGATCGCCGACAAAGAGGTCGCCGGCGGCCTCACGCGCCGAGTCGATGGCCTGCCGTTCCTCACGGAGCCAGTCCTCGAATCCTTCTTCCCAGGCGATGTCGATCCCTTCGAGAAATTCGTCGCGCGATTCAGCGACCCGGGCGGGGTCGCGGACGTCGACGAGGATCTGCGTCAGATCGAGCGCGACGGTTTCGTAACCGATGATCAACAAGGGATGATCGCCGGAATTGACCAGCGATCGCAGGTTCGAAAGCTCGCGGCGAAGGCTGGCTTGCGAGTTGGCGCGCTCGCGGCTGCCCCAGATGCGCTCCTGCAACCAGCGGCGCGAGCGCTCGCCCGAACGGGACGTCGCCAGCATCGCGAGCAGGATGCGCGATCGTTTCGCGGCAATCGGCACGCGCGCCCCATCTGGTCGCGCCAATCGAAACGATCCGATCAGGTCCAACCGGAAAAATTTACTTCCCACCACACCCAAGCCCCATGATTAATTTTATATTATTTTTGTATGTTTTTGCAAAAAGTAAGTTTTATTTTCGAATGACCCTAAATTAATTTGGGGTGGTGCCGCGCGAATTCGCCGCATCGCGCCCTGCCCCACCTTCGGCAACGAATTCCATCGGCGATGGCCCCGACGACGCAGAATGGCGGCGGTCATGACGATTTCTGCCAACCCGAATCGCCATCCGCCGTCGCGCAACACCCTGTCGCCCCGGCCCGATCGGCCTGCTTCCAATCCCTTCTTAACTATTTCGCATTAGACCCCCGGTGTCGAACAGGAGTTGAGAACGCCAATGTTGCGAAAGAATCGAATTGCCGGGGCCACGATGCTTGCCGTCGTCGCGCTTTCGTCGACCCCGACTGTGGGGAGCGTCAGCAAGACTATTTACCTGCGCGCGCATGTTCCGGTGTATTGCAACGTCGAGTTGCTGCCGACGCTGGGCGGTCCGTCGAACGATGGCGTCGTCAACCTGGGCATGTCGCAGGAACTGTGCAACTCGCCGCGCGGCTATCGCGTCATCCTCCAGCATCCGGTCGACATGCCCGAGGCGGCGGTCATCAGCGATTCCGATCGGATCCCGCTTTCGGCGACCGGTGAAACGGTACTGTCCGATTCCGACCATGCGGGCTTTCATTTCCGCCAGCTGGCGCTCGACCTCGGCGATGATCCGGCAACGATCAACCGCCTCGGCCTGCGGATGGAAGTCAAATATTGACGCGTTGAGCGGGTGACCCTCATCAGGTCACCGGAGCGAGCGTCAGGATCAGCGTATCACTATAGGCTCCGGCGCGTTTCGACGACACATCGTCGACGACGACCTCGAGCGGAATCTGCTGGCCGGCGAGCCCGGCGCGCGGATTGGTGAAGCCCGCGCCGGTATCGAGCGCCAGCGCGCGACCGCCAAAACGAACCACATAGGGAATCCGGTCGGCCTTGTCGGTGCCGGCGGCGCCTTCGCGCAGCATCACGCTGCCGTTGACGCTGCGCGCGGTGACGGCAAAGCGCCCGGTGCTGCGGACCGAGACCGACAGCGACCGCGTCAGCGTCGAAAAATCGAGAAAATCGATTTCGCCCTGGGTCGATGCGCCCGCGACATTCGCGCTCAATACATTGGGTACCTGGACCGTGACGGTCACGATGCCGGGGATTTCCTCGGGTATCGAGCTATCGCGGTCGGCGCACCAATAGCGGATCGTGTACTGCTCGCGATAGACACCCGCCGGCAGATCTTCGCGCAGGTTGGTCAGGAACAGCCGCAGCGTCGCTTGCTGGCTGTTGTCATCGGCGCCGAGCGTGACCGATCCCGACCGCAACAGCGCATAGGCTTCGTTGCGGGTCGCGCCGATATTGCGGCCCGAATCGTCGCTCCGCCATTCCAGCTGCGGCCCGCCCGTCACGCCGACGCGCGACCGGACCGACGAATCCTCGTCGACGATCTGATACGCCACGGTGATCGGCGCGTTGCCGACCCCGACCCGGCGAAACATCATCGTGACCGGCTGCATGACCTGCGCCGCGCCCGTCGCATCGAGCGGATCGACGCGGACGTCGGCTAGGATCACCGGATCGACCGTCACGCATTGCGCGGCGGCGGTGGTGGTGCCGGCGGCTGCCAGTGGAAGAGCGACCGCGAGGGCCATCGCGAAGTTTTTCACGCCGTTCACCTTTCATCCGCTGGATTGACATCGCCGATGCGCACGACGCCGGAATCGGTTTCCGGTATATCCAGTTCATATATGATCGGCGGGCTATCGTTCATTTCGATCCGCCAGCGACCGGGTCGCAGCCCGCTGATTCCAAACCGGCCCTGCCGGTTGGTGAACAGTTCGACCCGGCGCTGCTCTCCGCCGATTTCGATCGCCTGTCCAACCTTGAGCGCCAGCGGTTCGCCGCCGAGGGTCAGCCGGCCGATCGCCATCACATTATAATCCGATCCCACGGCGACGACATATCCCGACCTGTAGGGCGCATACATGCGGATCGATCCGGTCCCGAGGTCGAGGCCGGCCGTCGCATTGGGGACATCATAGGTCAGCGTGCGCGGCGAATAGGAACCGACCTGCCCATAGAGCGCGGGGCCGAACGTCCCCGAGCGCGCCTGATAGCTGCCCTGCGACGGCTCGACCTCGATCGACAGGCCCTTGCCGCCCTTATACGGGCGCATAATGGCGAAGCTGTCGCTGATCGGACGCCCGACCGCGAAGGATCCGCCTGCGAACGCAATCGACGACGCGACGCGCAGCGACGTGCGCTGATCGACGATGCTGTTGCTCTGCTGCGAATAGGCCGCGGTGTGGGCGAGGCCGACATCGGCGCGGTTCGCGACATAATTGCCGCTCGCGTTGACGCTGTAGGTGTCCGACGCGACATCGACGTTGGCGACGCCGCTCCACGCCCCGACGCCATAGCCGCCGGAACTCTGCATCCCCAGCCGGACGCGGTCGTCGCGGCTGTCATATTCGGCGCGCGCCGAGGTGCGGGCGCCGAAACGCCGGACCAGCGAAACCCGGACGCTCTTGTCGTCGCCGCGCGCGCCGCGGCTCCATTCGCCGTCGATGACGACGTTGGTCGACAGGTCGATCCGGTGCCCCGCGCTCAGGCGAATGGAGCGTTCGTCGGCAAAGGCGCCGCGCCCTTTGGAATAGCGGGCCTGCGCCCCCAGGAACGACGCGCGGCCGAGCGAGCGGTTAAAGCTGACCGTGGCGTTGAAGCTGTACGGATTGTCGGCGGCCAATTGCCCCACGGCGCCGAACCGCCGGCTTCGCGTTTCAAAGGTGGCGATGAGCGAGGAGCCGCCGTTGGCGGCCTGGGTCACGCGCTCGATCGAGAAATTGGCCGCCCAGCCGCTGCCGGTCGACGGGATATAGCTGTAGGCAACATCGCCGCCGATCGTGCCCCAGTCGGTACCCAGCACCGCTTCGCCGCCGACGAGATACGCCTTGTTGGCATATTGGAAATTGCCACCGAGGGTCAGATTGTCGCTGAGACCGCGGCGGTAGAAGCCGGAGACCGCGAGATCGTTGCTGTAATCGAGCCCGTCGGTCCGGGCGGTGAGCACGCCGATGTTGAGATTATATTCGGAGAGTCCCTGCGCGAGCTGGCTGCGTTCGATGAAGGTCGTGAAGGCGATCACGTCGCGGCGCCCGGTGTCGTCGACGATCACCAGTTCGACGTCGTTGCCACCCTGCGCGAAGGGGAAATCGCTGACATTATAGGTGCCCGGCTGCAGGCGGAGCGTCCGCACCGTGCGGCCGTTGACGATCGCCTCGACCGTCGCATCGCGTTCGAGCGAAAAGGTGCGGCCGCCGCGCGGCGCGACGTTGCGTTGCGGGTCGAGCAAGGCATAGCTGCGCGCGATGCCGATACCGGCGATGTCGACGGCGCCCTGAAATCCCCGGCTTTCCGAAAGCAGGTCGCCCGCGGTCCACCGCGCAAGACGGTCGGAATCGTCGTAGACGACCCGCGATCCGGTCCGGCGGAAACTGCTTCGCTGGCCGTTATATTCGCCTTCGGACTCGACGACGAACTTGCCGAGGCGCGTGGCGCTGTCGAACAACAGGAAAGGATCGCCGAGGCCGGTTTGGCCGCCCTTGTGGACATAATCCAGCGATCCGCGAATATTGACATAGGCGGAGAATTTCTCCGGCGTCGCAAACTCGCCGATCTTGGCGGGATCGAGGTCGCTGAGGCCGATCGTGCGCAACGCCCGGTCGGCGGTCGCGATGCTGAGCGTCAGTTCGAGGGTTCGTTTGTCGAACAGGAGCGGGACGCCGCGTTGCTCGAACAGCGAAAGCGGCGCGAAGCCCTGGTCCGACGGTGTTGCCCGCAATTCGCTGAGCCGCGCGGTATCGAGCCGCGGCGTGAGCAGTTCGACAAGCCGGTCGACCGAAATCAGGATCGTGTCATCGGAGGTGATCTGGACTTCGATGTCACCGACATAATTGGGGCCGTCCTTGACCGGAACGACGATCGTCATGGTCCGCCCGGTGCTGTTCAGGCGGACTTCGTCGGTCGCCTGCATCGCGGCGGCCGAGACCGAGCCGAAGGGCAATGATACGCCCTGGGTCGCGGGTGGCGGCGGCAACGACGCTTCCTCGCCCGCGCGCACGACAGGCATCTGCGGGACACAGGTCCTCAGCGACAGCGGTTCGCACGATCGCGTCGCCGGCGGAAAAATGGCCCTGCCGTGGTCCCAAGGAACAATCGGTGCCGAGCGCGGATCCGGATTCAGCGGCGCGCGCGAAGCGTCCCGCACCTCCGCCGCGTCGACCGGAAGCGTGAAAGCCAGTGCCGCGGCAACAGCCCAGGGGCATGCCCCCCATCGATAAGATCGCCGAACGCCCCCTCGCACGATGGAATCAACGCGACCGGCCGGACGTCAGCACTTCCGCAGTGCCTTCCGGGTTTTCAAGATCGATCGGCGCCACGAACTTGCGGCTGGTTTCGGGGCCGACGAGGCCGAAACCGATCATCTGCTGCACGTCGCTGCTGTTGAGCGACCGGCGGAAAAGCTCTTTGCCGCCGACATCGCGCTGGATCAGGGTGAGCGACCCGCTGCTGATATAGCCGTAATTCTTGCCCGTATTATGCACGGTAAAGGCGATCCGTGCCGGAGCATCCGCGACCGGGCGCACGATTTCCGCGCTTTCGATCGTCAGCTTGGGCTCGCCCGCGACGATCGAAGAGACATTGATCATCGCCTGGAAATTATAGAGCACCTGGATCGTCGACTGGCCGCCGGGGACTTCGACCGGCAATTGCGAAACCTCCGCATAATAATGGCGACTGCGATCGACCTCGGGGTCGCCGACATATTGGATGCGGAACGACTGGGTCGCGCCGGGGGGGATGATGGCCTGCGCGGGAAAGGCGACGAGGTCGTCGGTCAGGCGATCGGATGCCTTGACGGTGTCGGGCAGCAAGTCGGCCTCGACCAACCGGATTTCGACCGGAAGCGGGTTGGTACCCGTGTTTTCCACGCGGATTTGCCCGCCCATCTGACGCCCGGACATCTGCAAGTCGAGGATGACCGGCTGAACCGTCATCGCCGCCTGTGCGGCGGCGGAAAACAAACCGAGAATGGCCGCAATCGCGGCGGCAACGAACAACGACTTCAACTTAAGCATCTTGCCCCCAAAAGTGCCGCCTTGCCGGCAACACGAAATTTGGCAGGCGTCGAAACCACGACGCCTGCCCCCCAATTCACTTCGGTATCAATCGTGCCAATGACATGGCTGAATGCCGTCACCCCGCCACGGAAATGGTGATGGTCAGCTGATCGGTGTAGGTGCCAGCAAGCATCGGGGCGTTGGTGGGGTCGCGCAGCAAGCCCATGCGGACGTCGAAGTCGCGCACGCCGGGCGGAACGCGCGAACCGTGATCGTAGGTCCGGCTATCGCCGGGCGCCGACGGCACGAAGTTCAGAACGCCCCAGCTCTGGTCGCGCCAATTGGCGTTGTAGGTCATCCGGCGCATCCGCACGAAGCCAGCGGGCGGGCTCCCCGACGAGGCATCATGGGCCAGTCCGCCGTTCGAGCTGGTCACCGTGATCGTGTGCGTGGTGTTGCACGCCGCCTGACCGCGGACGCGGATCGCGACCTCGGCGGTCGACTGAACCGCATTGCCGGCGCTGTCAGCCACCAGCGCGGAAGGGATGGTCCAGGTGTTGCCGCTGAACTGCGACGCGCTGACATTGTTCGTCGAAGACGCGAACTGCCAGGTGCTGGGCAGGCTGCAGAAGGCTTCGGCGGTGCCGATGACATCGACCGAAGCGCTGTCCTGCGCCGCCGCCGGTGTTGCAAGCGTCGCCAGTGCAGCGACGCCGAGGATCAAAATGGATTTCATGACGGAGGTTCCCCCATGGCATGCGGAAAGGTGAGGACGAGCCGACATCTCAGTTCGTCGCCAAAGTGACGGTGACGCGGCCGCGATAGCTGCCGGCTTCGAGCATCAGATTGGGCTGTTCGGCCCGCGCTGCGGTCAACGTCTCAAGTTTCGAGATATCGAGCCGCAGCCCCGCCGCAGGCGCTGCGCGCGCTTCGGGCCATTCCAGGAATGCCTGGTCGCTTCCACTGCGCGGGCGAAAGCCGACGGGTGCTGCCCATCCGACGAGCTTCGCATCAAAAGTGATGTGACGGGTCATGTAGGCGGGCTGGGCATAAGGCTTCGCGGTCTCAAGCGTCATCGGCTGCCCCTCGATCGTCAGCCGGTGCGAAGTGTTGCACCAGGCGTCGGCGATCACTGCGGTACCGACCGTCGTTGGCACCTTAAGCGACGCAGCGAGGAGGCCGTCAGGACCCGACAGATCGCCGAGGTTGATCTCGGTGACGTTGGGCGATCCCAGGCTGCAGGCGCCGATCACGGTCGACCCGAGCTCGATCTCGGCGGAAACTTCATTCGCATGGGCAACGCCGGATACAGCAAGCGCTGCGATCCCGACGGTCACCAATTTGAGGCGATGGAACATATCGTCACTCCCAAACAAGATCAGCATCACTGAGCGAGCGAAACGGTGAGGCGAACCTGACCGTTATAGCTGCCCGCGACGGGACGAAGATTGTTGGCCACGGTCGGATTGGAAAGCGTCAGCTTCATCTGACCAATATTCGCCTCGGGTGCGGAGATTTCCTGGCCCGACGCGGCCGTGCTGGTGACGTTGCCAGTGACATCGTCCCAGACCAGCGTCGCGGTGTAGTCGACGCGATTGGTGAACGACGCCGAGTCAGAAACGAACGTCACGGTGTCGTGCCGCAGCGGGTCGGCCGTGATCGTGACTTTCGACGGTGCGTTGCAATAGAAGCTCGCCGCAAGTTCGCGCTCATCGGTGCCACTGAAATCGCTGACGATCTGCCCCGTCGCGCCGGTCAAGCTGCCGAGGTTGATCGGAGTCGAACTGATCGACAGTTCGGAGCAAAAGGGCGCGACTTGCGATTTGACGGTAAAGGTGTCGCTGTCCTGCGCCATGGCAGGAACCGCATACACCGTGGCGCCCAGCACCAATGCGCGAAGCAGGGTGGTTTTCACGATCTTCTCCTATACTCATCCGCGAGGCGGACGTGCTGTTCGGCGGCTAGCGATGCCGCCATGATCTCACCGACCGGTGAAAAATTCATGGTCATGCCCGCACCGCCAATTCGACGATGATGGTGTCGCGATACCGGCCAAGGGCCGGGTCGTCGGTCGCACCGGGACCGTTCCAGCGCAGGCTCATCGTGCCCGACCGGTTGATCGCGGTGGCGTCACCCGACGACCACCCCTCTCCTCCGCCAAAGGCACAGCCCGAACCTTGCTGATCGGACAATTGGTCGGCGCGGCACCAGCCCAGGGCATTTGCCCCGGAGTCGGTGTCCACGTTGACCGAAATTTCATAAGGGATGCGCCGGGCCACGCCTTCGAGACCATGCTCGGCGACGAACCCGCCTTCCCCGGACCGTACGCGCAGTTGAAACGGCGCGTTGCAATCGAGACCGAAATGCGCCTTGGCATCGCCCTGGCGATTGAAGTCCAGTCGGTCCGCGGCGAGCATCGGCGGCGATGCCATGCGGCACCGGGCGCTGACTTCGCCCCGCAGATCGATCCGCAATTCGGTCGGCGCACCCAGCGGCGCGTCGGATGACGTATAGCCGGTGCCCAACGCCGCCACACCGAGTTCGCCCGCCGAAGCGGTCGCCGCCCCGCCAATCCCGCCGAGCAGGAACAGCAGGGCAGAGGCCCGGTGCAAGGTGATGGTCAATCCGCGCATAAAATCCGATGTCCGCTGGATGCGATCCGAAAGCGTTCCCCGCCCGGCCTGTCATCGACACCAAGAGGCGCGATAACAGACGGGCGGGGAATGCCGATTAGATGGCGGTGGCGGTGAAACGGACGTAGCCGTTATAGTCGCCAGCAACCGCACGACGGTTCGACGGGTCGGCAACGACCTGGATCGAGTCGGCGCCGCCGAAGGCACGCAGGCCGGTTTCGAATGCACCACCGGTCGCGCCGGTCAGGCTCTTGACGCCGCTAGCTTCGCCAACCGTGCTCAGGGTCGCATCCTGGCCCGCACCGACATAGACACCAGCGTCGGTGACGACGACGACGTCGAAACGATTGGTGAACGAGCTGGTATCGGCGCTCGACGACGTGCTGGTCAGTGCACCGACCGACAGCGTCACGTTGGCAGCGCCGTTGCACCACACGTTGCCGAAGCTGCGGTTGGTGAAGGTCTGACCCGCGAACTGGCCGTTGGCGTTTGCGAGATTGACGCTGATGTCGGCCTGGTCCCAAGCCGCGTCCGAAGCGGCGCCCGACTTGTGGTTGCCAACGCCGCACGCCTTGTCGACGGTCGCGCTCAGCAGGATTTCACCGGTCGCGCTCGTCTGCGCAAAGGCCGGGGTCGAAGCAAGCAGGCCAATGGCCGAAACAGCAGCAAAAAGGGTCTTCATGACTATCTCCACATGTTGAACCGACCCGGCGGGCCGGCGTAGCTTTCCCGGAAGACCGTCCCCCTCCCCACAGGATGGAAACCGGCCCCTTGTTGCGCCGCGATCGCTCGCCACGCATCCACCTGCTCGCGCCGGGATTGGACACGAACCTGCGGCGGGGCCGACGGCCCCGAGATTGGGCTTTGCCCGCAAGGACGCAGCCGCAACTCCGCCGAACAGGCCGAAGCCCGCCGACAAAAGCTCTATGGTTAGTTTGCGTGGCCGTTACCCGGCCGGTGGCCCCCCGATCGCCGTGGCGATCAATGCCCCATTAGTCGTCCAAAGCGGTGCGACAGTTTCCGCCTGGCTCCCCCTCGCAGAACCAATCCTTAATCTTGTGTCAACTAACTGCGGGGCGGTCGTCCCGACATCGTGAAAAAAACGTCCGACTATCGTGAATACTGGAAGGCCGCTTCTGTCTCAGTTCAGGACATTAACCAGTGGATCAACGCGTTACCGTGCTTTGCCAAAACGGACCCAACAAAGTTCAGGTTCTTTCGAGCGCCGCGATGCCGATTTTGACCCCGGTCATTCGACCGACGCCCCTCCGAGTCGCCCCGAGTCGCAAGCGCGACGGGACAGCAGGAATCGCTTCACCGGGGAATTTGTGCGCTATGCCTTATGGATAGGGAACGTCCGGATATGCTGGTGAGTTGGCTCGCTACGGGAAGTTGTGTCGTGCGCGGGTCGTGCGCGAAGCCATGCCGCCGCGCCTCCTGACCATGGCGGGCCGACGCCAAGCGCCGGTAAACACGTCAAAAGTGGAAATGGTCGGGGAGACAGGATTCGAACCTGCGACATCTTGCTCCCAAAGCAAGCGCGCTACCGGGCTGCGCCACTCCCCGACGCCGTCGCGCCTTTAACAGGCTGGCGCGGGATGTCTATCCCGGCCGGCCCGTCCGCCCCCTAGCCAGCCGACGTCGCGATCAGCCGGGCGTAGAAATCGATCATGCGCTGGAAGCTGTCGATCGCCATATGTTCGTTGGTGCCGTGGATCATCGCCGTTTCCTTCAGCGAAAAATGCATCGGCATGAAACGGTACACATCCTGCGACACCCCTTCCATGCTGCGGCTGTCGGTGCCGGCGACGACGAGCGTCGGGGTGAGCACCGCTTGCGGCGCGTCGGCGCGCGCGGCGGCGGCGATCCATTTCCAGCCCGGCGAACTGGTCGACGACACGCGTGAGGGTTCGCGCGGCGGCTTGACCCAGGCGAGATCGACCTTGGCATCGCCGACCGCGGCCCGCGCGCGCGCCATGACGTCGGCCGAGCTGTTCCACGGCGCGATGCGATAGTTGATCAACGCATTGGCCGATTGCGGCAGGACATTTTCCTTGGGGCTCCCTTCCAGCATCGTCGGGGCGATGGTGGTGTGAAAGGCCGCGGCGGTCGAAGGCGTCGCGCCGAGCTGGCGCTTCAGCAGCGGCGCGAACAGCCAGGGGTTGGCGACCGCCATCCTGGTCGTGCCGCCCTTCTTTGCCGCCAACGCCCCGATCATCGCCGCGCCCGGACCGCGCAATTCGATCGGAAAGGGATCGCCGGTAATCCCGAGCACCGCCTTCGCGAGCGTTTCGACGCCGGTTTCGGCGGGCGGCATCGAACTGTGGCCGCCGGGGGCGTTGGCGGTGACGCGCAGCGTCGCATAGCCTTTTTCGGCGATGCCGATCATGATCGCGGGACCATCGATGACCGGGGTGTCGGTGAGTATGAGGCTGCCTTCGTCGAGGGTGAAGATCGCCTTCACCCCCTCTGCCTTGAGCTTCGCCGCCGCCGCGATCGCGCCGGTGCCGCCGGCTTCCTCGTCATGGCCCGAAACGAGATAGATGCCGCGTTTGGGCCTGAAGCCCGCCTTCGCCAGCGCCTCGGTCGCCTCGAACAGCCCGATCAGCGAGCCCTTGTCGTCGACGGTGCCCCTGCCCCACACCGCCTGCTCGGCGATCGTCCCGGCGAAGGGCGGGTATTTCCAGTCCTTTTCGGTTCCCGCGGTCACCGGCACGACGTCCTGATGCGCCATGACGATGATCGGCGCGAGCGCGGGGTCGCTGCCCGGCCAGTGATAGACGAGCGTCCGGTTGGGCAGGATCGTCCGTGTCATCGCGCCGTGGGTCGCGGGATAGGTCGCCGCGAGCCACGCATGGAGTTTATCCCATTCGGCGATCTGGTTCTCGGCCGGGTCCTGGTGCGAGATGGTCAGGAACTGGGCCGCCGCGCTCAGATGCGCGACCGCAGCGTCCAGATCATAAGCGGGAACCGCGGCGAGCCGCACGTCGCTGCCATCGGCGATGTTCGCCGGCTCGAAGGTCGCGGTGCGGACCGCGACGGTTCCGGCGATGATGGCCACGATGGCCAGCCCGCCCAACAGGATCGTCCGCTTCTTCGCCATCAATTCTCTCCCCTTGTCGCCAACAAAAGAACGACATGGGTTGCATATTGCAAGGGAAATACTGTGACCTAGTCGGGCTGAGACGGACTGAGCCGGTTGACGATCGCACGGGTAGCCAAAGCCGGGGCGACGGCGAACCCCAGCGCAGCCAGCAACGCTCCGGCCACCCACAGGGTCTCATGCGGACCGCAGCCTTCTTCGAAAAAGCAGGGACCGAGAAACAGGTCCATCGTCAACGGGACAAGGGCAAAGGCGATGATCGGCGTCAGAGCGAAAGCGATCTTGCCACCGCGCGTTCCCATGACCATGCTCCTTACCTCCCCGCCAAGGAAAATGGTGGGCCCGGCAGGACTCGAACCCGCAACCTAGCCGTTATGAGCGGCCGGCTCTACCATTGAGCTACAGGCCCCCGAGGGGATGGCGTGGCGATAGCGGAGCGCGGCGAGGCTTGGCAAGCGCGATCAGGGCGTCGGTGTCTAACGTTGCGCCATATCGAGAATCGCCGCCGCGGTGGTCGGTTCGACCCCGCGTTTTGCGAGATGGCCAAGCACCACGTCCCACCAGCGATAGAAGGCCGCAAGGTCTGCGTCGGTGCGGACATAGGGCGTGTTGCCCGGCTGCAGCGAGGGCGAATGGAAGGAGAAGTTGAGCACCGGCAGCCGCGCCGCGACCGCGAGGTCGATCGCCGCGCACGCCTTCACGGCGGGAATGCCCTCGGGCGTCAACGCGATCCGTTCGGCGAGGCCGAGCCGCGCCAACGCGGCGTGGGTATTCGACGAGGTGCGGTGATAGAGCCAGCGCCCGACCGGACCGAGCAGGCCGCCGAACAGCGTCGTCACCGGCATTTCGAGCAGGCGCGGCCCGCCGGTCTCGACCCACCAGGGGTGGAGCGGCATGGCGCGATAATCGGGGCCGTGGCCGGGGCGATAGTCGAAGCCCGAACGCACCGACGTGTCGCAGCGGAAGCCGAGGTCCGCGAGCATTGCCGCGCTGTCGGGACCGACACCATAGCGACCGGCACGGTACACCGTCGGTGCCGCGCCGAAACGCGCCGCGATCGCGTCGCGCAATGCGGTCATCTTGGCGCGTTGCAGGCCGGGCGGGAGGTTGCCGGTGTAGCTGTTGTAGGCGCTGACCACTTCGTCGTGCGGCGGCGTGACCCACGGATGGAGCTGGGCACCGACCTCGCACCGCCCCGCCGCGCGCGCGGCGCCGAGGATCGCGACGGCGCGGTCGTCGGCGACGATCGGCCAGTCGACGAGATAGATGGGCGCGACCCCGGCGCTTTCGAAAAAGGCCTGGCAATCGGTGAGCGCGGGGACCGAATCGAGCCGGTAGCCGGTGCGCGCGAAGGGCGCCGACCAGTCGAAATCCTCTTCGGTATCGATGGTCACCCAGAAGCGCGGGCTTTCGTCCGGTCGCAAGCGGACCAGATCCGACGCCGCGGGTGGCTTCAACAGATTATCCGCTCGTTCCACCGAGCTCTTCCCCTGCACGAGGTGCCCTGCCCCGATCAGTCTTCATGCTGCTGGACCATCGGATCCAGGGCAGACGCCGGGGTGGCGGAGGGAAGGTGCAAGGTCAAGGCGTTATGCCCGATATCGAGACGACCGCCCGCCGCGCGGGCGAGGCTGTCGACGAGCCGCAGCGAGAAGCCGAGGCTGAGAATCGCCGCGCCCGGCGCGTCGCCCTCGGGGCTGTAGCTGGGATCGAGCAGGTCGCGGGCGGGCGTGAAACGGATCGCGACCGGGCGCACGAGCCGGAGCTGCAGCTCGTCCGTTTTCGCCGGATCGGTGACCAATTGCCCGACGAGTGTCGCGTTCGATTCGAACACATCGACCAGCGCGGTGATCAGCCGCCCGATCATCCGCCGCGCGCTGATATCCTCGACCGCGGCGTGGAACGGCCCGCCGACGCGCGAGATGCTGACCCCGACGCCATGTTCGGCGAACAATGGCGCGAGTTCGCGTTCGACCTGCGCGGTGATCGCCTCGATGTCGCTGTGTCCGCTGGCGGGGGCCACCGTCGTCGGGGCGGGCTGGGTCGCCGTCTGAAGATCGTCGATGATCGCCTGCACTGCCGCAGCGTCGGCGACGATCGTGTCGGCCATAGCGCGATAGGCGCCGCTGACGGGGCCGAACATCTGGCCCGAGATGATCTGCGCGAAGCCCGAGATCGCGTTCAACGGGCTGCGCAGTTCGTGGATCAGCTGGCGGATCGAATCGCCGGCATTGTCCTCGGCGGGCAGGCCGTAGGGAATTTCGTTGCGATGCGGGCGCCGCGCGCTGCCGCGATAGCCGCGGAACTGGCCGCTGACGTGGTCGAACCAGGGCAAAGCCGAGAAACGCCATTCGCCGGCGTCGGCCTCGGCGCCTTCGAGGATCATGCGCGCGTTGATCATTTCGGCGCGCTGGCGGAACGCCCCCGCCGCGACGCCGTCGGTGCCGGGTTCGCCGCCGAACGCCGCCTCGGCGATAGACAGCCCGATCGCGGCGCCGCGCGGGACACCCTCGACCCAGTGGATGACGCCGTCGGAACCGGTTTCGAAGAGGAAGGATTCGCGCGCGACGGGTGCGGGGCGCGACGCGGCGGACGGCTGGCCGCGGCCCGCTTGATATTTGTCGATGCGGCGGACGAGTTCGCTGATCTGGCTCGGTTCGGTGTCGGGCGCCGGCGCCGAAGCCGGTTGGGGTTCGGGCGCGGACTCGGCCGTTGCTGCCTCCGGTTCCGCGATCCGGTCGGGCTGCGGCAGCGCGACCGAGGCAGCGCCGAGGCTGGCGAGCGCGCGGTTGACGCCTTGCGGCAGGTCGCTGCGCGCGGCGAGGAACGAGCGCGCCATCGGGCCGGTCGCGGGCAGCAGCGCGAGCCAGTCGGCCTCGGCCAGTTGCGCGTCGCGCAGCATCGCGAGCGACACCGCAGGCACGTCGTTGGCGTAGAGCGCGACGATCGGCGCGAACCGGCTGTGGCGCGCGATCGACCTGGCGCAGTCGCGGCGGACATTTTCGGGAATTTGCGGGCGCAAGACCGCGAGCGCGTGAAGCGAGCGGCGAATATCGTCATCGGCCAGTTGATTGCCGCGCTGCGCGAGAATATCGGAGAGTTGACGCCAGGCCGCGACACAGGTTCGCCGGTCGGCCGGCGCCTGACGCAATATGGTCGCGATCATCGTGTCGGCTGTCACGCGGTGCGGGCCCCCACCCCGTTGGTTGGTTAGCAGATATTTACCGGCTAGCGTGAATCATCCGGTCATGAAAGCGCCTTAACCAACCGCGTCGCATTGTGGGACAATTGCAATCGCCTGAAATATTATTATGGTCAGCGCCTCCAGAGGGAAGCGGAAGTTACAATATGGCGAGCCAGAAATTCGATCAGATCGACCTGCAAATCCTGCACGAACTGCAGAAGGACGGGCGGATGACCAATGTCGAACTCGCCCAACTGGTCGGATTGACCGCCCCGCCGTGCCTGCGCCGCGTGCGCGCGCTCGAGGAATCGGGGGTGATCCGCAGCTATCATGCCGACCTCGACGCCGCCAAGCTCGGCTATGGCATCACGGTGTTCGCGATGGTCAGCCTGCGCAGCCAGGCCGAATCCGATTTGAAGGCATTCGAGGACTATGTCGGCGCGCTCGCCGAGGTGCGCGAATGCTATATGCTCAACGGCGAGATCGACTTCCTGCTCAAGGTCGTCGCGCGCGACCTGCAGAGCTTCCAGTCGTTCCTGACCGCCCATCTGACCTCGGCGCCCAATGTGACGAGCGTCAAGACCTCGCTCACGATCCGCACCGCGAAGCAACTCGCCGGGATCCCCGTCGAACCCTGACGGTTTCGAACCGGGCATGAAAAAGGGCGCCACCCGCCGGGATGGCGCCCTTTTCGTTTCGGTACGGAGCGCTTAGTTGGTCGGCGCCGGAGCCGGAGCCGGAGCTGCCGCCGCAGGAGCCGCCGCCGGCGTGTCGATCTTCACCGTCCACAGCTGGGCGAGACGCTTGCGCGGGCCGACCACCGACGCAAAGCTCGCCTTGGCACCGGCGGCGTCACCGGCCAGCGCCTGCGCAACGCCCATGCGATAGGTCCACAATTCCTTGTCGCCGCCCGCCGCGAGTGCCGCCTTGTACAGCGGGATCGAATCGGCATAGCGACCGTAGCCGACCATCGCATCGCCGGTCGCGCCCGCGGTCTTGGCGACCGAAAGCGTCGAGGGTTTCGCGGCGTAAGCGGTCAGCGTCGATTCCTCGTCGCCGATGCGTTCGCTCTGGGTCTTGAGGACTTCGTCGAGCTTGGCGTCGGTCGCCTGGATAACCTTGCGGTCCTTGCCATATTTGATGACCGCGACGGCTTCGCCCGGCAGCGCAGCTTCGGTCGCGAGCGCCGCATATTCCAGATATTCGGGGCGCTGGAGCATCGCCCCAGTCGCGCGCATCAGGCGCAGCGTGTCGAGTCCGATTTCCTTGTTGTCGCCTGACTGCTGCAACAGGATGAACAGCGTCTGGCGCCACACTTCGGGCTGGCTGTAGTCGCGCAGACGCAACGTCATCAGGTCGACGACCTCATCGTGGCGCTTCGCCGCCTGCAGCTTCTGGATCGGGCGGACATAGAGCTCGTCCGACGGCCGCTGGCCAGCGGCGCGTGTGGCCTCGATCGAGGCTTTCGCCAACTCAACCGCCCTGTCGAGCTGATTGGTCTGCAAAAGGCTGTCGACCACGAACAGGTCTATCGCGGGTTCCTTGGAGCCGGCGGCCTTGGCGGCCTCGAGCCGCTGGATCGCCTTCGCATAATCCTTGTCCTGATAGGCGAACTGACCCGAGAAGAAATTATAGGTCGCAACGCTTTCGGCAGGCGTGATGCCCGACGCCAGCATCTCGTCGAGCCCCTTGCCCTGCGTTGCCTTGTCCTTGGTCAGGATGCCAAGCTGCAGCGTGTAGAAGGCGATCCAATATTTGTCCTCGGGGGTCGATGCGGTGCCCTGCCCCTCGGCCAGCGCGGCCTGAAGCGCCGCCGAATCCTTGGCGTTGGTCGCGTCCATCATCTTTTTGACCGAGGGGCCGAACGCCTTGCTCGCTGCGATGGTCGCGCCCTTCTTGGCCTCTTCTTCCTTGCCCTTCTTCTTTTCCTTCTTGGGCTTGTCCTGCGCAGCCGCGGGGGTGGCCGACATCGCCATCAGCGCGCAGCCCAGCACAGCGGCCATGGCCGTCGCGGGCATAGAGCGAAAACGGGTGAACATCTGAAATCTCTCCTTCGATTCGGCCGCCGCGCGCATAGGCACGCGCAGGTTCGACCGCGCTCTAAACGCGGCTAAACCTCCGACGTTGCCATGGCAAGACAGGCCCGGTTGATTTTGCAATGACCGGGGGCGGCTGAACGGCGATTGAACCCCGTTCGTCGATAAGGTTCAGGCGATCGCGTCGATCGCCTGGTTGATTTCGCGCAGGATCGCCGGATCGCCGGGGGCGCCGGCCATCGCGGCTTCGGCGAGCTGGATCAGCGGGATGATGCCGAAGGTGGCGGCGAGCCCCTTCAGGCGAAGCGCCGCGACGTTCCAGTTGGCGTCGCAGCGGGCGCGGCGCATCAGGTCGCTGAGGTCGCGCGCGCTGCCGGTGAACGCGTTGCGCAGGTCGAGCGTCATCGCGGGATCGTCGCCGACCGCCGCGTTCAGATACCGATCAAGAGGGCCGCTATCGAACGACATTCCACAGCCTTGACAGTCCATGGTTAAGTTTCCGTTTCATGGCGGGCATTTGCTGCTAAGATGCGACTATGACGGGGGATAAAAAAATCGTCGGTTTGTGGCGGGAATCCGCGGCAAATCCGGATGCGGACAGCCAGGCGGCGGAGCCGGTGGCAGCGAGCGCGGCCGTGCCCGAGGCAGAGGCGCCCGCGCCCGCCGAACGCGACTGGCTCGACATGTCGGCGCTCGCCGGCGAAGCGGACGTCGAGGACGCGACGGCAAGTCCGTCGGCCTGGCGCGACCGCATCGCCCCGGCCCTGCTGATCCTGCTCGGCCTCGTCTGGACCGTTTTCGCCGCTGCGGCGGCAACCGACAGCTTCGCGCGCGCGCCGGCGATGGCCGAATGGCCGGCGCTGGTCGCCACTATCGCGATGCCGCTGACCTTGCTCGCGGTGCTGTGGATGGCACTGTTGCGGTCGAGCCGATCCGAACAGGCACGTTTCGCGCGCGTCGCGACCGCGCTGCGCGACGAGAATGCGGCGCTCAACCAGTCGATGCACTCGCTCGGGCTCCACCTGGCCGATGCGCAGCGCCAGCTTGCCGAACAGGCGACGACCGTCCAGCAACTCGGACTCGATACCGTCGCGCGGCTGACCGAAAGCAGCGACAAGCTCGCCACCAATGCCTCAGTGATCGCCAACGCTCACGACCAGCTCGCACGGTCGAGCGATGTCGCGATGCAGCGGATGGATGGCCTGCTCGCCGGCCTGCCGCGCATCGACGATGTCGCGCAGCGGCTCGCGGGCAATTTCCGCGAGGCGGGCCTCGTCGCGCACCAGCAGGGCGCGAGCCTCGAGGCGAAGCTCGCCGCGCTCGCCGAGGAAGCGGTCAAGGCCGCGCAGACCGGCGAAACGTCGGCGGCGACGCTGAACGATGCGATCGGATCGCTCGAAGCGCGGACCCGGCAGGCCGAAACCGACCTGCTCGCCGTATCGGCGCAGGTGACCGGCGCGCATGAAACGACGCTGGCACAGATCACGCAGGTCGCGACCGCGCTGCACCACGAACTGACCTCGACCGTCGATGCGATGGGCGCGCGGCTGGGCGAGACCTGGCAGCAGTTCCGCGACGGCGTCGCGACCTCCGCCGGTCAGCTCGACGACCGGCTCGCGGTCGCGCGCGATGCGAGCGACGCTATCGGCGCGCGCCTGGCGGCGCATGGCGAGGCGAGCGAGCAATTGGCCGCGCAGGTCACCGGGCACGTCGCCGAAATCGGCGATCGGCTGGAGTTCCTCGACGTCAGCGTTTCGGCGAGCGCCGGCGTGATCGGACGCGCCATCGACGACACCAAGTCGCAGCTCGCGGCGTTCATGCAACAGGCCGAGGCCGGCAACGGCACCGCGCACCAGTTGATCACCCACGCCGAATCGCTGCTGCTCGCGCTCGACGCGGTGACGCGCGAACTCGACGAATCGCTGCCGCACGCGCTGGAACGCATCGCGTCGCACGGCAAGGTGACCCGCACGACGCTCGGCGACCTGCGCCCGATGCTCGAAGCCTCCGAACTTGTCGCGCAATCGACGCTGTCGCATGTCAACGCGGTGCAGGCGACGCTCGCGTCGAACGAAACCCAGATGACGGGTCATGCGGAAAGCCAGCAGGCGCTGGTCGAACGGATCAACGCGTCGCTCGCCGAGGCCGATACCGCGCTCGCCAGGCTGCGCGACGGGGCCGACCAGTTCGCCGAACAGGGCGGCGCCAGGATGATCGCGACGCTGGGCGCGGTGCGCGAGACCGCCGAGTCGGCCGCGAGCCAGGCGCAGCAGACGCTCGAAGCGCTCGTCGCGGGCGCGCGCGAGGCGATGCAGTCGACCGCCACCGAGGCGATCGACGCCGCGTTCCGCACCGAAATCATGAGCCAGCTCGACGCGATCGGCGAAGCATCCGAACGCGCGGTCGCGGCGGCGAACAACGCCACCGACCGGCTGATGCGCCAGCTGATCACGATCATGGACACCAGCGCCAATGTCGAGGCGCGCGCCGCCGAGGCCGAACAGGCGATCGCGGCGTCGGACCGCGATTCGCTGGCGAAGCAGGTCGGCCTGCTCACCGAATCGCTGAAATCGACCGCGATCGACGTCACCAAGATCCTGTCGAGCGAAGTCAGCGACACCGCATGGGACGCCTATCTCAAGGGCGACCGCGGGGTGTTCGCGCGGCGGGCGGTCAAGCTGGTCGAGAATAGCGAGGCGAAGGAAATCCTGCGCGTTTATCAGAACGACGACGCCTTCCACGCCTCGGTGAACCAGTTCATCCACGATTTCGAGGCGATGCTGCGGCTGTTGATGGGTGCGCGCGACGGGTCGGCGATCAGCGTCACCCTGCTGTCGTCGGATATCGGCAAGCTCTATGTCGCGCTGGCGCAGGCGATCGACCGGTTGCGGGGATAGTTTAAGCCCCGTCATTCCGGCGAAGGCCGGGATCTCACCCTATGCTCAATGAACCACCGGCGAGACCCCGGCCTTCGCCGGGGTGACGGTTTAAGTCAGGCCCGCCCGCTCAGCACATTGGGGTCGGCCCAGCCGTTCACATAGGCCACATAATAGATGGCGAAGCAGATCGCCGCCGCGATCGTCATCTGGGCGAGGACGCGTTTCGGGCGGAAGGTCGCGGGGGCGCCGCGATCCTGCCCCGCGATCAGCGGCGCGGCCTCGTCCTCGGCCCGGCGACCATGGAAGGGCAGCACGAAAAAGGCACTGAACACCCAGAAGAGAGTGAAGATCGCGAGCGCGGAGGTCCATTTCATGGTGCCGCTCCTTACAGGTCGACCAGCATGACGTCGACCACCGGTTTCTTGCCGGTCCAGTCGGTCGCGATGCGGCGGACGCCGAGGCGGATCGCCTCGCGCTGCTTGTCGCGATCCTTGGAGGGCGCGCGCGCCGCCATCGCGGCGGCCTCGCGCATCTCGTCCACGAACGCCTCGCGATCGTCCTCGACCGGGACGCCGCGATAGCTGACCGCGCTTTCGGTGAACTTGCCCTTGGTGAAGATCGCCGCGACGGTGATATGGCCGTTGACCGACAGCTTGCGCCGTTCGTTGATCGTCTCGCCATCGGCGGGCAGGATGACGTCGCCGTCGAGGATCAGGCGCCCCGAGTGGACGCGCTCGACGATCTTTGCCGGGCCGGGCGCCAGGCGGACAAGGTCGCCATTTTCCTGGATCAGCGCCTTCGGTACGCCCTTTTCCAGCGCGAAGCGCGCCTGTTCGTGCATATGGCGGATCTCGCCATGGACCGGGACGACAAGCTTGGGGCGCAGCCAGCCATAGAGCGCGGCGAGTTCGGGTTGCCCCGGATGGCCGCTGACATGGATATGCGCCTGTTTCTCGGTCACGGTCAGCACGTCCTTGGCGGCGAGCTGGTTCATGATCCGCCCGATCGCGACCTCGTTGCCGGGGATCTGCTTTGACGAGAAAACGACGGTGTCGCCGGCCTCGAGCTTGATCTGATGGCTGTCGGACGCCATGCGCGCGAGCGCGGCGCGCGGTTCGCCCTGCCCGCCGGTGGCGATCACCATCACCTTGTTTCGCGGCAGCCGCATCGCCTCGTCGAAATCGACCGTCGGCGGGAAATCCTTGAGATAGCCGACCGAGCGCGCGACGCCGAGGATGCGGTCGAGCGAGCGGCCCGCGACGCACAGGGTGCGCCCCGTCGCCTTGGCGACTTCGCCCAGCGTCTTGAGCCGCGCGGCGTTGGAAGCGAAGGTGGTGACGATCACCCGGCCCTTCGCCGCGCCGACCGCGGCTTGCAGGCCGTCGAACAGCCCGCCTTCGCTGCCCGACGCCTCGGGATTGAAGGCGTTGGTCGAATCGCCGACGAGCACGTCGATGCCCTCGTCGCCGAGCTTGGTGAGCGCGGCGGCCGACGACGGCTTGCCCAGCACCGGGTCGTCGTCGAGTTTCCAGTCGCCGGTGTGAAAGACGCGGCCATAGGGCGTGTCGATCACCGCCGCGCTCATCTCGAGGATCGAGTGGGCGAGCGGTACGAAGCGGATCCCGAAGGGGCCGAGCTGGAATTGGGCGTCGATGTCGACGACATGGACCTTGACCTGCTTTTCCAGCCCTTCCTCGATCAGCTTGCCCGCGATCAGCCCCGCGGTGAAGCGGTTGGCATAGAGCGGCACGCCGAGGTCGGCGGCGAGATAGGGCAAGGCGCCGATATGGTCCTCGTGCCCGTGGGTCAGGACGATGCCGAGCAGGTCCTTTTTGCGGTCCTCGATAAATTCGAGGTCGGGCATGATGATGTCGATGCCCGGATAATCATGGGTGCCGAAGGTCACGCCGAGGTCGAGCATGATCCATTTGCCGTCGCAGCCGTAGAGATTGGCGTTCATGCCGATCTCGCCCGAGCCGCCGAGCGCGAGGAAAAGCAGTTCCTTGCCGGGTTTGGTCATGCCGCGTTCCGTTGATTGTACAAATGCATTAATCCATTGAGAGTGAGGTCGGGGTCGATGCGGTCGAACAGGTGTGCCTGCTCGTCGAACAGGGTCGCGAGGCCGCCGGTGGCGATCACGGTGAGCGGTTTGCCGATTTCGGCCTTCAGGCGGGCGATCAGGCCCTCCATCATCGAGACATAGCCCCAATAGACGCCGATCAGCATCTGGCTTTCGGTGGTGCGGCCGATGACGCTCGGGCTGGCGGGCGCCTCGATCGCGATCCGCGGGAGTTTGGCGGCGGCGGCGACCAGCGCTTCGAGCGACAGATTGACGCCCGGCGCGATGATGCCGCCGAGATAGGCGCCGTCGGGACCGATATGGTCGAGCGTCGTCGCGGTGCCGAAGCTGATGACGAGCTTGTCCTTGCCCGGCTCGAGCGCCTGCGCCGAAATCGCGTTGACCGCGCGGTCGGCACCGACCGAGCGCGGCTCGTCGACCTTGAGCGCGATGCCCCAGGTCACCGGCTCGCGGCCCGCGACGAGCGCGTCGACGCCGAAATATTTATGCGCGAGCAGTTGCAGATTGTGCAGCGCGCGCGGGACGACGGTCGAGATGATCACGGCATCGACCTGGCTGCGGTCGTGCCCCTCGATACGCAGCAACTGGTCGAGCCAGACCATATATTCGTCGGCGGTGCGGCGATCGTCGGTCGCGATGCGCCAGCGCGCGAGCAGCTCGGTTCCCCGGAACAGCGCGAATTTGGCGTTGGTGTTGCCGACATCGATCGCGAGCAGCACGGCTATTTCCCCTCTTCGAGCGGTCGGCGCAGTTCGATGTCGCCGGCATGGACCAACATGGTCTCGCCGCCGTCGCGGCGCAAGCGCAGCGCACCGTCGGGAGCCAGTCCGTCGAAAACACCGTCGATCCCCTGTTCGGACACGCGCAGCGGGGTGCCGACGCGATGCGCCTGCGGCAGCCAGGCGGCAATGGTGCGGTCGATGCCTTCCTGCCGCCAGGTCCACAGGGCGTCGGTCATCGCGATCGCGAGCGCATCGGCGAAGCGGTCGCGATCGAGGCTGGCGCCCTTGTCGCTGAGCGTCGCAGTCGGGCGATCGGGCAGTTCGGGCGCAGCGACGAGGTTCACCCCGATGCCGATCACGATGCTGTTGCCGGTGCGCTCCATCAATATGCCCGCGCATTTGGCGCCGTCGACCAGCAGGTCGTTCGGCCATTTGAGCTGTGCGCCAAGACCGGGCGCGAGCGCCGCGACGGCTTTGGCCAGCGCCACCCCGGCGACGAGCGCCAACGTCGCGGGCGACGGATCGCCGGCGGTCATGTGAACGACGGTCGAGCCCATGAAATTGCCCTGCCCGTCGTTCCACCCGCGCCCGAGGCGACCGCGACCCGCGGTCTGGCGGTCGGCGACGAGCCAATGCCCCTCGCCCACATGCTCGCCGCTGGCCAGCCGCGCCAGCAGGTCGGCGTTGGTCGAACCTGTCTCGGCGATCCGCTCTATCGGCGGAATCAGAACAGCACCGACGCGGCGCTGGCCGATGCGATGGCCAGCAGCGGAATGAAGAGATAGCCGATCACCGACAGCCACAGCGCGCTGACCGTCATCAGCACCCGTTCGACCGGCGCGGCCGGGGCCGCGAATTCGGTGTCGGAGGGATCGTCGAACACCATCGTCTTGATGACCATGATATAATAATAGGCGCCGATGACGGACGCGACGATGCCGGCGACCGCGAGCGGCACGAGGTTGGCGTTCACCGCGGCCTGGAACACCAGCAATTTGGGCCAGAAGCCGAACAGCGGCGGGATGCCCGCGAGGCTGAGCAGGAACACCGACATCGCGGCGGCGAGCCAGCCGCGCTTGCTGGCGAGGCCCGCCATCGCGGGGATGCTCTCGACGGCATTGCCGTCCGTATCGCGCAGCTGCAGCACGACGAGGAAGGCACCGAGCGTGGTCACCACGTAAACCACCAAATAGGTCAGCACGCCCTCGACCCCAGCCTGCGTTCCCGCGGCGAGACCGATCAGCATGAAGCCGACATTGTTGATCGACGAATAGGCAAGCAGGCGCTTGATATTCTTCTGCCCGATCGCGCCGACCGCGCCGAGAATGATCGAGGCGAGCGCGAGGAAGATGACGATCTGTTGCCAGGCACCGACCGCGGGGCCCATCGCATCGATGACGACACGCGTCATCAGCGCCATCGCCGCCACTTTCGGCGCGCTGGCAAAGAAGGCGGTGACCGGAGTCGGCGCGCCTTCATAGACGTCGGGGGTCCACATATGGAACGGAACGGCGCTGATCTTGAACGCGAGGCCCGCGAGCACGAAGACGATGCCGAAGATGAGCCCGGCATTGAGCTGACCCCCCATCGCGGTGGCGATGCCGGTGAAATCGGTGGTGCCGCTGAACCCGTAAAGCAACGAGATGCCATAGAGCAGCATGCCCGAGGCGAGCGCGCCGAGGACGAAATATTTGAGCCCGGCCTCGCTCGACCGCTCGTCGTTGCGCATGAAGCTGGCGAGCACATAGGCGGCGAGGCTGTTGAGTTCGAGCCCGACATAGAGCGTCATCAGGTCGCGCGACGAGGCCATGATCCCCATGCCGAGCGCGGCGAACAGGATCAGCACCGGGTATTCGGCGCGCATGCCGCCCGCGAAGAAGCGCGGCGCGATGAGGATCGACACGGCGCTGGCGCCATAGATGATCAGCTTGGCGAACCCGCCGAACGCATCGACCGACAGCGTGCCCGAGAAGACCGAGGCGTTGACCCCGAACAGCGCGACCACCGCGACCGTCGCGGCGGCGAGCGTCAGCAGCGCGGCGAGCTGGTACAGCCCCACCTGGCGATCGCCGAGGAAGGTGCCGAGCATCAGCGTAATCAGCCCGCCGATCGTCAGGATCAGTTCGGGCCAGACGAGCATGAGATCGGCGGTCATTGGACGCCTCCCGCATGATGCGCTTCGCCAGCGGCGGCCTTGCCATGGCCCGCGCCATGGTCGGCGGCGGCCTTGGGCTTGCCGGCGCTGACATGCGCGTCACCGGCGGGCCTGGCCGGGGCGAGGCGCGCGACCACGGTGGTCACGTCGCCGCGCATCGGCGCGAGGAAGCTTTCGGGATAGACGCCCATCCACAGCGCCACGGCGGCCAGCGGCACCATGATCGCCCATTCGCGGGGATTGAGATCGGGCATCGCCTTCACATCGTCCTTGGTGAGTTCGCCGAACACGATCCGGCGGTAGAGATAGAGCATGTACGCGGCGCCGAGGATGATGCCGGTGGTGCAAACGAAGGCGACCCAGCTCGACGATTCATAGATGCCCGCGATGCTGAGGAATTCGCCGACGAAACCGCTGGTGCCCGGCAGGCCGATCGACGCCATGGTGAACAGCATGAAGAACAGCGCATAGGCCGGCATGTTCACCGCGAGCCCGCCGTAACGGTCGATCTCGCGCGTGTGGAGCCGGTCGTAGATCACCCCGACGCAGAAGAAGAGCGCGGCCGAGACGACGCCATGGCTGAGCATGACGATCATCGCGCCCTCGATACCCTGCTGGTTGAAGGCGAACAGGCCCGCGGTGACGATCGCCATGTGGGCAACCGACGAATAGGCGATCAGCTTCTTCATGTCGCTCTGCACCAGCGCGACGAGGCTGGTGTAGACGACCGCGACCATCGACAGCGCGAAGACGATCCACATCAGCTGCGCCGAGGCGTCGGGGAACATCGGCATCATGAAGCGGACGAAGCCGTAGCCGCCCATCTTGAGCAGCACGCCGGCGAGGATCATCGAACCCGCGGTCGGCGCCTGGACGTGCGCGTCGGGAAGCCAGGTGTGGACGGGCCACATCGGCATCTTGACCGCGAGGCTGGCGAAGAAGGCGAGCCACAGCCAAGTCTGCATTTCGACCGGGAAGTTGTAGTTCATCAGCATCGGGATGTCGCTCGTTCCCGCTTCCGCGATCATCGCGATCATCGCGATCAGCATCAGCACCGATCCGAGCAGCGTGTAGAGGAAGAATTTGAACGCCGCATATTTGCGGTTCGCGCCCCCCCAGATGCCGATGATGAAATACATCGGGATCAGGCCGGCTTCGAAGAAGATGTAGAAGAGCAGCAGGTCCTGCGCGCAGAAGACGCCGATCATGACGACTTCCATGATCAGGAACATCGCCATGTAGAGGCCGACGCGCTTGGTAATCGCTTCCCAGCTGGCGAGAATGCACAAGGGCATCAGGAAGGTGCTGAGCAGGATGAGCATCAGCGCGAGGCCGTCGATACCGAGTTTCCACGCGAAAGCCTGACCGAACAGGTCGGCGCTTTCGGTGAACTGCCATTGCGCGCCGCCGATGTCGAACTGCGCCCATAGCAGGACGCCGAGCGCCAGATTGACCAGCGTCGCGCCGAGCGCGACCCAGCGCGCCGACTTGTCGCCGACGAAAACACAGGCGATGGCAGCGGCCGCAGGGACCGCCAGCATCAGCGAAAGAATGGGAAAGCCGCTCACAGGAACTTCACCATGGCCCAGCTGGCCAGACCGACGAGGCCGAGCAGCATCACGAACGCATATCCATAAACATAACCCGATTGCAGCCGCACTGCGAGCCGCGTGCCGCCCTGGACGAGCGCCGCCGCGCCATCGGGACCGAAACGGTCGATGGTCTGTTCATCGCCGCGCTTCCAGAAGAAGCGGCCGATCGCGAACGCGGGCTTGACGAAGACGATGTCGTACAGCTCGTCGAAATACCATTTGCGGTAGAGGAAATTGTGCAGCAGCCCGAACTGCGCGACGAAGCGCGCGGGCAGACTGGTGTTGCGGATATAGCTGTTCCACGCGAGGAACAGCCCGATCGCCATCACCGTGAACGGCGTCCATTTGACCCACAGAGGCACTTCGTGCGCGGCATGCATCAGATGCGCGTCGAACGCCAGCATACTGCCCTGCCAGAAGGCGGTGCCTTCCTCCGGATAGATGAACTGGTGGTGGAAGGCGATGCCGGCGAACACGGCGCCGATCGACAGCAGGACGAGCGGGATCAGCATGGTGATCGGGCTTTCGTGCGGGTGATAACCCGCGGTGCCGTCGCTGTGCGCATCGTGATGGTGATGATCGTCGTGGGCGCCATGCGCATGATCGTCATGGCCATGCGCGTCATGAACCGCATGCTGGATATGCTCGCTCTGCTCCCAGCGCGCCTTGCCATAGAAGGTCAGGAAGACGAGGCGCCACGAATAGAAGCTGGTGAGGAACGCCACGAAGATGCCGACCCAGAAGGCGATGACGCCGCCGCCGCCGCTCGCGAAAGCGGCCTCGAGGATGCCGTCCTTCGAATAGAAGCCGGCGAAACCCGCGACGCCCGCGATGCCGACGCCGGTGATCGCCAGCGTGCCGAGCATCATCGCCCAATAGGTGATCGGGATCTGTTTCCGCAGATTGCCGTAATAGCGCATATCCTGTTCATGGTGCATCGCATGGATCACCGAACCGGCGCCGAGGAACAGCAAAGCCTTGAAGAAGGCGTGCGTGAACAGGTGGAACATCGCGGCGCCATAAGCGCCGGCGCCGGCGGCGAAGAACATGTAGCCGAGCTGCGAACAGGTCGAATAGGCGATGACGCGCTTGATGTCCCATTGCGTCGTCGCGACGGTCGCGGCGAAGAAGCAGGTTGCGGCGCCGACGAACATCACGACGCCCTGCGCGACCGGCGCGGTCTCGAACATCGGCGACAGGCGGCAGACCATGAAGACGCCCGCGGTGACCATCGTCGCGGCGTGGATCAGCGCCGACACCGGGGTCGGACCCTCCATCGCGTCGGGAAGCCAGGTGTGCAGGCCAAGCTGCGCCGACTTGCCCATCGCGCCGATGAACAGCAGCAGGCAGAGGATCGTCATCGTGTCGAGACGCATCCCGAGGAAGGTGATGCTCGACCCCGCCATGCCCGGCGCGGCATTGAGGATGTCGGGGATCGACACGGTACCGAACACCAGGAAGGTGCCGAAGATGCCGAGCATGAAACCGAGGTCGCCAACGCGGTTGACGACGAACGCCTTGATCGCGGCGGCATTGGCGCTCGGCTTCTTGTACCAGAAACCGATCAGCAGATAGGAGGCGAGACCGACGCCTTCCCAGCCGAAGAACATCTGGACGAGGTTGTTCGCGGTCACCAGCATCAGCATCGCAAAGGTGAAGAGCGACAGATAGGCGAAGAAGCGCGGCTGGTCCGGATCCTCCTCCATATAGCCCCAGCTATAGAGGTGGACGAGCGCCGACACCGTCGTGATGACGACGAGCATCACCGCGGTCAGCGTGTCGACACGCAATTCCCAGTTGAACTGGAGCGCGCCGGAACTGACCCAGTGCAGCACCGTGACAACCTCGGGCGTGCCGGTGTTCCACACGAAGGACAGGAAGATCGGCCAGCTCAAGGCGCAGCTGGTGAACAGCGCACCCGTGGTGATCAGCTTGGCCGCGAACGGGCCGATGGCGCGCTGGCCGAGGCCTGCGACAAGCGCCGCGAGCAGCGGCAGGAATACGATCGCCTGAATCACCGGCTTACCCCTTCATCCGGTTGGCGTCATCGACCGCAATGGTGCCGCGGCCGCGGAAATAGATCACGAGAATGGCGAGCCCGATCGCGGCCTCGCCGGCAGCGACGGTCAGCACGAACATCGCGAACACCTGTCCGACGAGATCGCCGAGCGCGGCGCTGAACGCGACGAGGTTGATGTTCACCGCGAGCAGGATCAGTTCGATCGCCATCAGGATGACGATGATATTCTTGCGGTTGATGAAGATGCCGAGCACGCCGAGCGTGAACAGCACGGCACTGACCGCGAGATAATGGCCAACCGAGATCACAGCTCAACCCCCTGCCCGACGCCCGGGTCGACGAGGCGCGTGGCATCCTCGGGACGGCGCTGGTTCTGCAACGAAATATTCTGGGTGCGCGCGCCGCCGCGCTGGCGGTGGGTCAGCACGATCGCGCCGATCATGGCCACCAGCAGCACGATGCCCGCCGCCTCGAACAGGAAGATATACTTCGTGTAGAGCAGTTCGCCGATCTGTTGGATATTGCTCTTGTCGGCGACCGCGGGCGCGGCGCGCGACGCGAGATCGATCCCGCCCGCGCTCCACGCGCCGACCGCGAAGATCAGTTCGGCGGCGAGGATGATCGCGACGAGCGCGCCGAGCGGCAGATAGCGCACGAAGCCCGCGCGCAACTCGGCGAAATCGATGTCGAGCATCATCACGACGAACAGGAACAGCACGGCGACCGCGCCGACATAGACGATGACGAGCAGCATTGCGATGAACTCGGCCCCCGCGAGCAGCATCAGTCCCGCCGCGTTGAAGAAGGCGAGGATCAGCCACATCACGCTGTGGACCGGATTGCGCGCAAAAATCACCATCGCGGCGGACGCGATGACGAGCGTGGCGAACAGGTAGAAGGCGAAGAGCTGGATCATGTGCGCGCGCCCTTACCGGTAGGGCGCGTCGGCGGCAAGATTCGCCGCGATCGCGCGTTCCCATTTGTCGCCATTGGCGAGCAGCTTGGCCTTGTCATAGAGCAGTTCCTCGCGCGTTTCGGTCGCGAATTCGAAGTTCGGCCCCTCGACCACCGCATCGACCGGGCATGCTTCCTGACAGAAGCCGCAATAGATGCATTTGGTCATGTCGATGTCGTAGCGCGTCGTGCGGCGCGACCCGTCGTCGCGCGGCTCGGCCTCGATCGTGATCGCCTGCGCCGGGCACACCGCTTCGCACAGCTTGCACGCAATGCAGCGTTCCTCGCCGTTCGGGTAGCGACGCAGCGCATGCTCGCCGCGGAAGCGAGGCGACAGCGGGTTCTTCTCGAACGGATAGTTGATCGTCGCCTTGGGCTTGAAGAAATATTTGAGCGTGAGGGCGTGCGCCTTCACGAACTCCCACAAGGTGAAGCTTTTGACGAGATGGGCGATGGTGCTCATTGGTCGTTCGATTCTTTTTCGATGGGCTTCTGATCGACGGAGCTATGTTCGCACAGGCCGATCGCGGAGAATTTGTCGGAAAAGCCGCCGTAAACTGCAACGGAAACGTCGCCGTTCCCGATCTTGCGCGCTTCGATTTGCAGTCCGTGATGAAAGCTGCCGTTTTCGAGCCAGCCAATGCTCTGCTTGCCTTCGCCCCGATCGATGCCGGCTGCATATTGATATTGCTCGCGGTACAGGTCGCTGGCGAGGCCCATCGGATCCTCGACGACCTCGATCCTGCGCGGGGTCCAACCCTGTAATCCGTCCCGGGACAATATCCCCTGCCCACCGGTCACCCGAAAGGCAAAGGGATAAGCTTTGCCCTCCATGTCGTGCAGACGACAATCGAAGGACTCCAGCGGACGCGCCAGCAGCAGGTTCGCTACGGGCGGGACGCCATTAGCGACAACAGCCGCTGCGAGAACAGCCAGCGTACTCACACTCCATACCTCGTCAGCATCAGCCAGCCAGAGATCAGGAAGATCCAGATCAGTGAGATCGGCAGGAAGACCTTCCAGCCCAGCCGCATCAGCTGGTCGTAGCGGTAGCGCGGGACGGTCGCCTTGACCCAGCTGAACACGAAGAAGAAGAACAGGATCTTGCCGAACAGCCACACCCAGCCCGGAATGTCGAACCAGGGGATCAGGTCGATGTTGAGCGGCGGCAGCCAGCCGCCCCAGAACAGCACCGCGTTGAGCGTGCACATCAGCAGGACGTTGGCATATTCGCCGAGCCAGAAGAGCGCGAAGGCCATCGACGAATATTCGGTCTGATAGCCCGCGACGAGTTCCGATTCCGCTTCGGTGAGGTCGAACGGCGCGCGCGCGGTTTCTGCGAGCGACGAGATCAGGAACATCACCGCGAGCGGGAAGAGCAGCAGGTTGAAGCCGAAGGCATTGACGAAGCCGAGCCCGAAACCTTCCTGCGCCTTGATGATCTCGTTCAGGTTGAAGCTGTCGGCATAGAGCACGACCCCGATCAGGATGAACCCGATCGAGACTTCATAGCTGATCATCTGCGCCGAGGCGCGCATCGCGGAAAAGAAAGGATATTTCGAGTTCGACGCCCAGCCCGACAGGATCACGCCATAGACGCCAAGCGACGAGATCGCGAGGATGTAGAGCAGCCCGACGTTGATGTCGGCGAGCACCGCGCCCGCATTGAACGGGATCACCGCCCACGCCATCAGCGCCACGGTGAAGGTGATGATCGGCGCGATCAGGAACAGCCCGCGGTTCGCACCGGTCGGGATGATCGTTTCCTGCAGGAACACTTTCAGCCCGTCGGCGAACGACTGAAGCAGGCCGAAGGGGCCGACAACGTTCGGGCCGCGGCGCAGCGCGATCGCCGCCCAGATCTTGCGGTCGGCATAGATGATCATCGCGACGCTGAGCATCAGCGGCAGCGCGATGAGCAGGATACCGACGATGGTCGCCCACGCCCATGCGGCGTCGGGCGTCAGGCCCAGGTCCCAATAGCCGAATGGCGTCCACAGCGGTCTTTGAAAGGCCTCGGTCATTTCTTCGCGCCGTCCTGGTTTTTCCAACCATTATGCGGGCCAGGCTTCTCGCTCTTGGGCGGGTTGAACGCGCGCCAGACGGCATAGCTCATGCCGACGAGCAGCGTGCTGGCGATGATATGAACCGGGGTCATTCCGCGGCCTCCGTCTTGGGTTGCATATTGGCCCAGATCGCCAGCGCCACGTGGATCAGGACGCCCGTGCCCACCGCGTAAATCGCCTCGCGCAGCGCATCCGCCAGCACGCGCAGCATCCCGAGGCGGATCGCGGACTGGTCGGCATAGGGCGAGTTCAGGCCATTGATCTCGACAACGCCGAGTGCAAAATAGACGAAGAACATCAGCACCGCCGCCGCGTAGAATATCCGCGGGCTGCGCTGCACCCATTCGGGAAGATTGCCGTTCATTCCGCGGCCTCCGCAAAATCGGCGCCATGGACCAGCTCTTGCGAGCAGCGCTGCATCGTCGGCGACGCGCGGCAGATGGCGTTGGTGAGATAGAAATCCTTGACCGGCGACGGGATCGCGCGGGCCTCGGGCTTGGTCGGCAGCTTGGGCACCGCCCAACCATAATCGGCGAGCCCCTCGACACCGAGCGCGGGGACCGCAGCGATCATCGCGGCACGGCACTGATCAAAGCTGTCGAATCCGACATTCACGCCGAGCGCATCGGCCAAGGCCCTGAAAATGCTCCAGTCCTCGCGCGCGTCGCCGGGCGCGAACACCGCCTTGTCGCTGCGCTGGACGCGGCCCTCGGTGTTGACCGTGGTGAAATCCTTTTCGGTCCAGGCCGCGGCGGGCAGGATGACGTCGGCGGCGTGTGCGCCCTTGTCGCCATGATGGCCGACATAGACTTTCAGCGTGTCGGGGAGCGCCGCGAAATCGACCTCGTCGGCGCCGAGGAAGAAGGCGAGCTTGGGCTTGGCCGCGATCACGTCCTTGATGCCGCCGGGCAGGCCATAGCCGAGCATGAGCGAACCCATGCGCGCGGCCGAGAAATGCACGACGTTGAAGCCGTTCCAGCCATCCTTGACCGCGTTCACGGCCTTGGCGAGCGCGAGGCCCGCGCCATGGACGCCGGGCACCGACAAAGCACCGCCGCCGAAGATCAGCATGGGGCGTTCGGCGCCCTTCAGCGCGTCGGTCACATGCTTGGGAAGCTTCGTGACCAGCGACGCGTCGTCGCCCAGCCATTCGGTCTTGTAGGTGAGGTCGGTTTCGGGGCCGATCGCGAAGACCTTGGCGCCTTTCTTCCACACCGCCTTGCGGACGCGCGTGTTGATCAGCGGCGCTTCCCAGCGCAAGTTGGTGCCGACGAGCAGGATGACGTCGGCATTCTCCGCCTCGGCGATGGTCGTATTGAAATTGACCGCCGACAGGCTGGTGACATCATAGTCGAGCCCGGTCTGGCGCCCTTCGAGCAGCGTGCCGCCGAGCGCGGTCACCAGCGCCTTGGCGGCGAACATCGTCTCGCAATCGGCGAGATCGCCCGCGATCGCGGCGACCGACGATCCGGCGCCCACGGCGGCGATGGCTGCGAACGCCTCGGCCCAGCTCGCTTCGACCATGTCGCCATTCTTGCGCACATAAGGGCGGTCGAGGCGGCGGCGGATCAGGCCGTCGACATGGTGGCGCGTCTTGTCGCTCGCCCATTCCTCGTTCACATCGTCGTTCACCCGCGGCAAAACCCGCAGCACCTGTCGCCCGCGGGCGTCGATGCGGACATTGGTGCCGACCGCGTCCATCATGTCGATGCCGAGCGTCTTGGTCAGCTCCCAAGGACGCGCCTCGAACGCATAGGGCTTGCTGGTGAGCGCACCGACCGGGCAGAGGTCGACGACATTGCCCGACAACTCACTCTGCACCGCATTTTCGAGGTAGCTGGTGATCTGCATATTCTCGCCGCGATAGATCGCGCCGATATCCTCGACCCCCGCGACTTCCTCCGCAAAGCGGACGCAGCGCGTGCACTGGATGCAGCGGGTCATCACCGTCTTGACGATCGGACCCATATATTTTTCGGTGACCGCGCGCTTGTTCTCGTCATAGCGCGTCGCGCCGCGGCCATAGGCGACCGACTGGTCCTGCAGATCGCATTCGCCGCCCTGGTCGCAGATCGGGCAGTCGAGCGGATGGTTGATGAGCAGGAACTCCATCACCCCTTCGCGCGCCTTCTTGACCATCGGGCTGTCGGTCTTGATCACCTGACCCTCGGCAGCGGGCAGCGCGCAGCTGGCCTGCGGCTTCGGCGGGCCGGGCGCGACCTCGACGAGGCACATGCGGCAATTGCCGGCGATCGACAGGCGTTCGTGATAGCAAAAGCGCGGGATTTCCTTGCCCGCCAGCTCGCACGCCTGCAGGACGGTTGCGCCCTGCGGGACGTCGACTTCGGTGCCATCTACGGTAACTTTAGGCATGAATCAGCTTTCCTGAGCCTTGAGCAGGCGGAAACTAGCGGTGGCGACGATCGAGCGGAGACCCGCGACGCTCGTTTCGAGCTTCACGTCCTGCGCACAGAGTTTGACGACGGGCAGCAATTTGGTCGCGGCCTGGGTTTCGCCGTCGGATCCGACCTCGGTCGCGAACAGCGCCGCGACTTCGTCGGGGGTCGAGCGCGCAACGCACATCGCGACCTTGTCCGAGGGGGCATAGGTCGCGGCTTCCTTGCCGGTCGCGGCCTTGGCGAGCCGCGCCTTGAGCGGCGTAGCGTCGCGCGCCATCATCGCCTCGGCAAGCGCGGCGGCGAAGGGCAGGTTCTGCCCGCGCAGCCGCTCGCCGCGCGTGCCGACCTGCCGCGCGCACAGCTCGTTCGCGCGGACGAGGTTGCGCAGGCTGTTGCCGTAGGAGGTCTGGCGAAAATCCTGCGTCAGCAGGTCGGCGACCTTATCGGGACTTTTTTCGGCGACGCACACGGCATAGCGCGCGAGCGTCTGACGCGCATCGGGATCGGCCTTGCTGATCGCGCCATTCTGCTCGCGCTCGGGGTCGGGCCACGGCGCCGGCGTATTGTCGACTTGCGGCGCCCGTTCGGGCGCCTGCGCTGCGGCAAGAAGGGCGAATGCAAGCGCGATCATTGCGTAGCTCCCACTTCGACAACCGGTTGGAAATATTGGACGATAGGCTTCACTCCGCCGCCTCCAACGCACCGCCATTGTCGCGGATTCGGCGCTCGATTTCGGGGCGGAAGTGCTTGATCAGGCCCTGGATCGGCCAGGCCGCGGCGTCGCCGAGCGCGCAGATGGTGTGGCCTTCGACCTGCTTGGTCACGTCGAACAGCGTGTCGATCTCGCTGATGTCGGCGTCGCCGGTGCGCAGCCGTTCCATCACGCGCCACATCCAGCCGGTGCCCTCGCGGCACGGCGTGCACTGACCGCAGCTTTCATGCTTGTAGAAATAGCTGATACGGCTGATCGCCTGGACGACGTCGGTCGACTTGTCCATCACGATCGCGGCGGCGGTGCCGAGGCCCGAGCCGACGGCCTTCAGCCCGTCAAAGTCCATCGGGCAGTCCATGATTTCGGCCGCCGGAACCAGCGGGACCGACGAACCGCCGGGGATCACGGCGAGCAGATTGTCCCAACCACCGCGAATGCCGCCGCAATGCTTGTCGATCAGTTCGCGGAAGGGGATGCTCATCTCTTCCTCGACGACGCACGGGCGCTCGACATGGCCCGAGATCTGGAAGAGCTTGGTGCCCTTGTTGTTCTCGCGCCCGAAGGAGGAGAACCATGACGCGCCGCGCCGCAGGATCGTCGGGACGACCGCGATGCTCTCGACATTGTTGACCGTCGTCGGACAGCCATAGAGGCCGGCGCCCGCCGGGAACGGCGGTTTCAGGCGCGGCTGGCCCTTCTTGCCCTCGAGGCTTTCGATCATCGCGGTTTCTTCGCCGCAGATATAGGCGCCGGCGCCGCGGTGGACGAAGACGTCGAAGTCGTAACCCGACTTGGCGGCGTTCTTGCCGAGCAGGCCGGCGTCATACGCCTCCTGCACCGCCGCGAACAACGTCTCGGCCTCGCGGATGAACTCGCCGCGGATGTAGATATAGGCAGCGCGCGCGCGCATCGCGAAACCGGCGATCAGCGCGCCTTCGATCAGCTTGTGCGGATCGTGGCGGATGATTTCGCGGTCCTTGCACGAACCCGGCTCGGATTCGTCGGCGTTGATGACGAGGAAGCTCGGGCGATCCGCGCGCGGTTCCTTCGGCATGAACGACCATTTCAGCCCGGTCGGGAAGCCCGCGCCGCCGCGGCCGCGCAGGCCCGACGCCTTGATCTCCTCGATGATCGCGTCCTGGCCGCGCTTCATCAGGTCGACAGTCTTGTCCCAATCGCCGCGCGCCTGCGCGGATTTCAGGTTCCACGGCTGAAAACCGTAGATGTTGGTGAAGATGCGATCCTTGTCGGCGAGCATTAGCGGCGCTTTCCGAAAAGCCGTTCGGCGAGGAAATAGATGACGAGGATGACCGCGACGACGATCGCGATCTGCGCCAGATTGATCGCCACCTTGGCCGCCAGCGAAAGCAGCACGCACGCCACAATCACGAAGACCAGCAGGACGATCAGCTGGATGAGCTTTTGCAGTTGCATTACCAGGCCTTCCGATAGTCGTGGTTGGCCTTGACCATCTCGACGAGCGTGGTCGGGCCGCCCTGCGGCTCACTGGTGTGGCGATCGGCGAGCTGGGTTCCCGCCTTAGGTGTTTCGCCCGCCGCCAGCGCATCGAGGATCGCGGCGGTGCGGTCGAAATCGAGGTCTTCGTAATTGTCGTCGTTGATCTGGACCATCGGCGCGTTGGTGCAGGTGCCCATGCACTCGACCTCGGTCAGCGTGAACAGGCCGTCGGGCGTCGTCTTGCCCTTGACCATGCCGCGATTCTTGCACGCCGCCATCACATCGTCCGACCCGCGCAGCAGGCACGGCGTCGTCCCGCATACCTGGACATGATAGCGGCCAACCGGCGCCATATTGTACATGGTGTAGAAGGTCGCGACCTCATAGGCGCGGATGAAGGGCATTTCGAGCTGGTTCGCGACATATTCGATCACCGGCACGGGCAGCCAGCCCTGCGTCTGCGTCTCGGCGCCGACCTGGCGCTGCGCGAGGTCGAGCAGCGGCATCACCGCCGAGCGCTGGCGCCCCGCGGGATAGCGCGCGATGATGCCCTTCGCCTTTTCGGCATTTTCGGCGGTCCAGACGAACGCGCCCCAGCGCGCGCGAACTTCGGCCTCATCGGGGATTTGGGGGGCGTCGGCCATTAGCGGACAAACTCCACACGCGACACCTTGTCGCCTTCGAAACTATAGATGGACATGACCTCGAACGGGTCGGCCTCCGGCGAGCGAGCGACCTTTTCGTGCAGGACGACGAAATCGCCCAGCGTGTAGCCCGAGAGGATTTCGGCGCGGTTCTGCGGAAATTCGGCGAACATCGCCTTCAGCCCGTCGCGCACGCCTTCCCTGCCGTCGCGAACGACCGCACCGCGATAGCCGGCCTCGGCCGCGTCGTCGGTCATCAGCGCGACATAGGCGTCGGCATCCTGCGCATTGTAATGCGCGATCATCGTCTCGGCGATGTCCAGCTTGCTCACCGGTCGCACTCCCCGAACACGACGTCGATCGCGCCGATGATCGCGGTGGTGTCGGCGAGCATATGGCCCTTCGACATCATATCCATCGCCTGCAGGTGCGAGAACGCCGTCGGGCGGATCTTGCAGCGGTACGGCTTGTTGCTGCCGTCGCTGACGAGGTAGACGCCGAACTCGCCCTTGGGGCTTTCGGTCGCCACATAGACTTCGCCCGCGGGGACGTGGAAACCCTCGGTGTAGAGCTTGAAGTGATGGATCAGCGATTCCATCGAGCTCTTCATCTCGGCGCGCTTCGGCGGGACGACCTTGCGGTCGAGGCTGGCGATCGGGCCGGTGGGCATGTCGCGCAGGCACTGCTTGATGATCTTCGCCGACTGATAGACTTCCTCGACGCGGACCATGAAGCGGTCGTAGCAGTCGCCGCGGGTGCCGACCGGAATGTCGAAGTCCATCTTGGCATAGGCGTCATAGGGCTGCGACTTGCGCAAATCCCATGCGATGCCGCTGCCGCGGATCATCGGGCCCGAGAAGCCCCAGGCGAGCGCGTCTTCCTTGCTCACCGTCGCGATGTCGACGTTGCGCTGCTTGAAGATGCGGTTGTCGATGACGAGGCTCATCGCGTCGCCGAACAATTCGGGCAGGCGCTTTTCGACCCATTCGCCGATGTCGACGAGCAGCTTTTCGGGGACATCCTGATGCACGCCGCCGGGGCGGAACCACGCCGAGTGCATGCGGGCGCCCGACGCGCGTTCGAAGAAGTTGAGGCAATCCTCGCGCAGTTCGAACACCCACAGGTTCGGGGTCATCGCGCCGACGTCCATGACGTGGCTGCCGATGTTGAGCATATGGTTGCAGATGCGCGTCAGCTCGGCGAACAAGACGCGCAGATATTGCGCGCGCGCCGGTACTTCGAGGTCGAGCAATTTCTCGATCGCGAGCACATAGCTATGCTCCATCGCGAGCGGCGAGCAATAGTCGAGCCGGTCGAAATAAGGCAGCGCCTGCAGATAGGTCTTATACTCGATCAGCTTCTCGGTGCCGCGGTGGAGCAGCCCGACGTGGGGATCGACGCGCTCGATGATCTCGCCATCGAGTTCGAGCACGAGGCGCAACACGCCGTGCGCCGCGGGATGCTGCGGCCCGAAGTTGATCGTGTAGTTGGTGACGACCTGGTCGCCCGCGGTGTTCGCGGTATCGACCGGATAGCCTTCGAACATGTCGCCGCCGTGGTGCTTCACATAGGGAGAGTCGGTCATGCGTCACCTCCGTCCGTCTTGGCAGCTTTGGGCTTGCGCGGCGCGCGCGGCTTGGCCGGGGCCTTTTCCGCCTTGGTCGTCGCGGGCGTCTTGGCGGGCTTGGTCGCCGCCTTCGCGCTCGCGCCGTCGCGGCTGGTTTTCGCGGCCTTCAGATTGGCCTTCGCGCCGGCGCCGGTCTGCGCCGGGGCTTCGGTGGTTTTCGGAGTCGGCGGCGGCGGGGCCTTCGCCTTGTCGTCGGCCGCCTTGACCTCTTTCGCGGTCATCGGCGTCGGCGCGCCCTTGCCGGGCGCCTCGCCCGTACCGCCGGCCTTTTCGTCGCCGGGCAGCACATAGTCGGCGCCTTCCCACGGCGACATGAAGTCGAAATTGCGGAAATCCTGCGCGAGCCGCACGGGTTCATAAACGACGCGCTTGTCCTCTTCGCTGTAGCGCAGCTCGGTATAGCCGGTCAGCGGGAAGTCCTTGCGCTGCGGATGGCCCTGGAACCCATAGTCGGTCAGGATGCGGCGCAGGTCGGGGTTGCCCGCGAACAGCACGCCGTACATGTCGAACACCTCGCGCTCGAGCCAGCCGGCGTTCGGCCAGACGGGAACGATCGTCGGCACCGGCGTCGCCTCGTCGGTCGAGACGCGGACCCGCAGCCGGTGGTTCTTCGTGACGCTGAGCAGGTGATAGACGACCTCGAAGCGCTCAGGCCGGTCGGGATAGTCGACCCCGGCGATTTCCATCATCTGCTGATAGTCGAGATTGTCGCGCAGCGCGATCATCACCGCGGCGATCGCGTCGCGATCCACCGTGATGCTGTCCTCGTCGGCGGCAAAATCATGCGCGAGCAAATCCTTGCCGAGCAGCGCCTTGAGCGCAGCAGCAAGGCCCGACTGCGGGGCGATCAAAGGAGCAGGATGACCCATCAGCGTTCGATCGTTCCGGTGCGGCGGATCTTCCGCTGCAATTGCATCACGCCATAGAGCAAGGCTTCGGCGGTCGGCGGGCAACCGGGGACATAGATGTCGACGGGCACGATGCGGTCGCAGCCGCGCACCACCGAATAGCTATAGTGATAATAGCCGCCGCCATTGGCGCAGCTGCCCATCGAGATGACATATTTCGGGTTCGACATCTGGTCGTACACGCGGCGCAGCGCGGGCGCCATCTTGTTGCACAGCGTGCCCGCGACGATCATCACGTCCGACTGGCGCGGCGAGGCGCGCGGCGCGGCGCCGAAGCGTTCCATGTCGTAACGCGGCATGTTGACGTGGATCATCTCGACCGCGCAGCACGCGAGGCCGAAGGTCATCCACCACAGCGAGCCGGTGCGCGCCCAGTTGAACAGATCCTCGGTCGAAGTGACGAGGAAGCCCTTGTCGCCGACCTCGTTGTTGAGGTCGTCGAAAAAGCCCGCATCGGGATTCGTCCCGGGCGCCACCGGCATCTGGCCGGGCATCAGGATGCTCGAATTGCTCATTCCCAATCCAGCGCCCCTTTCTTCCATGCATAAACAAGGCCGAGTGCGAGTTCGGCGAGGAAAATCATCATCGTCGCCCAGCCGGCCCAGCCGATTTCCTCGAGGCTCACCGCCCAGGGAAAGAGGAAGGCCGCTTCGAGATCGAAGATGATGAAAAGAATGGCGACGAGATAAAAGCGCACGTCGAACTGGCTGCGCGCGTCCTCGAACGCAGGGAAGCCGCATTCATATTCGGTCAGTTTTGCCGGATCGGGCTGGTGCGCACCGGTCAGGCGGGAAACGCCCATCGGCAGGAACACGAATGCGGCCGACAGGCCGACAGCCACGAACAGGAAAATCAGGATCGGCAGATATTGCGTCAGGTCGACCATGGGAGCTCGCAGTTCATCTGTTGTCTGTTGGGGTGTTGGTCACCCTTTGTTGCGGGCGCTTTAGGCCAGCAAAGCGCCACTCGCAAGCGCTGCGGACAGGAAAATCATGCCCATGTGACCAAAAGCATATTGTCACCTGGCGAGGCATGTTACGCCGCCGTCGGGTCGGTCGGCCGCGCGTATCGCGGATGGTATGGAATGAGGGAAGAACATGGGTAAATTTTCGATAGCGGGCGGGTTGGTCGTGGCGGCGGCAATGTTCGCGGCGGCGCCCGCGCAGGCCCAACTGGTCAACGCGAAGGATCCGCAGGCGATCAAGGCGATCGTCGAGTCGCAAGGCTGGCCTGCGACGCTGGTCACCAAGCCGGGTGAGAATCCTTATATCGAAAGCAGCCGCGACGGCCTGAAGTTCCTCGTCCTGTTCATGAACTGCGACGAGGGCAAGGACTGCAAGACGCTGCAATATTATATGGGTTTCAACGACGCCAAGAGCACGACGCTTGAGCGGCTCAACAAATGGAACAGCGAGAAACGCTTCGCGCGCGCCTATCGCGACGATAGCGGCGACCCGGTGCTCGAAATGGACGTCGACCTCGACTTCGCGGGCCTTCCGCGCGAAAATCTGAGCGATAGCTTCAGCACCTGGGCGGCGCTGATGGACGCCTATCAGGCGTTCGTCTTCGAAAAATAGCGATGGAGCGTCGGGCGCGATGTCTCAACGGACGTCGCGCCCGACGACCGCCGCACGAAGAAATGGGGAATCGTCCGCGCAACGCCCTTGCCTTGCTGTATTATGTAACTAAAACAGCAGGTCGAAATCCCAGGAAAGGACGACGATGCTGCGGGCGATATTTGTTGGAACGATATTGGCACTGGCCAGCCCGGCCATCGCCTGCGCCGAAGAGGCCCCACAATCAGCAACGGCGGCCATCGAGGAAACGGCGATCGCGGGTTTTCCGCATGCCAGGCTCTACCGGCTTGCCGGGCCCCAGCAGCGGCCGGTCGTCGTCATCCTCGCCGGCGCCGAGGGCGGTGACGGGGCCGGAAAGCGTTTCGGACCGATCCTCGCCCGGCTTGGCTATGCCGCGGTCAGCCTGCCCTATTATTCGCCGAACTGGGGCAGCTTTGGGCCGCCGCCCGAATATGCCGACCTGCCGGGCAGCTTCATCGACATTCGGGTCGACCAGATCGCCGGACTGAAGGCGCAACTCGCCACGATGCCGGGCGTCGACACCAGCCGGTTCGGCCTGTTCGCCGGATCGAAAGGGTCCGAATTCGCGCTGATCGCCGCGAGCCGCTATCCATGGATCGCCGGCGTCGTCGCCTATGCGCCGTCCGATCTGGTGTGGGAGGGCTGGGGGCTCGAGATGGTCGAGGCCGAGGGCACGCGATCTTCCTTCGCTTTCGATGGCAAGCCCCTGCCCTTCATGCCCTATCGCGGCTTTGTCGAAGGGCTGATGGCCGGCGACAAGGCCGATTTGCGCGCGATCCACGAGAATGGCCGCGCCGACCATGGCGATCGCGAAACCGCCGCGCGCATTCCGGTCGACGCCTATCGCGGCAAACTGATGCTGATCGCGGGCGACAAGGACCAGCTGTGGAATTCGGGCCGGATGGCGCGCAACATCGTCGCGACGCGCGACGCGGCAGGGTTGAAGACCATCGCGCTGCTCTATCCCGATGCCGGGCATGATCTGGCGGGCGGGTCGACCGAAGCCCGCGACGACCCCCGCGGCGGCGGCAGTCCCGACGCCAACGCCAAGGCGCGCGGCGATGCCTGGCCGCAGGTCGTGGGGTTTCTCAGGGACGCGCTGCGTCCCTGATCGTCGCGCGCGAAATCAGGCGTTGCGCAGCGCGCCCGCGACCAGCTTTTGCAGCTTCGAATGCACTGCGGCGCTGCCGGCGATGAATTCGCTGCGTTCGATCGCGCGGTCGCCGCCGCGGAAATCGCTGACGAACCCGCCGGCTTCGCGCACCAGCAATATGCCGGCGGCGACGTCCCAGATCTTGAGGTCGCTTTCCCAGAAACCATCATAACGGCCCGCCGCGACCCACGCGAGGTCGAGGCTGGCGGCGCCGAAGCGGCGGATGCCGGCGACTTCGGGCGCGACCGCGCCGAACACGCGGCTCCACTGCGCCATATTGCCATGGCCCATGAAGGGGATGCCGGTGGCGATCAGGCATTCGTTGAGATGGCGGCGCGACGACACGCGTAGGCGGCGGTCATGCAGCCAGGCGCCGCGCCCGCGCTCGGCCCAATAGCTTTCGTCGGTCACCGGGTGGTAGATGAGGCACGAGGTGATATCGCCCCAGCCGCCGCCGAGCTTCGGCTCCTGCACTGCGATCGAGATCGCGAAATGCGGGATCGCGTGGAGGAAGTTCGAGGTGCCGTCGAGCGGATCGATGATGAAACGCGGCTTGCCAGGGTCGCCCTCGATCACCCCGCCCTCTTCGAGCACGAAGCCCCAGCCCGGACGATCGCGGCCGAGTTCGTCATAGAGCGTGCGCTCGGCGGCCTGGTCGGCCTTCGACACGAAGTCTGCGGGGCCCTTTTGCGAGACCTGCAGATGCTCGATCTCGCCGAAGTCGCGGCGCAGCTTGGTGCCCGCCTTGCGCGCGGCGCGTTCCATGACGGTGATGATGCCCGATACGGCCATTTCGAATCTCCCCCCTCCCGCTTGCGGGAGGGG
>Ga0155175_116_pt7 | contig 116464 bp, 113 predicted proteins | sample RifCSPhighO2_01_FD_106143 | JGI IMG/M metagenome (GOLD analysis project Ga0155175, IMG submission 106143) | Sphingopyxis sp. RIFCSPHIGHO2_01_FULL_65_24 | reverse complement strand
GCGCTGCCAGGTCGGGGTCGGGCGACTGGCTGATCGGGCGGCCGACCACCAGGATCGACGCGCCGTCGGCCATCGCCTGCGCCGGGGTGACGATCCGCTTCTGGTCACCGGCGCTGCCGTTCGCGGGGCGGACGCCGGGGACGACGAAATAGCCGCCTGGCCAGGTGTTGCGCGCGATCTTCACTTCCTGACCCGAACAGACGATGCCGTCGAGGCCCGATTCGCGCGCGAGTTTGGTCAGGCGGACGACCTGGTCGTGCGGGGTGCCGCCGACGCCGATATCTTCGAGATCGGGGGCGTCGAGGCTGGTCAGCACCGTGACCGCCACCACCTTGGTGTTCGTCCCGGCGGACGCCTTCGCCTCTTCGAGCATCGCACGGCCGCCCGCGGCGTGGACGGTGATGATCGCGGGTTCGAGCGGGCGCAGCGCCTGAATCGCCTTGGCGACGGTATTCGGGATGTCGTGGAGCTTGAGATCGAGGAAGATCGGCAGGCCGATCTTGGCCATTTCATGCACGCCATGATGGCCGTTGGCGCAGAAGAATTCGAGCCCGAGTTTCAGCCCGCCGACATGGTGCCGCACCTTCTGCGCCAGCGTCTGCGCGACGTCGAGGTGGGTGGTGTCGATCGCGAGATAGAGCGGCGAGGTCATGGCTTGTCCGTAGGAAAGAGGTCGGTCGGGGTGGCGGTCGGGGGAACGTCGCTCACCGGCGTCGCGGCGAGCGGCGCGGTCGCCGGGGCATCTGCGGGGCGGTTCGCCATCGCGCGCAGGTCGGAGAGCTGGCGCTCGCTATGGTCGAGGCGGCGTTTGAGCGACCAGCGCGCGGCGCGCAGCGCGATCCATAGCGGGACGCTGCCGATCAGGAACGAGACGAGGATCAGCACCGGCAGTTTGGTGTCGAGCACCTGACCCGGCCAGATGGTGACGGTAATCGGGTTCCAGTTCGCCATCGAAAACACGACCAGCACCGCGGTGAGCAAAACCCAGATGATCGTCCGTACTATGCCCACGTCTGTTGCTCCTGTTCCGACCCCGCATGAGTCCTAAGCGAGTTTGGCGCGGGTTTCCAGAGGGGGGCTGTCGATCCTTCCCGGAACGGGGAGGGGGACCGCGCCCGGAGGGCGTGGTGGAGGGGGCGGGACGGCGCGTCCTGACGAGAGGCCTCGACCCCTCCGTCAGCCCTGCGGGCCGCCACCTCCCCGTTCCGGGGAGGATCTGTAATCGCCGCAACTCCCCCGAAACGCCGTCACGCCTCTCCGAACACCCGCGCGAAGATCGTGTCTACATGCTTGAGGTGGTAACCGAGGTCGAACAGCGCGGTCAGTTCGTCGGCCGACAGTTTCGCGGTGACGTCGGCGTCGGCCTTGAGCAGGTCGAGCAGCGACAGCGCGCCGTCCGATTCCCACACCTTCATTGCGTTGCGCTGAACCAGCACATAGCTTTCCTCGCGGCTCGCCCCGGCTTGCGTCAGCGCCAGCAACACACGCTGCGAATGGACGAGCCCGCCCATGCGGTCGAGATTCTTCTGCATCCGTTCGGGATAGACGAGCAATTTGTCGATCACGCCGGTCAGGCGGCCGAGCGCGAAATCGAGGGTGATCGTCGCGTCGGGGCCGATGAAGCGCTCGACCGACGAATGGCTGATGTCGCGTTCGTGCCACAGCGCGACATTCTCCAGCGCCGGGACGACCGCGCTGCGCACCATGCGCGCAAGGCCGGTGAGATTCTCGGTCAGGATCGGGTTGCGCTTGTGCGGCATCGCCGACGAACCCTTCTGGCCCGGCGAGAAATATTCCTCGGCTTCCAGCACTTCGGTGCGCTGCAGGTGGCGGACTTCGGTCGCGAGCCGCTCGATCGATCCGGCGATGACGCCCAGCGTGGCGAAGAACATCGCATGGCGATCGCGCGGGATGACCTGGGTCGAGACGGGTTCGACCGACAGGCCGAGCTTTGCCGCGACATGCTCCTCGACGCGTGGGTCGATGTTGGCGAAGGTGCCGACCGCGCCCGAAATGGCGCAGGTCGCGATATCGGCGCGCGCCGCGATCAGCCGTGTCTTGCAGCGGTCGAACTCGGCATAGGCCTGCGCCAGCTTGAGCCCAAAGGTCACCGGTTCGGCATGGATGCCATGGCTACGGCCGATCGTCGGGGTCATTTTATGTTCGCGGGCGCGGCGTTCGATCGCGGCGAGCAAGGCGTCGAGATCGGCGAGCAACAGGTCGGCGGCCTGGCTGAGCTGGACTGCGAGGCAGGTGTCGAGCACGTCGCTCGACGTCATGCCCTGGTGCATGAAGCGCGCCTGGTCGCCGACATTTTCGGCGACCCAGGTCAGGAAGGCGATGACGTCATGCTTGGTGACCGCCTCGATCGCATCGATCGCGGGCACGTCGATGACGGGATTCGTCGCCCACCAGTCCCACAGCGCTTTGGCGGCATCTTGGGGTACGACGCCCAATTCGGCGAGCGCGTCGGTGGCGTGCGCCTCGATCTCGAACCAGATGCGGAACCGGTTTTCGGCCGACCAGATGGCGGTCATTTCGGGCCGGGCGTAACGCGGGACCATGGTTTTTCCTTCCTTTACGATCAATTTATCGCGGAATCGGCGCGGAATCGCGACAGGGCGCGCCCTAGCAGGGACGGGCCGCCCCGCCAATCGCCACCGAAATGCAACTTACGCTTTTGGCGCGCGGTTGACCCTATGCCCCTTCAGGACAGCGGCGCGCAAGGCGAAGCGTCGCATCACAACAGGAGAAATATCATGTTGAAAACCATGCTTTTGATTGGCGCCGCCGCGATCAGTTTTCCCGCGCTGGCGCAGGACCAGCCCGCCGATCCGACCGCGCCGCCGGCCCAGGCCGACAGCGCGCCGCCGGCAAGCCAGCCGTCCGAACCCGCGACCGAGGCCACGCAGCCTGCACCGGCGCCCGACGCCGCGCAGCCCGCGCCGACCCCGGCTCCCGATGCTTCGACAACCCCGCCGGCGAGCCAGCCCGCTCCCCCGGCTGGCGAAGCAACCACCGCGCAGTCCGCGCCGAGCGGCAGCGCCGCAACTCCGGCCCAGGTCGCCCAGATCGTCGATAAGGAGTTCCCCACCTATGACGCCGATTCGAGCGCCGAGCTCAGCGAAGTCGAATTCGCGGGCTGGATGAAGAAGCTGCGCAGCGCCAGCGAGCCGACGGTCGATGTCGAATCGGCCGAGGTTCAGACCTGGATTGGTCAGGCTTGGGGTGCTGCCGATGCCGACAAGAACGGCACCGTCAGCAAGGAAGAACTGACCGCGTTCCTGTCGCGCGGCGCGTAAGCGCCCCTGACTGGGTGGTGAAGCCGTCGGAGCGATCCGGCGGCTTCATCGCGTCTGGCCTTCATTCGGACGGCTGTTTCACCGCGATGATCGTCAACCGATGTTCCTGTCCGCCGCGGTCGGGCCACATGATCGACTGGCCGGTACGCAGGCCGATGAGTCCTGCCCCGACCGGCGTCAGGATCGACACGCGTCCCGCCGCGATGTCGGCAAAGGCGGGGTAGACGAGTTCGACCGTGCGCTGGGTCCCGGTCTTTTCATCGGTGAAGGTCACCTCGGACCCCATGGTCACGACATTGGCGGCAATCTTGTCGCGGCTGCAGATCGACGCACGGTCGATCTCGCCGAGCAGCATTTCATAAATGCGGTTCAGTTCGTGCTGCTTGTGCAGCGCGAGTTCGGTCAGCCGGTCGGCTTCGACGTCGATCATGTGGATCGCCGGACGCGCGGCGCGCGATTTGGTTTTGGTCTGGGTCATGGTGCGGACTTTCCGGATAAGGGCAGGCGCACGCAATCGTTCGCGCACGCGATCAAATTTTGTCGGAAATTTGCCCCGGGCTCGGGGCGAACGCGCCGGAACCCGGGGCTAGATGCCCGCGAGAAGTTGACCCCCGTGGAAACGGAAGCGGAGAAGGCCGCGTCGAATCTGCATAAAGGGATGATGTCCTGTGTGGCGGGGGAAGTCAAATCGCGGGTCTTCGGTCAGGATCCTAGAGCAATCCCATCGCGCGCATGCTGCGATAATCGGACCCGCCGATGATGATATGGTCGTGGAGGGTGATGCTCAGCTTCGCCGCCGCTGCCGCGATATCGCGGGTGATCGCAATATCCTGGCGGCTCGGTTCGGGGCTGCCGCTGGGATGATTATGGACGAGGATGATCGCCGCGGCGCCAAGCTCGAGCGCGCGCTTGACGACTTCGCGGACGTAGATGGCGGACTGGTCGATTGATCCTTCGCTGACCAGTTCGTCGCGAATCAGCATGTTGCGCGTGTTGAGATAGAGGACGCGGACGCGTTCGATGTCGAGCGGCCCCATGTCGGCACGCAGATAATCGAGCAGGGCATCCCAGCTGGACAATAGCGGACGTTCGGCAAATTGGCCCCTGAGCATGCGCAGGCCGGTTGCCTGGACGACCTTGAGCGCTGCGATCGCGCCGTCGCCGAGCCCGTCGACACGGCGCAGCGCATCGGGGTCGGCGGCGATCAGCTGTGCCAGCGAGCCGAATTCGCGGAGCAGCGCCTTGGCGAGCGGCTTGGTGTCGCGGCGCGGGATGGCGAGGGCGAGCAGATATTCGACGAGTTCGTAATCGGCGAGCGCCTCGCCGCCGGTATCGAGCAGTCGGGCGCGCAGCCGCGCGCGATGTCCCGTATGATCGGCGTCCCCCATGGATCCGGAATAGCAGCTTGTGGGGCGCACTCAACGGCCATAAGGTTTGTCGCATATGGCAACGTCCTGTCTTTTGCAGCCAATTGCGCCATTTCGGCGTTATCTTTCAGCAAAGGGCGGACCCGCCGGGGCGCATGAGGATCGAATAAAGGCGCCATGACCGACTCCGTCGAAACCGCCAGAATGGTCAGGCAGCGCCGCCGCATCAAGAAGCGCTGGCTGACCGGCGCGGCGCTCGCGGTGCTTGTCGGCGGGCTGTGGCTGGCGCGCGAGCCGATCGCCGACCGCTTCGTGCGCGAACAGCTCGATTCGCTGGGCGTACCCGCGACTTACGACATCGAAGAGATCGGTTTTCGTACCGAGCGCATTTCCAATGTCGTCATCGGCGACCCCAAACGCCCCGACCTGACCGCGAAGATGGTCGAAATCTCGCTCGGTTACGGGTGGAGCGGCCCCTATGTTTCGACGATCACCGCCGATGGCGTGCGGCTGTACGGGCGGTTCGCGGACGGGCGGCTGTCGCTCGGCGCGCTCGACAAGTTTCGCGATCCCACGAGCACCGATCCCTTTGCGCTGCCAGACCTGTCGGCGGTGCTGACCGACGCGCGAGCGCGGGTCGAGACGCCGTGGGGCAATGTCGGCGCGACGCTGAACGGGCGCGGCCATCTGCAGCGCGATTTTTCGGGGACGCTGGCGCTGGTCGCCCCGACGATCGATGCGGGCGGATGCCGGGGGGATGCGATCAGTTTTTACGGTCCGCTGACGGTGCGTGACCTGAAACCGCGTCTGAAAGGACCGCTGCGCGGGCGCGAAGTGCGCTGCGCCGAGGAAAGCGTCATCGCGGGCGCGCCGCAGGTCGCGCTCGACGTGACGCTGGGCGCCGACCTGCTGAGCTGGGAGGGCAAGGCCGATGCGGCGCTGGTATCGCTTATCGCGGGTCCGGCGCGTGCCGAACGGGTGGCGCTGCTCGCCGGGTTTAAGGGCAATGCCGACCGAACCGCGCTGACCCTCGACGGCGAGGCGCAGCGGTTGAGTGGACCCGAATTCGCCGCGAGCCGCGTCGACATCGACGCGACCGGCGAGGTCGGCAAAGCGGCACCCAAGCTTAAGGGCAGCATCGGCTTCGCGCGCGCTTCGGCCAGCGCCGGGCTGCGCCAGCGCATCGCCGCGAGTGCGAAGGGACTGGCCGGCAGTCCGGTCGGACCGCTGGGCTCCAAGGCCAGCGGAGCAGTGGCGCGGATGCTGGGCGACCTCGGCGGCAAGGCCGATTTTGCGCTGGCGGGCGAGGGCAAGACCGCACGTATCGAACTGATCGGGCTCGATCTGGTCAGCGAAAGCGGCGCGCGGCTGACGGGAGGCGCCGATAGCCGGATCGGCTATCTGTTCGCGGCCGCCGCGCCGGTTTTCGTCGTGCAGGGCCAATGGGCGTTCGGCGGTGGCGGACTGCCCGAAGGCACACTCGATCTCGACCGCCGCGCCGACGGCACGCTGTCCGGCCTGGCGCGGATTGAGCCCTATGTCGCCGAGGGTTCGCGGCTGGCGCTGGCGCCGGTGCGCTTCGCGGGCGGGGCAGGCGGGATGATGCGCTTTGCAACGGTGGCCGAACTCACCGGCCCACTCGCGGGCGGGCGTGTCGAGCGATTGCGCGTGCCGATCGACGGCGTGCTGGCGCCGACCGGGGCGCTGGCGCTGAGCGGTGGTTGCACGCGGATCGCCGCCGACCGCATCGACGTCAGCGGCTTCCGGCTCGCCGGGCCGGCGGTCGACTTGTGCAGCCGCGCAGGCCAGCCCCTGCTCGCGGCGGGTCCCGACGGGCTGCGCGGACAGATCCGCATGCCGCGGCTGGCGCTGCGCGGGACGAGCGGGACCTCGCCCTTCTCGCTGGCGTCCGGGGCCGGCGAGTTCGACCTGGCGACGATGCGCTGGTCGCTGGCGGGCGCCGATGTGCGGCTGGGCGAAGGCGACGGCGTCACCCGGTTCAGCGCCGAACGGATCACCGGCGCGTCGACGCCGAAGGGTCTCGCGGGCGACCTCGTCGGCGCGGCAGGCAAGATCGGCGCGGTGCCGCTCGACATGAGCGAGATCGGCGGGCGCTGGACCTGGACCGGCGGCGTGCTTGGGCTCGACGGGTGGATCGTCGTGACCGACGCGCTGCCCGAACCCGACGCGCGCTTCTTCCCGCTGATCAGTACCAACGCCGCGCTGCGCTTCGCCGATGGCCGAATCGACGCGACCGCGGGCTTCGCCGAACGGCGGAGCGGCGCGCATGTGCTCGACACCGTGATTCGGCACGAACTCGGCAGTGGAACCGGATTTGCCGATCTGAAGGTTCCCGAATTGCGCTTTGGCGACACTTTTCAGCCGGACCAACTCACCCGTCTTGCGCTGGGCGTTGTCGCCAATGTGCAGGGATCGGTGGTCGGCGATGGCAGGATCGACTGGTCGCCCGCCGGGGTGACGAGCCGCGGCACCTTTGCGACCGCGAACAGCAATCTCGCCGCCGCCTTTGGTCCGGTCACCGGCGCGACGACGACGCTGACCTTCGACGACCTGATCGGTCTCCATTCCGCGCCGAACCAGAAGGTCCGGCTCGCCGAGCTCAATCCGGGAATTCCGGTGAAGGACGGCGAGATCGAATATCAGCTGCTCGGCGACAATCGGGTGCGGATTCAAGGCGGCAGCTGGCCCTTTGCCGGCGGCACGCTCGAGCTGCATCCGACGACGCTCAATTTCAACGCCGACCAGCCGCGACGGCTGACCTTCGATCTCGTCGGGGTCGATGCCGCGATCTTCCTGCAGAATTTCGGGTTTGAAAATATCAACGCGACGGGCAAGTTCGACGGCACGCTGCCGGTCGAGTTCGACGGGCTCGGCGGACGGATCGTCGGCGGCCGCATCGACGCGCGCGATGGCGGCGGAACGCTGGCCTATGTCGGCGAGCTGACCAATCACGACCTTGGCGTGATGGCCAATTTTGCCTTCGGGGCGCTGCGCAGCCTCAAATATGACGACCTCACCATCATCCTCAACGGCGACCTCGACGGCGAGATGGTCACCGACATCCGCTTCGGCGGCATCGGGCAGGGCGAAGGCGCGACGCAGAACTTCATCACGCGCCAGGTCGCCAAGCTGCCGCTCGTGTTCAACATCAAGATTCAGGCGCCGTTCCGCCAGTTGATCACATCGGCCAAGGGCTTTTATGATCCGACCGTCTATATCGAACAGAATCTGCCGGCGCTGATGCAGGCGCAGGAAGACGCCAAAGCCGCCGCCGCGAAAAATTCGACCGTTCAGCCTCCAGCAAGCGAGCCCGTGCAATGAAGAGAACAAGAAGTGAAGCGAGGAGGCGGGCCGGGATCGGTCGGTGTCTTGCGGTAACGATCGGCGCGGCGGCCCTCACCGGCTGCGTGCAGATCGAAACCCCCGACAAGCCGATCGAGATCAACCTGAATATCAACATCAAGCAGGAAATCGTGTACCGGCTTGATGGAGATGCCAAAAAGCTGATCGAACAGAATAGCTCGATATTCTGACAGGGAAAAAATATGATGACGAAGATTTGGAAACCCACCGGAATTGCGATGGCCGCCTTGGCCGCGACCGCCGCCGTGGCGCTGATGGTGCCCGCGGCGATGGCGCAGCGCGACCCCGCTTATGAGGCCGCCCGTTCGGCAGGGCAGGTCGGCGAGCAACCCGACGGCTATCTCGGCTATGCCTCGACCCCGACCCCGGCGGTCCGCGCGATCGTCGACGACATCAATATCAAGCGCAAGGCCGCCTACACCAGCGGGGCCCCGGCAGGCAGCACGGTCGAACAGTTCGCCTTCGTCACCGGTTGCAATTTGATCGCCAAGACCAAGCCGGGCGAGAAATATATGGCGCCCGACAAGAGCTGGAAGACCCGCGACGCCGGCGCGCCGGTTCGCGATTCGCGCTGCCCCTGATTTTTCGGAACGACAAGGGCGCCTGCGGGCGTCACATGCCGCCGCGCCCCTAAACGCGGCGGCATTTTTGTGCGCCCGCCCGGCGCCATTTTTGTGCAGTTGCGCACAAGCATTGACTTAATGGGGCGTCATTCCTAAACGGACCGCGCCTTAGGGGTCCCCCGATTTTTCGGGCCTTTTTTCGCAGGCGGAACCGGAGCTTTCCGGCGCTGTTTCAGGAGGATGGCGGGAAATGACGGGGAACGGCAGCGATCCGGAACCAGCTTCGGAGGATTCGCGCCTGGTCTCGCTCGAAGAGCGATTGGACCGGGCCGAAGCCGCAGAAGCAAAACGGAACGCGGTGAACGCCGGACCGGAGACCGATGCCAATTACAAGCTCGGTAACCGCGTATTGGCGGAATTGCTGGGCGGCATCGGTGGCGGCGCGTTGGTCGGTTGGACGATCGATCATTTTGCCGGCACTGCGCCCTGGGGTCTGTTGGTGGTGCTGTTCCTCGGAGTGGCGGTCGCCTTCAGGAACATATTTCGAATTGCCAATATTCGGCCGACAAAGCCGGATTGAAGCTGGTTTGACTGGGATTTAGGCGAGGTATCGCGTGGCGGATCAAGGTAAAGTGGACCCGATGCACCAGTTCGAGGTGCAGAAGATGTTCGACATGTTCCATGTCGGGGGTCACGAGGTCGCTTTCACGACGAGTGCGATGTGGATGATCGTCGCCGGCCTGCTTTTGTGGGTGTTCATGATCGGCGGCATGAAGCGTCAGCTCGTCCCCGGTCGCTGGCAGGTCGCGGTCGAGGGTTTCACCGGCTTCATCTCCAGCATGATGAACGCGAATATCGGCCCCGAAGGCCGCAAATATACGCCCTATGTCTTCTCGCTCTTCATGTTCATCCTGATGCTCAACCTCATCGGCCTCGCGCCGCTCGGGCTGTTCGGCGTCCATCCCTTCACCGTGACGAGCCATTTCACGATCACCGGTTTCCTCGCGATCCTCAGCTTCGCGATCGTGCTGATCGTCGGTTTCTGGCGCCACGGCCTGCATTTCTTCTCGCTCTTCGTCCCGCATGGCACGCCCTGGTGGCTGCTGTGGCTGATCCCGGTGATCGAACTCGTGTCGTTCATGGTCCGCCCGTTCAGCCTCGCGCTGCGACTGTTCGTCGCGATGACCGCCGGTCACGTGCTGATGAAGGTGTTCGCTTCGTTCATCATCGATGGTCTGGCCGCGAGCCCGGCGATCGGCATCGGCGTCGGCATCCCCAGCATGGCGCTGATGGTCGGCATCAGCGGGCTCGAACTGCTGGTCGCGGGTATCCAGGCCTATGTTTTCGCGTTGCTCACGTCGCTCTATCTGAACGACGCGATCAACCTGCACTGATTTTTCAACCGTTTAACTAACGTTTTTCCCAAGGAGTTTATACAATGGACGTTCAAGCAGCTTCGCTCATCGGTGCCGGTCTGGCCGCCATCGGCGCCGGTATGGCCGCCATCGGTGTGGGCAATGTGTTCGGCAGCTTCCTCGAAAGCGCGCTTCGCAACCCGGCAGCTGCCGACGGCCAGCAGGGCCGCCTGTTCATCGGCTTCGCGGCTGCCGAACTTCTCGGCCTGCTGTCGTTCCTGATCGCGATCCTGCTGTACCTCAAGGCAGCCTGATTTCGTCGGCGGGGCGGGCGTTCCGGCGCCCGCCCCGCGACCGCTTTCCTCTTTGTTCGTTGAGATAGTCCATGCCTCAGATCAGCCAATTCGCTGAAAACTGGTATGCCGCATCGCAGATTTTCTGGGTGCTGCTGACCTTCGGCTTCGTTTTCCTTGTCATCGGCCGCGGCATGCTGCCGAAGATCGAGGCGACGGTGGATGCGCGCGACCGCAAGGTCGCCGACGATCTCGCGGCGGCAAAGGCGGCGCATGCCGCCGCCGACAACCTCGAGGAAAGCTATCGCCAGCAAAGCGACGCCAGCCGCGCCGCGGCGCAAAAGGCGGTCGCCGACGCCAAGGACAAGGCCGCGAAGGACGCCGAAAAGCGTCTCGCCAAGGTCGATGCCGAACTGGCGGACAAGCTGGGTGCCGCCGAAGCCGATATTTCGGCGGCGCGCACCTCGGCGATGGCCGAGATCGAATCGGTCGCGGCCGAGGCGGCGACCGACCTGGTCGCCAAGCTGTCGGGCGTGAAAATCGGCGCGGCGGATGCCAAGTCGGCGGTGAAGGCGGTGCTCCATGGCTAATCTTGCTCTGATCCTGTCCGAAGCCGCGGGCGAGACGCACGTCGAACCGGCGTCGTTCGGTTTCATCGACGCGACCGTCTGGGTCTCGATCGCGATGGCGATCTTCATCGCCATCCTGCTCTGGAAAAAGGTGCCGGCGCTGGTCGCGGGCATGCTCGACAACAAGATTGCCGAGATTTCGAAGCAGCTCAAGGAAGCCGAGCAGCTCCGCCTCGACGCCGAATCGCTGAAGGCCGAATATGAAGCGAAGCTCGGCGATGCGGCGAAGGAAGCCGACCAGATGCGCATCCGCGCCGAAGCCGAGGCCGAAACGCTGGTGACCAAGGCCAAGGCCGACGCCACCGCGCTGATCGCGCGCCGCAAGCAGATGGCCGAAGACCGCATCGCGGCGGCCGAAGCCGGTGCGCTCGCCGAGGTTCGTGCGGCCACGGCCAAGGCCGCGACCGACGCCGCGGCGAAGCTGATCGCCGACAAGCATGACGCCGGGGCCGACAAGGCGCTGGTCGACCAGGCGATCGCGGGCGTCGCCAAGGGCTGAGCCCGGGCGACAGTGCCGACAACAAGGCGCCCGCGGATTTCCGCGGGCGTTTTGTTTTGGGGGTGCTAGGGGATGGTGAGCCCCGCGACCCACGCCTTGGTGGCGGGACAGGCGTCCATCGCGCGGCCATAGCTTTCGCGCGCCGTGGTGCGGGCGATGTAAGCGCGTTCGGTGTCGCCGAGGACGTAGCCGATCGTGCGCTGGGCGAACTGCAGCGCGTAGGTCAGCGAGATGTCGGCGGCGGTGAAGCGGTCACCCGCGATGTAAGGCGTCTTCGCCAATTGGCGGCTGACGAGGCCGAGGCGGCTTTCGAAGACGTCGCGCGCCCATCGGGTGGTCCAGTTCGCCTGCTCGGCCTCGGGGGCGAGGATGATGGTGGCGACGATCGCGTTGATCGGCCCGGCAAGCCCCGCCTCGCCCATGTGCAGGAATTGCAGATAGGTCGCGAAGTCGGCGTCGGTCGGTGCGGGTGCGAGCGGGCTCGGGCCGTGCCGCGCGAGCAGATATTCGAGGATCGCGATCGATTCGACGAGCACCGTGTCGCCGTCGACGATCGCCGGAATGAAGCCGGCGGGGTTCACGGCGAGGAATTCGGTGTCCTTCTCCAAGCCGTTAAGCAGATCGACCGGGCGCATGCGATAGGGCAGGCCCAGTTCCTCGAGCAGCCAGGCGACGCGGAAGCCGCGGCCTTCGCCATAGAGGGTGATCATCGCGCCTTCCTTCAGAACCGGATCATGATCCGCCGGGCGAGGGCGGGGGAGATGCTGTGGAGGGTCTGCAACAGCTTCACCATGCCGGCGTTGACCTCGCGCTTGTTCGACCGGATGCCGGCGACGATTTCGGCGGCGCAGTCGTGCGCGCTCATCTTCTTGCCGCTGCGGCCCGCGGTCATATTGGTCTCGACCACCGGCGGCAGTGCCTCGATCACATGGACATTGCTGTCCTTGAGCAGGTGGCGGATCGCCTGCGTATAGCTGCGCAGCCCGGCCTTGGTGGCGCAATAGATCGACCCGCCGGCGCGCGGCGCGATGGCGAGGCCCGAGGTGACGTTGACGATCGCAGCCTCGGGCTGGGCGCGCAGCACCGGGAGCAGCCGGGTGCAGAGCGCGATCGGCGCGTCGAGATTGGTGCGGATGCAGTGCGCGGCGCTGTCGAGTGTCGTCGCATCGTCGAGTTCATAGTCGCTGCCGACCCCGGCGTTGTTGACGAGGATCGCGAGCGGCTTGCCCGCGACGCCGTCGACCACCGCATCGACGCCCGCCGCGGTCGACAGGTCGCCCGCGATGGTGCCGAAGCCGAGCGCCGCCATCGCCTGCAATTTGTCGGGCGAGCGGCCCGTGACGATGACGTCGGCGCCCGATCCCTGCAGTTGCAGCGCGATCTCGCGCCCGATGCCGTCGCTGCCGCCGGTTACCAGCGCGAGTTTACCTCTAACGTCCATCCGACCCCTCCGATGACTGATTTACCTGTCACACTATGGCGGGTCGCATCGTCCTCGCCTACATGCAAAATCATGGCCCGCCCGAACGCTCCCGACCGATTCAACGAAGAGAAGGCGACCTATGTGATGCGCGGCGGCGGCGGGGAGGGCGACCAGCCCGACCTCGAGCGCGGCGCCGAAGCGATCCGCAATGTCGTGAAGAAGCTGCCGACGCGGCCCGGGGTGTATCGCATGCTCGATGCGCGCGGCGATGTGCTTTACGTCGGCAAGGCACGCGCGCTGAAGAACCGGGTGTCCAATTATACTCAGGTCGCGCGGCTGCCGCAGCGGTTGCAGCGCATGGTGTCGCAGACGCGCGCGATGGAGATCGTCACGACGACGAGCGAGGCCGAGGCGCTGTTGCTCGAGGCGCAGCTGATCAAGCGCTATCGCCCGCCGTACAATGTGCTGCTGCGCGACGACAAAAGCTTTCCCTTCATCCTGTTGCGCATGGATCACAAATTCCCGCGGGTGCAGAAGCATCGCGGCGCGCGGCGTGCGAAGGGGCGCTATTACGGCCCGTTCGCCAGCGCGGGGTCGGTGAACCAGACGCTCAACGCGTTGCAGAAGACGTTCCTGCTGCGCAGTTGCACCGACAGCTTTTTCGCCAACCGGTCGCGGCCGTGCCTGCTTTACCAGATCAAGCGGTGCAGCGCGCCGTGCGTCGGTCGTATCTCGACCGAGGATTATGCGCAGCTCGTCGGCGACGCGCAGGATTTCCTCGAAGGGCGGTCGATCGCGGTCCAGAAAAGGCTCGGCGATGCGATGACGCAGGCTGCCGAGGCGATGGATTTCGAGACGGCGGCGATCGTGCGCGACCGGTTGAAGGCGCTGACCTTCATCCAAGGGAGCCAGTCGGTCCACGCCGACGGGCTGGGCGATGCCGATGTGTTCGCGCTGGCGGCGAAGGGCGGGCAGCTCTGCATCGCCGGCTTCTTCATCCGCGGCGGGCAGAATTGGGGGCATCGCAGCTTTTTCCCGGCGCATGTGTCGGGGGTTCCCGAAGCCGAGGTGATGGCGAGCTTCCTGATGCAATTTTACGAAGGCGTGCCGCCGCCGAAGCTGATCCTCGTCGACCGCGAGCCCGAGGAATGCGCGTTGGTCGCCGAGGCGCTGGGCGAACTCGCCGAACGCAAGATCGAGATCAGCGTGCCGCAGCGCGGCAACCGGCGGCGGTTGCTGGAGCAGGCGGTGCGCAACGCGGGCGAGGAACTCGACCGGCGGCTCGCCGAGAGCAGTTCGCAGGCGAAGCTGGGGCGCGAACTGGCCGATCTGTTCGACCTCGACAATCCGCCGCAGCGGATCGAAATCTACGACAACAGCCATATCCAGGGCACCAATGCGCTGGGCGCGATGGTCGTCGCGGGTCCCGAGGGCTGGATCAAGGGCGCCTATCGCAAGTTCAACATCAAGCGTGCCGAGACCCAGCCGGGCGACGATTTCGCGATGATGGCGGAGGTGTTCCAGCGCCGCTTCGCGCGCGCGATCGAGGAAGACCCCGAGCGAACCAAGGGCGAATGGCCCGACCTGGTGCTGATCGACGGCGGCAAGGGGCAGGTATCGGCGGCGGGCGCGGTGCTCGCCGAGCTGGGAATCGACGACCTGAGGTATATCGGTGTGGCGAAAGGGCCCGACCGCAATGCCGGACGCGAGACTTTCTATCATCCCGACGGGCGCGAATTCACGTTGCCGCCGAACAATGCGGTGCTGTTCTATATCCAGCGGTTGCGCGACGAGGCGCACCGCTTCGCGATCGGCGCGCATCGGGCGAAGCGGGCGAAAGCGATGGGATCGTCGCCGCTCGACGAGGTGCCGGGGATCGGTCCGGCGCGCAAGAAGGCGCTGCTGATGCATTTCGGCACCGCGCGCGCGGTGCGCGGCGCGAGCCTCGAGGATTTGCAGAAAGCTCCCGGTGTCAGCGCGGCGGTGGCGCAGGCGGTGCATGATTTCTACCACGCGGGACGGTGAGGAGAGCGGGACGATGGATTTTGGCGCGATGATGCCGTTGGCGGGAACGCTCGGGGTGACGATCCACGAAGGGACGAAGGAGCGCGTTGCCGGTAAGCTGCCGGTGCGCGCCGAGATTTGCACGGCGGGCAATATCGTTCATGGTGGCGCGATCATGGCGTTCGCCGATTGCCTTGGCGCGGTGGGCGCTTTCCTGACGCTGCCCGAGGGCGCCACGGGCACGACGACGATCGAGAGCAAGACCAATTTCCTCGGTGGCGGGCCGGTCGGGTCGGTGCTGGTCGGCGAAGCGACCCCGGTGAAGGTCGGCAAGCGCGTGTCGGTGTGGCAGACGCGCATTCGGACCGAAGAGGGCGCCGATGTCGCGCTGGTGACGCAGACGCAGCTGGTGCTTTGGCCAGCCTGAGAGCCGGACTCTTCCAGCGAGTTTTCTAATGGGTAGAGGGGACTGAGCTGTGAACGAAGAAATAGTGCAGGCGTTCGCTCGAATTGCTCGACTTGAGCGACAGGAGGTATTCGATGATGAGCGTTTGATGCCCAAAACGTCGGTTGATGATGCTATACAGGCTGCACCCGGTTGGGTGGGTTCCTCGTGGGATGGTGGCACGCTGTTAGTGGGAATCAACCCGGGCGGAGGCGGCGACAACTATCGTGGCAATCCCTCCGACAAAGCACTGTATGATGCATGTCGCCGACTCAAAGAAGCTCACTCCGCATTGGATCAGAAAGAAGCACTGGGCGCGTTATCTAATTTTTGGATGCAGACACAAAGAACCCACAATATTTGGCGCATCATTTCCAAAATTATCGACGCCACGGGAGAAAGGGAATCCGACATTGCGTTCATGAACATTCTGCCTTTCCGGACCCGGGAAGACGCCCTACCTCGGCGTCGAGAAATCGGAAAGGTATGGACGATGGCAACGCAACCGGCGATATCCGCGCTAGGGCCAACACGTATCATCGCTCTAGGTGCCAAAGCGTACAAGGTGCTGGATGCGCAACTGTTGAGCAGCAGTTGGCCGATCATCGAATTTAAACGAAGGATGGGAGACACATCGATTCATCCGGAGGCTGCAATTGTACTAGGTCAATTGCGAGCAGGCGTGCGGTAGCGCTGTGCATTTTTCTACCGAAGCCATCGTCTGCGCGGTGCGCGCGCATGGCGAGCATGGCGCGATACTGCGCGCGCTGACGCGCGAGGCGGGGCTGGTCGCGGGCTATGTGCGCGGCGGGCGGTCGCGGCGGCTGCGCCCGATATTGATGCCGGGCAATCTGGTCGCGCTCGAACTGCGGGCGCGGACCGAGGAGCAGCTCGCAGGGGCGACGGCGGAGTTGCTGGCGAGCCGCGCGCCATTGCTGGCTGAGCCGCTGCCGTCGGCGGCGATCGACTGGGTGACGAGCCTGACCGCCGCGATCCTGCCCGAGAGCCAGCCTTACCCGGCGCTTTTCGATGCGCTGTCGGGGTTGCTCGATGCGATCGGGGTGGCGCCTTCGGCGCGGCTATGGGCGGCGGCGCTGGCGCGGTATGAGCTGTTGCTGCTCGCCGAGCTGGGGTTCGGGCTCGATCTTGACGAATGCGTGGTGACGGGGTCACGGAATGGTCTGGCATTTGTCAGTCCGAAGTCGGGCGGCGCGGTGTGTGTCGAGGCGGCGGTCGGATATGAGGAGCGGTTGCTTCGCCTTCCGGCGTTCCTGCGGGGCGCAGGCGCGGTCGAGGCGATGGGCGATGTGCTAGACGGGCTGGCGATCACCGGGCATTTCCTCGACCGCGATCTGCTCGAAGGGCGCAACCGCGAACTGCTCGGCGTACGCGCGCGGCTGATCGACCGGCTCGGCAGGGCGGTTGCGTAGCCCATTCGCCATGCCGCGCTTGACCCGGCACCCGCTTTTTTCTTCCTCAAGACAAGGCAGGCCCCGGATCAAGTCCGGGGTGACGAACAAGAAGGCCCGGCGGTGCTCCGCCAACGCGACGGTTGCGTCGCGCGCGCTCGCTGCCTAAGCGGCTCGCGAGACACGAAAGGGCGACGCATTGAATATCCTGCTGCTGGCTGGCGATGGTATCGGTCCGGAAATCATGGCGGAGGCCGAGAAGGTGCTCGCCGCGCTCGCGCTTCCGGTGACGCTCGACCGCGCGCTCGTCGGTGGTGCCGCCTATGAAGCGATCGGCCATCCGCTGCCGGCGGAAACGCTGGCCAAGGCGAAGGCCAGCGACGCGATCCTGTTCGGGGCGGTCGGCGACCCGCGCTTCGATAGCGTCGAGCGCCATCTGCGGCCCGAGCAGGCGATTTTGGGGCTGCGCTCCGAACTCGGGCTGTTCGCCAATCTGCGGCCTGCGAAGCTGTTCGCGGGGCTGGAAGACAGTTCGGCGCTGCGGCCCGAGGTCGCCGCGGCGATCGACCTGCTGATCGTGCGCGAGCTCAACGGCGACGTCTATTTCGGCGAGAAGGGCACCCGCACCACCGCCAGCGGCGAGCGTGAAGGCTATGACATCATGTCGTACAGCGAGAGCGAAGTGCGGCGCATCGCGCATGTCGCCTTCCGCGCCGCCCAGGGACGCCAGAAGCGGCTCTGCTCGGTCGACAAGGCCAATGTGCTGGAGACGTCGCAGCTGTGGCGCGATGTGGTGATCGAGGTGGCGGCGCAATACCCCGATGTGACGCTGAGCCATATGTATGTCGACAATGCCGCGATGCAGCTGGTGCGCAATCCGGGACAGTTCGACGTCGTCGTGACCGGTAATCTGTTCGGCGACATCCTGTCGGACCAGGCGTCGATGTGCGTCGGGTCGATCGGGCTGCTCGCCTCGGCCTCGCTGAGCGAGGGCAAGCAGGGGTTGTACGAGCCGATCCACGGCAGCGCGCCCGATATCGCGGGCAAGGGCGTGGCCAACCCGCTGGCGATGATCCTGTCGCTCGCGATGCTGCTGCGCCATTCGGGCGGCGACGAGACGAGCGCGGCGCGGATCGAGGCGGCGGTGGGACAAGTGCTGGCGGACGGCTGCCGCGGCGCCGACCTGGGCGGCAATATGACCACGGCGGCGCTGGGTGATGCGGTTGTGGCGGTTTTGAACGGATAAACGAGATGAAGAAGACCACAGGTTTCGATCGCGGTACGACGCGCAACTGGCATCCCGCGACGCAGGCGGTGCGCGGCGGCACCTGGCGCAGCGAGCATGGCGAGACGTCGGAGGCTCTGTTCCTGACCTCGGGCTATACCTATGACAGCGCCGAGGAAGTCGCGGCGCGCTTTGCCGGCGAAGCGCAGGGCATGACCTATTCGCGGTTGCAGAACCCGACGGTGGCGATGCTCGAGGAGCGGATCGCGCTGATGGAAGGCGCCGAGGCGTGCCGGACGCAGGCGACCGGCATGGCGGCGATGACCACGGCACTGCTGTGCCAGCTGTCGGCGGGCGACCATATCGTCGCGGCGAAGGCGGCGTTCGGGTCGTGCCGCTGGCTGATCGACCATCTCTGTCCGCGCTTCGGCATCGAGACGACGGTGATCGACGGGCGCGACAATGACGCCTGGGAAAAGGCGATCAAGCCGAACACCAAGGTCTTTTTCTTTGAGACGCCCGCCAATCCGACGATGGACATCGTCGACATGAAGCATGTCTGCGCCGTCGCGAAAGCGCACGGGATCACCAGCGTCGTCGACAATGCGTTCGCGACCGCGGTGCTGCAGCGCCCGATGGATTTCGGCGCCGATGTTGTCGCCTATTCGGCGACCAAGCTGATGGAAGGGCAGGGCCGTGTGCTCGCCGGCGCGGTGTGCGGGACCGAGAAGTTCATCAACGAGGTGCTGCTGCCGTTCCAGCGCAACACCGGGCCGAACCTGTCGCCGTTCAACGCCTGGGTGGTGCTGAAGGGGCTCGAAACGCTCGACCTGCGCGCGCGGCGCCAGTCCGAAAATGCGCTGGCGGTCGGCAAGTCGATCGAAAAGCGGGTGACCAGGATGTTGCACCCCGGACTGGCGAGCCATCCGCAGCATAATCTGGCGATGAGCCAGATGGACGCGTGCGGGCCGATCTTCTCGTTCGTCCTCGAAGGCCGCGAACAGGCGATGGGATTTCTCAACGCGCTGGAACTGGTCGATATTTCGAACAATATCGGCGATTCGCGCAGCCTGTGCTGCCATCCCGCCTCGACCACCCATTATGGCGTCAGCGCCGAGGCGCGCGCCGATATGGGCGTCGTCGAAGGCATGTTGCGGATCAATATCGGGCTGGAGGATCCGCGCGACCTGATCGCCGATCTGGACCAGGCATTGACCAAGGTCGGGCTTTAGGCGATTTTGACGGCGTGACGATGATCGACTCCTTCTTTCCCTATGCGGAAACGACCGGCGCGGTGACGGTGCGGGTGGCGGTCAGCTATCTGCCCGAACAGTCGCACCCGTCGCTGGGGCGCTGGTTCTGGGCCTATCATGTCCGCATCGAAAACCATGGGGACACCGCCGTGCAACTGATCAACCGCCATTGGCGCATCGTCGACGGGCGCGGACAGGTCAGCGAGGTCGAGGGCGAAGGCGTGGTCGGCGAGCAGCCGATCATCCAGCCGGGCGGTGCGTTCGACTATGTTTCGGGATGCCCGTTGCCGACCCCGGAGGGATCGATGATCGGCAGTTACGACATGGAGGGCGCCGACGGCGGACATATGCTGATCGCGATCCCCCAATTCGCCCTGAAGATGCCTGCGACCGCCCCATGAAACGCACCCATTTGCCGCTCAACGCGCTGCGCGTATTCGATGCAGCGGCCCGCCACCTGAGCTTCACCCGCGCCGCCGACGAGCTGGCGGTGACCCCCGCCGCAGTCGGCCAGCAGATTCGCGCGCTCGAGGATATGCTGGGCGTGGTGCTGTTCCGCCGCACGCCCAAGGGGCTGGAACTGACCGGCGAAGCCGATGCCGGACTAGACGCGCTGCGCCAGGGGTTCCTGCAGTTCGAGGAATCGGTGCGCGCGATGCAGGCGGGGCAATCGTCGCAGTCGCTGACGATCGCCGCGCCGCGGGACCTGACCGCCAAATGGCTGGCACCGCGGCTCGCGCGTTACAGCCAGCAGGCGCCCGATGTGCGCTTTACCCTGGTGTCGGCGGACGGCGGGATCGATTTCACCGAAGCCAACCTCGACCTCGCGATCTTCTGGAGCGACGGCACGGGCGATCATGAGGGCGTCGCGCTGGCCGAGGCGATGATGGTGACTGTCGCTGGGCCGGGCAGCGCGAGCGACACGCGGATCGCCTGGCCGGGTTGCCCGGTCGACGACGGCGAACCCGCGCTGCGGCTGGGCGATGCGGGGCTGGCGATCGACGCCGCCGCCAACGGGCTGGGACAGGCGAACGTCCCCGCGATGCTCGCCGAGGCCGATATCGCCTCGGGCCGGGTGCGGCTGGTGCGCGAGGCCTTTGCCGTGAAGCGCGGTTACTGGCTGGTCGCGCCGACGCCGCAGTGGCGGCAGGCGAAGGTCAAGGCGCTGGTCGCGGCGTTGACCGCTTGATGTAACCTGCGGCGAATCTTTCCCGAACCCGTTGGCAATCGAGACCAACAGGGGAATATCAATGTGGAAATTTGCGGACCGGTTGCCGCCGGCAACCTTCGGCCTTGCGACGCTGCGCTGGTCGCTGGTGCTGATCTTTGCGCTCTTCGGAATAGCGAAATTCGCCGCCTATGAGGCCGAGGGTGTCGCGCAGATCGCCATGGGCTATCCGCTGTTCGCCTGGATGTACCCGTTGATCGGGGGGCAGGGTGCGAGCAATGTCATCGGCGTGATCGAATTGGCCGCGGGCGCTCTAATCGCGCTTGGAGCCTGGTCGCACCGCGCGGGGCTGGTCGGGGCCTTGATGGGTGTCTGCACCTTCCTGATCACGCTCAGCTTTGCCCTCGGCGCTCCTTTGTGGGAGCCGGGCTACGGTTTTCCGTTCATGGGGGCGTTCGCGCAATTTCTGTTCAAGGACGCGGTGCTGCTCGCCGGGTGCGTGACTCTGGCGCTGCATGCCGGGCACGCGTTGCGGGAGCAGGCCGGAGCGGTCGCCTGATTATCTGGCGGCGAGCGCGAGCAGCCGGGTGACCAGCCCGGCGATCGTTTCGGTCGAGACCGCCGCGTCGGGGTTGTTCCAGCTCATCGTGACGACGACCCATTTGCCGTCGGCCTCGCGCTGGCCGAGCAGGCTCATCGACAGCACGCCAAGCTCGGAGCCGCCCTTGTAGCCGAGATAGGACCAGCCCTTCGCCGCGCCGGGGCCGACGCCGTTGTTGATCGCCATCGCTGCCATCGTCGTATCCGACTGGCGCGCGCGCAGGTCGATGAAGGCGCGGGCGATGTCGGTGGGGCTGGCGAACCATTCGAGGCTGTCGATGAAGCGCGGGCCGCCGCTGAAGCTGACGCCGTCGACGTGGGACAGGGTCAGCCGGTCCTTGTTCGTTTCGATGAGTTTGCGCTGCGCCTTGTCGTCGGCGGCGACGAAGGCGGTGCGTTCGGCGGCGAAATTGTCGCCCTTGAGCGCGAAGGCCTCGACCGTGGTCAGGAAGGGGATGTTACGCGACGGGTCGCTGTGGCCGGTGCCGCGCATCCGCGCCTCGATCTTCTCGCGGCCGAGCAGGTGGATCAGCGTGTCGGTGGCGCCATTGTCGCTGACCGAGATCATCCAGTTGGCAAGCGTCTGGAGCGTCACCGGGGTGTCTTTCGGCCAGTTGCCGGTCGCGCTCGACGAAAAGCTGAAGTGCGACAGCGGCACGACGTCGGACCATTTGCGCTGGCCGGCGGCGACCTGGGCCGCCAGTTCGTCGAGAATGTAGAGCTTGAAGGTCGAGCCGATCGCGAATTGCCGGTCGGGCTGCGTGGCGGCGATGGGCCTGATCGTCGCGCCGTCGAGTTCGGCGACGAGGAAGCCGGTGGCGCCGGGGAGCGCGGCGATCTCGCTTGTTACACGGTCGAAACTGTCGCCCGCCATGGTGAAGCCGGTGATCCGCAGCCCGGTGACACGCGCGCCCTCGCCGGCGCCGACTTCGAGCGCGATCGTGCCGACGCCCTTTTCGAAGCGGAGCATCACGGTGCCGGCGCGGCCATTGGCCGATGTGGCGCTGTCGACGGCCACCGGGGCGCCATATTGGGCGATCAGGCTGGCGGTGATCGCCTGGAACTGCGCCTCGGGCACCGCGGTCTGGAAGGACCGGTCGAAATAGTCGGCATAGGCGATGCGCCCGGCGAGCAGGTCGACGAGCTGCGCAGCGTGCTTGTCGAAGGCCGTGGCGGCGGCAGCAGCCGTTTCGGGCGGCTGGGCATAAGACACGGCCGACGGGGCGATCAGCGTCGCAGCGAGCAGGGCGGTGAGCATGGGCTTCATTCGGAGTCTCCTGGCGTGGCCGCGCGGTCGATCCGGTCGATCCGGGCGCGGAGCATGGCGGCGGCGCGGTGGTTGAGCAACCAGATGCCGGCGAAAAGCAGCAGCGGAAGCACGAGGAACAGCGTGAGGCCGAGCGCATCGGTCCGGCCGAGCAATATCGCCTCGCCCGCCATGAAGGTCAGCAGGCCGGGAAGCAGCGGCGCGAGATACCAAAGGCCGACCCGCGCGAGCATATGTTCCTCGCGGACCAGCCGGGCGCGGTAAAAGGCCCGTACGTCAGCGGCGTCGGCGTCGGGGCGCGAGGTGCGCCGCGCAAGTTGCCAGACGACGACCAGCACGCCGGCGATGACCAGCAGGCTGCCGGTCTTGAGCAGCGCGCCGGGCAGGATGACGGCGTAGAGCGAGAAGCCCGCGAGCACGATCGCGGCGGCGATATATTCGCGGCGGTTGCGGCGCTGGACGATATCGCCGAACCGCGCCGCGCGGCGCTTGATCTCGTCGAGCGGCAGCGGGGCGAGGGCGTCGTCGCCGCCCTGCCAAAGCCCGTGCAGGCGGGCGTCGTCGGAAAAATCGGTCATACGGCACCTCCTTGCGCGAAGCGGCGCGTGAGCATGGCTTTGAAGCGGTGGATCTTGGTCGTCACGGAGTCGGGCGAAACGCCGGTCACCTCGCCAATCTCCGCGCTTGCTATCCCCTCGAGATAGAGCAGCAATATCTGGCGGTCGGGCGGATCGAGGCGGTCGATGATCGACAGGATCAGCGCCATCGCCCGGTCGCTTTCCGCGGCGTCGAAAGGGGAGGGGGCGTCGGTCGCGAGGTCGACATCCTCGATGCTTGTCCAGCCGCGGGCGTTGCGGCGGCGATGCGCGAGCATGTGCGAGGTCGCACGGTTGTGCGCGACGCGCCAGACCCAGGTGCTCAGCGAACAGCGCCCGTCGAAATTGGCGAAGCTTCGCCACAGCGCGACCTGCATATCCTGTTCGAGATCACGGCGCAGGTCGGGGTCGGCTTCATAGCCGCGCGCCATGCGGGCGAGCGCCGGACCGAAGCGCGCCATCGCATCCGTAAAGAGCCTGTCCCGTCCGGCTTCGTCCACGCCGATCTCCCGTCTTTCGTGTCGCATGGTCTTTTAGTCGGCCGCGACGGAAATTTCTGACGGGAGGGGTGAAATTTATTTCGTCAGGCGTCGATCGCCGCCTCGTCGAGGGTCGCGGCGTTGGCCTGGATGAACTGGAAACGATGTTCGGGATGCTTGCCCATCAGCCGGTCGACGAGATCCTTGACCAGATGGCGTTCCTCATATTCCTGCGGCAGCGTGACGCGCAGCATCGAGCGCGTCGCGGGATCCATCGTCGTTTCTTTCAACTGGTTGGGGTTCATTTCTCCCAAGCCCTTGAAGCGGCCGACGTCGACCTTCTTGCCCTTGAACTGCGTCGCTTCGAGTTCGGCGCGGTGCGCGTCGTCGCGGGCATAGGCGGTCACATTGCCCGCGGTCAGGCGATAGAGCGGCGGCTGCGCCAGATAGACATGGCCGTTGCGCACGATGTCGGGCATTTCCTGAAAGAAGAAGGTCATCAGCAAGGTCGCGATATGGGCGCCGTCGACGTCGGCGTCGGTCATGATGACGATCTTTTCGTAGCGCAGCCGGTCGGAATCGCAGTCCTTGCGCATCCCGCAGCCGAGCGCGAGCGCGAGGTCGGCGATTTCGGTGTTGGCGCGGATCTTGTCGTTGCTGGCGCTCGCGACATTGAGGATCTTGCCGCGGATCGGCAGGATCGCCTGCGTCTTGCGGTTGCGCGCCTGTTTGGCGCTGCCGCCCGCGCTGTCGCCCTCGACGATGAACAATTCGGTGCCTTCGGGACCGTCATTGGCGCAGTCGGTAAGCTTGCCCGGCAGGCGGAGCTTACGACCGCTGGTCGCGGTCTTGCGTTTCACTTCGCGCTCGGCCTTGCGCTTCAGGCGCTCGTCCATGCGTTCAAGGATGAGGCCCAGCAGCGCGCGGCCGCGGTCCATATTGTCCGACAGGAAATGGTCGAAATGGTCGCGCACCGCATTTTCGGTGAGGCGCGCCGCTTCGGGACTCGACAGCCGGTCCTTGGTCTGGCTCTGGAACTGCGGATCGCGGATGAAGACCGAGAGCATCATCTCGCCACCGTTGAACACGTCCTCGGCGGTGATCTGCGCTGCCTTCTTCTGCCCGATCAACTCGCCGAAACCGCGGAGCCCCTTGGTCAGCGCCGAGCGCAGCCCGGCTTCGTGGGTGCCGCCGGCGGGGGTCGGGATGGTGTTGCAATACCAGCTGTACGACCCGTCGGACCACAAAGGCCAGGCGATCGCCCATTCGGCGCGGCCCTGATCGCCCGGGAAATCCTGGCGGCCGATGAAAGGCTCGGCGGTCGCGCATTCGCGGGTACCGATCTGTTCCTTCAGATGGTCGGCGAGGCCGCCGGGGAACTGGAACACCGCTTCGGCGGGGGTGTCGTCGCCGATCAGTTCGGGCGCGCATTTCCAGCGAATCTCGACCCCGGCAAACAGATAGGCTTTCGAACGCGCCATGCGATAGAGTCGCTGCGGCTTGAAACGCCCGTGGTCGCCGAAGATTTCAGGGTCGGGGATGAAGGATACGCTGGTGCCGCGCCGGTTGGGGGTGGGGCCGAGTTCTTCGAGTCCGCCCTGCGGCGCACCCCGCGAAAAACGCTGGCGGTACAGCAATTTGTTGCGCGCGACCTCGATCACCGTGTCGGCCGACAGCGCGTTGACGACGCTGACCCCGACGCCGTGTAGGCCGCCGGACGTGGCATAGGCCTTGCCCTCGAACTTCCCGCCCGAGTGGAGCATGGTCATGATGACCTCGAGCGCCGACTTGCCGGGGAATTTGGGGTGTGGATCGACGGGCATGCCGCGGCCGTTGTCGACCACGGTCAGGCGATTGCCCGCGTCGAGCGTGACTTCGATGCGGTTGGCATGGCCGGCGACCGCCTCGTCCATGCTGTTGTCGATCACTTCGGCGGCGAGATGGTGGAGCGCGCGTTCGTCGGTGCCGCCAATGTACATGCCGGGGCGGCGGCGCACGGGTTCGAGCCCTTCGAGCACCTCGATCTGCGAGGCGTTGTAGCTGTCGGTGGCGGGCGTGTTGCCGTCGAACAAATCGTGACTCATGGCCCTGCTATAGGAGGGTGCGAAGGGCGCTGGCAAGGGCGGTTGTCGCGCGGTTCGGCCATCGCCCGACGCACTCGCTTCGTCCGATTTTCCGCAGCATGAGGAACTTCGGGGGGAAGGAGAAGGTTTCTCCGTCGACGCAAAGTCATTCAAAAAGCGGAGCAAAAAATGAAAACCCTCTCTCTCCTCGCCGCCACGGCGGCCGTGGCCGCAATGGCGACCCCGGCGTTCGCTCAAAGCGGTCGCGACACCTCGCAGGATTTCAACGGTCCCTATGTCGGCGTCACCGGCGGTTATACCGTTCAGCCGAACGATGGTCGCGAAACCTTCGTCTTCGACACCAACCAGGACGGCACCTATGGCGAAAACGTCAATACGACGGGCGGCGCCAACGCCTTTTCGCCCGGATTCTGCGGCGGCTCGCCGACCGGCACGGCAAACGGCAATTGCCGGAACGACAAGGACGGTTTCGAATATTTCGGCAAGCTTGGTTATGACCGGCGCATGGGCAATATCGTGATCGGTGCGGTCCTCGAAGGTGGACGTAGCGAAGCCAAGGACAGCGTGTCGGGCTTCTCGACGACCCCCGCTGCCTATCGCTTCTCGCGCTCGGCCGACTATCAGGCCAATGCGCGGCTGCGTGCCGGCTATACCCCCGGCGGCGGCGTGCTGTTCTATGCGACCGGCGGCGGCGCCTATGCCAAGCTCGACAATCGCTTTTCGACGACGAACAGCGTGAACAGCTTCGCCGACAACGGCCGCACCAACGGCTGGGGTTATGTCGCGGGCGGCGGTGCCGAGGCGATGCTGACCAAGAATGTCTCGCTCGGCCTCGAGTATCTCTACACCGACATCCAGGACGATGATTTTGTCGTCAATGTCGGGCCGGGAACCGCGGCAGCGACCAATCCGTTCCTGCAGAACGGTCCGGGTACCGACATCAAGCGCAGCGACGACCATTTCCGGACGCATAGCGTGCGTGCGAGTTTGAACTTCCGCTTCTAAACGGTTGGTACCTGCGGAAGATTTAAAGGAAGGCGCCGGACCTGCGACAGGTTCGGCGCCTTTTTACGATCGGGCGCCAGGCGCCGGAAAAATCGCGAAGCTGCCGTTGGCGCTGCTGACCAGGCGCTCGTCCTGGTAGAGGCGCGCTTCGATGTTGGCGATGCGCTTGCCGCGGTGCAGCACCGCAGCCTCGCAGGTCAGCCTGCCTTCGCCAACCCGAACATGATAGTTGAACTTGATCTCGAGCGTCGCACACCAATAATCGTCGGGCAGGAGGCTGGTCAGCGCTCCGCCCATCGCCGAATCCGCGAGACTATAGGCGACGCCGCCGTGCGCCGCGCGTTGCGGGCTGAAATGCTGCTTTGCATTGATGTCGATCGCCATCGTGCAGCGCCCGTCGCCGCGCTCGATCATTTTCATGCCGAGCGCGCGCGCGAAATCGAAATCCTGCTCGAACGGCCTCAACGGACGCCCCTCAACGGACCCGGGGGCCTCCGAACGGCGGCGGCGGCGGCGGGCGGCGGGTGCCGCGCGGCAACTGCGCCTGATAGGCGCGGCCGCAATGCTCGACGCAATAGGGGAAGCCCGGGTTCACGGCGACGCCGCAGAAATGGAAGTCGGGTTCGCCCGGGTGCCCCATCGGCCAGCGGCAGATGCGGTCGTTGAGGTCGAGCAACGTGGTCTTGCCGGCGATCTCAGGGCTCGGCTTCGCGGGCACCAGACGGCGCGGCGGCGCGGGCGGAATCGGCGCCTGCTGGTCGCCGGGACCCTGGCGGATGAAGCCGCCGGGGCCAATCGAGACGATACGCGGTGCGTCGGGCTTGCGCGGTGCGGCGTCGACGCCGCTTTCGTCATCCGACTCCGTTTGGGGGGCGGGCTGCGGTTCGGGGCGCACGGGCGCGACCGGGCGCACGGGAGCCGGCGCCGCGGCGCGCGGCGCGGGCGGCGGTGCCGCAGGCTTGGGAGCCACCGGTGCGGCGACCTTTGCCGGCTTTGCCTTTTCGGTCGCCTTCACCGGCGAGGGGCGCGATTTCAGGCCCAGGCGATGCGCCTTGCCGATCACCGCGTTGCGGCTGACGCCGCCGAGTTCGTCGGCGATCTGGCTGGCGGTCAGCCCCTTTTCCCACATGTTGCGCAGGCTCTCGATGCGCTCGTCGGTCCAAGACATTCTTCAAATCCTTATCATTCCGCCGTGCGGGCGGTCCGGCGGTTCCCTGCGGAACGCGGCCGTCGTTGCCCAGCTTGCGGGAAAGTCGGGGAGGCGATAGGCGAGAACGCCATGAACGACCAGCCCCAAATTTCGCGCCCCGACTCGGGCACCATGTCGGGAGAATTCGCCGCGACCCCGCGCTTTGCGGAGCCGGGCGTGCCGCATATCCGGACGCTCAACGTGCCCGGCATGCAGGCCCTATATGTCAAAGAGGTGCGGCGCTTTTTCAAGGTGCAGCTGCAAACAATCTGGGCGCCGGCGATCACCACGCTTCTTTTTCTGGTGATATTCACCGTCGCGCTGGGCGGGGCGGGGCGCACCGTCATCGGCGTGCCCTTCGCCGATTTCGTCGCGCCGGGGCTGATCATGATGGCGATGCTGCAGAACAGCTTTGCCAATAGCTCCTTTTCGCTGCTCGTCGGCAAGATCCAGGGGACGATCGTCGACTATCTGATGCCGCCGCTCGCCGTCGGCGAATTGATCATCGCGCTGATCGGCGCGGCGGTGACGCGGGCGATCCTGGTCGGATGCGCGCTGTGGCTCGCGATGCTGCTGTGGCCGAACGTCCATGTGGTGCCCGACCATTTGTGGGCGGTCGCGGTGTTCGGCGTGCTGGGGGCTTCGATGCTCGGTTTCCTCGGCCTGATCACTTCGGTGTGGGCCGAGAAGTTCGACCACGCCGCCGCGGTGACCAATTTTGTCGTCACCCCGCTCGCGCTGCTCTCGGGCACTTTCTATGCGATCGACCGGCTGGCGCCGGCCTTCCAGTCCGTGGCGCACGCGAACCCGGTCTATTATGCGATCATGGGGTTCCGCTACGGGTTCATCGGCACCGTCGATTCGACGATCACGAACCCGGTGCTGACCGCGATTCTGGTGCTCGTCGGGGTCAATGTCGCGCTGGGCGTGGTGACCTATCGCCTGCTGGCGTCGGGCTGGAAGCTGAAGGCGTAACCGCCTGCCTCAGTGGCGGTGGATCGCGCGGAGGCGATAGCCGCCCTGGTCGAGCCATTCGAACATCGCGTCGATCTGCGGATGGTCGACCGGACCATGCTCGCCGTCGGCGACGAGATTCTGCTGGCTGACATAGGCGATATAGGACGAATCCTCGTTTTCGGCGAGCAGGTGGTAGAAGGGCTGCTCCTTCGCCGGGCGCATGCCCTCGGGAATCGCGTCATACCATTCGTCGCTGTTCGAAAAGACGGGGTCGATGTCGAAGACGACGCCGCGGAAATCGAACAGGCGGTGACGCACGATATCGCCCGGCGCGAAGCGCGCGCGCTCGATCAGCGGGGCGACGACGGCCTTCGGGGCGCTGGCAGGGAATTCCATGGGAGATTCGGACATCATCGCCTCTATCTATGGCTATTCCCTCTTGTTTCAAGCCCGTTACACTTGGCCTGCCGAATCCCGGCTGTGACGACCGTTACAGAGGCGTCGGCAAGTTGAGCTACTTTGCTCCCGGGACGCGTACCCGGACCCGTTCGGGTTTCGGGGCCGTCCCTGGCAACCAGGGAAAGGCATAGTATGAACGAAACACCTTTTGGCGAACCCATCCCCCCCGGCACGCCGGCCGCGGGAATCGTCCAGCGTGCCAAGGACATCATCCTGAAGCCGAGCGAGACCTGGGCCGCGATCGACACCGAGCCGGCGACCACCCAGTCGATCTATATGCCCTATGTGCTGGTCCTCGCCGCGATCGGTCCGGTCGCGCAGTTCATCGGCGGACAGGTGTTCGGCATCGGCATTTTGGGCATGACCTTTCGCCCGCCGCTTGTCGGCGCGCTGGTGTCGTCCATCCTGTCCTATGGCATGACGCTCGCGACCACCTTCGTGCTGGCGCTGATCATCGACGGGCTGGCGCCCAACTTCGGCGGGCAGAAGAACCAGATCCAGGCGTTGAAGGTTGCGGCTTATTCGGCCACGGCCGCCTGGCTCGCCGGAATCTTCGGCATTGTGCCGTCGCTGGCGGTCCTGGGGATCGTGGGGCTTTACAGCCTGTATCTGCTCTATCTGGGCCTGCCGATCCTGATGAAGGTGCCGCAGGACAAGGCGGTCGGCTATACGGTCGTCGTGGTGATCGCCGCGATCGCGCTGTTCCTGGTGGTCGGGCTGGTCGTCGGGCTGATCGCCGCGCCGCTCATCGCCCCGACGATCGTCGCACCAACGCTCTGAAGCCCCGCGGCCGCTCCGAAGATCCTTCGAAGCGGCCCGCGGCCTCGCCGTTGGTCGATAACGGGAAAATGGAGGAGAGTGAGGGATTCGAACCCTCGGTACCGTTGCCGGCACTTCGCATTTCGAGTGCGACGCTTTCGACCACTCAGCCAACTCTCCTCGCTGAGGCAGACGCCCCTAGCGACGGCGCGATGATGTTGCAACCCCCCTGCGGCACGCAAAGCGTGCCTCGGCGACAAGAGTCCGCGAAAAGAACGGGATAGTGGGTTTCTTCCCGTTTCTGGCCGCATGGTTAAGCGCTTGCTAGCCATGTCCGATCCTGTCATGTTCGCGCCGGGGAGACCGCCGCTTCACCGAAGTCGGCGAATCTTCGTGCGCGATCGGGAAGGGGCGGCACGAAAGGCACCGCTTTTCCGGATCGATCGCAGCATTTGGGTGGGACTTGTTCCGATCGCGCGGCCTTGGGCCGACAGGCGACCGGGCAATCATTGGGGGTGTTTATGACCAGATATACTATACGCGCGCTGTGGGCGGCGTTTGCGGTGCTGTTGGCCATTCCGCTGGCGACGCCGGCCTCGGCACAGGCGACGCGGACTTGGGTTTCGGGCGTCGGCGACGACGTCAATCCGTGCAGCCGGACCGCGCCGTGCCGCACTTTCGCCGGCTCGATTTCGAAGACCGCAGCGGGCGGCGAGATCAATTGCCTCGACCCCGCCAGCTTTGGCACGGTGACGATCACCAAGTCGATCAAGCTGCTCTGCGACAATGTCGATGCAACGATCATCGCCAGCGGCACCAATGGCATCACGATCTCCGCCGGCGCGACCGACAATGTCGTGATCAGCGGCATCAACATCGATGGGATCAACACGGGAACCAACGGCGTGCGCATCAATAGCGCGGCCAATGTGCACCTGCGCAATATGACGATTCGCGGTTTCCGTGGCGCGACGAGCTATGGCGTCACCTTCACGCCGACCACCGCCACGACCTCGCTGGTCATCGACAATGTCACGCTGGTCAAGAACGGCGTCGGCAACGGGTCGGGCGGCATCCTGGTGCAGCCGGGGAACAATGTCGCCGCGAAGGTCGCGATCAACAATCTCCAGGCCAGCGACATCGCCGGCACGGCGGTGCGTTTCGACACGACCGGTTTTACCGGCGTGACGGTGAAGGCCACGCTGACGAACAGCGTGTTCACCGACTCGGCCAGCGCGATCTTCGCGAAGGTTCCGACCGGCAATGTCGTCGATGCGGTGATCAGCAAAAATGTGATCAGCGGCGGCCAGAACGGCATCGTCGCGCAGGACGTCGGCGCAAGCCTTTATGCCAGCGGCAACCTGATTTCGCAGAACAGCGCCTTTGGCGTGCGTTCGGTCAGCGGCGGCGCGATGGTCAGCCTCGGCGACAACGAACTGATCAACAACGGCAACAACGGCGCGTTCACCGCGACCGTCGGCAAGCAATAATCTCCGGCGCGCCGCCCGCGGGGGTGGTGCGCTTTGGGTACAGATTTGGGGAAACGATCATGAGACATTCCATCAAAGCGCTGATTTACGCGTCCGCCGCCGTTGCCGGCACGATGGCCTTTGCCGCACCGGCATCGGCGCAGGCCACGAAAACCTGGATTTCGGGCGTAGGCGACGACGCCAACCCGTGCAGCCGTACCGCGCCGTGCAAGACCTTTGCCGGGGCGATTTCGAAGACCGCCGCCAGCGGCGAGATCAGCTGCCTTGATCCGGGCGGCTTTGGCGCGGTGACGATCACCAAGGCGATCACCATCGAATGCGACACGACGACCGCCGCCATCCTGGTTTCCGCCGGCAACGGCATCAACGTCAATGCGGGTGTGAGCGACATTGTCATCATCAGCGGCATCGATTTCGAAGGGTTCGGCCAGGGCGGACGCGCGGTGAACATCCTTCAGGCTGGCGGGGTGGTTGTGCGCAATTCGACCGTTCGCGGGTTCCGTGGGGGCGCCACCGGCAATGCGATCAATTTCGCCCCGGCCAATGCGGGAAGCTCGCTGACCGTCGAGAATGTGACGATGACGGCCAATAATGGCGGAATCGTCGTGGTTCCCGCGAATGGCGGCCTCGCGACGGTGTCGGTGAACAATGTCCGGATCACCGGCAACACCGATTCGGGCGTGTTCATCCAGCCGGTCAACGCAGGCACCACCGTCAAGGCGACGGTGTCCAACAGCCTGCTCGCCGATACCGGCACCGCGGTCGGGGCGACGACGTCGGGCAATTCGATCCAGTTGCTGGTCAAGGACAATGTCATCACCGGCAACAGCAATGGCGTGGTGGTTGCCGGTAGCAGCCTGTCGTCGCAGCTCGTCGGCAACCGCATCGCGGGCAACGGAATCGCCATCGCGGCCGCGAGCGGCGCCAATCTGCAATCCTATGGCGACAATGTCATCGTCGCCAACACGACGAACGGCAGTTTCACTGGCTCGGTCGTGAAGCAGTAAGCGACCGATCCGACCTCAGAAGAAGGGGCGCCCGGCCAGGCCCGGGCGCCCCTTTTTCGTGTGCGTCAGACATCGCGGGATTGTTGCGATCAGTTTTTCGCTCTCGATTGCAGGGCATTAACCCCGCGTTGTCCGGTTATGGCTACGATCGTGGCCGGCGACGGCTCGAGGGGAAGAACATGCGGGAATATTTTATGCGGGCATCGCTCGCCGCGTGCGCATCGCTGTTGGCGTTGCCGTTCGCGACGCCGGCAGCGGCGCAGGCAACGCGGACATGGGTGTCGGGAGTTGGCGATGACGTCAACCCTTGCAGCCGCGCTGCGCCGTGCAAGACCTTTGCCGGGGCGGTTTCCAAGACTGCATGGGGCGGCGAGATCAACTGTCTCGACGGGAGCGGCTTTGGTGCGGTGACCATCACCAAAAGCATCGCAATCATATGTGACGACACATTCAATGGTGTGCTGGTGACGGGGGCGAATGCGATCACCGTGAACGCGGCCGACTATGATGTCGTTTTCTTAAGCGGCTTTGACTTTGAGGGTTTTGGAACGGGGGTCAACGCCGTTCGGTTCTTGGGCGGTGGCGGGCTGCTCATCCGCAATTCGACGATCCGCAACTTTCGCGGAACCAATGGATTCGGGATCAATTTCACACCAACCTTACCCGCCGCCCGGTTGGTGCTCGACGATGTCACCATTGCCGGCAACGGTGCGTCGAGCGGCGTGACGGGAGGGGTAATGATCCAGCCGGCAGAGAATGCCTCCGCCTCCTTCACCATTGTCAACAGCCGGGTGACCGACAATAATCGGGGCGGTATTCGCGTCGATGCTTCCGCTGACGGCGCGAGCGTCAAGGGGATGATTTCAAGCAGTGTCGTCTCCGGCAACCAGATTGGCCTTTATGTTCGGTCGGTAACTGGCGGCGGTAACGCAAATGTCGCGCTGATCGATACGGTCGTCAACGGCAACAGCAGCAGCGGCGTGCTGTCCGAGAGCGGTGCCGCCACAGTCAGCGCCAGTCGAAGTACGATCACTGACAATGGCAACGGTGTTCGGGCGATGACGGGAGGAAACATCGTTAGCTTTGGCGACAACGTCGTGGCCGGTAACAACAATAATGGCGTTTTTACTATCGTGGTACCAAAACAGTGAGAAGGTCCGCGTCGATCCACAATGAGCAACAGGCAGGTTTTCCGGGGGCGATGGCGTGATGCGATATTTGAACCACACAGTGATGGCGTCTGCACTTGCGGCGGCCATGGGCTTTGCGGTGCCCGCATCGGCGCAGGCGACGCGCACTTGGGTGTCCGGAGTTGGAGACGATCTCAATCCTTGCAGCCGCACGGCGCCCTGCCAAACCTTTGCGGGTGCCATCGTCAAAACGGCGTCCGGGGGAGAGATCAACTGCCTCGATGCCGGGCTGTACGGCATGGTGACGATCACCAAGTCGATCTCGATCATTTGCGAAGGCCAGACTGGTAAGATACAACCAGAGCAAACATACGAAAATCGCTTTGGCGCGATAGTCGTGGAAGCTGGCCCAGATGATAAGGTATTTCTCAGCGGGCTTGATATCCGCGGAGGAAACTGGGCCGGTCAAGGCGGGATAGCGTTCCTATCGGGCAAGGAGCTTCATGTCCGAAATTCAACCTTCCACAATCTGGGCAGTTGCGCGATCGGAGTCAGCGACGCTGGTTCGGTTCTTCTGGAAAATATAACTTCGAGCGCCAATCTTTGCGGTTTGGGTCTTCATAGAAGCTCCGCGGGGACATTGAACTTTACGGCCAGAAACATCCGTATAACGGATAGCTTGCGGTCAGGAATTACCGTCGGCACGTCTTCGTCCACGGCGTCGGTGAAAGGGGTGGTGTCGGAGAGTCTGATTGCCACCACGACTGACGACAGCTGGGGCTTTGATAACCACGGAATAACGGCAAATGCGTCGAGCGGACAGATACATCTGACGATCGAAAACAGCATCATCAAGGACCAAAAGGTCGGAGCGATCGATGCGCGAGGGGCCGGTGCCATCCTCGGCGTGAGGGGCAGCGTTATCGCGCACAACATGCTCGGCGTTTCCTCGCAAGGCGGTGCCAGGGTGTCGAGCTACGGCGACAATATTCTGCTCGATAATGTGTCAAACGGCAGTTTCACCAATAGCGCTACCAAGAAATAGCTAGCGTCGGACGCTCAACGGATCGCCAATCGTGGGAAGCCTTCCGGCGGTCAGACGTCGCGCAGTTTGACTTCCGCGATATGGCGCTTGCCGCCGCTGCGCCCGAGCTGGACGAAGACATCGACGGTCGAGCGCACATAATGATGAACGTCGGCGCGGTCGAGGCGACTTCCCGATTGCAGCACCAGGAGCGTCAATTGCTCGATCGCGCGTTCGGGGCTGTCGGCGTGGATCGTCGTCATCGAACCCGGATGGCCGCTGTTGACCGCGCGCAGGAACGAGAAGGCCTCGACGCCGCGCAGTTCGCCGAGGATGATGCGGTCGGGGCGCAGGCGCAGCGAGGCGCTAAGCAGGTCCTCCGCGGTCGTATGCGTCTCACCGAGCGCGCTGCGGGCGGCGAGCAGGCCGACGGCGTTGGGATGGTGGATGGTGATTTCGGGCGTGTCCTCGATCAGGATCAGCCGTTCGTTTGTCGACACTTCGCGCAGCAGCGCGTTGAGGAAGGTCGTCTTGCCCGACGAGGTTCCGCCGGAAATCAGGACATTCTTGCGGTTCTGCACCGCGGCGCGGAGCAGCGCGGGAATGTCGCCGGCGTCGAGCAGGTCGTGCAGTTTGCGGTCGAGGTCGCTGGCCTCGCCAAGGCGCCCCGCCCTGGTCGCGGCAAAGGCGCCGCTGTCGGCATAGTCCTCGAGCCGAAGGTCGGGTGAGACATGTTTGCGGATCGCCAGCACCATGCCGCCACGGGTCGCCGGCGGTGCGACGATCTGGACGCGCGCGCCGTCGGGCATCGTGGCGGACAGCAGCGGATGCTCGCGGTTGATCCCCTGATGCGACAGCGCCGCGATCTGGCGTGCGAGCCGTTCGAGCACCTGTTCGGTCAGCGCCGGGATGTCGTGGGTTTCGATCCTGCCGGTCAGCGATTCCGCCCAGGCCTCGCCCGGGCGATTGACGTAGATGTCGGTGACGTCATCGCGGCCGAGCAGGGGCGCGAGCGGCGCGAGGTAGCTGCGAAAATAGACGCGGTCGTCCGGCAGGGCCGCGACATTGCTCATCTCAGCGCCGCTCCACGCCCGAGAAATCGAGATCGCGTGCGACGAATACCGAGATGCTGGTACCCTGCGCAACCTTCAGGGTCGGGGCAATATTGCTCGGCTGCGGACGCTGGGTTCCGCTGCCGCCGGGCAGGATGACGACCGGCGAATTGGTCGCGCTCGCCGCAGCGTTGACGCCGATGTCGAGCACCGATTGCAGGATAGCCTCGCCGAAGCGCGAGAAGAAATGGCTGTTCACCTTCGCCTTGATCCCGCCGCGGCCGAGCGGGTCGCCCGAAGGCGAGTTCAGCGAGATCGTCGCGCCGTCGGGGCGGATCAGCCGCGTCCAGGTGATGAAGGCACGCTTCTGTCCCTGCGTCGCTTCGGAGCGATATTCGCCGATCAGGCGGCTGCCGCGCGGGATCAGCACCCGGCTGCCGTCGAAGCTGCGCACATCGCGCGACACGACGGCGCGCGAGAAGCCGGGGCGCGAGCTGTCGAGCGGGGTTTCGAGCACGGCGGGGATCAGCGAGCCCTGCACGACGGTGGTCGAGCGGTTGGCGAGCACCCCGGCGCGGACACGCCCGGCCTCGGCGGGTGCGGCGGCGCGCGATGTCGAACCGTTGCCGTCGTCCTGCGATCCGCTCGCCGCGCCGGTCGAACCCGCACCGTCGTAAACGAGGACCGGACCGGCCCCGACCGCACGCGGCGGCGGCTGGGGCGGGTCATAGCCTTGCGGCGGACCCGGATTGGGTTGCGGCATATAGACGATCTGCGGCGGCGGGGGCGGTGCGTTGCGGGCCGGCGCTTCGAGATCGCGTTCCAGCGGCGCGGGCAAAAGCTGTGGTGGCTGCGGGTAATCGTCGGGGATGGCGAGCGGTGGCGGGGCGGCGATCATCGCGGTCTGGGCGCCGGTCACGGCCGGGGCCTCGGCATTCTGGCGCCGCGCTTCGAGCGCGACGAACAGGATGATGGCGGCCAGGATCGCAAGCCCGACGAGCAGCGCGGTCGGGAGACCCTGGCGTGGGCGGCGCACCAGCGGCGCGTTGGTCGGTGCCGGTTCGGGAGCGATCGTGGTGTCGGTCATTTCGCGCGCGCCTGGCTGCGGCGCACCGCGCGGGCGAGCTTGCCGTCGAGACGGAAGACGAGGCTGGGCACGACCTCGTCGATGGTCAGGATACCGTCGCGCATCATCGCATCGACCAGCACCTCTTGCCCCAGCTTGTCGACGATATAGATGGCCGGGAGCAGGGCGTCGTCGTTCCACTGCATATAGGTGCGCTTGCCGTCCTCGCTGATCGCGGCGGGATAAAGTTCGCGCGTGCCGCTGAGCTTGTAGAGTCCCTGGTCGATACGCTGCTCGTCGGGCGGGGTCGAAACCGCGGTCGGTTCGGGATAGGCGAAACGAACGATCTGAGCCGCGCCCGCTCCGCCATAATTTGCCGGCGCGAGTTCGAACAAATAGGTGCGGGTGCCGGTCACCACCGTCATATTGGTCGTGATCCCATATTGCAGCGGCTTGATGAAAATCCGGTCGCCGCGGCGGCTGGGCGAAACCTGCCATGCGCTGCTGTCGCCGAGCGCGATATTCTCGATCGTCTCATCGGGCGAGATTTCGACGGTGAGTTGATAGCCGGTCGCTGCGGTCAGTCGCACGACCTTGCCCTCGGCATAGGTGACCGACTGGATCGCCGGATCGATGCCGACCGGTTGCGGGTCGATCTGCGCCGCCGCGGGCAGCGCGACCAGCGCGGCTAGCAGGACGGGCGTCAGGCGAATCACAGCGTTACCTGTGTGCCGTCGGGAAGGACCTTCACGACGTCGCCGCGACGCATCCCGCCGGCAGGGGGTTGTGGCAGCACTTCGTCGCCGACCGCGATCGGGGCGCCTGCCGCCCCCTTTGTGGCGGGCGTGTTCGTCGCGGCAGGAACGGCGACGGGAAGCATTTCGGCGTCGCGGCGATAGCTCAGCACCTGGAAGCCGAGCGGGTTGAACACCCGGTCCTCCTGCTTCATCGGCTCGCCCGAATAGCGATATTTGATCGTCGACACCCAGCTTTGTGCCGGCTGCCAGTCGCCCGCGGCGTCGCGGCGGCGGGTGTCGAAGCGGATCAGCGCGACATTGGCGCTGATCGGCGACACGCTCTTCACCAGCGTCTCGACCATCGTGCCGCGCGGATATTTGACGAGCGGGCTGGCGGCATTGTTCGACTGCATGATCGTCAGATAGTCGCTGCGCGCCTTGTCGGCCGACCAGAGCGCGACCTTGCGATAGTCGTTCTGCACCGTGTCGACGTTATAATTCTCGCGCGCGATGACGTACTGGACGAGGAAGCTTTGCGTCAGCGCGGTGTCGCCACTGACCCGCTGCGGCTCGAGCGGGTTGAGCGCCTGGACGAAACCGGTGTGACGATCGACGAGCAACGTATAGGGCTCGACGGTCTTGAGCGGGGTCAGGAAGACCAGCGCGATCGCTTCGAACAGTGCGATCGCCGCCGCAACGCCGGCGACGATCCACGCGGTCCGGCGCGATTTCGTCAGCTCGTCGTGACGGTCGGCGCCCCAGCTTTCGGCGGCCTGCAGATAGTCTTCGCGGTTCTGTTTCATATCCTGCTTCATCAGCGTGTGTCCCGGCGGCTGCCGCTCGTCGAGGTGCGACCGGTGGTGCGGCGGCGCGACGGTGCGTCGCTGCCGCTATCGATGGAGGCGCGTTGCGGGTTGCGCGGCGCGTTGGTGGCGGACACCGCCCCGGCGACCGCACGGGCGCGGTCATTGCCGCCGCCTGCACCCGCGCCGGCGGTCGTTTCGCGGCGCTGCATCGCCTCGACCGCATCGACGACGACCGCGGCGCGCGAGCGCGGGTCCTGACGTTCGGCGGGCTGGGCGAGGGGGCGCTGACCAGCCTGCCCGGCACCGCCGCCGAGCGAGGCGGGCAGATATTGCTGCGTCCACTGCCAGCTCGGCAGGCGCAGGCCCGCCGCGACATAGAAGGAGACGAGCAGCACCGCGAGGGCGACGAAGGCGAAGACGATGCCGAGCACGAGCAATTCGGTCGCCGATCCCTGGATCGAATAGCCCGACGCGCGCAGGTTGATTAGCGTCACGACACGCGGCTGGACGATGGCGGTCTCGACCGCGAGAACCAGCGAACTCGCGGTGGTGCCGAGGGTGAGGCCGATCAGTCCGCGCAGCCAGCCGCCGAACAGGCCGCGCGTCGCGTCGAAGAGCAGGAAGGCGATGAAGAGCGGAGCGAGCGCGAGCAGGACGCCGGCGGCGAGGCGGGTGAGAGCGATGCTGCCGATCACGCCGGTCAGAAAACTCATCCGCGCGGCGCCGAGCGCCTTGGTCTCATAGGTGGTGTCGGGTTCGATACCCTGATCATCGCTGACCCCGGCCCGGTTCGGTTCGGCGCCGATACCCCAGGCGTTGAGCGTGCGCAGCGCGCGGTCGGTTTCGGACAGGCGCGTGGTCAGCGCCGACCCGCCGCCGTCGAGCGAGGCCGCGCCGCCGACGGTCGCGCCGAGCTGCGCCGGTGCGTCGATCACGACGTCATAGACAAGGGTGCGGAAGGCCGGCCAGCTCGTTGCGAGGGCGAGGACGATGCCGATCTTGGCGAAGATCAGCAGCCCGCCGCCAAGGTCGGGGCCGCGCCCGACGAACATGCGGTAACCGATCAGCGCGACGAAAATCGTCAGCATCGCGGTGAGGAAGGCCATGATGCCCGACCCCGGCGCCGACAGCGCGAGATAGCCGGCGTTGCCGATCGTCTGCGCCTGACACTCGATGGCGCTCAATGTCCCGGCGACGAAGCTGTCGCCCGAGGATGGCGTGCAGGTGGCGAGAGCAAAGCTCATGCGACGGCCAGCAGGCGCGACATCCACACGCCGGGATCGTCGCCCGCGGTCTCGCGGATCTGGTCGAGCAGCCGCACCGTACGCTCGCGGCCCGAGAGGATGGTCAGCAGGTCGCGCTCGCCGGTCAGGTTCAGCCGCACGACGACGCTGTCGTTGCCATGCTTGACGAGGAAGCAATGCGCGTCGTCGGGCAGGGTGCGGATCAGCTGATACTCATGCTCGGTCAGCCCGAAGCCGTCCATATAGTCGACGGCGCGCGCCTTGGGGTTCGCCATGAAGATCTGCGTCGCGACCTGTTCGATCAGCGCGCTGGCAATCTTGCTTTCGAGCGCGTCCTGCGCGCTCTGGGTGGCGAAGCCGACGATGCCGTTGCGCTTGCGGATCGTCTTTTCCCAATCCTTGATCCGGCGCACGAAGACATCGTCGTCGAGCGCCTTCCAGCCCTCGTCGACGACGATGATCGTTTTCTCGCCGGTCAGGCGCTCCTCGACGCGGTGAAAGAGGTACATCATCGTCGGCGTGCGCATCGCGGCATCGTCGAGGATGACGGTCATGTCGAAGCCGATCGTCGGGCTGTCCATGTCGGTCAGGTCCTCGACATTGTCGAACAGCCAGGCACGCTCGCCGTCGCCCCACCAGGGGCGCAAGCGCGACCACATGTCGTCGGCACGCGGACGGGCGCCGCCGCGGAACAGCTCGGCGACATGGCGCAGGCGGCGGTGCGCGGGCGGCTGCGCATAGCTTGCGTCGACCGCATCCTTGATCTGCGCCATTTCCTCGATGCTGGCGCCGCCGACGAGCTGCGCGAGCCAGTCGATCAGGAACTGGCGGTTGACCGGGGTGTCGTCGAGCTGGAGCGGGTTGAGCCCGCTGGCGACCCCGGGCCGAAGCTGGTCGTAGCGGCCGCCGATCGCGCGGATGAACAATTCGGCGCCGCGATCCTTGTCGAAGAAGATGATGCGCGGGTCGAAACGGCGCGCCTGCGCGAGCAGGAAATTGACGACGACGGTCTTGCCCGAGCCCGACGGGCCGATGACGGTGAAGTTGCCGAGATCGCCTTGGTGGAAGTTGAAATAATAGGGACCGGCGGCAGTGGTTTCGAAGACGGTGACCGCCTTGCCCCAGGCATTGCCCTCGGCGCGGCCCGCGGCGAAATTATGCCCGCTGGCGAGGCCGGCGAAATTGGCCGAGGAGACCATGCCGCGGCGGACGATATATTTGAAGTTGCCGGGGAATTGCGACCAGAAGCTCGGTTCGAGCGCGATATCCTCGCGCACCGATATGATCCCGAGTTCGGCGAGCGACGCCTGGACGTCGGCGATATTGGCGCTGACCTCCGACTCGCTCGCGCCATGGACGGCGATCGTCATATGATGTTCGCCGAAGGCGGCGCGGCCCGCGGCGACATCGTCCTTGGCGCGGGCGAGCTGGTCGCGCAGGCTAAGCGCCTCATCTTCGGTCGAACGCATGCGCCGCAGCGCGAGGTTCATCTTGCCGAGCGCCGGCTGGCGGTCGACGAAGGCGAAGCTCTGCGCCATCACCATTTCGAAGGGCAGGCGCAGCAGTTCGTCGAACATGCCGGTCGCGGTCGATGCGGGATAATCCTTGATCGCGACGATGCCGACGAAACGGCGGTCGGTATTGCCGACGGGGGCGAGTTCGATCGTCTCGGCGCCGAAGCTGATCCGCCGGTCGGGCAAATAGTCGCCGGCGTCCTGATGCGGCGCCAGCAGGCGGCGCGGTTCGCCCGAGAAGAGCTGGCCGAAAAATTCGAGCGGCTCGGAGCAAAGCCCCTGATCGGTATCGTAGAGACCGAGCAGCTCGGGCTGGTAGCTGCCGAGCTGCGCCATCAACGCCTCGCGCGCGGTATCGAGCAGGCGCAGTTCCTGCGTCACCGTGGCGCGGTAATCCTGCCCGGTCGAACCAAGCCAGCCCGACAGGCGGTCGAGCAATCCCATGCGGCCCGGTGCCGGGCGGCGGACGAGGGTGAGATAGAGGTCGTTGCGATAGAGTTGCTTGGTCGCGAGCCGCGCCTGCCAGCGTTCGTCGAGTCCCGCCGAGAAATCATCGCCGAAATCGCCGTCGAGGGTGATGCTCGCCTCGCGCCGCACGACGTGATGATAGAGCGCGTAGCGCGACGATCCGATCGCCTGCAGCATCGCGTCGCGGAGCAGCTTGCGGTAATTGAGCTCGTCGCTGTCGGCGGTCTCGAACAGGATGCCGCGCAGGCGGATGACCTGCATCAGCATGCCGTCGCGGGTCTCGATCGTGTGATCGTCGACATGGCGGCCATAGGGCAAATGCTTGCCCGCCGGCACCTCGCCGTCGCTCGCCGCCGGGTGCGGTTTCAGGGTCGGTAGGAGTTGCACTGCCAGGTCTTGAAATTCTTGACGCGGGGACAGCGGCTGACCTTGGTCAGCCATATGTCGAAGAAGCGCGGTTCGCGCAGGCACAGCAATGCGCCGACCAGATGGACCAGCAGCGCGGCGAACAGCGCCCAGAGCGAGCGGAAGATCAGGAACAGCTCGGTCGCCACGATCGCGTTGATCACGAAGAAGCTGTAGGTGACGCCCGCGAACATCTGCGGGCGGGTCAGCGCTACAAACAGGGGGTCGCGGTCGAGGTCGCTCACGGCGAGCCCCTAGAGTCCGCCGGAGGTCGACTGGATGCCGGCGACGATGCTGGCAGCGCCGAACAGGATGAAGCAACCGAGGATCACGGTGGCGCCGTAACGCCAGTTGATCCGTCCGGTGAGCATCAGGAAGCCGACCGAGGCGACCGCGATGATCGCGACGACGGTGGCGACGGTGCCGAGCAGCGTGCCTTGAAGCCACCGCACCGCGTTGACGATGGCGCCAGACCCCTCGGGGTCGGGAAGGCTGCTTTGCGCATAGGCGGCGGATGCATGGAAAAGGCCGGTCGCGGTGGCAGCAATCGCCGATAGTCTGGCACTTAGTTTACGCAAAATCATCCCCCCGGCCCGCAGGCCTCAGCACTCCCCAAGCTTAAAACTCTATAGGCAAAGGGCTTCATGGTGCAAGGGCGATGCGCCGTTCACCCCAACAGTTCGTCGTTTCATAGCGGGAGCATGAATCCAGTCTCCGTCATTGCGAGGAGCCGAAGGCGACGCGGCAATCTAGAGCCTGCGTAAACCGCTCTGGATTGCTTCGCTTCGCTCGCAATGACGACCAGATTAATTCGATGGTGCCGACGGCAAATCGCTTTCCCAGCCATAGGGTGCCCGCTTGCGGCTCCCGGTGTCGACCTCGTTCATCGTCAGCGGATCGTACAGCCGCCCGCCGAGCATCACGCGATGGATCTTGTCGGTGTTGCGGATGTCCCGCGTCGGATCAGCGTCGAGGATCAAGAGATCGGCGAGCTTGCCGGGTTCGAGCGAGCCGATATCCTTGGCATAGCCGAGCGATTGCGCGGGCATGATCGTGGCGGCGCGCAGCGCGTCGATGTTGCTCCAGCCGCCGCGCACGAACGACCATATCTCCCAATGTGCGCCGAGTCCCGATTGCTGGCCGTGTGCGCCGATCGAGACGTTGCGCCCCGCCTGCGCGATCTTCCACGCCTCGCGCGCCGAATCGTCGTCGACATAATCGCCCTCGGGCGCGATCGTGCGGCGCTTGTTCTGGGCGGCGAGTTCGGTCGGCGGCGCGTGGCGCGACAGGATCGGATGCTCCCAGACATTGGTGTGAGCGCGCCAGTAGGGATCGCCCGCCGGGCCGCCATAGGTCACGACCAATGTCGGGGTGTAATCGACAGTGGTCTGGCCCCAGAGCTGAACCAGATCCTGATAGAAGGTGTGTAGCGGGATATTATGCTCGACGGTCGAATTGCCGTCCTGGATCAGCGTCAGGTCCATCGTGTAGAGCGAACCGCCCTCGGGCACGACCTCCATGCCTTCGGCCTGGGCGGCTTTCACGACCATTTGCCGCTGTTCGCGGCGCGGCTGGTTGTAATTCTTGACGCTGTGGGCGCCCTGCGCCTTCAGGCGGCGGACATGGGCGAGGGCGTCTTCATAGCTGTTGATCTCGGCATAGACCCCTGCCGCCTTAGCGCCGTAGATGATCTCGCCGGTCGAGAAGATGCGCGGCGCGAGGATCACCCCGGCGCGCTGCATTTCGGCCGAGGGGAAAATCTCCGATGCGCGCGACGACGGGTTGTGGCTGGTCGTCGTGCCCATCGCGAGATTGACGATTTCGGACCAGTTCTGCTGCGGGACCAACTCGTCGTCGCCGTGCGAGCCATGCGCATGGGCATCGACGAAGCCCGGGACGATCGTCTTGCCGGCGGCATCGACGGTGACCGCGCCCGCGGGGACGCTGATCGACGCGAGCGGACCGACCGCGGTGATGCGGTCGCCTTCGATGACGATCGCGCCATTGTCGATGATGCCGCCGTCGTTGCCGGCCATGGTGACGATGCGGGCGCCGGTGATGACGACCGTGCCTTTGTGCTTCGCGGCGGCCTGCGTCATCGCCAGCGAAACGCCGTCGGTTGGCGGCGCAAATTTGGGTGCTTTGTCGTCCGCCGGGGCGTTGGTGAAGAGGCTGGCGAGGTCGGCGCTGAACAGGGTCGCGCCGCGGCTCCAGTGAAGCTTCGCGCCGCCGTTCGACCAGTGCATGAAATCGGCGCCGCTGCCGCTGACGCGGGTGACCGGCAGCGCGCCGCTCTTGGTGCCGAGCGACACGTCCTGCCCGCCGGGCATCAGCGGGGTGACATAAGCATCGTAATTCTGCCGGAACGCGAGCGTGCGGCCGTCGGGCGAGATTTCATAGTCGCTGACCAGTTCGCCGTTCGCATGTGTGCGCTTGTCCTGCCCGTGGAGGTCGGTGCTGACGAGCTGGCTCTTGCCGTCGCCGGCGGTGATCATGAAGATGCGGTCGTTGTCGGCACCGAATTGCGGCTTGGCGCCGTCGGAACTGATGCGCTCGGGCGTGCCGCCCGCGGCGGCGATGCGATAGATGCCGGGGTCCTCGCTCCAACGCGTCGAGGTCAGCCCGCCGCTACCACGCTTTTCGAAGGCGATCGTCTTACCGTCGGGCGAGAAGCGCGGTTCGGCGTAATGGCCGGGATTGACCGTGACCTTGCGCGCGGTGCCGCCGGCCGCCGGGATCACCTGGATTTCGCCGAGGCCGCTGTCGGTCCAGCGCACAAAAACGATCGATTTGTTGTCGCGCGACCAGCTCGGCCACAGCTCCATCGCATCGTCCTTGGTCGAGGTCAGCCGGCGCGCGGTGCCGCCGGTCGCGGGCTTGGTCCACAGCTTGCCGAGCGTTTCGAACACGACGGTGCGGCCATCGGGCGAGACTTCGGCCCAGCGCGGCATCTTCGTTTCGAAGCTGTCGGGGGCGACGTCGACGGTCGGGTGGGTCGAGTCGATCACGACGCGGTCGTCGGCGATGCGGAACGGGATGATCCGCGCCTCGCCGCCATCCGCGCCGACGCGGCGGAGCTTGCCGCCGGCCCAGAAGACGATGTCCTTGTTGTCGCGGGTCCAGGCCATGTTCGGATAGACGCCGGTGACCGCCCATGTTTCCTGCACATCCTGGTCGAGCGCGTCGTAGATCTTGCGCTCCTGCCCCGAAGCGAGGTCCTTCACATAGAGTTTCGACTGGGTGCCTTCGCGGCGGACGAAGGCAAGCTTCTTGCCGTCTGGCGAAGGGGTGGGACGCACCGCGCCGCCGGCACCCGAGGCCGCGGTGCTGATTTCGCCATCGGCGAGCGCATAGCGTTCGATGTGGAACAGGTCGCTGTTGCTGTCCTGCGCATATTCGAAGATCGGGCCGGGGGTGACGTTGCGCGTGTAGAAGACGCTCTTGCCGTCGGCGGCGAAGATCGGCTCGCCGAGTTCCTTTTGCAGCCGCTCGCTCGCCTTCTTGACCAGCGGCACGCCCGCGCCGCCCGAGACGTGGTACATCCAGACTTCGCCGGTGCCGAGCGAGCGACCGGTGGTGAAATGCTTCTTGGCGACGATGAACTGGCCGTCGGGCGACCAGCTCGGCTGGTTGAGCAGGCGGAAATCCTCCTTCGACAGCTGGACCTTGCCGCTGCCGTCGCGGTTCATCAGCCAGATATTGTCGCCGCCGCCGCGGTCCGAGACGAAGGCGATGCGGGTGCCGTCGGGCGAGAAGCGCGGCTGATGCTCATAGGCAAGGCCTTCGGCGATGCGGGTCGGCGTGCCGCCCTCGATCGGCATGGTATAGATATCGCCGAGCAGGTCGAAAGCGATCGTCCGCCCGTCGGGCGCGACATCGACGTTCATCCAGCTGCCCTCGTCGACCGCGATATTGACCTTGCGCGTCGTCATGCCGGGTGGCGCATTGACGTCCCATTTTTCGGCCTTCTTGTCTCCGTTTTCGGATGGGGCGGGCGCCGCGGCGGTTTGAGCGAAGACCGAGGTCGAGCAGGCCAGCGACATGGCCAGGGCGAGTGCATAGCGCGCCATTTTAGTTTCCCCTGTTGAAATAATGCTGCGACCATATGGCTTTGCCGCCCGAGTGCAAGCGCGGGGTTTCGATGAAGGCGCTGGTCCGGTCGACGGACGGCTGCTAGCCCGTTCGCCAGAAACATAAGCGGGAGAGCAAGGCGTGCCATTGACGGGTATCCGGGTGCTGGATTTCGGACGCTATATCGCCGGTCCCTATTGCGGCGCGCTGCTCGCCGACTACGGCGCCGACGTGATCCGCATCGAGGCGCCCGGCGGGAATGAGGACCGCTTTTCGGTGCCGGTTGCCGAGGATGGGTCGGGGGCGATGTTCCTGCAGATGAACCGCGGCAAGCGCTGCCTCACGCTCAAGCCAGGCAGCGATGAGGGGCGCGTGATCGTGCGCAAGCTGGTCGCCACCGCCGATGTCGTGATCGCCAATATGCCCGACGACGCGCTGGTTAAGCTGGGGCTCGATTATCCGACGCTGTCGGCGCTCAACCCACGCATAATCCTGGTCACCGCTTCGGCTTTCGGAACAGAAGGGCCGTTGGCGCAGCATGTCGGTTTCGACGCGGTCGGACAGGCGATGTCGGGCGCGGTGCATATCGGCGGCAAGCATGGCGAGCCGGCGCGGGCGCAGGTCAATTATGTCGATTTCACCACCGCGCTGCATTGCGCCTTCGGGGTGATGCTGGCGCTGCGCGAACGCGAGACGACGGGGAAGGGGCAGCGCGTGTCGGGATCGCTGCTCGGCACAGCGCTCGCGATTACCAACGGGCTGACGATCGACCATGCGCTGAACGGCATCGACCGCGGCATGATGGGCAACCGGGCCTTCAGTTCGGCGCCAACCGACATCTTTGCGACGCAGGACGGATGGATCATGACGCAGGTCGTCGGCAACCCGATCTTTGCGCGCTGGGCGCGGCTGGTCGGGCGGCCGGAGCTGGCCGACGACCCGCGCTTCTCTAACGACATTGCGCGTGGTGGCCATGGTGAGGAGCTGAGCGCAGTGATGGCCGAATGGTGTGCGGCGCGGACGAACGAAGCGGCGCTGGCCGAACTCGGCGCGGCGAGGGTGCCGGCGGGGGCGGTGCTGAAGCCGTCGGAGGCGCTGGCGCACCCGCAGGTCGCGGCGGCGGGGCTGGTCGAAGCGATGGCCTATCCGGGCGCCTTTGGTGCGGCGCCCGTCGTGCGCACCCCGATCACCCTGTCGGCGAGTGCCAAGGCCGATCCCGCCGCCGCGCCGCAGGTCGGCGAGCATAGCGACGCGATCCTCGCGGCGATCGGTTATGATACCGACGCGATTTCGGCTTTGCGGGCGCGAAGTATAATTTGAACGGCCTCACTGGACGTCGCGGCTGCGGATGATTAGATACCGGTCAGTACAGATTTAGCGCAGGAGTGCCCGATGAGCGACGCCAACGACTATGTTCCGCCGAAGGTCTGGACCTGGGACAAGGAAAGCGGAGGGCGTTTCGCGAACATCAACCGGCCGATCGCCGGGCCAACCCACGACAAGGACCTGCCGGTCGGTAAGCACCCGCTCCAGCTCTATTCGCTCGGCACGCCCAATGGCGTGAAGGTGACGGTCATGCTCGAAGAGCTGCTCGCAGCGGGCCATAGCGGCGCCGAATATGACGCCTGGCTGATCAACATCGGCGAGGGCGACCAGTTTTCGAGCGGTTATGTTGCCGCCAACCCCAACAGCAAGATCCCGGTCATGGTCGACCGCAGCGGTGCGGCGCCGATCCGCATCTTTGAATCGGGCGCGATCCTGATCCACCTTGCCGAGAAATTCGGCGCTTTCCTGCCGACCGAAACCGCGGCGCGCGCCGAGGTGCTGTCATGGCTGATGTGGCAGATGGGCAGCACGCCCTTCCTTGGCGGCGGCTTCGGCCATTTCTACGCCTATGCGCCCTATAAGATGGAGTATCCGATCAACCGCTATGCGATGGAGGTGAAGCGCCAGCTCGACGTGCTCGACCGCCGCCTTGCCGAAAGCGAGTATCTGGGCGGCAGCGACTACAGCATTGCCGACATGGCGACCTGGCCCTGGTATGGCGCGCTGGCCAAGGGGCTGGTCTATGATGCGGGCGAGTTCCTGCAGGTGCACGAATATAAGAATGTCCAGCGCTGGACAGATGCAATCGCCAAGCGGCCCGCAGTCAAGCGCGGGCGCATGGTCAACCGGGTGACCGGCGACCCCGCGAGCCAGTTGCACGAGCGGCACGACGCGTCGGATTTCGACACGCGGACACAGGACAAATTGGCGGTCGCCGACGGCAGCTGATCGTCGAGGCCGGTTCAAGCGGCTGAAATATATGAATTGTCGGCTTTGACTTTCAGCAAACAGCCGTTACCGTTCCCCGACTTGCGGCATCAAGGGGGGGGTGGCTGTGCTACGCAGATTCACATATATTTCGGCATCCGCACTGGCGATCGGCGCGGCGAGCCTTGCGGCACCCGCGGCGGCGCAGTACAATTATGTCGGTCAGATTATCAAAACTGCCGGCAGTTTCTGCCCGAGGGGCACGTTGAATGCCGAGGGGCAGCTGCTGAGCATCGCGCAGGAAAGCACGCTTTATAATCTATACGGCACCACTTATGGCGGCGACGGGGTCACCACCTTTGCATTGCCCGATTTTCGTGGACGCTCGTCGATCAGCGTGGGGCAGGGCCCGGGTCTGACCAACCGTGTCCTCGGGCAAAAAAGCGGCACCGAGACCAATTTGATGACGATCGCCAACATGCCGCGGCATGAGCATGTCGCGCTGCTCCGCACCACATCGGCGGCGGGTGATTCGCAGCGTTCGTTCCGCAACGTTTTCGCGACCACGCCCGCGAACAAATATGTCAGCGGAACCGTCCCGGTGTCGAACCTGATGAATCGCGAGACGGTGATCATCCGGCCGACCGGCGGCGACCAGCCGTGGGACCATCGGCCGCCGACGCTGACGATCCGTTATTGCGTCGTCACGGCCGGCATCTATCCGTCGTCGAATTAGGCGGTGCTGGGCGCGGCGGCGCTTCGGGTAAAGGGCTTTAGGGGAAATATCATGCGGCACGGAAAATCTCTGGCGCTGGCCACGGCATCGGTGGCGGCGATTGCATCGGCAACGCCCGCGGCGGCGCAAACTTTCTTTCTCGGACAGATTTTGGAGGTCGGAGCGGCTTACTGCCCGCGCGGTTTTGCAAGCGCGAGCGGACAGCTTCTCTCGATCCAGCAGAATACGGCCTTGTTTTCGCTGCTCGGCACGACCTATGGCGGCAATGGCGTCAACACTTTTGCGCTTCCCGACATCCGCGGCCGGATGGTGATCGGCGACGGGCAACTCGGCGGTGGCGCATTCTATCAACAAGGTCAGATTTCCGGGCAGGAGACTGTCACGCTGACGAGCAATACGCTGCCGTCGCATTCCCATGCCGGGGCGTTCTTGTCGTTGACCGATGCGACGAACGAGCGGCGGTCGTTCCGCAATGCCTTTGCGACGACCCCCGACAACCAGTATAAAACGCCGCCGGTGAGCGGCCCGGTGTCGTTTGACGGCACCATGCATTCCGAAACGCTGACGGTCCAGAAGACCGGCACCGACGGGGTGCCGATTCCGAATATGTCGCCCTTTCTGGTGACCCAGTATTGCGTCGTGCTGCAGGGCATATTCCCCTCGCGCAACTGAGCTGCGCTTTCGGGCGATCGAAACATCGAAATTGGAGGCGGGACATGGCAGGCAAGACGGCAATCCGGAATTTCACCCTGGCGCTCGTGGCGGGCGGCAGCACTTTGGCCTATTCGGCACCGGCGCAGGCCGACGCTGCAGATCCTTACCTCGGCGAAATGTTTCAGGTCGGCTTCAACTTCTGTCCGCGCGGCTTTCTCCAGGCCAGCGGTCAAACATTGCCGATTTCGCAGAATACGGCGCTTTTTTCGCTGTTGGGCACCACCTATGGCGGCAATGGCCAGACGACCTTTGCCCTGCCGAATATGAGCGGCCGCTCCGCCAATCATCCGGGGCAGGGGCCCGGGCTGTCGACCTATGACCCCGGGCAGCAGGCGGGAGCCGAAACCACGACGCTGACTGTGGCCAACCTGCCCAAGCACGACCACCGCGCCGCGATCCAGACCGCGAATGCGCAGGCCAATAGCACGACCGCTTCGGGCAACGCGTTCGGCATCTCGTCGAACAACAGCTTCCTGACCGGGATCGATCCGACAGGCAACACCATGGATCGCACGATGGTACAGGTCCTGCCGACCGGCGGGTCGCAGCCGCTTACGAACCGGCCGCCCTATATTGCGCTGAAATGGTGCATCGCGGTCGAGGGCATTTTCCCGGCGCGCAACTAAAGTCCTCCCAAATTCTTTTGGGATAAGCAAAGGTCGTTTGACTTTGAAGTAAAAACATTTAGCCTTCGCGCCATTGATCAGGGCAGGGGGACGGGGCAATGGCTTTCGTGCATAAATCGCGTTGGTATGCGGCTGCGGTCGCGGTGATCGGACTGGCGGCGCCGGCGGCGGCTCAGGACACTTATATGGGGGAATTGTTGAAGGTCCCCTATAATTTCTGCCCGCGCGATACCTATGAAGCGAACGGGCAATTGATCTCGATCGCGAACAATTCGGCGCTCTATACGCTGTTCGGGACGACCTATGGCGGCGACGGGGTGAACACCTTCGCCATGCCCGACATGCGCGGGCGCTATTCGATGCACGTCGGGACCGGCAACGGGTTGACCACGCGCGTTCAGGGCCAGACCGGCGGCACCGAAACCAACACGATGACGCTGGCCGGGATGCCGAAGCACGAGCATATCGCGCTGATGAAGGCGACGAGCGACGCCGCCAATACCACCACGCCGGTTGGCAATAACTTTGCGACGACGCCGGCGATGAAATATATCAACGGTACCGCACCCAACTCGAACCTGATGGAGCGCGGGTCGATCGTCGTCGCGAACGCCGGCGGCAATCAGCCCTATTTGATCGTCCCGCCGCTGCTGGCGATCCGATATTGCGTGAAGGCATTCGGGATTTTCCCGTCGTCGAACTGACGGCGCGGGTCGGCGCGCGCTGGCGCGCATCGAGGGTAGAGGGATTTCAGGGGAGTATGACGATGCGGCATACAAAAATTCTCGCACTGGGCGCGGCAAGCGCGGCAGCGATCGCGGCGGTGCCGGCGGCGGCGCAGGACTATTATCTCGGGCAGATTATCGAGGTCGGCAACAGCTTCTGCCCGCGCGGCTGGGCCACCACCGACGGCCAGATTCTTTCGATCGCACAGAATACAGCGCTTTTTTCGTTGCTGGGGACCACCTATGGCGGCAATGGTGTCCAGACCTTCGCGCTGCCCGACCTGCGCGGGCGCATGGCGATCAGCCAAGGTCAGGGGCCGGGCCTCAGCCCCTATGCCCTGGGCCAGGTCGGCGGAGCGCAGCAGGCAACACTGAACCAGTCGAACCTGCCGGCGCATATCCACGTCGCGACGATCGAAACCAATCCGGGCAATGCGACCGAGCGACGCTCTTTCCGCAATGCCTTCGCCGTGACGGCCGACAATCAATATGCGACCGGGACCAACCTGAACGTCACGATGCATGTCGATACGATCACGGTACAGGGCGCGGGCGACACCGCGACGACGACGGCGCCGACGGTGTCGCCGTTCCTCGTCAACCGTTTCTGCATCGCGCTGCAGGGCATATTCCCGTCGCGCAACTGATCGCGCTCGACGAACCTATTGAAATTTGGGGAGGCGTATATGACACGCACTGGGAATTTTCATAAAGTCGCGTTGCTGTTGGCGACGACCGCCAGCTCGCTGGCCTATACGTCGCCGGCATCGGCGCAGGCGACCGAGATGTACCTTGGCCAGATGATGCAGGTCGGCTTCAATTTCTGCCCGCGTGGCTGGGCATCGGCGTCGGGCCAGATTCTGGCGATCAGCACCAACACGGCGCTCTTCTCGTTGCTCGGCACGAACTATGGCGGCAACGGGCAGACCACATTCGCGCTGCCCGACATGCGCGGGCGCATGGCGATCAACCAGGGCAGCGGACCGGGTTTGTCGCCCTATGTTGTGGGCGAGCAGACGGGGACGGAAACGACGACGTTGCTGACGACCCAAATCCCGAGCCACACCCACCGCTCGGCGGTCCAGACCGCGGTGCCGCAGGCGAATGCGACCACCGCGAGCGGCAATGCCTTCGGTATTTCGTCGAACAGCAGCTTCCTGGGCGGCAGCGACCCGGTCGGCAATTTGATGAGTCCGGGAACAGTCCAGTTCCAGCCGACGGGCAACAATATCCCGATCCCCGTTCGCCCGCCCTATCTGACGGTGCAGTGGTGCATCGCGACGCAGGGCATTTTCCCCGCGCGCAACTGACACCGGGCAACAGGTTTCGCAATCGATTTGCCGATTGCCGATGGTCTGAAAGCCGCGCCGCACCCGGCGCGGCTTTCGTCGTTTCGAGCTGCGGTTTGGTCCGTTTGGGTGCCTTGCGAGGCAATGGCCGGCAATAAAAATATATATAATCAAAAGGATGACTCTGCCCGTTTGACTCCGGTTAAATTCCGATTAGCCTTGTCGTCGGATCAGCGGACAGGGGGGCGGTGATGGCTATCACGCGAATATTGCTGGCGACGATCGCGGTCGGCGCAGGATGCGACGGTATCGCGGCGTCGGCGTCGGCGCAGTCCTATTACCTCGGCGAGATATTGAAGACGCCGTATAATTTTTGTCCACGCAACACGGCTCCGGCGGCTGGCGCCATTCTGTCGATCGCTCAGAATACCGCGCTTTTCTCGCTCTACGGTACGACCTATGGCGGCAATGGGCAGACCACATTCGCGCTTCCCGATCTTCGCGGGCGCGCGACGGTGCATGAGGGGCAGGGGCCGGGTCTTTCGCCCTATGTGCTCGGCCAGGTCGGCGGGACCGAAACCAGCACCATGACCGAAGCCCAAATGCCGCGGCACGAGCATGTCGCGCTGGTTCAGGCGACGACGGCGGCGGGCGACTCGCGGCGCGCCTTTCGCAACGCTTTCGGCACGACCCCCGCGAACAAATATGTCAGCGGCACCACGCCCGCCTCGGCGCTGATGAACCGCGACACGGTGATCATTCGTCCGACCGGCGAAGGGCAGCCGTTTGGCCACCGCTCGCCTGTGCTCGCCATCCAATATTGCGTGGTGACGACCGGAATCTTTCCGCCGCGAAACTGATCCGCTGACGCGGTCGATACCAAGCAGCGTTTTTGAGGGGACAGACGATGCGGCACAAGACATCATTGGCGCTGGCAAGCGCACTGGCCACGGGGATTGCCGTTCCTGCGACCGCCCAGAATTATTACATCAGCCAGATCATCCAGACGGGTGCCAATTTCTGTCCGCGAGACTTTGCGGGGACGGACGGCCAGCTCCTTTCGATTGCGCAGAATACGGCGCTCTTCGCCTTGCTCGGCACGACCTATGGCGGGAACGGGCAGACGACCTTCGCCCTGCCCGATATCCGGGGCCGGTTGGTCATCGGTCCGGGGCAAGGCCCCGGCCTTTCGCCCTATGATCTGGGGCAGGTCGCCGGCACCGAAACGCAGACGCTCACCATCAACCAGATGCCGCAACATGTGCATCAGGCGGTGTTCCAAACGGTCAACGGCCAGGCCAACAATCGGCGGTCGTTCCGCAACGCGTTCGCGATCACCCCGGACAATCAATATACGACCAATATCACGAGTTTCAGCGGGGCGATGAACAGCGCGACGATCACGGTCCAGAAAACCGGCGGCAGTTCGCCTATCCCCAATCTCTCACCCTTCACGGTGACGCGCTATTGCATCGCCCTATTCGGGGTGTTCCCGTCACGAAACTGATCGCGGGCGGCAATGGCGGACAATCGAAACATGGAGGCGGGCATGGCAAATATTCGGACATTCACGGTCGGGCTGGCGGTGGGCGTATCGACGCTGGCAATGTCGGCGCCGGCAATGGCGCAGGGGCCCCAGCCGCTGCTGGGCGAGATCATCTATATCGGCGCCAATTTCTGTCCGCGGGGCTATGCCAGTACAAGCGGTCAGACGCTGTCGATCTCGCAGAATACCGCATTGTTCGCGTTACTCGGCACCACCTATGGCGGTAACGGCCAGACGACTTTCCAATTGCCCGACCTGCGCGGACGCTCGGCGATCCACAACGGGCAGGGGGCGGGTCTGACGGCATTCTCGCTCGGCGAAACCGCCGGAACGGAAACGGTCACGCTGACGACGAACAATCTGCCCAAGCACGATCATCGCGGCGCGATCCAGACCGCGAACGCGCAGGCCAATGCGACCACCCCGGCGGGCAACGCTTTCGGCATTTCGAGCAACGAGAGCTTTGAAGACGTCACGCCGCCGGCGAGCAATTTCATGGACCGCAGCATGGTTCAGGTGCAACCGGCGGGGGCCAGCCAGCCGATCTCGACCCTGCAACCCTATGTCGCGATCACCACCTGTATCGCCATTGAGGGGATCTTCCCGTCGCGTAACTGATTTTACGCATTTGGCGGCGGGTCTGTTGGTCTTGACTGTGAAAGCCTTCGCGCGGGCGAAGACGAAAACCGCGTAGTTCGCTCCTTACCGGATAGGCAGACCGGGTGCACGGGTGCAGCGAAAATATGTAAATTCGGTATTTTGCGGTTTCGCGATGCTGGCGCGTCCGCTTACGCCCCCCGCCCATAATGGCGGGTATGACAAAGACATCGACCCGACTGGCCCGCGACCGGCGCGGCACCGCGATGATCGAGACGGCGCTGCTGCTGCCGCTCTTCCTGATGCTGTTGCTCGGCATCCTCATCTATGGCCAATATTTCCTGCTCGCGCACAGCGTCCAGCAGGCGGCGAACGACGGCGCGCGCGCCGCGATCACCGGACTCGATGCTGCCGACCGGCGCGCCGTCGCGATCCGCGCGATCGACCGCAGCATGCACGGTGTCGGCGGCTATCGCAGCGAATTGCGCAGCGTGCTGGTGTCCGAAAATGCCCAAGCGGTGACGGTCGATCTCGCCTATCATGTGCCCGAAGGCCATTTGCTGCGCTCGACACTGGTGCTCACGCCGGGCGATATCATCCGCGCCAGCGCGACCTTCGAACTGCCGGTCGAATGATGCGCGCGCGGGCCCTTCTTGTCCGGCTGTCGCGCGACGCTCGTGGCAGCATCAGCGTCGCCGCCGCCTTCGGCATGATCATGCTGATCGGCGCCGCCGCGCTCGCGGTCGATGTCGGATCGCTCCACCTCGATCGCCGCAAACTGCAGGGGATCGCCGACGCCGCGGCGATGGCGGCGGCGGCGAAGCCGGGCGAGGAGCGCGCCGCGGCCGAGCGCATCATCGCCGCCAATTGCAACTGCGACATCACGATCGCCGCGCTGACCCCCGGCAGCTATGTCGCCGACGTCGGTGTCGCCGCCGAACGGCGCTTCACGCCCGGCGGCGCGTCGCCCAATGCGGTGCGCATCGTGCTGACGCGCGAGCATCGGCTGTTCTTCGGCCGCGCCATCACCGGACGCGACAGCAATCTCATCAGTGCCTCGGCGACCGGGTCGCGGCGCGGCTATGCGGCCTTCTCGCTCGGGTCGCGCGTCGCGGCGGTGAGCGGCGGGGTCCCCAATGCTATCCTGTCGGCGCTAACCGGCAGCGAGCTCAACCTGTCGCTGATGGATTACAACGCGCTGGCCAGCGCCGACGTCGACCTGCTGAAATTCTCCGACGCCTTGCGCCGCGAGATCGGGGTCGAGGCGCTGACCTTCGGCCAGACGCTCGACGGCCGGGTAACGATGCCGCAGGTGCTGTCGGCGCTGGCGGCGGCATCGGACAGCCATGTCGCGCCGCTGGTCGAACATATGGCGGCGCGAGCGACCGCGACGCAACTCGTGCCGGCGTCGGCGATCGATCTTGGCCCGCGTTCGTCGAGCATACGGGTCGACGCCGCCAACCCGGTGCGCGTCAACCTGCTCAGCCTGTTGCGCACGATGCTGATCCTGGGATCCGCGGACCGGCAGGTCGACCTCGACCTCGTCGGCGCGCTGCCGGGCGGAACGCAGGCGAAGCTGGCGCTGATCATCGGCGAGCCGCCGGCGAATTCGCCGCTGATCGCGGTGACCGACGACAATCAGGTCGTCGTCCGCACCGCGCAGGTGCGATTGCGGATCGACACCCGGATCGCGACGCCGGTCGCGACGATCGAATTGCCGATCCTCGCCGAACTCGGATCGGCCTCGGCGCGGATTTCTGCGATCGATTGCAGCAAGAATGCGAGCAAGGCGGTAACGCTGGCGGTAACGACGTCGCCCGCGTCGCTGGCGATCGGGACGGTCACCGACAGCGCGTTTCGCGACATGAGCCGCCCGCTCGATCCCCAAAAGGCGCGCCTGCTGAAACTGCCGCTCGCCAGCGTCGACGCCGAGGCCGAACTTGTTCTGTCCGATCTGGCGGAAAAACCCGTCGCGTTTTCGCGGACCAATATCGCCGACGGCACGGTCAAGACGGTGTCGAGCACGGGGCTGGTCGCGGGGGCGGCCAAGTCGCTCGCCGACCGCATGGACCTTAGCGGGGCGGTGCTGGGAATCGGGCTGAATCTGAGCGCTTTGAAGTCGCTTGTCGCCACCACGGTCGGCGCAACCGCGCCGCTGCTCGACGGGGTGCTGCAGCAGGTGACCGGGGTGCTCGGGGTCCATGTCGGGCAGGCCGATGCACGGGTCAACGCGCTGCGCTGCGGCCAGGCGAAGCTCGTCGGTTAGTCCGTTCCGGAGCGAAAGCGTCCCAAACCGACCCATAAGGGAAGGAGCAGCGATGCTTCGGAGGATGAGATGGAAACAGGCCAGTCCCATGCGCGCGTATCGGCGGCGGACTTCATTCGCGGTTTTGCCAGCTGGCGACTGCATTCGGCGCGCAAGCCGGTCGTGGTGACCCATCATGGCAAGGACGCGCATGTGCTGATCTCGCTCGACGATTACCGGCGGCTGGGCGGGGCGGGCGAGGGCGTTTCGAATGAAACGCAGCTGCGCGATTCCCAGGTCCTGCTGCTCGAATCGGTCCGCGACAGCCTGATCCTCGTCGATCGGCAGCGGCGGATCTCGGCGGTCAATCCGGCGGCGGCCGACATGCTCGAGGTCGCCACGGCGACACTGGTCGGGCAACCGCTCGCCGCGGCGCTGCCGGCGATCGAGACGAGCCTGATCTTTCACCACATCCTGCGCATGATCGACCATCGCGAGCGCTTCTCGGGCGACTTGCCGTCGCTGTTGCGGCCCGGGCAATGGCTGCACGCCGACCTGGTGCCGCTGCCGATCGGCGGCGCGATCATCCTGCGCGACGTCAGCGAAGCGATCGCCGCGCTCGAGGCCAGCGATGCGCGGACGGCGGCGCTCCGCGCGCTCGATGCCGACGGCGGCATCGGCCATGCGTGCATCTCGCTGCGCGAGGCGGTCGAATATGCGAACGCCTCGCTGACCGCCATGCTGGGGGTCGGCGACGAGGCGATCCGGCGGGTGAAATTCTCTGCCTTGCTCGCGGTCGCGCGGCGAGCGCAATTTTCAGAAGCGCTGGAGGGGGTGCTGCGCGACGGGAAGCCGGCGCGGATCGAATCCGACCTGGTGGTTCGCGACGGCGCCATCGTCCCGGTGACGCTGTCGATCGCCGAGCGGCGCAACGCCTATTTCAGCGACGGCGCGGTGGTCATCGTGACGCGGCGGGGCGGCGTGGGCTGACGCATTCTTGCTGCGCTGGACAAAGACGCGCATCTTCACGATGATCGCGCATATCGCGCATATCGCGCATATCGCGCATATCGCGCATATCGCGCATATCGCGTAGCAAGAAGCAACTTACCTTTACGTAAGCGTGAAGCGGCCATATAAGGTCGGCATAGCCCTTGGGAGAATCATAATGGACATGGAGTTCAGCCCCGAAGACCTCGCCTTCCAGCAGGAAGTGCGCAGCTTCATCGCCGAAAATTACCCCGCCGACCTGCGCGGCAAGCAGGATGAGGGCGACGAACTCGCCAAGGAAGATTTCCTCGCCTGGCACAAGATCCTGTACAACAAGGGCTGGGTCGCCCCGGCATGGCCCGTCGAATATGGCGGCACCGGCTGGACCCCGACGCAGCGCTTCATCTTTTCCGAGGAAACCGCGCGCGCCGACTGTATTCGCCTGATGCCCTTCGGCCTCGCGATGGTCGGCCCGGTGATCTACACCTTTGGCACCCCCGAGCAGAAAGCCTATTTCCTGCCCCGCATCCTGTCGGGCGAGGATTGGTGGTGCCAGGGCTATTCGGAACCCGGCGCCGGGTCCGATCTTGCCAGCCTGCGCACCGCGGCGGTGCCCGACGGCGACGACTATATCGTCAACGGCCAGAAGACCTGGACGACGATGGCGCAGCACGCCGACTGGGGTTTCTTCCTCGTCCGCACCGACAAGGACGCGAAGCAGCAGGAAGGCATCAGTTTCCTGCTGATCGACATGAAATCGCCCGGCATCACCGTGCGCCCGATCATCACGCTCGGCGGCGAGCATGAGGTCAACGAGGTGTGGCTCGAGGACGTTCGCGTCCCGCAGTCGCAGCGTGTTTACGAAGAGAATAAGGGCTGGACCTGCGCCAAGTTCCTGCTGGCCCACGAACGCACCGGCATCGCCGGCGTCGCGTCGTCGAAGCGCGGAGTCGAGAAGGTCAAGCAAATCGCCCGCACCGAGCTCGACGGCGACAAGCCTTTGCTCGCCAACGCGTTCTTCAAGCGCAAGATCGCCGAGCTGGAGATCGACCTGACCGCGCTCGAATTCACCGAGTTGCGCAGCCTGGCCGGCCCGAACGCGGGCAAGGGTCCGGGGCCGGAATCGAGCCTGCTCAAGATCAAGGGCAGCGAAATCCAGCAGCGGCTGACCGAACTGACGCTGGAAGCGGTCGGCCATTATGGCGCGCCCTATTTCCGCGGTTTCGGGGAAGGCGACAACGAGCATCCGATCGGGCCCGACTATGCCCACCGCGCCGCGCCGACCTATTTCAACGTCCGCAAGACGACGATTTACGGCGGGTCGAACGAGATCCAGCGCAACATCATCGCGAAGATGGTGCTCGGACTCTGAAGCATGCGTCGTATCCGCGCAGGCGGGTACCGCAGTCGGCCTTATCCAGCGCCGCAGTGTAAAACGATAGCGGCCCCCGCCTTCGCGGGGGCGACGAGGATATAGAGATGGATTTCACCTACACCGAAACGCAGGACATGATCCGCGACACGCTCGCCCGTTTCCTGAGCGACACCTATGATTTCGAGACGCGCCAGAAGTTCATCGCGAGCGACGAAGGCCGCGACCCCGCGATCTGGACCGCGCTGGCGCAGGAACTCGGCATGCTCGGCGCGTCCTTTTCCGAAGAGCATGGCGGCCTTGGCGGCGGCGCGCTGGAAAATGCGATCATCATGGAAGAACTGGGCAAGGTGCTCGGCATCGAGCCCTATCTGCCGACCGTGGTCATTGCGGGCGGTGCGCTGAAGGCCGTCGGCGGCGCGCAGGCGGACAAATATATTCCCGAGATCATCGCGGGCAATGTTATCGTCGCCTTCGCCTATGCCGAGCCGCAGGGCCGCTATGACCTCGCGAACCTGCGCACGACCGCCAAGAAGGACGGCGAAGGCTATGTGCTGAACGGGCACAAGGGCGTGGTCTATGCCGCACCCTGGGCGACGCATCTGCTCGTCACCGCGCGCACGTCGGGCGGCCAGCGCGATAAGGACGGCGTGTCGCTGTTCCTGATCGACGCGACCCTGCCGGGCATCGTCCGCCGCGACTATCCGACCGTCGACGGCAGCCGCGCGTCCGAAATCTATTTCGAGAATGTCGCGATCCCCGCCGACGCGCTGCTCGGCGGCGAGGGCGCGGGGCTGGGGTTGATCGAACAGGTCGTCGATGAAGCCACGGTCGCGGTCTGCGCCGAGGCGACGGGTGTGATGCAGAAGCTGCACGAAGGCACGCTGGAATATACCCAGCAGCGCAAGCAGTTCGGCATCCCGATCGCCAAGTTCCAGGTGCTGCAGCACCGCATGGTCGACATGTTCATGGAGGTCGAACAGTCGCGTTCGATGACGATCATGGGCACGCTGAAGCTGGACCTGCCCGCCGACGAACGCAAGGCGGCAGTGTCGGCGGCGAAAAACAAGGTTGCGCGCGGCGCGAACTTCGTCGGGCAGAATGCGATCCAGACCCATGGCGGCATCGGGATCACGCAGGAACTGGCGATCGGCCATTATTTTAAGCGCGCAACGATGATCGAGGGCCAGTTCGGCAGCGCCGACTATCATATGGAACGCTATGAGGCGCTGACGCTGGCGGAGTAGCCTGTAAGGCGGCTCGCGGGCGTTAGCGGGTCCCATTCAATCCTCCCTGCGGCGAAGCCGTGGGGAGGAGGACCGCCGCGAAGCGGTGGTGGGGGGGCCGAGGCCTCGCGCCAGCCTTTGACGGCGTCGGCCCCTCCGTCAGCGCTTCGCGCTGCCACCTCCCCATCGCTGCGCGACAGGGAGGATTGAGACGGCCGCTAACCGCCCAAAAGCGGTCGTTCGGCTGAAATCAATACGCCACGTCGATCGCGATGCGGATCGTCCTCGGGCGCAGCGGGGTCAGGAAGCCCGCGCTGCCCTCGACGAACGGCGTGCCGAGCGCGAAGCGATTGCCCTTGGCGTCGAACAGGTTGGTCAGCGTCAGCGACAGGCCGCGGCGATGATCGCCGAGACGCATCGCGAGGCCGGTGTCGAGATATTTGCCCTGACCCTCGCCGAGGATCGGGCCGATACCGAGCCGCGACGGGCCGACATAATTGGCCCAGCCGTTGATGCGCAGATCCTCGTCGCCCATCGGTGCGGCATAGTTGAACGAACCGCGGACCGCGTAGCGCGCGACATTGGGAATCTGGCCGAGGCGCGCGAGCAGCGCCTCCTGCGGGATGGTGATCCCGACATCGCCCCCCGCGGCGGCGGCGCGAACCGCGATGGTGCGCAGTTCGCCGGAGAAAAGCTCGGTCACGCGGCTGTGGTTATAGACCGCGCCGAGTTCGAACGACAATTCGGGCGTCGGCCGCACCGCAAAGGCGCCGGTGATGCTGGTGATTCGGCCGTCGCCGATATTGGCGGTGGTCGGAAAACCGTTGGTGTCGATGAAATCGGCCTGGATGTCGCGCCAGCGGCTGTGCGAGACCGAGAGGCTGGCGTCGAACGGCGTCCAGCCCTTTTCGCCGAAGCGCACGCCGGCTTCGAGCGTCTGGACCTGGTCGTTGCGGAAACGGCGGACGAAATTATTGTCGACCGCGAGGCCGCCGGGACGGAAGCCCTCCTGATAACGAACGTAGAGCGTCACATTGCGCACCGGCAAGGCGAGCAGCGAGGCCGACGGCAACAGGTCGGTCTCCGACCGATGCGCGGTTTCGGCGCGGCCCGCGAAAGCGACATCGAGCGGGATATCCCTGCCGGACCCGTCGAGGCTCGCATGCGAGAGGCGAAGGCCGCCCGCTGCGATCAGGTTCGGCATGACTTCGACCGTCGCCTCGCCATAACCGGTGAATTCGGTGATGCGGTTGGCGACGCCGGTCAACGGCATCTGGACCAGTGCGTTGCCGAGTTCGCGGCTTTGGCGGGTGCGATTGTCGAGGACGCTGGCCCCGATCACCCAGCCGAGGCCATCGTCGAACGGCCGCGACAGGCGCGTCTCGCTGACGAACATCCGCGTCGCGTTGCGCTGGTCGAGGATGCGCGGCGGGTCGTTCGGATTGCTCGCGTCGAAGCGCTCAAACAGACGGTGGCTGACGAAGGCGTTCGACGACTGGAAATGCAGCCCGTCCCAGTCCTTCATCACCACGATCGTGCCGAGGCCGTATTTCGCCTTGGCATTTTGCTCGACCATCGAATTGCGGATCAGCGGCGGGGCGTTCTTGTCGGCATATTGCGCGTCCTGCGAGACGATCGACTGATAGACCCCTCCGAGATCGACGGTCCAGTCGTCGCCGGCGTCGACGCGGAAGGTGGCACGGCCGCCGCGAACATTGACGCGGTTGACGTCCTTCTGCCCGCGCAGCGGATTGTCGATATAGCCGCCGTCGCTGATCATATAGCCGACGAGGCGCAGCGCATGGCCGGTCTCGCCGATCGGCAGGTTGACCGTCGCGCCGAGGTCGCCGCCGGGGTCGCCGTGCTGGGTCAGCGACACGCCCGCGCTCGCCTGTACCGTCTGCCGGTCGGGATCGGGCGCCTGCGGCACGACGCGGATGATGCCGCCGAGCGATCCGGCGCCATAGAGCGTGCCCTGCGGCCCTTCGAGAATCTCGACGCTTTCGATGTCGTACAGGCGCAGGTCGGGGTCGGGGGCGTTGTAGCTCAGCCGGATGTCGCCGAGATACTGGCCGACGGTCGACTGGGTCGGACCGGTGAAGCTGGAATCGGCGATGCCGCGAATGAACAGCTTGTTGCGCCCCGAGCCGAGGTGGGTCGAGGAGACGGTCGCCATCCGCGACAGGATCGATTCCATCCCGCGCTCGCCGCCGAACGCCAAATCGCCGCCATCGAGAACGGTGGCGACGCCAGCAAAGCTTGCGTAGGGAAGGTCGGTCTTCGAGGCGGTGACGATGATCTCGTCGCCGGGACCCGCGACCAGATTGTCGGGTTCCCGTGCCCTCGATGGCGGCGTTTTTGGCGGCGAGGTCGCCCGCCGCGCGACCTTCGGCGGCGGTGAGGGGCGGCGCTCGATCCGCCAGCTGGTCGCGCTGACCCGTATCGCGCGTGCTTCGGTACCGGCGAGCATGCGGCGAATCGCCTCGTCGACGCTCATCCGCCCGCGCACCGCCTTGACCCGCCCGTTCCACAATTGCGCATCGGCGACGCTGATGCTGACCCCGCCCTGGCGGCTGACGAGCGGCAGCGCCGTCGCGAGGCTGCCCTTGGGGACGTCGAACGCCCGCTCTTCCGCCGCCGATGCAGCGGTGGGCACGCACATAACGGCGGCCGCGACGAGGAAGGGCAGGGTGCGGTTCATATCAGCGCGTCAGCACCCAGCCGTCGCCGCGCTTTTCGGCGCGTGTCCCCGACAGGGCGGCGAGGTCGGCGATGGTGCGGGCCGGATCGTCGCCGACGACCAGCGCGCCGCGGAACGATTGTTGCGCCGCCTCGGGCGCGACGGTCACTTTCATCCCGGCGGTGCGCTGCAAATCCTCGGCGACCACCGCCAGCGGCGTGTCGGCATAGACGAGCAGGCCCGAGCGCCAGCCGCCGATCGACGCGGCATCGACACTGCGCACCTTGGGCGGCCTGGCGTCGCCGTCCCGGGCCTCGATGCCTTCGCCGGCCAGCATGCGGACATTGTCGCGCTGCGGATTATAGACGACGATGCCTTCGGACACGGCGACCGATGTTTCGCGGTGACGGCGCACGACGTTGAACGCGGTGCCGAGGTCGACGATGCGGTTTTCGCCGGCCTCGACGACGAAGGGATCGCCTTCGCGGTGGACGACGTGGAACATCGCCTCGCCGCTTTCGAGGCGCGCGAAACGCGGGCGATCCGTGTCGAGCGTGACGACCGAGCCACCGTTGATCTCGATCTTCGACCCGTCGGCGAGCGTCAGGGTGCGATGTTCGCCCGCCGCGGTCTGGATGCGGTTCGGGTCGGCGAACAGGCCGAGGTTGGGCAGGACGATCGCGCCGACCAGCGCCGCGGCGATCGCGCCGCCGAACCAGGCGCGGCGCGAAGGGGCGCGGCGCGGTGCCGCGTCTTCGCGGATGACGACCGACGGCGCGGGATCGCGGGGCAGCGCGTCGAGATCGGCGTCGAGGAACGCGACCGCGTCATAGGCCGCCGCGTGGGCGGGGCTTGTGCCGAGCCAGTCGGCGAAGGCGTCCCAGTCGGCGAATTCGGGGTCGCGCTGGCGGATCACCCAGTCGATCGCGCGGGCTTCGATGATGGGGTCGGTTTCAGGACGCATCGAAATGCCTCCTTACCGCGGCAAGCGCCGCATAGACCTTGCGCAGATCGGCCTCGACGGTGCTGAGGCTGACGCCGAATTCGGCGGCAATGTCGCGCTGGGCGATGCCGTCGACACGGAAACGGCGGAAGATGCGCGCCGGTCGCTCACCGGTCGCGGTCACCGCCGCCTCGACCTGCACGAGCTGCTCGCGCGCGATCAGCGCGGCCTCGGCCGAGGGTCTTTCGACCGCGGTATTTTCGCCCCACGCATGGTCGCGCAGCATGCGCTGGCGCGCCGAGCGATAGCGATCGAGCATCAGATTGTTCGCGGCGCGCATTACATAGGACAAGGGATCGGCGATCGGTCCGGTGCGGCGCTCGGTCAACCGCATCCACAGGTCCTGGAACAGGTCCTCGGCGCCGTCGCCCGCGCCGCGCACTTCGAGGAACCGCACGATGCGGTCGCGGTTGGCGAGCAATACGCCTTCGATGCCCTGCGCGGGCGAGGGTGTGTCGGTCGCATCGGTCATGGATCGGTTGATTCGGAACGCCATCTGCTGCTGAACGACACCTGTTTGGCCGGCGCCCCCCGTCCCCCTGGCGGAGCCGTCATATAGCGCACCGTGCGGCACGCGCAACCGCAGCATGACTCCGCCGATGCCCGGACGGCGGTCCTGCTGGGGGAGAAAGGGGGCGGTGGCGACAATCATGGTCCTCATCGTTCGTTCAAAAAGCAAGGCAAGGGGGAAGCGGAGGGTGGGGTAATGCTTCCCCCTTGCGGACAAGGCCGGTCAGGGGCGGGGGCGTGCCCTTCAGAGACCGACCTTGAGGCTCGCGCGGAAAGCCCAGCCGATATGGCTCTGCTGTTCTTCCGCAGAAAGTTCGCCGCCCACCTGGAAGGAGGAGTTGCCGGCCATCCCGCGGATGCGGCCGACCCAGCCGCTCGTGCGATCGTCGGGGACGAGGGTGAAGGGCGTGCCGTCCTTGAACGACGCCGTCGTCGTGCCGAGCGAGCCGCCGACGATCTGGCGCCGGCCGCCTTCGATCTCGAAGCGCGTCCAGCCGTCATATTCGTCGGTGCCGCCGAAATCGAGGCCGACCGCCACGGTGCCCGAGACCGCGAGTTCGTCGCTGTCGCGGCCGAGGACGGTCAGGTCGAGCGCGTCGCCGCCGCCGGTTTCGGTGTAGCCCTTTTCGGTGAGCTTGTAATAGTCGACCGCGACCGTCGGGCGCACCGACAGTCCGCCGAGGCGGCCGTCGTGCGCGACCGAACCCGAGGCGGACCACAAAGTGCCGTCCCACTTGCCGCGGATCGTTTCGTCGATGTCGTCGGCGCCGGCCTCGGCCTGGAACCGGCGGGTACCCTTGAAGCTGATCGGCGCGCCCGAGATACGGGCATTCGCCATCCAGCCGTCCGACCGCAGGCGCCAGTGCAGCGCGCCTTCGAACTGGCTCGACGTCACCTCATTGAGGTTGCTGGCGTTGCCGTCCTTGCCGCTGAGGAACGCGACCGAGCCGCCGAAATTGCCCATATCGGTCTTGAACTCGGCGCCGAGCGAGATGCCCCATCCGGTGACGTCGTAACCGGCGGTGTCGCCGATGCTCTTCGACGTGCCCCACACGGCCTGGTTGACCCAATAGCCCCATTTGCCTTCGTCCTGGAACGGGGCGTTGGGATCCATCAGGTAGCGACCGAGGGCGCGCGAGCCCGAGGTGACGGTTTCGAACACGCCGCCTTCATGCTCGGGCAGCATCTGACCGAGCTGGCCCTTGAACTGGGTGCCGTTGGTGATGTCGAGGAACACCCGTTCGATGGCCTCGTCCCCCGCGAGCGCGTCGATCACCGCGTTGAAGGCGCCCGCTTCCGAGCGGTTGAGGCCGAGTTCGGTCGTGCTCTTGCGCGACACGTCGACGATCAGCTGGGTGGCGTTCGAGGTCAGGGTGCCCTTGAACAGGAAGGGCAGCGTCGTCGAGGTGGTGGTGAGGTTGCTGGCACCCGTCAACGTGCCGGCGGTCAGCACGACATGCTGGCCCTCGGCGTTGTCGAGGCTGGACAGCCGCAGCGCCAGTTTCGATTCGGCGCCGAAGCTGGCGTTGCCGGTGACCTGGATCGCGGTGCCGGTGGTGCCGCCGTCGAGGGTGACGCCGAGCACGCCCTTGTTGGTGACCGCGAGCGACGCAATCGTCGCCGCGCCGACGACGTCGAAGGCGCCGCCGTTGACCGCGACCGTGAGGCCCTGAGCATTGGCGAGGCGACCCGAGAAGATCGCGGTGCCGCCGATGGTCAGCGTGTCGCTGCCGCCGCCGAAGTCGGCAAGGCCGCCGAATTTCGAGGTGCCGGCGAGCGTCATGATGTCGTTGCCGTTACCGAACTGGGCGGTGCCGTCGTACGTCGCGTCACCCGACAGCGCGAGGGTGTTGTTGCCGGTGCCGAAGAAGCTGTCGCCCTTCACCGAACCGTCGGCGATGTCGATCAGGTCGTTGCCGACGCCGAAACGGATGTCGCCGACGATCGACGGTGCGGTGATGCCCGAAGCGACGGCGGTCTGCTTGACCGACGCGCCGCCGGTATTGGCCGACAGGTCGATCGCGATGTTGCGGTCGGAGGTGCCCAGCGCGCCGGTCGCGGTGATCGTGCCGCTGTTTTCGACCAGCCCGACATTGCCCGACAGGTCGACGATACCGCGTGCGGTTCCGTCGGTGCCCGCCGCCTTGGCGCTGACCGTGCCGCTGTTGCGGATCATCCCGACATTGCTGCCGGCCTGAACGAGGATGCCGGTCGAGATCGCGGTCGCGGCGTTGCCGCCCGAGGCTTCGATCTTGCCCGCGTTACGGATTTCGGGGACGGTCGCGCCGGCGCCGACCTGCAGCGCGGTCGCCGAGGCGCCGTTGGAAACCGCCGTGACGGTGCCGCTGCTGCCGATCGCGAGGCCGCCGGCGATGGTGACGTTTCCGCCCATGCCGCCGATCTGGATCGCGGCCGCATTCTTGCCGGCATAGAGGCCGTTGCCGAGGATCGCGCCGTCGATGATGACGCCGAAATTGGTACCGGTGCCCGCGACGGGGCCGATGGTGACATCGCGGCCCGCGGCGCCGATGCGCACGGCGGGTGCCGACCCGAAGGAGCGGACCGAAGCCGAGCCTTCCTTGGCGTCTTCGATGCCGTCCTTGTCCTCGTCATTGTCGGTGGTGCTGCTGTCCTTGGGCGGGACGGCGAAGATGATGCCGCCGGTCACGTCGCCCTCGATCGACAGCGCCGGGCCGCCGATGAGCAGATCGTCGGCGTCGAGCTTCGACGGGTCGGCGGGGACGGTGGTGGTGCGGTAGCCGGTCGAGGTCAACGTGCCCTGGATCTCAAGCGCGCCGGTAATGTTGCCCGAGAGACGCGCTGCGGTGGCATCGAGGCCGGTTGCGGTGATCGTGCCCGCGAGGCGGACATTGCCGGTGACATCCCGCAGGCCGACGCCGAGCGCGCGGTCGCCGAGGACCGAGATCGTGCCGTCATTGGTGAACTTGCCGGTCAGCGGGCCGCCGAGGCGGATGCCGGCCGAATCATTGCCCTCGACCGTGATCGCACCCGAATTGACGATGTTGCCGGTAAAGGCGCCGGCAGTCGCGATGCCGACGCGTCCGGTGCCGACCGCGAAGGGGCCGTCGATGTCGCCGTCATTGTCGATGTCGGTCGGCGCATAGGTCTCGTCGATGACGATCTTGCCGCTGGCCGCGTTGGTGATCGCGCCGGTCGTCCCCGCATTGGCCAAAATGCCGATCGAGCCATCGGCGTTGGTTATCTGGATCGTGCCCTCGTTGGTCATCTTGTGATTGCTGTCGATCGTGACCGCGGTGCCCGAGGTCGGCTTGATCGATCCCGAAGCGGCGAGCCTCGCGTCATCGGGGGCGGTTCCGCCATTGACCGTCGAGGTGCGGATGGGCGTGGTGAGCGCGTTGCCGATCACGGTTTCGGCATAGGCAGGCGTGGCGATGACAGCCACAAGACAGGTGGACGCGAGTAGGGTCTTGCGCATGAAGGTCCTCTTGAAATCGGGGCGGGAAGGGTCCCGCGACAATCTCAAGACGGACCCCGCCCTGCGCAGCCTTGGAAAAAATCGCTCGCGGCCAGCAAAATTGTCGCAACCTGTCGCAATCGTAACCAAAGCATTGCGCAAGACCGCCCAATTTGCTCAAGGATAGCGACTTAAGGCTAGTCCCCAGCCCGAAAAGGTTCTTCGAATGCATGTGAATGGGCGGCCGAGGCTTCGGCTCGGCGCGATCTGTGTCGCGATGGCGCTGCTTGCGGGCTGTTCGGCGAGCGACGAGGGCGATGGCAACCGGCAGGCGCCGGAGGTCGGCTATGTCGTCGTCCAGCCGGCCACCGTTCCGGTGCCGATCGAACTCGGCGCGCGGACGGTGGCGTTCGAGACAAGCGAAGTCCGCCCGCAGATCAACGGTCTGATCCGGCGCCGCTTGTTCGAACAGGGCGGTTATGTCCGCGCCGGCCAGCCGCTGTTCCAGATCGACGCCAGCCTGTATCAGGCCGCGGTCGACCAGGCGGCCGCCAATCTGTCGAGCGCGCGCGCTAGCGCCGAAGCGGCGAAGGTCAAGGCCGACCGTTTCCGCCCGCTCGCCGAGATGGAGGCGATCGCCAAGCAGGATTACACCGACGCACTGGCGCAGGCGCGCGTTGCCAATGCGGTCGTCGCACAAAATAATGCGGCGCTCGAAACCGCGCGGATCAACCTGCGCTATACGACGATCACCGCGCCGATCAGCGGTCGCATCGGGCGAACCTTGTTCACCGCCGGTGCGCTGGTCAACGCCAACCAGACCGATCCGCTCGCGGTGATCCAGCGTACCGACCCGATGTATGTCGACATCCAGCAGTCGAGCGCGGAATTGACCGCGCTGCGCCAGTCGATCGCCGCGGGCGGCGTCCTGCCGGGCAGCACCAGCGTGCGGTTGATCCTCGAAGACGGCAGCGCCTATGGCTTTGCCGGAACGATCGAATTTTCCGAAGCGGTGGTCAGCGAGGAAACCGGCACGGTGACCCTGCGCGCGCGTTTCCCGAATCCCAAAGGCACGCTGCTTCCCGGCATGTTCGTGAAGGCGGCGTTCGATCAGGCGATCGAAGAAAATGCCTTCCGCGTGCCGCAGGCGGCGATGCAGCGCGATTTCGACGGGTCGGCATTCGTCTATCTGGTCGGCAAGGACAACAAGGCCGAGCGCCGCAAGGTGAAGGCCGATCGCACATTGGGCACCGACTGGATCGTCACCGACGGATTGAAGGCGGGCGACCGCGTCATCAGCCAGGGGCTCGGCAATTTGCGGCAGGGGCAGCCGATCCGTCCGGTCACGGCGAGCAGCGCGCAACGTGTCGGCGTGCCCAAGGGCAGCACGGCGGGCGGCGCTTCGGAAAAGCCAGCGGCGAAGGGTAACTGACCGCCCATGTCGCGTCTGTTCATCGATCGTCCGATTTTCGCATGGGTGCTGGCGATCATCGTCATGCTCGGCGGGGTCGGCGGGTTGTACCTGCTGCCGATCGAGCAATATCCCGACATCGCGCCGGCGCAGGTCAACATCCGCGCGCAATATCCGGGTGCATCGGCCGTGACGATCGAGAATAGCGTCACCCAGGTGCTGGAGCAGCAACTGACCGGTATCGACGGGCTGCTCTATTTCAGTTCGCAGTCGAGTTCGCGCGGGCAGGCGAACATCACCGCCATCTTCGCCAAGGGCACCGACCCCGACATCGCGCAGGTGCAGGTCCAGAACAAGATCCAGGCGGCGCTGTCGCGTCTGCCGCAACAGGTGCAGGCGCAGGGCATTCGCGTCACCAAGGCCAATTCGGACACGCTGTTGCTCGTCGGCGTCTATGACGCGACCGACACGCGCGTGAACCAGGACGTGTCCGACTATATGGCGTCGAACATCCAGGACCCGCTGTCGCGCGTCGAGGGCGTGGGTGAGGTCAATATCTTCGGCGGCCCGCATGCGATGCGGATCTGGCTGAACCCGCAGCGGCTCGCCGCGGTGTCGCTGATGCCGAGCGATGTGATTTCGGCGATCACCGCGCAGAATGCCGAGGTTGCGGCGGGCGAGGTCGGCGGCCTGCCGTCGCCGCAGGGCCAGATGCTCAACGCCACGGTCACCGCCCAGTCGCGAATGCAGACGGTGCCCGAGTTCGAAAATATCGTGCTCAAGACGCTGCCCGACGGGGCGGCGGTGCGGATCAAGGATGTCGCGCGGGTCGAGATCGGCGCCGAAAGCTATGCCGTCGTGAGCCGCATCAACGGCCACCCCGGCGCCGGCATGTCGATCTCGTTGTCGCCCGGCTCCGACGCGCTGGAAACCGCCGACCGGGTGAAGGCGCGGATGGAGGAACTCGCTGCCGATTTCCCCGACGGACTGACCTACAGCTACGCCAACGATGCCACCGCCTTCATCAAGCTGTCGGTGAGCGAGGTGCAGAAATCGCTGTTCGAGGCGATCCTGCTGGTCATCCTCGTCATGTTCGTCTTTCTGCAAAGCTGGCGCGCGGTGCTTATCCCGGCGATCGCGGTGCCGGTGGTGCTGCTCGGGACCTTTGCGATCTTCTATATCCTGGGGTTCAGCATCAACACGCTGACGCTGTTCGGGCTGACGCTCGCGATCGGCCTGCTCGTCGACGACGCGATCGTCGTCGTCGAGAATGTCGAGCGGTTGATGGAAGAGAATCCCGAAATGTCGGCGCGCGAGGCGACGATCCAGTCGATGCAAGAATTGCAGGTCGCGCTGATCGCGATCGCGCTGGTTTTGTCGGCGGTGTTCCTGCCGATGGCCTTCTTCGGCGGATCGACCGGTGTCATCTATCGCCAGTTCTCGGTCACGATCATTTCGGCGATGATGCTGTCGGTGCTCGTCGCGCTGATCCTCAGCCCGGCGCTGACCTCGACCCTGCTCAAGCCCAAGCATCAGGGCGACGCCGCGACGCCGCGAGGGCGTTTTCCGCGCGCGCGCGCCTTGCTCGAACGGGCGAAGGACGGCTTCAACACGCGCTTCGACCGCACCGTCGAGCGCTATGTCGGCAGCGTGACCAAGGTGGTCGACCATAAATGGCTGTTCCTCGGCATCTATGCGGTGCTGCTCGTCGCGCTGGCCGTGCTCTTCCTGCGCCTGCCCGGCGGCTTCCTGCCCAACGAGGATCAGGGGCGCGTCCAGGTCCAGTTCCGTCTGCCCGCCGGCGCGACGCAGGGGCGGACGCTCGAGGTTCGCGACGCGATCGAAAAATATATGCTGACCGAGGAAAAGGCGAACGTCGGGGCGCTGTTCCTGATCGCGGGTGGCGGCGGCGGTTCGGCCGCAGGACAGAATACCGGGCAGGGTTTCGTCAACCTCGTCCATTGGGACGAGCGCTCGGGCGATGAAAACACCGCCGACGCGATCGCTGCGCGCGCGCGCAAGGCGCTCAGCGGACTGCGCGATGCCCAGATCTTTGCGCTCGTGCCCGGCGCGGTGCGCGGTCTCGGCGATTCCTCGGGTTTCACGATGCAGTTCCAGAACCGCAGCGGCATGAGCCGCGATGAATTCGTGGAAGCGCGCGAGAAATTGCTGGCGATGGCGAACGCCAATCCCAAACTGACCTCGGTGCGCCTGTCCGACCTTCCCGACGTCGCGACGCTGAAGGTCGACGTCGATACCCAGCGGCTGACCGCTTATGGACTGACCAACAGCGACGTGAATTCGACGCTCGCGACCGCCTGGGGCGGGCGCTACGTCAACGACTTCATCGACAAGGGCCGCGTCAAGCGCGTCTATGTGCAGGGCGATGCGCCCTATCGCGCCAAGCCCGAGGATCTGGGCCAATGGTACGTCCGATCGAGCGACGGCGAGATGTCGCCCTTCTCGGCCTTTGCGAAGGTCGGCTGGTCGACGACACCGAGCAGCAGTTCGCGCTTTCAGGGCGTGCCGGCGTTCGAAATCTCGGGGCAGCCGGCCCCCGGCACCAGCTCGGGCGAAGCAATGAACGAGATGGAGCGCATGGCGGGCGAGATTGCCGGCACCAGCGTCGCTTGGTCGGGGTCCTCCTATCAGGAGCGGCTGTCGTCGGGGCAGGCGCCCTTCCTGTATGCGATTTCGCTGCTCGTCGTCTTCCTGTGCCTCGCGGCGCTCTATGAAAGCTGGTCGATCCCGCTCGCGGTGCTGCTCGTCATTCCGCTCGGACTGATCGGCGCGGTCTTCGCGGTGACGTTGCGCGGGCTCGAAAACGACGTCTATCTGCAGATCGGCCTGCTCACGACGATGGGACTCGCGGCGAAAAATGCGATCCTGATGATCGAATTCGCCGAACAGGAAGAGCGCAAGGGCAAGCGCGTGATCGAGGCGGCGGTCGCCGCGGCGCGCATCCGCCTGCGTCCGATCCTGATGACCAGCTTCGCCTTCATCTTCGGCGTGCTGCCGCTGGCGATCGCGACCGGGGCGGGCGCGAACAGTCGCGTCGCGATCGGCACCTCGGTGATCGGCGGCATGCTCACCGCCGCCTTCCTCGCGATCTTCTTCATTCCGCTCTTCTTCGTCCTCGTCCGCCGCGGGGTGCGCGACGGGTTGCTCGCGGTGCGCGGCTGGATCGGCCGCCGGCGTGACGGCAGCGAGGTGGCGGCATGACGCGCGTCCTGCTTCTGGGCGCGGCGACGCTGGCGCTGGGCGCCTGTTCGCTGGCGCCCAAATATGTCCAGCCGGCGCCGCCGGTGCCGGCGTCGTGGCCGGTCGGCGATGCTTATCTGGCGCAGAGCGAGGCAGCGCTGCCGCGGGTGACGCTCGCCGCCCTGTTTCGCGATCCACGGCTGCAGGCGCTGATCGATCAGGCGCTCGCCAACAACCGCGACCTGCGCGTCGCCGCCGCCAATGTCGCGGCGGCGCGGGCGCAGGTGCGGGTGACCCGATCGGCGCAGTTCCCGGCGATCGGGATCAGCGGCTCGGGCGACTATACCGACGGCGGTATTGCGGGCGGCGTCGCGAGCGGCGGGCGCGAGAGCTATGCGCTACAGGCCGGGGTTTCGGCGTTCGAACTCGACCTGTTCGGGCGGCTCGCCAATGCGACCGCCGCCGACCGCGACCGCGCCTTTTCCACCGAGGCGGTGGCCCGCACCGTGCGCCTGGCGCTGGTCGCCGATCTAGCCGAGGCCTGGACCAACCATGCCGCCGACCGCGAACTGCTGGGAATCGCGCGCGATACCGCCGACAGCGCGCGGCGCAGCGTTACGCTGACCCGCGCGCGGCTGGAGGGCGGGGTCGCGCCGCGCACCGACCTGCGGCAGGCCGAGCAGGTGCTGGCGACCGCCGAGGGCGACCTGGCGTTGCAAACCGCGGCGGTGGCGCAGGACGAGAATCTGATCCGGCTGCTCGTCGGTGCCGATTACGACAAGGCGCTGTTGCCGCAGAAACTTGATGAGGTCAGCGCGTCGATCGCGACGCTGCCGGCGGGAACCAATTCGCAAGTCCTGCTGCGCCGACCCGACGTGGTCGAGGCCGAATATCTGCTCCGCGCCGCCAATGCCGATATCGGCGTCGCGCGTGCGCGGTTGTTCCCGACGATCTCGCTGACCGGGCTGCTCGGTTTCGCGAGCGATGCGCTGGGCTCGCTGTTCACCGGCGACGCGCTCCGCTTCAGCGCGGGCGCCGACGCCAGCCTGTCGATCTTCGACGCCGGCGGGCGCCGTGCCGGGGTCGCCGTCAGCGAGGCGCAGCGCGACGCGGCGCTCGCGAGTTACGAACGCGCGATCCAGACCGCCTTTCGTGAAGTCGCCGACGCGCTCGCCGACCAGGGCACGCTTGGCGAGCGGCTGCGTGCCGCGCGCGCCAACACCGAGGCGGCGGCCGATACGGCAAGGCTGACCGACGCGCGCTATCGCGGCGGGGTCGACAGCTTCCTGTCGAGCCTCGACGCGCAGCGCAGCCTCTACAGCGCCCGCCGCGCGCAGATTGCGGTCGAACTGGCGGCGGTGCGGAACCGGATCACGCTGTACCGCTCGCTGGGCGACGACGGGATTTCGACCGAATAGGGAAATGGCGGAGCGGGAGGGATTCGAACCCTCGATACGCTTTTGACGTATACTCACTTTCCAGGCGAGCGCCTTCGACCACTCGGCCACCGCTCCGCATGCACTGGAAGGGGCGCCCTAATCGCTTGGCGGGGCTTTCGCAAGCGGCATGGGCGTGGCAGACATCGCCTATGAAACACAGCCTCCTCGCCGCCGCAGCGGCCCTCGCGCTCACCGCTCCCTCCGCCGCGCAGCAGGCACCGGCGCCGGCCGCCGAAATCCCGTCACCGGGCGAGATCGCCGCCGCCGCACCGGCGAGCGACTGGGTCGCGATTCCCGTCTCCGACCTGCTGGTGATGGACCTTGCGCCGGACGCGATGGGCAAGCTGCGCCGCGTCGTCATCCAGCTGATGCCCGCGCCGTTCAGCCAGGGGTGGATCGGCAATATCCGCAAGCTCGCCGCCGCGCATTGGTGGGACGGGACGAGCGTCAATCGGGTGCAGGACAATTATGTCGCGCAATGGGGCGACGCGACCGAGAAGAAGCCGCTGCCCGAGGGTTTGGCGGTGGTGCCCGAGAGCGCTTACGAAACGGCGATTGCAAACCCGGCGATCGCAACAAGCCCGATCAGGATCGATCGGCAATCGCCATATGGAATCGACGCCTACAGCAGGAGCAATTTCTTCTACGAAGGCTGGGCGGTTGCCTATGATCAAATCTGGGATACGCTCATTCAAGACGAGAAGGGCAAGTCCATTCCGTCGAATTTGACGCAGAGCGCCTGGCCGATCCATTGCTATGGCATGGTCGGTGTCGGTCGCAACCTCTCACCCGACACCGGATCGGGCGCCGAACTCTACACCGTCATCGGCCATGCGCCTCGCCATCTCGACCGCAACATAGCGCTTGTCGGGCGCGTGATCAGCGGCGTCGAATATCTGTCGAGCCTGCCGCGCGGGACGGGGGCACTTGGTTTCTATGAAACCGAAGCCGAGCGGGTGCCGATCGCGTCGATCCGGATCGCCACTGACCTGCCGTACGCGGACCAGCCGAAGTTCGAATATCTCTCGACCGAGAGCGAGAGTTTCGCGAAATATGCCGATGCGCGGGCGAACCGGCGCGATCCGTTCTTCATCAAGCCCGCCGGTGGTGCCGACATCTGCAATATTCCGGTGCCCGTGCGGCCTGCGAAATAGTCGGCGGTGGAAAGCTTCACCACCACCACGCCTTTATGGCGCTGGCAATCGGCGACGGCACCTGCCGCGTGGTTCTTCCTGACGATCGACGGCGAGGCCGCCGACGGCATCCGCTTTGCCGCGATGTCGGGGCAATGGCTCGACAAGCGCGGGGGATTCGGGTCGGCGCGGGTCGCGGTGACGATCGGCGATACAAGCTGGAACACCTCGGTCTTTCCGCACAAGGAAAGCGGCGGCTGGATCCTTCCGGTGAAGGCCGCGGTGCGCAAGGCCGAGGGGATCGCCGAGGGCGACGATGTGACGGTGACCGTCAGTCTTTAGGCGGGGTTTCGACCCTGGTTTCGCGCGCCTGCGCCTTTCGTTTGCGCAGATTTTCGCGCAGCGCCTCGGCCAGGCGGCGTTCGCGTTCGAGGTCGGCGGGGGAGGGTGTCTTGCTCACGCCATCGTCCATGCCCGCGAAATCGGCAAAGCGTCAAGCCTATCGCCTTGACAGGCGGCAGAGGCCCCGCCATAGGCCGCGCCTGCCCAGCGAACATGCGTTCGTGGCGGCCCGGTTGCTGCTGTAGCTCAGTGGTAGAGCGCGTCATTGGTAATGACGAGGTCGACAGTTCAATCCTGTCCAGCAGCACCATTTTCCTGACATCGACGTTCAGCTTTACGGCGGCGCACCTCGCGGCCTAGAGTCGCGGGCGTGCCGCGTCCGGCGGCATCGACGGGGAGAAGCATGGCGGACAGCGACGATCGGATGCGGGACGGCAATCGCTGGTCCTTTCTGGCGATCCTGATCGCGATTTCGATCGCCTTTGCGGTGATCCTGTTGCCGTTCGCTGCCGCGATCCTGTGGGCGGTGATTGCCGCCATCCTGTTCGAGCCGCTCTATCGCCGCCTGCTGACGAAGATGCCCTGGCGGCGCAACGGCGCTGCGCTGCTGACCATTCTGCTGATCCTGGCGATGGTCATCCTGCCCGCGTCCATCCTCGCCGTCGCGCTGATCAACGAAGCCGCCGCCGTCTATCAGCGCATCCATTCGGGGGCGATCGACCCGACGCTTATCTGGACCAACTTCCGCGCCGGCATGCCCGAATGGCTGGCATCGTGGGTCGACCGCATCGACCTGGGCAATATCGCGACCGCGAAGAGCATTTTGGGCGGGGGGGCGGCCGATGGCGTCCGCGCGATCCTAGGGCAGGCGCTGTCGATCGGACAGAGCCTCTTCGGATTGCTGATCAACCTGATGGTGATGCTCTATCTCGCCTATTTCCTGATCCGCGATGGGGAGGGCCTGCAACAGAGCATCCGGCGTGCGATGCCGCTGCGCACCGACCATCTCGAACTGCTCGCCAGTCGTTTCGTCGTCGTGGTTCGCGCCACAATCAAGGGCAGCATCGTCGTCGCGATCCTGCAGGGGCTGATCGGCGGGATCGTGCTGTGGGCGCTGGGGATCGAGGCGGCGCTGTTGTGGGGGGTGCTGATGGGCGCGGCCTCGCTGCTTCCCGCGGTCGGGACGGGGCTGGTCTGGGTTCCGATGGCGCTCTACCTGCTGTTCACCGGGCAAATCTGGCAGGGGCTGGTGCTGGTGCTGTGCGGGCTGTTCGTCATCGGGATGGTCGACAATGTGCTGCGCCCGGTGCTGGTCGGACGCGAGACCCGCATTCCCGATTATGTCGTGCTGATCACCACGCTCGGCGGGCTCCAGCTTTTCGGGTTTCACGGCATCGTGATCGGCCCGGTGATCGCCGCGATGTTCATCGCCGTATGGGACATTGCGACGACCATGCGCGGCGAATCCGCTACCAGCCCGGCCTGACCGCTCAGATCTTCGCCGCGAGCAGCCAGTCGTGGAACAGCTTCACCGCCGGCTGGCGCAGCGCGCGCGGGCGGCAGACGAACCAATAGCTGTACGGGCTGTCGACGTCGAAATCGAACAGGCGGATGAGCCGCGGGTCGTGCGCGTCGTCGAGATGATGGCCGTGCATGAAGGCGACGCCGATGCCCTGCGCCGCGGCCTCGAGCATCAGCGGCCCCGAATCGAAATAGTCGATCCCGGCGGGCTCGAGATAGGGCATGCCGATCGCCTTTTTCCATTCGGTGAAGGTTTCTGGCATTTCGCGATGGACGAGGATCGTCAGGCGCTGGAACTGTTCGGGGACCGTGATCGGACGGCCCGTCTCGGTCAGCGTCCGCGACGCGATCGGGAACACCTTGTCCTGGTCGAGCCGCGCCGCATAGAGCGCGGGGTCGATCGCGCGGGCGAGCGCGATCGCGGCGTCGATCCCTTCGCCCAGCCGCGCCTCGGCGTGCGACATGGTGTCGATGTCGATATGCAGTTCGGGATGTTGTTGCCGGAGTTCGGGCAGGCGCGGGAACAGGCGCTGCTGGGCAAAGAGCGGCAGGACGTTGAGGTGCAGCCGCATCGACGCGTCGGGGCTGCTCGCCTGCACCACCACCGCGCGCAATTCGTCGAGGATCGGCGACAATTGGTCCTGCAGCGCGCGTCCCGCTTCGGTCAGCCGCAACCCGTGGTGGTGGCGATCGAACAGCGGTCGGCCGACGGCATGCTCGAGCGTCTGGATGCGCCGTGACAGCGCGGGCATCGACAGGCCGAGTTCGCTCGCCGCGGCCTTGACCGTTCCGTGCCGGGCAACCTCGAGAAAGGCTTCCATGCTGCTGAGGGGAGGGAGACGTGGCATATCGTGTGTCCATGATAGTGACATGACAGTGTGGCCCATGCCAACAATTTTTGTGCGCTGCGGCATAAGTCCCGCTTGGCCGGCGTGTATCCAAAGGGGTCGCAAAACGGGAACCGGCGTCCTATCTTCGCCGTTCTGACCATTTTGCGGGAGACACGCCTTGGCCGAAGCAGCGGTAAAAGAAAAACAGGTCAAATTGCAGGTGGCGAACGCCCGCGCCGAAGAAAGCGGTGGCGGCATCGCCCGCATTCCGCGCGCGGCGATGGCCGAACTGGGCGTCACCGAGGGCGATATCGTCCAGATCAGCGGCAAGCGCGGCACCGCGTCGCGCGTCGTGCTGCCCTATGCCGAGGACGAGGGACTCGATGTGATCCGCCTCGATGGCCTGCAGCGCGCCAATGCCGGTGCGGGCGCGGGAGACATGGTGGCGCTGACCCGGGTCGAAACACGCCCCGCGACGCGCGTGGTGTTCGCCCCGGCGCAGGAAAATCTGCGGCTGCAGGGATCGGCGAACGCGCTGAAGCGCAGCTTTTTCGGCCGTCCGCTGGTCGCGGGTGACACCGTGGCGACCGCGGGGCAGCAGCGACTGCCGTCGGGCGACATGCCGCCGCAGCTGCGACAGATGCTCAACGCGCCCGCCTATGCGCTCGCCGAGGTGCGCCTGATCGTCGTATCGGCGGCGCCGAAGGGCGTCGTCTTCATTGACGAGAATACCGAAATCGAACTGCTCCCCGAATATCAGGAACCGCAGGATGCGCGGCGCACCGATGTCACTTATGACGATCTGGGCGGGCTGGGCGAGACGATCGACCAGTTGCGCGAGATGGTCGAGCTGCCGCTGCGTTACCCCGAACTGTTCCGCCGCCTCGGCGTCGATCCGCCGCGCGGGGTGTTGCTGCACGGGCCGCCGGGCACCGGCAAGACGCGGCTGGCGCGCGCGGTCGCCAACGAGAGCGACGCGCAATTCTTCCTGATCAACGGGCCCGAGATCATGGGGTCCGCCTATGGCGAGTCCGAAAAGCGGCTGCGCGACGTGTTCGAGGCTGCGACCAAGGCCGCTCCGTCGATCCTGTTCATCGACGAAATCGATTCGATCGCGCCGAAACGCGGACAGGTAACCGGCGAGGCCGAAAAGCGCCTTGTCGCGCAGTTGCTGACGCTAATGGACGGGCTGGAACCGCGCACCAACCTGGTCGTGATCGCGGCGACCAATCGTCCCGACGCGATCGACGAGGCGCTGCGGCGTCCGGGCCGCTTCGACCGCGAAATCGTCATCGGCGTCCCCGACGAAAGCGGGCGGCGCGAGATTTTGGGCATCCACACGCGCGGCATGCCGCTGGCCGAGGATGTCGACCTGGGCGAACTGGCGCGCACGACCTTTGGCTTTGTCGGTGCCGATATGGCGGCGCTGACCCGCGAGGCGGCGATCGAGGCGGTGCGGCGGATCATGCCCAAGCTCAACCTGGAGGAGGGGACGATTCCGCCCGAGGTGCTGGAGGAGCTTCGCGTGACGCGCGAGGACTTCAACAATGCGCTGAAACGCGTGCAGCCGTCGGCGATGCGCGAGGTGATGGTGCAGGCGCCCAAGACGCGCTGGAGCGACATCGGCGGGCTCGACGCAGCGCGCGACAAGCTGATCGAGGGGATCGAACTGCCGCTGAAGAACCCCGAGGCGTTTCGGCGGCTTGGCATTCGTCCGGCCAAGGGCTTCCTGCTCTATGGCCCGCCGGGCACGGGCAAGACGCTGCTCGCCAAGGCGGCGGCGCGCGAATCCGACGCCAATTTCATCTCGATCAAATCGTCCGACCTCTTGTCGAAATGGTATGGCGAGAGCGAGCAGCAGATCGCGCGGCTGTTTGCCCGTGCCCGCGCCGTCGCGCCGACGATCATTTTCATCGACGAACTCGACAGTCTGGTGCCCGCGCGCGGCAGCGGCACGTCGGGCGAACCGCAGGTGACCGAACGCGTCGTCAACACGATCCTCGCCGAGATGGACGGGATCGAGGAGATGCAGTCGGTCGTCGTGATCGGGGCGACCAACCGGCCCAATCTGATCGACCCGGCGCTGCTGCGTCCGGGGCGGCTCGACGAGTTGATCTATGTGTCGGTGCCCAATGCCGAGGGGCGCAAGCGCATCCTGGAAATCCAGACCGGGAAGATGCCGCTGGCGGACGATGTCGACCTGTCGGTGCTCGCCGAGAAATCGGACCGCTTCACCGGCGCCGACCTGGAGGATTTGACGCGCCGCGCCGGCCTCGCCGCGCTCAAGCGGTCGATCGACAGCGATACGGTGACGATGGCGGACTTCGACACCGCACTCAAGGATACGCGCGCCTCGGTCACCGAGGCGATGGAGAAGGATTATGAAAAAATCCAGGGCGAGATCAAACAGAACGCGATGAGCGTCGACCCGATCGGCTTTTTCGCGCCCGGCATGCTCAAGCCGGTGCGCGAGCGCAAGCACGACGAGGCGACCGACTGAATTCCCCCTAGCCCCGAACCGACAGGCTCGGGGCTAGGGTTCGTGGGCGGTACCGAAGGCCTGGTCCTGCCGCAGCGCCTTCCACCCCCAGAGGACCAGCCAGCCGCAGAATCCGGCCATCAGGCCGTAGGCGACCATCGGGTGCCAGTTATAGAGCAGCACGCCGATCGCGGGCGAAACGATATAGGCAGATCCGTTGATCGATGCGGTCATGCCCGCGACGGCGCCTTGGTCGCGGCGCGGCACGGCGAGCGACGAGCCCGCAGTAAAGCCCGGGCGGAACAGCCCGAAACCCAGCGAAGCGGTGGCGAAACCGATGACGATGCCGTGCAGATCCTGTGCGAGGCCGGTCATCAATATGCCGCCGATGGCGAGCGTGGCGCCCCACAGCACGGTGGGGCGCGGGGTTAGTCTGAACAGCGGGATCAGCCCCCATTGGGCAAGCAGGGTCGCGAAGGCGCCGGCCATCAGCACAATCCCGGTCATCGCTGCGCCCTCGTCGGGGCGAAGGCGCAGTTCGAGCCGGTCGAGGATCAGGAAGCCGATGACGCCGAGCATCATCGCCTGCGCCTGTCCGCCGAAAAAGCCGGCGAGCAGCCAGGGGCGCACGCGCCGATCGTTCCAGCTCAAGGGTTCCTGTGGCGGCAGGTCGGGTTCATTCTCGTCTTCGGCGGTGGGTTCGGAAGGGCCCGCCGATAGCGGGTAGGACGCGATCGCGCCGCGCGCGGCGAAGCGCGGGATGTCGTTGGGCAGGCGCCAGCGCAGCATGACCAGCACGATGATCCCGATCAGCGCGAACACCAACAGGGGGCCCGCCAACCCGACGATGGGCAGGATGAAGAAGGGCGCGATCGCCGGGCCGATGACGGTGCCGAGACCGAAGGACGAGGAGACGAGCGACAGGGCCTGGGTGCGCTCTTCCGGGTCGGTGCGCGCCGCGACATAGGCCTGTACCGCCGGCGGCGCGGCCGAGCCGAAGCCGCCATAGAGGCTGCGGAAAAGCGCGAAGAGGATGAAGGTGGTGCCGGCGGCGAGCCAGCCCATCAGCCCGGACCAGAGGACGAGCCCGCACAGCGCCATCGACGACAGGAAACCGATGACGCCGAGCGCCATCAGCGCCTTGCGCCCGCGCTTGTCCGACTGGCGCGCCCAATGCGGCGCGGTGAGCACCCAGAGCAAAGCCGACCAGCTGAACGCCAGGCTGACCCAGACGTCGGGAATATGCAGTTTCGCGCCGATCGCGGGCAGGATCGATTGCATCGCGGTATTGCCCGCGGCGGCGACAAGCATCACCGCGAACAGCACCGCCATGCGGTCGGGGGGGATCGAACGGCTGACATTCGACATTTCCGGCTCCCCCTCTTTTTGCATAAGTCGTTGGCCCGATTGTCCTACACGGCCTGTCCCGTCTGTCCAGCGACGGAACGTGGGCGGGGATTGTCAAGCGCACTCTTTCCTTGCGCCGCGCGCCCGATTTTGCCACGCCTCAAGGGTCCGCAACAACGCGAAAGCCATCATGTCCAATCCCCGGGCGCAGGCCCAAGAACAAAAGGTTCCCCTGATCAAACGGATCAGGGACCGCGCGCGGCGCTTTTTCGGGCCGTGGGGCATGTTCGTGAAGGGCTTCATCAAGCATCCGGTGATGGTCGGGTCGATCGTGCCGTCGTCGCCGACGCTGATCCGCCACATGCTGAAGCCGGTGGACTGGAAGAACACCAAATTGTTCGTTGAATATGGTCCCGGCGTCGGCACCTTTTGCCGCCCGGTGCTCGAACGGATGGCGGGCGATGCGACGCTGATCGCGATCGACACCAATGAGGATTTCATCGACTATCTGCGCAAGGACATCCGCGACAGCCGCTTCATCGCGGTGCACGGATCGGCCGCCGACGTCGAAGAGATCATTCGCGCCCATGGTTTCGACCATGCCGACTATGTCCTGTCGGGCCTGCCTTTCTCGACCCTGCCGGCAGGTGTCGGCCCGGCGATCGCCGCGGCGACGCACCGCGCGCTCCGCCCCGGCGGCGCCTTCCTCGTCTACCAGTTCCGCGCCCGCGCGCGTGATTTCCTTGCGGCGCATTTCGCGCGCATCGACAATGCCTTCGAATGGGTCAACATCCCGCCCTGCTTCCTGTTCTGGGGCTGGAAGGACTGAGGATCAGACCTCGGTCTCGGGATCGATCTCGCCGAGCCCGAAGTTGAGCCGGCGCGTCACCGTATAATCGACCACCCCGACCACGAACCAGGCGAGCGTCCAGCGCAGCCGGGTCAGCCAGCTCGCGCGCGCCTTGTGGCGCTTGCGCGTGATGACCTCGCAGTCGGGCTTTTGCCGGGCAACGAAGTCGCGCATCTGCGCCGCGAATCCGGCGTCCTCGATACGCAACATCACCTCGACGTTCACGAACAGGCTGCGCATGTCGAAATTGGCGGTGCCGACGTGCACGACATCGTCGATGACGATCAGCTTCATATGCAGCCGGCACGGCTGATATTCCCATATTGCCGCCCTTTTTCGGAGCAGATAGCCATAGAGCAGCCGTGAGGCGCCGATCGTCGCGGGATTGTCGGACTTCGCCGACATGATGAAGCGCGTCCGCCCGCGCCGCGCGACCCTGCCCAGCCGCCGCAACATGCCCTGCCCGGGCGAGAAATAGGCCATCACCATATCGAGCCGGCGGGCGCCCTCGAGGTCGGTACGCACCGCGCGCGCCCAGGGCGACAGCCGCTGGGTCGGGCCGCCGACGAGCCAGGTCACCGGCCCGCTGTCCACCGGCCATTCGCGGATCAGGCGGCGCAGCGCGAGCAGCTTGCCGTCGTCGTTGACGGTGTATTCGTGGATCTCGGCGAACCAGTCGACCATCCGCGCCACCGAGGGCCCGCGCACGACGATGCCAAGGTCGAACCAGCAATGGGTGTCGCGGCGGCTGAGATAGGGGTCGGCGATGTTGAAACCGCCGGTCACCGCGATCTCCTCGTCGACCAGCAACAGCTTCTGGTGATTGCGGATGAGATAGGTCGAACGCCAGTGGCGCGAAAAAAAGGTCACGCCGCCGCCGGCGTCGCGCAACGGGGCGAAGACGGTGTCGGCGGTGTCCGACGAGCCGAAGCTGTCGATCACGGCGCGAACGCGCACCCCGCGTTTCGCCGCCATCGTCATCGCGTCGAGAATCCGCGTGCCAGCGCTGTCGTGCCGGAAGATGTACATGACCAGGTCGATGCTGCGGATCGCGCCGTTGATCAGCGCCAGCAGCCGTTCGAGCCGTTCCGCCCCGTCGAAGATGACCTCCAGCCGGTGGCCGGCGACGTCGGCGCGCAGCGTCTGGAGTTCGCTGGCGGGGACGGGATCGGCGATCATGCCATCGCTCATAGGACGGCCGCGACGGTGGGGGCAAGGGCAGGGGATTCGTTGACATTCGTCGGGCCGCCTGCTAGCGCGCAGCGCTTGCCGCCATGCCCCAGGGCTGGCCTCTCCTCGATCAAGGAAAACACATGGCCCGCGTTACCGTCGAAGATTGCGTCGACAAAGTTTCCAACCGTTTCGACCTGGTTCTGCTCTCGGCGCACCGCGCCCGCGAAATCTCGGGTGGTTCGGAGCTGACCGTCGATCGCGACCGCGACAAGAACCCCGTCGTCGCGCTGCGCGAGATCGCCGAACAGACCGTGCGCCCGAAGGATCTGTCGGAAGCGCTGACCATATCGTTGCAGAAGGTTGTCGTCGACGACGACGATACGCCCGATGAAATCAGCTCGATCAGCCGCTCGGCCGAAGCCCTGCGCCTCACCGCCGCCGCGCCGCCGCGCAGCCCCGCGGGCGGTGGCAGCGACTTCGAATAAGTCGACGCCATATCGGATCACCAAGGAGGGCCGCGGGAAACCGCGGCCCTTTTTGTTGGCAAAAAGGTTGCATGCTGTTCTCTCGACGCACAGACTTACAGATAGTTTCGATGTCCCGGAGGGTGGACATGACCCATCGCCCCTATAAGCTAGCCGTAGCGAGCATTTTTGCCCTGTTTGTCGGCCTTGTCGAAACGCTGGCAACTTCGTTTGAACTCTATCAGGCGGGTATGCCCCAATCATGGGGGCGCTCGATTCTGACGGGCGTATCGATCATGGCAAGCCTGTACGCACTTCTGGAAATCCGACGCCTTCTGCGTATGCTGGGCCGTCCATCTCTCATGGTGGCTTGGCTGACGATTGGCTTCTGGGGTGCCGCTCTGGCTACCGTCCTTCTGGGGATACTGGCATTTCGGTCGAACACGCTCTCCGGCCTACTGCTTTTCCTTGCGGCCATTGTCCCGCTGTTCGTGCTCGGCGTGTCACGCGATATGATCACGGAAGTCTTGGAACCCGATCAGCGCGATCTGTTCCAGTGGCGTGTGAGCGAAGATCGCGCAGCTGCGCTGGAATTGGAGGTTGCGCGCCTAAAGGAGAATCAAGCAGATCTCGATAAATTGCTTCGTGAGAATCCTGAACTCGCGTCGGCATATGGGCTGCCGCTTTCGGCACGCATCCGGGGCGGCGAGTTGCCATAGCTCGCTTAGGGAACTCGAGTCTGCTCCGCCACCCGGATCGCCTTCGACGCCAGCATCGGCTCGATGATCCGCGCGATCCGCGCCGCGCGTGGGGACTTCACCGCGATGTTGAACAGGCTGTTGGCGATCACGTCGGCGATCTGGACGCCGTCGCTGCGCTTGCTGTCGGCGAGCGAGGCGCGGCCCCATTGCCCGAGGCCGGCCTGGATTTCTGCGCGGACGTGCGACAGGATCTTGGGGTCGTAGCGCCCGTCGTCGATGACGACGTCGGTGCACACGCCGCCGGTCTCCGGCAGCCAGTGGCCGACTGCGCTGTTGAGCAATGCGCCATAGAGAGCGAGGTCGCTCGGCATGGTGCCGTCCGCGTTTTTCGCAAGCGTATCGCGCTCAGCCACCGCGACCCAGGCGCGGCCGCCGGCGCGGTCGAACAGCTCGAGCAGATAGGCGCGCTCGACGACCGAGATGCGGCTGCCTTTCAGTTCGCCGCGCAGCCCGGTGACGCCGCGAAAACGCTTGTGGATGTCCGCCGCCGCCTCCGGCGTTAGCATTACCGCTGCGAAGGTCATCGCGCCCGCGTTGAGCCCACCCGATTCATCGCAATAAATGGTCATGCCCGCAGCCTAGCGGACGATGCCAAAAAAGGTGACCTTCTTGACCGCGCCCGCCGCCAGCGGTTCGGGCAGGACCCATTGGACATGAGTGACGTCGTCGGCGGTCGCCGGACGTGCCGCCGCGCCCGCCACCGGCACCGTCAGCCCGGCAAGGGTCCCATAGGTCTTGCCTCCGTCGATCGAGACCGAAAATCCCGCCATATCGTCGGTGCTGGCGAAGCGCACCTCGGGCGGGATCGGGTTGACGAATTTGAGGCCGGCGGCGGATTCGCTGGTCTGGTTGTCGAGTTGCAGCGTGAAGCGCAGCCGGTCGCCGGGAACGACGGTCTCGGGCGCCGAGAAACTGATCTTGCGCTGGCCTGCGGCGCCGGTCGTCACGGTCTCGACCTCGACATTCTGGCTGAACTCGACGCGCTGGAACGCCTGCACCGGACTGGCGAGCGCGAACATCGCCGCGACGCCGAGCCCGAACCGCGGCAGGCGGAATCTCTTGCGCTTCATGTCCAACCCCCCACCGACCGGAACTTATGCACCCTGCGGATTGACGTCACCGAAGGGGCGCGGTTTGCGCTTGATCTGCGGCAGCGAGCCGGCGTGGCCCGACACCGGGGTGCCGTGCTTGCTCTGGTCGTCCTCGCGGCCGATGTCCTCGCCCTTGATCGCGCGCTTCGATTCCTCACCCGACAGCGTCTCATATTCGAGCAGCGCGGCGGCGAGCAGGTGAAGCTCGTCGAGATTGTCGGTGAGCACCTTGCGCGCGACATTCTCGCCTTCCTCGACGAGGCGGCGGACTTCGGCGTCGATCAGCCGCGCGGTGTCTTCGGACATATTCTGCGCGCGCGACACGCTGTGGCCGAGGAACACCTCGTCCTGGTTGTCGCGATAGCGCAGCCAGCCGAGCTTTTCGGACATGCCATATTCCATGACCATCGAGCGCGCCATGTCGGTCGCCTGCTGGATATCGTTCGACGCGCCGGTGTTGAGCTCGTCTTTGCCATAGATCAACTGCTCGGCGATGCGGCCGCCGAAGCAGAGCGCGAGCCGCGCCTTCATCTGCTTCATGTTGGTCGAATAGCGATCACGCTCGGGCAGGTTCCAGGTCACGCCCAGCGCACGGCCGCGCGGGATGATCGTCACCTTGTGGAGCGGGTCGCAGCCTTCGACGTGCAGCGAGACGAGCGCATGGCCGGCCTCATGATAGGCGGTCGACTTCTTCTCGTCCTCGGTCATCACCATCGAACGCCGCTCGGCGCCCATCATGACCTTGTCCTTGGCTTCCTCGAACTCGTCGCTGGCGATCAGGCGTTTGCCCTTGCGCGCTGCGAGCAGTGCGGCTTCGTTGCAGAGGTTGGCCAGATCGGCGCCCGAGAAGCCCGGCGTACCGCGCGCGACGCGGCGCAGATCGACGTCGGGCGCGAGCGGTTTCTTGCGCGTGTGGACCTCAAGGATCTTCTGGCGACCCTCGATGTCGGGGCGCGGCACGACGACCTGACGGTCGAAGCGGCCCGGACGCAGCAGCGCGGGGTCGAGCACGTCGGGGCGGTTGGTCGCGGCGACGATGATGATGCCCTCATTCGCCTCGAAGCCGTCCATTTCGACGAGCAGCTGGTTCAGCGTCTGTTCGCGTTCGTCATTGCCGTTGCCGAGCCCGGCGCCGCGATGGCGGCCGACGGCGTCGATTTCGTCGATAAAGACGATGCACGGCGCGTTGCGCTTGGCCTGTTCGAACATGTCGCGGACACGGCTGGCGCCGACGCCGACGAACATTTCGACGAAGTCCGAGCCCGAAATGGTGAAGAAGGGCACGCCCGCCTCGCCGGCGATCGCGCGGGCGAGCAGGGTCTTGCCGGTGCCGGGCGAGCCGACGAGCAGCGCGCCCTTGGGAATCTGGCCGCCAAGCTTCGAGAATTTGGTCGGGTCTTTCAGGAACTCGACGATTTCCTCAAGCTCCTCGCGCGCCTCGTCGATGCCGGCGACGTCGTCGAACGTCACCTTGCCCTGTTTTTCGGTAAGCATCTTGGCGCGCGACTTGCCGAATCCCATCGCGCCCGAACCGTTGTTCTTCTGCACCTGGCGGAACACGAAGAAGGCGATGCCGAGAATCAGCAGGAAGGGCAGCGACTGGATCAGCAGATAGACCCAGATATTGCCGGTTTCGGTCGGCTTGCCGTCATATTTGACATTGTTGTCGTTGAGCAGCTTGAGCAGGCTGGGATCGGGCACCAGGTTGGCGCTGAACCGTTCGTTATTCGTCAACGTGCCCGTGGCACGCTCTTCGGTCAGCACGACGTCCTTGACCGTGCCCTCTTGAACCTTCTGGCGGAATTCGGAGTAGGTCAGCGGGGTCCCCGCGGGCTGCGACGCGCCGCCGAACATCGAGGCGACGAGGAGCATGGCGAGCAAGATGCCGCTCCAGATCATCACGCTCTTCATCCAGGGGTTGCCCTGCGGTTCCTTGTCGTCCTGCATCGGAAACTTTCCAAATATCGCGCACGTCGCGCATCAACCCTGCCAAGATAGGATAATCGCGTTAAATGACAATGAGCCAAAGGCGGTTATTTGCGGGCTTTCCGGCGCGGCGCGGCGGAAATACGCCAGATCGTGCCGGCGAGGCCCGGAACCGCATCGATCAGCAGCGCCCCCACCATCGCGCGCCGCCCATTCTTCATCGCCGTGACGACCCCGTCGAGCGAGGCGCCGCGTAGCGCAAGGCCGCCGTCATTGGCGCGCAGCCGCTGGGTGACGACCCGGCGGAAAATCTCCGGCGGATAGCCTTCGTCGCGGATCACCGCGATGTCGGAGGCGTCGGGCCAGGAGGCGATCAGCCGTTCGACCGCCCAGTCGATCGCGTCGTCGGCCTCGGCCAGCCAGTCGGCCGAACGCGACGCCGCCTCGACGTCGAGCAGCTTCTGCGAGGCGAGGGCATGACGCAGCCGGGCACGGTCGAAACGGCTGTCGCTGTTCGACGGATCGTCGACGAAGGGAAGGTCCTCGTCGAGCGCGATGCGGACCAGTTCGTCGTGCCGCCAATGAAGCAGCGGACGCAGAATCGCGCCGTTCCTGGCGCGGATCGACGCCAGCCCGCCGACGCCGCTGCTGCGGTTGAGCCGCATCACGATCGTTTCGAGCTGGTCGTCGGCATGATGCGCGGTGAGGATGTGGCCGAGCCCCTCGTCCTTGCGCCACTGTTCGAGCAAGCGATAGCGTTCGGTGCGCGCCGCCGCCTGCTGCGACCCCTTGATCGGGGTCGGCGGGGTCAGCGTGGCATGCGGGATGAGTTCGCGCGCGCAAAAGCCAGCGACCATGCGGGCTTCCTCGTCGGAACCCTGTCGCAGGCCGTGATCGACGGTCGCAGCGCGCACCTGCCCGGGCAGCAGGCTGGTCATCAGCCAGAGCAGCGCCATCGAATCCGGCCCGCCCGATACCGCGACGCCATAGCTGCGCTGCTGCCAGTCCGGACCGACGAGCGACCCCAGCTGGCGCCCCAGCCGGTGGACGGCGTCGGCCTCAGCAGCCGGCTTTTGTTTTTGCGGCGGCAGCATCGCTACGCACATCCTGAGGAGCCTTGTCGCCATAGACTTCCTCGAGCTCGCGGAAAGCCTTGCAGGCGTCGGCCTTGCGGCCCAGCTTGTCGAGTGCGACCCCCATGTACATCAGGCTGTGCGGGGCGCGGGCGCCGCTCGGCCGATCCTTGTAATTGTTATAGAAGGCGACCGCAGCGAGGCTCGGCTTGCCTTCGTCGAGATAGGTACGGCCGAGCAGATTCTGCGCGAAGCTGGCGAGACGGTGCTGCGGCCATTTGGCGACGACGTCCTTCAGCTGGGTCTGCGCCTCGGGGTAGAGCTTCGCCTCCCACAGGCGATATCCATAATTATAGGCGTCGTCGGTTTCGTTTCCTGTCGCCGGAATCTCGACCTTCTTTACCAGCGCGAGGCGGGCGGCGCTCGCGGCGGGGGCTGCCGGGGGCGCCGCGGGCTTTTTCACCGGCGCGGCGGCGGTGGTCGTGGCCGGCTTCGTCGTCGAGGCAGGCGTCGTCGCGGGCGGCCTGGCCGCCGTCGTGACGGGCAGGCTCGCGGGCGTCGTTTCGACCGTCGGCGGCGGCGCGGCGAAGCGCTTGTCCACCTCGGCCTTGTAGGCGGTGAACTGTTTTTCGAGTTCGCGCAGCTGGAACGCGTTCTGCTCGGTCTGGCCCGTCAGCGTCTGCAGCTGGTTTTCGAGTGCGTCGACACGTGCGGTGAGGTCGATCACCGGCGCGCTGCTCTTCACCCGGTCGCCGGCGACATTGTCGGGTGCGATCTCGCCTTCGAAAAAGGCGGGGCTGCCGCCCGGAAACACCGAGCGCTGTACCGCGCGCATTTCCTTTTCGAGCCGGTCGACGCGCTTGCCGATGGTGTCGTCCTGCGCGTGCGCGGCACCGGGAAGCGAAACCAGCAGCGCGGCGGCCGCGGTTCCCAGAAAATAGTTACGCATCGTCATCTGCCTTTTCGGCTCCCACACCCGATTAACCATTACCTGGCTCATAACGCGCCAAGGGCCGCTTGCGCAAACCCAATTCGGCGCGGCGACCTTTCAGCCCGGCGGACCGGGGCGCCGCTCAGCGCTTCGTCGCCACCGGCGGGATGGTTTGCGCCGCCCCCGCGCCGTCGGCGCGCGCGACCAGATCGGCGGGCTTGAGCGAGATATTCTTGACCAGCGTATCGGCGGGTCCGACCGCACCGATGTCGCGGCCGCCGACGGTGACCTTCAGCGCCTGCGGAATGCTGGTGCGCAGCGTGAACTGCTGAACATAGGCCGCCGGCACCTCATAGGTTTCGCCCGCGTCGAGGGTGCGCCAATTCTCGGTCTTGCCGGTCGCATCGTCGAAGCCGATCCACACTTCGGACAGGCCGGTCAGCACGACCGGCGCATCGGCGGGGACGGACTGGCCCGGCGCGGCGGCTTTCGGCGTCGGCGCGGTGCCGGGCGCGGTCGCCGGGGCCTCGGAGTTGTCGGCGGCCTGATTCTGCGCCGCGATCAGCGCCTCGTCGGGTTCGACCGACAGGAAGCGCCAGATCCCATAAGCGGACCCGAGCAGCAGCGCGACGATGACCAGGGTCCAGGCGAGCCGGGCGGTCGGCAGGCGCGCCGGGTCGGTCGGTTCATAGGCTTCGTAAAGCGGGCGCGAACCATAAGCGTCTTCTTCGAGCTCGCGGCGGATGGCCGCGCCGATCTCGGCCTCGGGCAGGTCGACGGCGCGGGCATAGGCGCGCGCGAATCCGGTCACATAGGTGCGGCCCGGCAGTCCCGAAAACTCGGACTTCTCGATCGCTTCGAGATGGCGCTGGGTGATGCGCGTCCGCGTCGCGACATCGGCGAGCGACAGGCCCACGGCTTCGCGGGCCAACCGCAGCCGGTCACCCGTCCGCGTGATCGCCAGTTCGCCCTGCTCCGGGGCCTCCTCGTCTGCCATCAAAATCTCCGTGCCGGTCGTTTGCAACCCATGTCGACCTTGCGCGCCGTTCATCGCACTGACGGCGCGGCAAAGTCAAATGAAGTTCGGCAAAGGAACGGCTGAAAAGGACGGGAATTACGCCCGTCCGCGCGGCAGGCCGTCAGAGCACATATTTGCTGAGGTCGGTGTCGCCGACGATGTCGGAAAGCTGGCTGTCGACATAGGCGGCATCGATGTCGATGACCGTTCCGCCGCGGTCCTCGGCGGTGAAGCTGATTTCCTCGACCAGCCGTTCCATGATCGTCTGCAATCGCCGCGCGCCGATATTCTCGACCTTCTCGTTGACGTCGGCGGCGAGCTTCGCGACGCGCGCGATGGCATCGGGGGTGAAGTTCAGCGTCACGCCCTCGGTCGCGATCAGGGCGCTATACTGTTCGGGCAAACCTGCCTTGGTTTCGGTGAGGATACGGACGAAATCCCCCTCGGTCAGGGCGCCGAGTTCGACCCGGATCGGCAGGCGACCCTGGAGTTCGGGGAGCAGGTCGCTCGGTTTGGCGACATGGAAGGCGCCCGAGGCGATGAACAGGATATGGTCGGTCTTCATCGGGCCATATTTGGTCGCGACGGTCGTGCCTTCGATCAGCGGCAGCAGGTCGCGCTGGACGCCCTCGCGGCTCACCGATCCGCCGCGCACATCGCTGACCGCGATCTTGTCGATCTCGTCGAGGAAGACGATACCGTTCGCCTCGGCATCGGCGAGCGCGATGCGCGCGACATCGTCCTGGTCGAGGCGCTTGTCCTGCTCCTCCTCGATCAACCGCGTCGCGGCCTCGATGACCTTCAGCTTGCGCTTTTTCTTCGGCGGGCCGCCCATCGCCTTGCCGAGCATGTCGGACAGGTTGATCATGCTCATCTGCCCCGGCTGGCCCGGCAGTTCGAACGGCATCGACGGCGCGTCGGAAACCTCGATCTCGACCTCGCTGTCGTCGAGATGGCCTTCGCGGATGCGCTGGCGGAAACTCTGGCGCGTCGCCTCGCTGGCGCCCTTGCCGGTCAGCGCGTCGAGCAGCCGCTCCATCGCGGCCTCCTCGGCGGCGGCGCGCACCGCCTCGCGGCGGCGGTCCTTCTCCAGCCGCACCGCTTCCTCGACAAGGTCACGGGCGATCTGTTCGACGTCGCGGCCGACATAGCCGACCTCGGTGAATTTCGTCGCCTCGACCTTGATGAAGGGCGCGTCGGCGAGCTTGGCCAGGCGGCGCGAAATCTCGGTCTTGCCGCAGCCGGTGGGGCCGATCATCAGGATATTCTTGGGGCTGACCTCGTCGCGGAGGTCGGGGCCGAGCTGCTGGCGGCGCCAGCGGTTGCGCATCGCGACGGCGACCGCGCGCTTGGCGGCATTCTGGCCGATGATGTGCGTGTCGAGCGCGGCGACGATCGCCTTCGGGGTAAGGGCTTCGTTCATGGGGTCTTATGCCTGGATTTCGATGGTTTCTTGGGTGAACTGGTCGTTGGTATAGACGCAGATGTCGGCCGCGACCTCCATCGCCTTGCGCACCAGTACTTCGGGGTCCTTTTCATAATCGACCAGCGCGCGGGCGGCCGACAGCGCGAAATTTCCGCCAGAGCCGATCGCGGCGATGCCGCCCTTGGGTTCGAGCACGTCGCCGTTGCCGGTGATGACGAGCGTCACCTCCTTGTCGGCGACGATCATCATCGCTTCGAGGTTGCGGAGATATTTGTCGGTGCGCCAGTCCTTGGCGAGTTCGACCGCGGCGCGCAGCAATTGGCCATTGTGGCGTTCGAGCTTGCTCTCGAGCCGTTCGAACAGGGTGAAGGCGTCGGCGGTCGCGCCGGCGAAACCGCCGATGACGCTGCCGTCGTGCAGGCGGCGCACCTTGCGCGCGTTGGGCTTCATCACCGTCTGGCCCATCGACACCTGGCCGTCGCCGATGATGACGACCTTGTCGGGGCTGCGGGCGGAAAGGATGGTGGTTCCGTGCCAGGGCGAGGCACTATGCGCATGGGGATCGTTCATGCGGCGGATATGGGAGAGTGGGGCGAGGGGCGCAAGGGGAGGGCAATCCCCACCTCACTTCGCTCGACACGAACGGGAAGAGAGGGCGGTGCCTTTACGCCACCGCCCGCGGTGCGGGCGCCGTCGTCGGCCATCCCTGATCGGGCCACAGTCCGCGCGTGTCATAAACGATCTTGCCGCTGCGTTCCTCGAGCGGGACCGATTTGAACACGTCATGGTCGACGAGCACGATCATGACGTCACAGTCCGCCAGCGCATCGTCGAGTTCGACGAGTTCGGCGCCGCTGCCGGCGAATTCCATCGGCAGGCCCTTGGCAAAGGGTTCGACGATCTGGATGCGCTGGCCGAACTGGCGCGCGAGCGCTGCCGCGACCTCGACCGCCGGGCTTTCGCGGAAATCGTCGATATTGGGTTTGAAAGCGAGACCGAGCACGCCGACCTTGGCGTCGGGATGGCTGGCGACCAGCGCCGCCGTCGCGGCGATGACATGCGCGGTCTTCGACAGATTAACCTCGCGCGCGGTGCGGATCAGCCGGCTTTCCTTGGGCGCGCCATGTACGAGGAACCACGGATCGACGGCGATGCAATGACCGCCGACGCCGGGCCCGGGCTGCAGGATGTTGACGCGCGGATGGAGGTTGGCGAGGCGGATCACGTCCCACACATCGACCCCCATCTTGTCGGCGATCATCGACAATTCATTGGCGAAGGCGATGTTGACGTCGCGGTAGCTGTTCTCGACCAGCTTGACCATTTCGGCGGCGCGGGCGGTGGTGGTGACGCAGGCGCCGCGCACGAACTGGCGGTAAAAGGTCATCGCGCGGCGGGCGCAGCGCGGGGTGATGCCGCCGATGCAGCGGTCGTTGTCGACCAGCTCGATCAGGATGCGGCCCGGCAGCACGCGCTCGGGGCAATAAGCGACGAAGATGTCGGGGGTGCCGGTGCAGCGCCCCGGAACCTTGAGGTCGGGACGCTCGGCGGCGAGCAGTTCGGCGACCTGTTCGGTGGTGCCGACCGGCGAGGTCGATTCGAGGATCACCAGATTGCCCGGTTGCAGCACCTTGGCGATTCCGCGCGCGGCATCGAGGACATAAGAAATGTCGGGGCGATGCTCCTCGTCGTGCGGGGTCGGCACCGCGATGACGAACGTGTCGGCGGCGACCATGGTGGTCGAGGCGACGAGCGCGCCGCGCGACACGACGCCCTGGACGAGGCCGTCGAGATCGACTTCCTCGATATGCACCTTGCCGTTGTTGACGGTCTCGACGACATGCGCGCTGACGTCGATGCCGGTGACCTTGCAGCCCGAGCGCGCGATCAGCGCGGCGGTCGGCAGGCCGATATAGCCGAGGCCGACGACGGTGACTTTCTGTTCGATATCAACGGGCACGCGCGACAATCTCCGCAATCTGGGTGCCAGCCGTGCCGTCGCCGAAAGGATTGTGGGCGCGCGCCATGGCGGCATAGGCTTCTTCATCGTCCAAAAGGCTGAAAATTTCGGAAACGATGCGGTCCTTGTTCGTACCTACGAGCCGCGCGGTGCCGGCTTCGATACCTTCGGGCCGCTCGGTCGTCTCGCGCATCACCAGCACCGGCTTGCCGAGCGAGGGCGCTTCTTCCTGCACCCCGCCGCTATCGGTCAGCACCAGTTCGCTAGACGCGAGCAGGCGGACGAAATGCGGATAATCGAGCGGATCGATCAGTGCGACATTGTCGAGGGCACCAAGGATCGGCTCCATCGCCGCACGCACATGCGGGTTGGGATGGACCGGAAAGATCACCGCGACGTCGGGGCGTGCCGCGATCGCGGCGATGGCATCGGCGATCGCCTTCATGCCGTCGCCGAAATTCTCGCGCCGGTGCGAGGTGACCGCAACGATGCGCTTGCCCGCGAACCGCGCGAGCAAGGGATCGAGCCCCGCCGCCAGCGATGGCTCCTCGTCGATCCGCGCCTTCGTCGCCAGCAAGGCGTCGATCACGGTATTGCCGGTGATATGGATACTCGCCGCCGGCACATTCTCCGCCCGCAGCGCCGCCGCCGCGGTTTCGGTCGGGGCGAAATGCAGGTCGGCGACTGCGCCGGTGACCTTGCGGTTCACCTCCTCGGGCCAGGGGTGATAGATGTTGCCGCTGCGCAGCCCGGCCTCTACATGGCCGACGGGAATCTTGCGGAAATAGGCCGACAGCGTCGCCGCCATCGTCGTCAGCGTGTCGCCATGGACGAGGATGCGGTCGGGCTTCTCGGCGTCGAATGTCTCGCCCAAACCGACGACCAGCCGCGCCAGCAGCCCGTCGAGCGTCTGGTTAGCCTGCATGACGTCAAGGTCGATGTCGGGCGTAATCCGGGCGATTTCGAGCACCTGGTCGAGCATCTCGCGATGCTGCGCGGTGACGCAGACACGGACGTCGAGCCCCGACTGGCGCCGCAAGGCGTGCACCACAGGGAACATCTTGATCGCTTCGGGACGCGTCCCGAACACCGTCATCACCTTCATTTTTCGCTCTTGCCTCGGCTGTTCATGGCGCTGTCCCTAATTGATTTTGGTTGTTATCCGCTTAACTTCGTGGCGAAACTCGTCAGGGTGTGATCCTTGTCATTGCGATGATCGCCGGTAAATGCCTGAAGCCATGCATCCCGATCGCGGTTCGTGCGTTGCTACGGCGCTGCGGCATAGACCGACGATTTGGGGTAGGGCGTCAGTTTCAATCGGTAAGACCATGTTAAAAAGACTTTTCAGCCGCAAAGCGGCCCCCGAACCCGTAGCCGAAGACTGGCCGCAGGTGCCGTCCGGCACGCGCGTCTATGCCATCGGCGACGTCCATGGCCGGCTCGACCTGCTCGACGCGCTGCTCGCGCGGATCGCCGACGAAAGCGCGCGCGATCCGGCGGATACCGTCCATCTCGTGATGCTGGGCGACCTCATCGATCGCGGCCCGCAATCGGCACAGGTCGTCGAACGGCTGTTGACCAGGCCTTCCGGCATCGACGAACTGCATCTGCTGATGGGCAATCACGAAGAAGCGCTGCTCGAAATCCTCGATGGCGCGCATTCGCAGCTCCCCGGCTGGATCCGCTATGGCGGCGAGCAGGCGCTGCAGAGCTACGGACTTGAAGACTCGACAATTTTCGGCGATAGAGAGGCATTGGTCGCCAAAATCCATGCCGGCATACCGGCTTCGCATGTTCGTTTGTTCCGCTCGATGGTGGATTATGTGCAGATTGGCGACTATCTCTTTGTTCATGCAGGGATTTTCCCCGGGCGCCCGCTCGACCAGCAACAGGTCCACGACCTGCGCTGGATCCGCGAGCAGTTTCTCGATGACGACCGGGATCATGGCGTGATGGTCGTTCACGGCCACACGATCACCGCCGACGTCGATTGCCGCGCGAACCGTATCGGCATCGATACGGGTGCCTATCGCAGCGGCATGCTCACCGCGCTCGTCCTCGAAGGGCGGGCGCAGCGCTTCCTCAAGACCGGGGAGAGCGTGGCGGCATGATATTGGGGCGAATTTGGGGGGTGGTCGAGGAGCATATCCTCGCGATGCTCGAAACGCTGGTCGCACTGGGCCGCAGCGAGAAGCGCGCGATCCTGATCGTCGCCGACGCGCTGCTTTGCGTCGCCGCGGTTCTGGTCGCTTTCTCGCTTCGTCTCGGCCGCTGGGAAATCTTCGATCGCGAGGTCGGGCTGGCGGCGGTCATCGCGCTGTCGAGCTGGCTGCCGATCTTCCTGATGCGCGGCACCTATAGTTCGATCCTGCGTTTCTCGGGCGGGCGCACCATGGTCGGGCTCGGCTACTCGGTCCTCCTCTATTCGATCCCGCTCATCGTCATTTTCGGGATTATCGGGATGACCGGCATCCCGCGGACCCTGGCGTTCATCCAGCCTTTGCTGTTCCTGCTGTTCCTCGCCACCGCGCGTATCATCGCGCGCTACGCCGTCGTCGACCTGCTCAAGCGCCGCGATATCCAGCAGCAGTCGGTCGTGCTCATCTATGGCGCGGGCGAGGCGGGGCAACAGCTCGCGATGGCTCTGCGCGGCGACCCGGGGATGCGGCTCGTCGGCTTCATCGACGACGACCGCAAGATCGAGGGCGAGATCATCGACGGCGTGCCCATTTATTCGCGCCCCAAACTGCCTTATCTGGTCGATAGCTTCGGCGTCACCGACGTGCTGCTCGCGCTGCCGCACGTCACCCGCTCGAAGCGGCGCCGGGTGATGAAATCGCTCGAAGACTGGCCGATCCGCGTCCGTATGCTGCCCAATATGCGGCAGATCATCGACGAACAGGTGTCGGTCAGCGACCTGCGCGACGTCCAGATTGAGGACTTGCTCGGCCGCGACCCGGTGCCGCCGAACCAGTTGCTGCTCGGCCGCACGATCGTCGGCAAGACGGTGATGGTCAGCGGCGCCGGCGGCTCGATCGGCAGCGAACTCTGCCGCCAGATCGTGACGATGCGCCCCGACCGGCTGATCCTCGTCGAATCGTCCGAATATGGCCTCTATGCGATCGGTCAGGAACTGCAGGCGGTGATCGCCGAATTGCCCGAAGGGCAGCAGCCCGAACTGGTCGAGGAACTGGGCAATGTCACCGATCAGCCCACCGTGCGGCGCCTGCTCGCGCGGTGGCGGCCTGACACGATATTCCACGCCGCCGCGTATAAGCATGTGCCGCTCGTCGAGGCGAACCCGATCGCGGGCATCGGCAACAATGTCTGCGGCACCCTGTTCATGGCGAGCGAGGCCGACCGCGTCGGGGTCACCAACTTCGTGCTGATCAGCACCGACAAGGCGGTGCGCCCGACCAACGTCATGGGCGCCTCGAAACGCGTGTGCGAACTGGTGCTGCAGGGCCTCGCGGGCCGCGGCAGCAAGACCATCTTCGCGATGGTCCGCTTCGGCAATGTGCTGGGGTCGAGCGGCTCGGTCGTGCCGCTGTTTCGCGAGCAGATTCGGATCGGCGGACCGGTCACCGTCACCCACCGCGACGTCACGCGGTTCTTCATGACCATCCCCGAAGCCGCGCAGCTCGTTATCCAGGCCGGCGCGATGGCCAAAGGCGGTGAGGTGTTCGTGCTCGACATGGGCAAGCCGGTGCGGATCATCGAACTGGCGCGCACGATGATCAACCTGTCGGGGCTGACCGTGCGCGACGAGGACCATCCCGACGGCGACATCGAAATCGCCGAGGTCGGGCTGCGCCAGGGCGAAAAGCTCTACGAGGAACTGCTGATCGGCGACGATCCTAAGCCGACGAGCCACAGCCGCATCATGCAGGCACGCGAGGCGATGCTCGAATGGGCCGACCTGTCGGCGAAGCTCGACCTGCTGCGCGACGCGATGGACCATGGCCGGGCCGAGGCATGCCTCGACATTCTGCACGACCTCGTCCCCGAATTTCGGCCGCCCGAAGAGGTCAATCGGGCGAGCGCCGACATTCAGGCGCCGCTGGCCGGCTGACGCCCCACCGAACGCGCTGTTGCCCGCACCGGCCCGGTGCGATAGCGCGTGGCGTCCCTCCATGGAGTTTCACCTTTGCCCGCAAATTTCGACGCGCTCGACCAATATATCGACCGGCAGATCGAGGCCGTCGCGGGCTATTTCGGCCATGTCGAATGGGCGGCGATCGACGCGATCGGGCGCTGGCAGGTCGAGGCGGGGATCAAGGGCAATCTCGCCGAAATCGGCGTCCATCATGGCAAGCTCTACTTCATTCTCGCGCTGCTCCGCCAGGCCGGCGAACGCGCGCTCGCGATCGACCTGTTCAAGGATGACGGGCTGAACACCGGTATCCACGCCGGCCGCGACAAGGCCTTTTTCGACAATCGCGACAAACTCGGCATCGCGCTCGACGAGCAAGAAATCTGGACCGTCGACACGCTGACGCTGACGCCCGAGGCGCTGCGCGCGCGCATCGGCGACGTCCGGCTGTTCAGCGTCGATGGCGGCCATGCCTATGCGAATGTCGTTCACGACATGCGCCTTGCCGAAACCGTTCTGGCCGACGACGGCGTGATGATCATCCATGATTTTTTCGGCATCGGCTGGCCCGACGTATCGGTCGCCGCGATCCATATGCTCACCGAGATGAAAGATCGGCTGCAACCCTTTCTGATCACGCAATATAAACTGTTCGTCGCGCGCCCGGCGGCGGTCGAGCGCTATCGCGCGATGCTTGCGGCCAACCCACGCCTCGCCACCGCGCAAATGTCCGACCGGGCGATGTTCGACAACCCGATCACCCTGCTCAACCTCGGACGGCGCGAATTGCTCGAGCGGCGGATCAAGCGCAAGCTGGGCTTCTATCCCAAAAAGCTGTGACCGCGCGTCAGCCGGCGAGGACTTCGGCGAGGCGCTCGGCGGGGCAGACGACATATTCGGAGAGCGAAAGGTCGCCATGGATGCCGATCGCCTCGATCGGCGCCAGTTCGAAACCGCCGCCGCGCCCTTCGTGGAGCACTCGCAGCATGCGATAGTCGAGTTCGGCGAAGCGCGCTTCGATGCGGGCCTGCCGCGCGATGCGATCGGTGCGGCCTTCGTCGTAGCAGGGCAGGATTTCCATCGAGATCAGCGGCCGATCGCGCGCGATGACCGGCGCGAGCGCGTCGATGACGTCGGCCTCGGCGCCCTCAACGTCGATCTTGACGAGGCCGACGGGTGCGGCGAGCAGGTCGTCGGGCAGGTCCGATGCGCCGAGGATGGCGACGGTCTTGCGAAAGCTGATCGTTTCGCCGGGTCGGAACCCTTCGACGATCGACGCCGAGGAATCGCCGCTGCGGCCGTTGTAGAGTTCGAGCGTCACGATCCCGCTTCGCGCCCCCAGCCCGGCGGGCACGACGCGGCAATCGGGCCAGCCGTTGGCGGCAAGCAATTCCTCGACATAATGAACGCACACCGGATTGGGTTCGAACCCGACATAGCGGCGGCCCGGATCGATCGCTTTCACTTTGATCAGCGTCTGGCCGAGATTCACCCCGACATCGATGAAGGCGCCGGCCGTCATGCCCATCAACCGGCACAACAGCGCAAGCATCCACGGCTCGGTCAGTTCGGCCATCAGCCCCGCCGACACCGGCACCGCCACCTTTGCGCCTCCGACATGGGCGGAAACATTGCGGTTGAGCCGCGAAAATTGCCCGATCCGGCGCAGGACACGGTTCGCGAAGCGGCTGCTGGCGTTGATCTCCATGCTCATGTCATCGGGTCCTTCAGATCATGACGGCTTTCAGATGGGCGGCGATGCGCTCGGCGTGGGCGCGATAGCTGTTGGCGAGCGCCAGTTCGACGCGTTTGCGCCAGCCCGTGTCGCGACCTTCGCGCACGGCGGCGATCGCCGCATCGAGCTTGGCGCCGATTTCGCCGGGCGCCTCGCGCGGCGCCATGAAGATGCCAGGGGCACCGGCCTGCGCTGCGATCGGGCTGCTGACCACCTCACCGCCGAGCGCGAAATATTCGAGCAATTTGTGCGAATTGACCCCGCGATTGCGGTCGCGGGCATAGTCGTAGAGCAGAAGCCAGACATCGACATCCTCTGCCGCCGCGATCAGCGCGTCGCCGGTCAGCAACCCCGCCAGCTCGACATTCGGCCGCTGCGCCAGCGTGTCGGCCCAGGCATGGCTTTCGGGGGTGCCGCCCTGGACGGGGCCGATGAAGCGGAAGAGGCAGTCGGGCCGTTCGGCGACGAGGCGGGCGAAGCGCTCGCGATCCATCGCCGGCTGCGCGAGGTTTCCGATGAAACCGACGGTGACCGGAGCATCCGCATCGCGTTTCCGCGGCGCGGCGAGGCGGCGCTGTGCGGCGCGCGCGAACAGCGGCGAGAGGCCGTGGCCGACGACATGCCGCGGCGCCTTCGAAGGCGCGATTTCGGCGATCAGCAACTCGTCGACGCCGAGTATCAGATCGGCATGGCGGTGCATCGTATCGCCGGGATCGAGCATGTCGACGACGTGCAGGATCGAAAAGGGTGCGGCAAAGGCGCGATGGTCGGCGAATTGCCGCGCGTTGTCGAAATCCCACAACAGGTCGACCGGGCCGACGGCGCGGGCGATCGCCTTCGCTCGCCGCCGCGCGGCCCAGATGAACAGCCATTGCGCACGATATTTTGTGCGTGAGGCGGGCATGCGCGGATGGTCGACGAGGGTGATGCCGGGAACATCGCTCGGCGACAGGCGGATGGCGTCGCCGCCGTTCGGCGGATTAACGAAATAGACGGTGTGCCCCAGCGCCGCGAGTTCACGGGCATAGTGATGCTTCGAAACCTGCAGCCCTGCCCAGGGTTGCGGCGAGATGAGCAGGATCCGCAGCGGCGGTGCCAGGAGGTCGAGCGTCGTCGCCATCAGCGCTTCAATCCGACGGTACGCAGGATCTTGCCGGCCGTGCCTATGACGCGAAAATAGAATTCGCGCTGCTTTCGGTCGGTGCCGTACATCTCGTGCCGCTGGTTGGGCCGCACCAGCAGCTCTTCGAATTCGGCCTCGCTGAACCCTAGCTTCTTGCGAACATAGGCCTTGTCGCGCTCCTGCATCGCCGCGTCATAGGTCGGTTGTTGCAATTCGCGCAATGCTTCGTCGCGCGTCGCCTGACCCGACAGGATCAGGTTCGACAGATGCGCCTTGCGTTTGTCGACGCCGAATTTCCGCGGGAGGATGTAACCCTGGTAAAAACGGGTGAAGAGCGATTCATAATGTTTGCCGCCATAATCGACCCAGTCGAGTTCGCGGATCAGCAACACCTTGGCCTTCGCCTTGTCGAAATCGACGAGATCGAGCACAGCTTCGCTGTGGATGCCGCGCACCAGCTGATACCAGGCGCGCTGCCAGACCCCGAGCGCGGGGAGTTTCCTGAGCGGCTTCTCGCCGAATGTCCGGTGGATGCTCTTCAGGTTGACGAGGTCGAACTTCGCATAGTTCCACGACGGCGGCATCAGCCATTCGGTGGCGTGGTTGAGGCCCGAGAGAATGTATTTGAGGTTGTACTTCGCCGCGAGCCTGTAGAGCGCACCCGAGATCATGTGATCGGTCGGCACCTCGATATCGACGACCGACGCCTTGAAATAGGCGCGCTGCAGGTCGCGGAACTCGTCCCAGTCCATCACGAAGGTGTGGAGTTCGAAATCGAGCTTTTTGCAGATATTTTCGATATTGCGCACCGCGAGTTCGTTGTTCCAGCCATTGTCGAAGTGGACGATCAGTGGCCGCAGGTCCCATTGCTTCGCGAGCCAGGTGACATAGCTGCTGTCGACCCCGCCCGACAGGCCGATGACGCAGTCATAGGGCTTGCCCTTGCCGTCGACGCGCACCGCCGCCAGCAGCGTGTCGAGCCGCGCCTGTTTGGCGGCGGCATCGGGCAGCGTCGCGGCGAAAGCCTGATATTCGTGCCAGTAGTTGCACACCCCGTCGGCGTCGAACCGGATGTCGGGATCGCTGCCGTCCATCACCGTTCGCGTGCAGACCTGCGCCGAGGTTGCGGGCAGGGGCGACGTGGTCAGGGTCATGCATCGAGCTTTGCGAACAGCCGGTCGCGCAGATCGGCCTCGTCGGGATAGGAAATCAGCACCCCCTGTTTGGGCGCGCGATAGACGAACAGGCTCGATGCGGCGACCGCTGAAGCCCCACCGTCGCGGATCGCGGGCAGGAAATCGTTGAGCGCAGCGGCACCGCCGCAGGCGACCACCGGGATGGCGACCGCCGCCGCGACCGCGCTGACCGTCGACAGGTCGAAGCCGGTCCATTTCCCGTCGCGGTCGATACTGTAGACGATGATCTCGCCGGCGCCCGCCGCCGCCATCGCCTGCGCCGCCGCGACCGGCGCCTGGCCGGTGCGCTGCTTGCCGCTGCGGGTCAGGACCTGCTCGCCGCCGATGAGCTTGCGACCATAGGGGAGCGACACCGCGACCGCCTGGCTGCCGAAACGTTCGGCGATCGCCGTCACCAGCCCGGGATCGGCGAAGGCTTCGGTCGACAGCACGACCTTTTCCAGCCCCAGCGCAAACAGCCGCGCCGCGTCGTCGACGCTGCGGATGCCGCCGCCATAGCCCATCGGCAGGAAGGCCTCTTCGACGATGTCGCCGATCGCGTCGAAATTCGGGCCGCGTCCGTCGGTGCTGGCGTCGATGTCGAGCAGCAGGATTTCGTCGACCATCTTGGTGTTGAAGATGCGCACGGCGTTGATCGGGTCACCGATATAGGTGCGCTTACCGAAGCCGACCGTCTTCACCAGCCGCGCATCGCGGTCGATGGTCAGCACGGGGATGACGCGAATACGGCGCATGGGGCGTCGGTCAGACCTGCCAGCCGGCAAAATCCATGCCGGTCAGTGCGCGTAGCTGCGCGACGTCCTTTGCATAACGTTCCTTCAGCCGGTCGACCTCGTCTTCGCTCAGGTCGGGCTTGTTGAGGCCGTAGAAGAGCCGGCGGCTGATCGCCGGACGGTTCATCAGCGCGTCGAAATCGAACGGTGCCAGCTTGCGCGCGGCGCGATAGGGCAGGGATTTCTGCCAGTGCACCGGAATGCCGTTCGACGAATTCTCGTTCGTCTTGAAAGAGAAGCTGTCGGGATCCTCGAGCCATTCGAGTCCGAGGAAGGAAAAGATCATGTTCATCGTCATGTGCCGGTGGTTGAGCAGGCTGTCGGCGTCGACAACCTTGATCTGTTCCATCGGGAAATGGTCGAGGAAGGATTCGAGCTGGTAGGCATACATGCCCGTCATCACCTGATTGTCGCTCGCCTCCGACCATTGGCGCGCGGCGGGCGTTTCCCCATGATAATTTTCGACCTTGTGCGAGCGGTAACGCTCGATCGGGTCGCGCACGACATAGATCAGCTTCACGTCGGGGATCACCGCCTTGATCGCCTCGGCCGCGCCGGGGAACAGGGGGTTGTGGCGCTTCGAATAATTTTGCGAGGATTCGCCGCGGATCGGCGCGTCGACCGGGAACTGCGCTTTGTACCAGTCGAGCGACTGGTTGCTGTTCGAACCGGTGAAGAAGTTGATCTCCTTTTCTTCCGACATGAAGATGTCCGGATGGCGCGCCAGATAATTGTGCAGGCTGCTGGTCCCGCACTTCATCGCGCCGATGACCAGGAGGTTGGGAAGATACATCGGGCTATCCTGCTTTCACGTCGGCGATCAGACGCGAGATGGTGGCGATATGGTCGGAGTAGCTGTTTTCGGCGGCGAAACGCGCGCGTGTGGCCGCGAGCGGCGCCCCGACCTCGGCATAATCGGCGACGATCCGGCCCATCAGATCGGGCATGTCGCGATTGTCTTCATAGGCCGAACAGGTCACCGCCCCGGGGGGAAAGGTGAAGGACAATTGGCTGGCGAGGACGGGCTTTCCGGTGGCGAGAAACTCGTTGATCTTGTGCGGATAGATCAGGCCCTTCGCCTTTTCGTAGCGATAGGCGACGAACCAGATGTCGACATCCGCCGAGCGGGCGATGACTTCGTGCGATTCGAGCCGCCCGAGCAGGGTGACATTGGCGAAGGCCCGCAGTTTTTCGATCCTGGGGTCGGGCGGGGTCGAACTGCGATAGGGACCGATCATCCGGAATTCGAGTTCGGGGTGCGCTCCGATCACGGCGTAGAGCGCCTCCCAGTCGATATCCTTGCGGTCGAGGTTGCCGACATAGCCGACGACTTTCGGCACCGCGCGAAACGCCGGTTGCGTGCCGTCGAGGCGCGTGCGCGCGAGGTCGAGGAACGCGCCCTGCGTCCCGTGCGGGATCAAGGCGGTGCGGGCGCCGCTTGCGGGCAGCGAAGAAATGTAAAAGCCGTTGTTGGCGAGGATCAGCCGCGCGAACTTGGTCGACGAAAATTGCGGCGCAATGTCATCTACGGGATGAAAGATGCTGAAATCGGCAGAAAAATCGCCGAGATCGTTGAACATATATTCATTGTCGAAATCCCAAACCAGATCGATCGGCCCCGGAACGGTCCTTGCCACCCGGCGGGTGACCCCCTTCATCAGCCATTTGAACAGCGGCCGGGCGTGAAATTTGATGCGATAGGGGAAGGGCAGGCGATAGCGGACAAGCGACACGCCCGCCGCGTCGCTCGGCAGGATGGCGACATTGCGGTCGCGCCGGCTGTGGTCGGGCGGTTCGACGAAAAAGACGCGATGCCCCAGTTCGCCGAGCAGGCGCGCATAATGATGCTTCGACACGTTGGGCGCGTTCCACGCCTGCGGCGAGATGATCAGGATCGTTCGCGGTTGCGAAAAATAGCCCTCCACGCCCTCAGCCTCCCTGCAATGCCGGATTCAGCGCCTGCTTCGCGAAGGCGGGAAAATCGGCTTCCGGGATATAGCCATGATAGCGGTGGTCGCGCGCATAATCGACACATTGCGCCGCATCGATCTGACGCACCGGCTTGGCCGGGATGCCGGCGAGGACCTGATAGCCTTCGGGGAAGGAGCGGGTGACGACCGCGCCGGCGGCGACGATGGTGAAGGGGCCGAGTTCGACACCCGGCATGATCTTCGCCCCGCCGCCCAGCCAGCTGTGACGGCCGACGACGACCCGGTCGGGATGGTGGAGCCGGTGGTCGTGGATGTCATGGTTCGCGGAGATGATATGCACCCCCGGCGCGATCCACACATAGTCGCCGATGTCGATCAGGCCGATGCCCTGAATATAGCAGTTCGGCATGAACCCCGGCGCGACGTCGATGCCGACCTTGATATTGCGCCAGTTGACCACCTTGCTCGACCGGTCGACGGGCCAATAGGCCTTGGCCGCGCGTTGGTAGACGAACTGGTCGAGCCAATGCTCGGGGGTGCCGGTCACCGCATAGCCGGCGGTGTCGCGGTGGACGCGGCGCGCGATATGCTGTCGGCCCATCAACTGGCGCGCCATGTAGCGCGGCAGGAACCGCGACAAGCGCAGCGCCGCGCTGATTTCCATCCTGTCGGCGAGGCAGGTCGCCGGATCGGCAGAAATATCGGTCATATCAATGGTATCGCGTGCAACAATCGAAAGAATATCAGGAAGTGCCCGTCCAAGGCATATGACAGGCTTTCCGATATGTCTATCACAGCGCCGCCGGTTCGGCGCGAAGATGGCGATGGCGATGCGCGATCCAGAAGGCGACCGCGAGGAAGGCGACGTACATCACCCCCTGCGCCATCGCATAAGCGACGATCACGTTCATCGGACTGGAGATGATCTGCGTCGCGAGCAGCACGGCGCCGATGGTGAAGGCCGCGAAACTGACCGACATGATGAAATCGAGCCGCTGGTAGCCGTGCAGCCACAGGATCTTGGTCAGCGGCTGGACCACGAATTGCAGCCCGATGACGGGGGCGAGGATGCGCGCGACCTCGCCGGTCTCGTGCCAATTGGGGCCCAGCACGAAGACGAACAGCGTCGGCGCGATCAGATAGAGGATGCCGAACATCGGGACAGCGATCGCGGTGAGCCCGATCGCCAGCCGGTAAAAAAGATGGGTGGCGCTATCGAGCCGCGCGATCTCTTCGGCGCCGCGCCGGAAGAACACCTGGCCGATCGCCGTCGCGAACATCTGGACGGGCAGCGCGAGCAGGCTGCGCGCGCGGTTGAAATGGCCGACGACGTCGAGCATCCCGCCCCGCAGGCCAAGGACATAGATGGGGAAGGCCATCGCGACCTGTTCGACGACCGCCGTCGGGGTGGTCCATTGCGCAAAATCGCGGTGGCGCACCGCCGCGGCGCGCATGTCGGCCCATTGCGCCCGGCGCGCGAGCCCGAAAGCCTCGCGATTTCCGGCGATCACATAGAAAAAGGCGATGATCTGGCCCCCAAAATAGGCAGTCATCAGGCCGGCGGCACCCCATTTCAGCAGCCCCAGTCCGATCGACAGGCCGGTGGTGACCACGACGCTGACGATCTGCAGCCGGCTCATGAAGCCATAGCGGTTCTGGCGGTTGGCGAAGGCCTGCAGCGCGGCGGTCTGGCTCGCCATCAGGATGGTGAGCGGCAACAGCCAGAACCAGGGCCAGAGTTCGCTGTTCGACCAGCTCGCCGGTTCCAGAAGCCGGACCAGCGCGACGACCGCGAGCGCCAGTACCGACATGCCAAGCGTGATGCGCATCGCCAGCGCGAGCGTCGCGATCGCGTCATGCTCTTGCTTGTCGACGATCACCCCCTTGAAATATTGGAGATTGCCGATCGTCGCGAGCACCGCGCCGAACGCCATATAAGTGCCGAGTACGCCATAGTCGGCGGGCAGGTAGAGCCGCCCGAGGATCGGTGCGGTGAGGATCGGGATCAGCGTCGCGATCGCCTGCCCGCCCGAGAGCGTCGCGAAATTGCGAACGAAGTTCAGACGGGAGATATTCACCAGCCTGTCGGCGATCGTCTTCACCAAATCGTCTCCGCATCGCGTTGAAGGGCCTGGCGAACCGCCTGTGCCGACATGGGCCGGCCCCGGCGGTTACAGAAAAGGGTGCGCGGCGCCAATCGAATTCATGGCCCCGCGCCGATCAGATCGCCGCAAAACGATCGAGCACTGCCATGCCGAACGACAGGCTCTTTTCGGGGTGGAACTGGACCCCGAAGACATTGTCCTTTTCGACCCCGGCGGTGAAGCGATAGCCATGGACGGTGCTGCACAGCTCGGTCGCCGGGTCGTCGCAGGCGATGTGAAAGCTGTGGACGTAATAATAGCGGGCGTCGGGAGTATCGACCGCCAGGCGATGTCCGGCGTTCCAGGCGGTGTCGGCCCAGCCGATGTGCGGAACCTTGAGCCGGTCGCCGAGGCGCGAACGGTCGAAGGCGACGGTCTTTGCGGGCACCCAATCGAACCCCGGCAATTCACCCTCTTCGCTGCCGCGCGTCAGCAATTGGGCGCCGAGGCAGATGCCGAGCATGGGGACGGCGCGGCGTTCGACCGCCTCGCGCAGCGGCGCGACGAGTCCCTTGTCGTGCAGGCGCTGCATGCCCCAGTCGAACTTGCCGACGCCGGGCAGGATTAGCCGCTCGGCGCGTGCGATCGTGTCGGGATCTCCGGTCAATTCGGCGCGGTGGCCGAGATATTGCAGCATGTTGATGATCGATCGCGGGTTGCCCGCGTCATAATCGACGATGGTGATCATAGCGGCACCGCGAAGCGCCGCACCCAGGCGGCGAGGCTGATCAGACGGAAATTCGCCGGATCATAGGGCAGGCTATGGCGCGCCGAAGCGGCGATCCGTTCGCGAAGCGTCGTCACGTCGAGCAGCGGCGCCAGCACGCGCAGCGCATCATCGATCATCGCCGCCATGCGGTCGGGATGGTCGCGGCCGAAACTCGCATCGGGCGAAGAGAAACCGATCTTGTCGCGCCGCCAGCGCACGGTGTCGGGCAGCGCATCCATCGCGTCGCGCAGGATCAGTTTCTGCCACCCCTTGCCGACGAGGAAGCGCGTCGGCAGCCCCATGACGAACTCGACGAGCCGGTGATCGAGAAAGGGAACGCGCGATTCGATACCGAACTGCATCGCATTGCGGTCCTGCGAATGGAGCTGGTACGGAATGCTCGTCCGCGTCAGTTCGTCGAGCGACAGCGGCTTGTAGCCGGTCGGCGGGGCGACGGGGGTGTAGGATTCCGTGCCGCCACCGCGCCACATGCCCATCATCAACGGCGAAATCAGCCGGTCCGATTGCCGCCCGGCGGCGAGATATTTGCGCAAGGTCAGCGACAGGCCATCGCCCGTCGTCAGGCTCCGCCCGCGAAAATTTTGCCATGCCTCGCCGAACCGCCCCGCACCGAGAGCGTCGCGCTGCGCCGCGAGCCAGAATTCGCCATAGCCGCCGAAATATTCGTCGGCACCCTGGCCGTCGAGCATCACCGTCACCCCCGCTTCATGCGCGGCGCGGAACAGCGCATGTTCGTTGAAATGGCTACCGCTCGGCAGCGGCTGGTCCTGCGACCAGGCGAAGGCCTCGAGCCATTCGGGGGTGTAATAGTCGACCAGCGAGACCGGAACCTCGACCTCGCGATAGCCGAAGCGCTGCGCGACCTGTGCCGCATATCCGCGTTCGTCGTGGCGGCGGTCGGCGTGGAAGACGGTGAAGACCGGAAACCGGCCCGGATCGCCGACGATGCCCGCGCTCGCCGCGGCGATCGACGAGCTGTCGACCCCGCCCGACAGGCTGGCGCCGAGCGGAACATTGGCGACATGGTGCGCGCGCACCGCGTCGAAAAACAGCGCCCGGAGGCGTTCGCGCGCTTCGTCATAGCCGATAGCGAGCGGCTCGACCTGTGCGGCAAGATCGTACCAGCGCGCAGTCGCGAACGCGCGGGTGGTCAGGTCATAGGTGGCGAGATGACCGGGCAGCAACGCCTTGATACCGACAAAGAAGCTGCGCGCGTCGAAATTGAGATGACCATATTCGAGGAAGCGGCGCAGCATGTCATGGTCGGGGGCGCTGTCGACGAGCCCGGTCGCGAGCAACTGTTTCGCCTCCGACCCGGCGAGCAGCACGCGATCGGACAGATGATAGCAGAGCGGCTTGATCCCGAAACGGTCGCGCCCGAGGAGCATCGTCTGCCGCCGCGCGTCGTAGAAGACGAAGGAGAACATGCCGCGCAGCCGCGGCAGCGCGTCGGTCCACCACTGGTCCAGCGCGTGGAGCAGCACCTCGGTATCCGATTGGGTATGGAAATGGCGGCCCAAACCCTCCAGTTCGGTACGCAATTCGGGGAAATTATAGATGGCGCCGTTGAACAGCAGCCAGTTGTCGCCATCGCGCATCGGCTGGTTAGACCGGTCGTCGACGTCGATCACTGCCAGCCGGCGATGCGCGAGGCCGACCGGGCCGAGGGTGACGATTCCCTCGGAATCGGGGCCGCGGTGCGCGACGGCGTCGGCCATCGCCTGCAATTGTCCGGGTTCGACCGGGCGGCCGTCGCGATTTGCCAATATTCCCCAGCCGCACATGCGCTTCAGCTAGCCCCGGCGGCGGACGGCGTAAAGGCGGCGGCGAAGCGACCGAGAAATTCGTGCCGCAGGTTGCGGCGCGCGAAATCGGCGAAATCACTCGCAGCGACATAGCCGTGCCGGGCGTCGGCGGGGATAGGCGGGGCAGGGCGGTCGTGCGTACCGACGACCTTCGCGGGGTTGCCGGTCAGGATCGATCGCGGATCGAGGCACGAGCGGGTGACGACGCTGCCGCGCGTCACGATGCAGAAATCAGCGAGTTCGACTCCGGGCAGGATCGTACAGCCGTCCTCGATCACGCAATGGTCGCCGATCACCAGCGGCGGGCCTTCGAGATAGTCGGTCAGCCGCACCGGGTCGTGGTTGCCGCTGATCAGGCCGACGCCGCGCCCGACCGACACGCCATGGCCGACTACGATCCCCATGTTCGCGCTGACGTAGCAAAAAGGCTCGATCCCCGGCGCGCTGCCGCGCCCGAGCAGGACGCGGTTCGGATAATCGAGCTGGCTCGCCGGGTGCATCGGCCAATAGGCGCCGCCGTTGATCCCGAGGACCTGCTGCGCGAAACGGGTCTTCCAGGACGGATTCATGACGCCCCCCAGATGCGGTCGAACAGCACCGGGTCAACCCTGTCGCCGCGCAACGCATCGATCCGCGCCAGCGGGGTGTAGCCGACATAGGCGTTCGGTCGCCGCCAGGTTTCGCATTGCGCCGGGGCGAGGCGCGAGACGATGCGCGCGGGATTGCCGGCGACGACGCAATGGCCCTCGGGAAAGCTTTCGGTCACCACCGCGCCCGCCCCGACGATGGTGAAATCGCCGAGCTTGACGCCGACCTGCACCGTCGCATTCATCGCGATCAGGCAATGGCGGCCGATGACGATCGCGAAATCATGCGGAGGCGAGGGTGGTCCCGCACCATCGACCAGCGACAACAGCCGGACATTGGGAGCGAGCTGGGTGTAATCCCCGACATAAAGCCCGCCGCGCCCGTCGATTTCGCAGCCCGTGCTCCATCCCGGCGAGGTTTCGGCGCCGATGACGATGAAGCGTGCGCCGGACACGCGGGTCGAGGGGTGCACCGGCCAATAGGCGTCGGCGTTGCGGCGCAGGATCTTCTGCGCGAACCACATCCGGAAATGCACTTCGACCTGCGTCCCCGCGGTGTCGACGAAATAGCGGCGGCCGCTCAGCCGGTGCCAGTTCGACTCGAACAGGCGGCGCAACCGGTCGAGCAGGGTCGCCGGCCAACTCAGCTGCATGTTGAGGAGGCGGCTCATGCCCGCCCCTAGACCGAACCGGCCCCTGCCAGCACCGCGGCGATGACGCGATCCTGGACATCGTCGGTCAGATAGGCGTGCATCGGCAGGCTGAAGACCTGCGCCGCCCAGCGGTCGGTTTCGGCCATGCTCCCGCTGACGCGGCATTTGTCCCGATACGCCGGCTGGACGTGCATCGGTTCGGGATAATGCACCCCGCTCGGCACCCCTGCCGCCTTGAGCGCATCGAGGATCGCGGCGCGTTCCGCCGATTTCAGGGCGAAATAGCCCCAGACACTGGTGCGATCTTCGCCGATCATCGGCAATTCGAGCGCATTATGGCCGGCAAAGGCGGCAAGATAGCGTGCCCCGAGCGCATGGCGCCGCGCGATCTCCTCGTCGAAGATTTCGAGCTTCGCGAGCAGCACCGCCGCCTGGATCGTGTCGAGCCGCCCGCCGACCCCGACCCGGGTGTGGTGGAAACGCTTCGACTGGCCATGAACGCGGATTTCGCGGCACGCCTGCGCCAGCGCGTCGTCGTCGGTGAAGATCGCGCCGCCGTCGCCATAGCAACCGAGCGGCTTGGCCGGGAAAAAGCTGGTACAGCCCAGCAGCGACTGGTTGCCGCTGCGCCGCCCCTTGTAGGTCGCGCCGAAGCTCTGCGCGCCATCCTCGATCACCGCGATGCCGTGCGGTGCCGCGATCGCATTGATTGCGTCCATGTCGGCGCACTGGCCATAGAGCGAGACGGGGATGATCGCACGTGTCTTCTCGCCGATCGCCGCTTTCACCGCCTGGTGATCGATAGTCGAAGTGGCGGGGTCGATGTCGACGAACACGGGGGTCGCGCCGAGCAACGCGATCACCTCGACCGTCGCGACGAAGGTCGCCGAGGTGGTGATGACCTCATCGCCGCGCCCGATGTCGAGCGCCATCAGCGCGATCAGCAGCGCCTCGGTCCCCGACGCGACCCCTATGCAATGCTTCGCGCCGGTATAGGTGGCGAGCTTTTCCTCGAGCTCGGCGACCTCGGGACCCATGATATATTGGCCATGGTCGAGCACCGCCTGGATGCGCGCATCGACCGACGCCTTCACCACGCGATATTGCGCCTTCAGGTCGTTGAACTCGATCGTCTCGCTCATCGCGGCGCGCAGTCTTCGCCGGTGATCCGGTAGCTGCTGGCGCAGGCGGTGCAGGTCACGTCGCCGCTGCCCTCCAGCCGAACGCCGCATTCGCACATCCAGCCGATCCGCTTCGCCGGCACCCCGACCATCAGCGCATAGGGCTTCACGTCGCGCGTGATCACGCTGCCCGCGCCGACAAAGCCATATTCGCCGATCGTCACGCCGCACACGATCGTGCAGTTCGCGCCCAGCGTAGCACCCTTGCGGACCAGCGTTTCGCGATACTCGTCCTTGCGCGGCACCGCGGCGCGCGGGTTGTAGACGTTGGTGAAGACCATGGCGGGGCCGCAGAAGACATCGTCCTCCAGCGTCACCGCATCATAGACCGACACGCCGTTCTGGATGCGGACATTGTTGCCGATCGAGACATGATTGCCGACATAGACATTCTGCCCGAGCGAGCTTCCCGCACCGATGCGTGCGGTGCCGCAGACATGCACCCAATGCCAGATCGCGGTGCCGTCGCCGATCTCGGCGCCGGGATCGACGATCGCGGTTTCATGGATTTTCACGCCCATCAGTAATCCAGCGGCAGCGAGACGCGCTTGCCGTCGCGCGCCGAAAGATAGGAAGCGATCAGCACCTCCATGCTGCGCAGCCCTTCGCGTCCGTCGGTCGTCGGGGCGCATTCGCCCGCCAGCGTGCCGATGACATTGTCGTAATAAAGCTGATGCCCGAAACCATAGACCGAGCCGGTGTCGTACGAGGCGTTCGCGACGAGGTCGTCATCGGGGTGCGGGGTGTCGAATTCCCAATGGTCGATCTTGTTGAGCGCGACGCCGCCGACCTTCACGCTGCCTTTTTCGCCGAGGATCGTGATCGAGCCTTCGAGATTCCTGGGATAGGTCAGCATGGTGACGTTCATCGACCCGAGCGCGCCCGAACGCCAGCGGATGTTCATCACGGCGCTGTCCTCGACCTCGATATTGCGCGCGAGTGTCGCGGTATAGGCGTGCAGGCTCTCGATCGGACCGCCGAGCCAGTCGAGCAGGTCGACATAATGGCTCGCCTGGTTCATCAGCGCACCGCCGTCATACTCCCACGTCCCGCGCCAGGCCGCGCTGTCATAATAATCCTGCGGCCGTGTCCAGAACACATTCAGCGCGATCATGTAGATGCGCCCGAACCGCGCTTCGGTGACCGCGCGGCGGAGCAGTTGCAGCGTCGCGTTGAGCCGGTTCTGCTTGACGATGAACAGCCGGACCCCGGCTTCCTCGCACACCTCGACCATCCGCAGCGCGTCGCGCCAGCGGGTCGCCATCGGCTTTTCGGACACGACATGGCGTCCAGATTGGGCGACCTCGATCACCTGATCGGGGTGGAGGCCGCTCGGCGAGGAGACGATCACCGCGTCGGCATCGGTGGCCGCGAGCATATCGGTCAGCGACGCATGGCCGCGAGCGCCAGTGCATTCGACCGCCCGGGCGAGCGCTACCGGGTCGACGTCGCATACATCGACGATCTCCGCCCGGTCGGCGTGCGCCTTGATCGCCGCAAAATGATGTCCTGAAATACGTCCGCATCCAACCAGCGCATAGCGCTGACGGCGGCCGGTAATCGGCGCGTTTGCAACACTCATATGGTCTTGTTCATCCTGTTGCATCCCCCCGTCGCGGTGCGGGCCGGTTGTCGGCATCTATGGACAAGCTGCGCAAAAAGATCAATCGGCGCGCGGTGCCCCGGCGCGGAACAGCGCGGCGAGCAGCGCGAGCAGAACGAGGTCGATTCCGGCGATCCAGAAGGGCAGTTTCCACGCCACCGCATAAGCGACGGGCAGTTGGATCAGCAGCGTCAGCGCGAACAGGCCATAGCTGACCCGCGCGTGCCCCCAGCGGCGCTTGGCGTGCTGATAGGCATGCTCGCTGTGGGCGTGCGTCACATTCTGACGGCGCAGGAAACGGCGGAGCAGCGTGACCGCGCTGTCGCACAGGAACACCCCCTGCAATACAAGCAGCGCGAGTCCGAAGCGCCAGTTCGACGCCGCGACCGCCAGCGTGACCGCAGCGACGATGAGTCCGAGGGGAGCGCTGCCGCTGTCGCCCATGAACAGCTTGGCCGGCGGCCGGTTGAACAGGAAGAAACCGAGCACGGCCGCGCCGAGCAACAGCATCGGCAGGGTCAGCACGGTGGGTGGCAGGATCAGCAGCGTGCCGGCGACGAAGCCAAGCATCTGCAGCGCGACGATGCCGTCGATGCCGTCCATGAAATTGGTGATATTCGCCGAATAGACGAGATAGAGCAGCGCGACGATCGCCAGCGGCCAGAACCAGGACCCCATCGTGTCGGGCCATGGCCAGAGCAGCAGGAACAGCCCCGCCGAGCCGAACTGGACCGCGAAGCGCAAGGACGTCGGCAGGGGCGTGCGGTCGTCGATCCAGCCGAGCCACATCAGCGCCACGACGGCGGGGCCGAGCGCGAGGGCGGGAATGACCTGATAGGGGATGAGCAGCGCCCCGGCGGCGAGCATGACGACCCAGACCGACAGGAAAACGATCCCGCCGCCGGTCGGGGTCGCGACGACATGCGCGCTGCGCTCGTTCGGCGTGTCGACCATCCGCTGCTTCGCCCAGCCGACATAGAGGCTGAGCAGCATAAGCGTGGCGATCAGGCAGATGCCGGTGAGCGCGAGGCCGGTATCGATCATGCGCGCCGCTCCGCTGCCGCCATGCGCGCCAGTTCCTCGGCCATCGTCACCGGCGGATGCCAGCCGAGCAATGCACGCGTCGGAGCGCCATCGACCAGCAGCGGGTCGCACAGGCGGTCGATCGCGGCGCGCTGGCCGATGACACTGCCGAGCAGCCGCAGCAGCGCAACGGGCACCGGCAACAATCGCGCGGGGCGGCCGAAGGCGATGCCGATCTGTGCCAGCAGCTCTCGCACGCTGACGCTTTCGGCGTCGCTCGCCATCAGCGTCGCGCCCGCTGCGGCCGGATGACGGCTGGCCGCGATCGCGAGCGAGGCGAGATTGGCCACCGCGACCAGACTGCGCCGGTTGTTGCAAAGGCCCAAGGGCAGGGGGCGCCCGCGCGCCACCCACGACACCATGCGCGCGAAATTGGCGCGCACTGTGGGGCCATAGACGAGCGGCGGGCGGACGATGGTCACTTCGAGACCCGTTTCGGCGGCGATGGCATGGAGGTCCTGTTCGGCCTCCCATTTGGACTGGCCATAGGGATCCTGCGGAGCCGGCGCATCGACGGCAGCAAAGGGCGCGCGGCCGCGCGTAGTTTCGCCATTGACCTTGATCGAGCTCAGAAAGACGAGTCGCGTCGCCCCCGCGGCCGCGGCCTGCCGCGCCAGAGCCGCGGTGCCGTCGCGGTTGACGGCGCGGAAGGCGGCGAGCGGATCGGCGGCGCGGTCGTCCATCTGATGTACACGCGCCGCGCAGTGGATCACCCGATCGACCCCGGCGAGCGCAGCGCTCCAGTCGGTATCGGGGCCGATATCGCCGACCGCGACCTCATCGGCGCCGGCCACCGTCCGCACCGCGCCGCGCGCGGCCAGGCCCTGCGTGCGCAATTGGCGCACGATCTCGGCCCCGACGAAGCCGTTGGCGCCGGTGACAAGGGTCGTCCCGCCAGGCATCAAACCGCCTTGCGCGGCCAATATTGGAAGATTTTGGTGAGATATTTCGACCAGATCATCAGCGAATTGGTCTTCACCCCGTTGCGCTTGCACGCGACGCCGATTTCGCGGTTGATGATTTTGCGGCTCTGCAACCCCTGGTTCGATACGCCGCCGGTCGCCATGGTGACGATCGGGGCGGGCACATGCACCGCCTGGCGCCCCGCGGTGCAGAAGAAGCGGAGCATCAGGTCGTAATCGGCAGCGATCCGGTAATCGGTGGCAAAGCCGCCCATTTCGCGGAACAGGTCGCTGCGCATGTAGAAACCGGGATGCGGCGGCATCTGGCCCCAGCGCAGGCGTCGCTGCCAGTTGCCGGCGCCTGAATAATAGCGTTGGCGCCCCGGCTTGTCGGGATCGACGATGACGACATCGCCCTGCACCGCATCGGCGCCGGGGTGCGCCGCCGCGGCTTCGGCGAGCCGGGCGATGGCGTCGGGATCGCCGAGCCAGTCGTCGGCGTTGAGGAAGCCCAGATAGTCGCCGGTCGCGAGCGCCGCGCCCTTGTTCATCGCGTCGTAAATGCCCTTGTCGGGTTCGGACACCAGTCTGCCCCTGAACCAGTCGAGCGCAGCGATGCGTTCGGCGGTGCCGTCGGGCGATGCGCCGTCGATGACGATATGTTCGATATGCGGATAGCCCTGCTCGGCGACCGAGCGCAGGCAGGCCAGGATCGTCTCGCCGGGGTTATAGCAGACGGTGACGATCGAAAAGCGCACGCCCGGAACAACCAACGAAAATCCCCTGTTTAAGCCGGCGTCGGCTTGGCTATCGCGTCCGCATAGGCATCGGCAAACTGCTTGGCAATGGCGGGCCAGTGCAGGTTGTCGGCAA
>Ga0155175_127_pt1 | contig 118619 bp, 100 predicted proteins | sample RifCSPhighO2_01_FD_106143 | JGI IMG/M metagenome (GOLD analysis project Ga0155175, IMG submission 106143) | Sphingopyxis sp. RIFCSPHIGHO2_01_FULL_65_24 | reverse complement strand
CACAGGGAGGAGTATACCCACCCCTACCCCGCCAGTTCGCTCAGCCACTGCGTCACCATCCGCCGCCCCGCCGCCACCGCCCCCGGCCCGCAGCGCGCATGCTCGGTCCGCATCGCTTGCGCCGAACTGCCGACCTCGGCCAGCGCCTCGGGCCATTGCTCGACCCAATGCTCGAAGCGCGGGTCGAGCCCCATTTCGGCATGGAATTGCAGCGCCAATATGTTCGGTCCGCGCCGGAACGCCTGGTGCGGATAGGCCGCGCTCGATGCCAGCAATTCGACACCCTCGGGCAGGTCGAAGGTGTCGCCGTGCCAGTGCAGCACCGGCACCTCGGCCAGCTGGCCGAGCGGGGATTCAGCGTCGAGGATGGTGAGCGCATCGAAGCCCACCTCTTTCGCCGGCCCCGGATAAACCGGCGCACCCATCGCCGCCGCGATCATCTGCGCCCCGAAACAGACACCGAGCGTCGGCCGCCCCGCCTCCAGCCGCCGCGCAAGCCGCCGCAGCTGGCATACGATCCACGGATGCTCGGCCTGCTCATAGACCCCCATCGGCCCGCCCATCATGATCAGCAGATCGGGTTCGTTAAGGTCGAGCTGCCCGAAACCCGGGTCGCCAACGTCGATCCGGTCGAGCGCATAGCCCGCCGCCTCGATCGGGTCGCGAAACCCCGCGATTCCCTCATGCGGGACATGGCGGATGATGAGGCCGGTCTTGGTCATGGGCTTGAACTGACTCGACAAATCTGGCGACGAACGGAGCGTTTGCCGCGCCGTTTCGAACGACTCGCATCTAGCCAGAATCGCCGGCCGCTGTCACTCTACCAAAGCAGTAGAGATACTGTCGCGGCCCGTAGCTGAGCTTTGGCTCCCTCGGCTACGGGCCGCCGCTTGGTCGGCCTATCGGCCATCAACAACGTCATTGCGAGCGCAGCGAAGCAATGACGAACCGGTCAGGCGGCAGTCGGGACGACCTGCTTCACCCGCGCCGCCTTATACCCCAACGCCAGTACCGCGAGCAGCAGCACCGCCTGCGCGATCAGGAACGGCGGCTCGTTGCCGTTCGGGGCGAGCGCGTTGAGCGCCGGCACCTTCAGGAAGCTCTGCACGACCAGCACGAACAGGTTGAGCCACAGCGCGATCGTCGCGGTCACCGCATAGATGGTCCGCGCGGCCCCCGCGAGCTTGCGGCCGTACCAGGCCCAGAAGCTTGCGACGAGGATCAGCGTCGAGAGGATGCCGACCCCGAGCGCGGGGGTGAAGCTCGCGATCGGGAACAGGAACCCCGTCAGGCTGGTGAGCAACGTCGTCCACAGGAAGACGCCGGTGGTGCGGGGCAGGATGCGTCCGCCCGCGAAGGCGGGGAGCGCGACCAGCCCGGTGAGGATGCCGACGACGCTGATCGCGACATGGACCAGCGTGAACTGCGATAGGGTGAGACCGAGGATCATGGCACATCTCCTTCGAACAGGCGGGGCGCGGGTCCAATCCCGCGCCCCGCTGCGTATCAGCTGTTGATGAAATCGAGCAGGTCGGCGTTGAACCGGTCCTGATGGGTGAGCGTCAGGCCGTGGTCGGCGCCTTCATAGACCTTGAGCACCGCGTGCTTGACGATCTGGACGGTCGACAGCGCCGCGGCGCCGATCGGCACGATCTGGTCGTCGTCGCCGTGGAGGACGAGCGTGGGCTTGTCGAAGCGCTTCAGATCCTCGTGGAAGTCGCTCTCCGAAAAGGCGCGGATGCTGTCGAGCAGGCCTTTCAGGCCGCCGTTCAGGCCCTGCCGCACGAAGTCGTCGCGCACCGCTTCGCTGACCACGGCGCCCTCGCGGTTATAGCCGTAGAAGGGCAAAGTCAGGTCCTTGAAGAATTGCGGGCGGTTGTCGAAGGTGCCCTTGCGGATGCCGTCGAACACCTCGAGCGGCAGCCCGCCCGGATTGGCTTCGGTCTTGAGCATCAGCGGCGGGACCGCACCGATCAGCGCGACCTTGGCGACGCGGGTCGTGCCGTGGCGGCCGATATAGCGGGTGACTTCGCCGCCGCCGGTCGAGTGGCCGACGAGGATCACGTCGTGGAGGCCCAGCTGTTCGATCAGCTCGCCGAGGTCGTCGGCATATTGGTCCATGGTATTGTTCTCCCAGACCTGGTCCGAGCGGCCATGGCTGCGGCGGTCGTGGGCGATGGTGCGAAAGCCCTGGTTCGCGAAGAAGACCATCTGCGCGTCCCAGGCGTCGGCACTCAGCGGCCAGCCGTGCGAGAAGATGATCGGCTGCCCATCGCGCGGACCCCAGTCTTTGTAGAAGATGTGGGTGCCGTCCTTTGTGGTGATCGTGGTCATGTCGTGGTTCCTTTCACTTGGGTGGGGCGGAACCCTCCGTCCCTGTGCCACCCATCTACGCGCCTTCCCCCTTGCGCGGGATTGGCGGAAACGACATTATGCGGGCCGAATACGACAAACCGGAGTCACGCTATGCGGCACCTTCGCGAACATCCGCAGAATCTCCCCCCAAAATTGCCGGAAGTCGGCCTGATGCTCTACCCCGACTGCCAGATGGGCATGGTCAGCGGCATCACCGACCTCTTCCACGTCGCCGGCCGCTTCGCCGCCGAGCATGACCGCGCGCCCATCCGCGTCAGCCACTGGCGGCTCCAGGACGGCGGCGGCTTCGTCCGCTGTTTCGACAGCCATCCGGGCGAACCCGCCCACAACGCACCGACGATATTGATCGCGCCGGGCAGCCTCCACAAATTGCTCGAAGCCGAAGAGGCGGTTCCCTACGCCCGCTGGCTGCTCGACCGCCACGCGCAGGGCACGACGCTCGCCTCGACCTGCGGCGGCGCCTTCGCGCTCGCCGCGACCGGGCTGCTCGCCGGGCGGCCTGCCACGACACACTGGTTCTTCGCCGACGAATTCCGCGCCCGCTTCCCCGACGTGCGTCTGGAATCGGATCGCATGGTGATCGACGACGGCGACATCATCACCGCGGGCGGGCTGATGGCGTGGACCGACCTCGGGCTGCGCATCGTCGAGCGGCTGCTCGGCCCGACGGTGATGATGGAGACCGCGCGCTTCTTCCTGATCGACCCCGGCGGCCGCGCGCAAAAGAATTACGCGAGCTTCGCCCCGCGCCTCACCCACGGCGACGAAGCGATATTGAAAGCGCAGCATTGGCTCCAGGCGAAGGAGGGCCGCATGGCGGGGGTCGCCGAACTCGCCGCCGAAGCGGGGCTGGAGGAACGCACCTTCCAGCGCCGATTCAAGGCCGCGACGGGCATGACCCCGATCGAATATTCGCAGCACCTGCGCGTCGGCAAGGCGCGCGAACTGCTTGAGTTCACGCGCCGCACCGTCGACCAGATCGCCTGGGCGGTGGGCTATGAAGACGCCGCAGCCTTCCGCAAACTCTTCCACCGGATCACCGGCCTGTCGCCGAACGACTATCGCCAGCGCTTCTCGACCGAAACGCTGGCGAGCGTCGCCTGAGATCCTCCCTGCGGCGAAGCCGCGGGGAGGATTACTGTCCTCAGAAATTGAACTTCGCGCTCACCCCATAGGACGGGCTGCGCCCCGGAAAACGCACCGCGGTGTTGGCATTGGTCGCCGCCGACTGCCAATAATAGGTGTCGGTGATATTCTTGCCCCACAGCGACACCTCCCACTGGCCATCCTGCTCATAGAGCGCGAGGCTGGCGTTCAATATGCCATAGCCCTTGATCTGGAGCGGCGCGAAATCCTCGATCGTGCTGCCGGTCTTCGACTGGTAGCGCCCGTTGAGGATCGCCCGCACGCCGAGTTTGTCGTTCACCGGCGTGTCATAGGTGATCGTCGCGGCACCCGAGAATTTCGGGCTGTAGGGGAAGGCGAAGCCGTCGAAATCGAACGGCGCGCCCGCGGCGTTGATCCCGACATAGCCCTGCAACTCGGTCTTGAGCCAGGTGCCCGCGAGCGTCACGTTGAGCGCGTCGGTCGCCTGGATGCTGACGTCGCCGTCGATGCCATAGGCGCGCGACTTGGGGATATTGTCGAGGCGGAGCAGCGTGGTGTAAATCGGGTCGGCGAAATAGACCGCAAGCTGCTTGTCGCGATAATCATAATAGAAGGCCGCGACATTGAGGTTCACCTTGCGGTCGGCGAGCGCCAGCTTGGTGCCGACTTCATAGGCGGTCAGTTCTTCCTGCTTCGCCGGGCGGTTCTGCGTCGCGATGTTCGCGGCGTTGACCGGGGTCGATCCCGATTTGTAACCGCGGCTGACCGAAGCATAGGCGAGTATGTCGTTCGTCGGCTCCCACGTCAGCGCCCCGCGCCAGGCGACATTGTCTTCCTTCAAATTCGAGGTGACGAGGCCGAAGGTGCCGGTGTCGACGTCATAGGTGTTGCACTGATTCGCCGTGATCGGCGCGGTGAAGGCACCGTATACCTGGAAAAAGAAGGCGCGGTTGAACAGGTTGACATTGGGCAGCATCGACCCGTTGAGGTCGCGCGAACAGCCCTGATACTCCTGCCGGTCCTCGGTGTAGCGCGCCCCGGTGGTCAGTTTCAGCGTGTCCGACAATTCCCAGTCGGCGCTGGCGAACAGGCTGAAGGTCTCGGTGTCGAAATCGGCGACGTCGCGATAGGTGCGGAACGCGGTCGCGACATCGGCGGCGGTGAAACCCTGACTGTTGAACGGGGTGTTCAAGAGGCCAAGCTGGACGATCAGCGCGCGGATCGCGCCGACATTGGCATTCTGCCCCAGCAAGGTCTGGTTGGTGTCGGAAACGACATCCTTGGCATAATAGCCGCCGACGACCCATTCGGCGGGGCCGGTCGATCCCTGGAAGCGCAATTCCTGCGAAAAGCTCTCGATCTTGCCCTGCGCGCGCTGGATCAGGATTTCATAGGGCGCGCCGCTCCAGTCATAGGTCGCGTCGCGGTTGACCTTGTTATAGCCGGTCAGCGAGATGAAGCTCAAATCGCTCGTCAGGTCGAACTGGATGAGGCCGCGCAAGCCCAGGAAATCGCTGTCCTCCTGCAGCGGCCCGTCGATCCCGGTGCCGCGGCCGATATTGGGGCCGCGCTGCGACAGCGGTGCCCAGTCGGCGCTGTTCGAATCCCATTTGGGACCGTTGGCGGCGATATAGGCGGGCAGTCCCGGCGCGTTAAACAGGCTGAACAGCGTGCCGTTGGCGGGATCGGTGTTCGGGGTGAACCCCACCGCCTGCCCCGCGAGCGTGTCCGACTTGTTGATCCAGAAATTGCCGCCGAGTTCGATCTTCATCCCCTCGACCGGCTCGGCGGTCAGCGTCAGCCGGCCGCCATAGCGGTGCACCTCGCCCAGGCTCTCGTCGCGCGAAATGCTGTGCTGCCAGCCGTCCCAGCTGTCCTCGGTGCGAAAGGCGGCGCGGATCGCGATATCCTGCCCCAGCGGGATGTTGAGATGGCCTTCGCTGTTGAGCGTCTTTTCGCTGCCGAGATCGACCGCGACCCCGCCCGAGAACTCCCCGAACTTCGGCTTGGCGGTGATGAAATTGACCAGCCCGCCGGTGGTGTTGCGGCCATAGAGCGTGCCCTGCGGACCCTTGAGCACTTCGACGCGCTCGAGGTCATAGACCGGCCCGCTGTTCATGAACGGATAGGCGAGCGCGACCTCGTCCTGATAGGTGCCGACGGTCGAGGTCGCCGACAGGTTGATCGTGTTGAAGCCGATCCCGCGCAGCGTATAGATCGGAATGCCCTGATAGCCGCGCGAGACGTTGAGGCTGGGCACCACCGCCTGCAGATCCTCGGTCGAGGTGACGCGCAGATTTTCGAGCGTATCGCCCGAAAAAGCCTGGATCGCGAGGCCGACGTCGTTGATGCTTTCGGCGCGGCGCTGCGCGGTCACGACGATCGCGCCGTCGTCGGCGGCCTCGGTCTCCGCCGCCGGCGGCGCATTTTGTGCCAGCACCGGCTGGCTCGCCATCATCGCCGCCCATGCCACTCCGGCCAGACCCATTGCACGCACCGCACCCGCCATCTTCTCTCTCCCTGATGAAGCTTATTATCAGCGATGATAGTTATCAATCGTGATAGATTATGCAACCGGCAATTGCATTTTGCGGACAATGATGGTCTGTCGGCGGCAAGGAGCGATGATGGCCACCCGAAGTGAAAAGGCGGAAAGCCGCACGCGCGGCTCGATCCGCGACGCCCTGCTGGACGCGGCGAGCGCGCTGATGCGCGAACAGGACAAGATCGATATCGGCATCGTCGAGATCGCGGCGCGCGCCGGGGTCAACCACGGCATGATCCGCTATTATTTCGGCGACAAGGAAGGCATGCTCGCGGCGCTGCTCGACCGCGACGTGATCCGCGCGATCCGCCAGCTCGACGCCTTGTTCCGCCTGCCCGTCACCCCGACGGCCCGGATGCGCATCCATCTCGAGGGCATTCTCGATACCTATTACCGCATCCCGTACCTCAACCGCCTGATCCAATATATGGTCCGCGACGCCGAACCCGAGCGGGTGCGGCACATCGGCGACGAACTTCTGTCGAAGATCGCGGGCGCGCAGGCGCGGATGATCGAGGAGGGCATCGCGGCGGGCGAGTTCAATCCCGTCGATCCCAAGCTCTTCTACTTCAACACGATCGGCGCCGCGGACGGCCTCTATTCGAATCGCCTGACGCTGCAGGTCGTGTTCAAGGGCAAGCCGCACGCCGACGACGACCTCCATGCACGCTATCGCGAACACACGGTCGAGACATTGCTCGCCGGACTCGTCAAAAATTATCAGGCTTGATAATTAGGCGCCGCACGCGCATAGCCGGGTCATGAATCTCGAACCCGACGACGACCAGCGCCTGCTCCGCGACGCACTTGCGCGCTTCCTGGCACAGCAATTGCCGTTCGAAAAGCGCCGCACGATGCGCGATTCGACCGGGCAGCTCGCGCTGTGGCGCGCCGCCGACGCGGCGATCGGCATCGGCGCGGCGGCGCTGCCCGACAGCATCGGCGGCTTCGGCGGCGGGCGCGTCGCGGCGATGATCGTCGCCGAGGAACTTGGCGCCGCGCTCGCGGTGACCCCCTATATCGACTGTCACATTCTCACCGCCGAATTGCTGCTCGCGCTCGGCGAGAGTGCGCGCGCCGCCGCCATTGCGCGCGGCGAGGCGCTGATCGTCACCGCGATCGAGGAACCCGCGACGCGCGGCGACATCGGCGCGATCGCGGCGCGGGCGACCCCCGCCGACGACGGCTGGACGTTGGCCGGGCGCAAGATCGCGGTCGCCTTCGCGGCCGAGGCCGACCATATCGTCGTGCCCGCCCGGGACGCCGAGGATGATTTGCGCCTGTTCCTCGTGCCGGCCGCATCGCTTGCCGGCCGGCTCCATGCCTATTGGACGATCGACGACATGCCCGCCGCCGACCTCGATCTCGATGGACTGTGGGTCGACAGCGCCGCCGAAATCGGGCGCGAGCAGGATGGCGAAGCCGCGCTGCAGGCCGCCGTCGACGCCGCCATCGCCGCGCTCGCCGCCGAGGCGGCCGGACTCGCGCGCGTGCTGCTCGACGACACCCTGCTTTACGCCAAGCAGCGCAAGCAGTTCGGCGCGACGCTGTCGAGCTTTCAGGCACTCCAGCACCGCATGGTCGACATGCTGATGCTGCGCGAGGCGATTTCCGCCGCCGCGATGCTCGCCGCGCTTAAGCCCGGCGACGCGCAGGCGACCGCCGCCGCCAAGGCGACGATCGGCGACGCGCTGCGCAAGATCGGGCAGGAAGCGGTCCAACTCCACGGCGCGATGGGCATGACCGAGGAACTGCGCGTCGGTCATTATTTTAAACGCGCCACCGCGATCGAGCAACGGCTGGGGACCAGCGAGCTGCATGTCGCGCGCTATTCGGCGGGGATGGCCGCAGCCTCATAAGCCTCGTCATTGCGAGCGCAGCGAAGCAATCGAGAGCGGTTTACGCGACTCTGGATTGCCGCGTCGCTACGCCCCTCACAATGACAATGGGTCAAAGCCCCAGCACCGCCTTCGCCAATATATTCCGCTGGATTTCGTTCGACCCGGCATAGATCGACCCGGCGCGCTCGTTGAAATAGCGCAGCGGCGCCACCGCCTGCCACGCCGCACCGGTCACATGGCCGTCCCCGGGCACGACATGCGCCGGCACCGCGGCGCCCGGCATGCCCGCGTGCGGCTGGAACGCCAGCCCCGCCGGTCCCGCCGCCTCGCAGGCGAGTTCGGTGATATGCTGCGCCAGCTCGGTCGCCAGGATCTTGAGCATCGACGCCATGACGCCGACGCTTTCGCCCTGCCCCGCCCCCGACAGCAGTTTGAGCTCGATCATCTCCAATATGTCGACCCGGATGCGCGCCTTGGCGAGCTTGTGCGCGAACACCGCATCGCCCTCCATCGTCCCCTGCGCCTGCTTCGCCAGCGCATCGACGCGCATCGCCAGTGCCGGGGCATGCGCCGATCCGCCGCGTTCGAATTCGAGCAGATATTTGGCGACGCTCCAACCGCGATCGACCTCGCCGATGACATTCGCCCGCGCCGAGCGCGCGTCGTCGAAAAACACTTCGGCCTGGATCTGCTCGCCCGAGATCATGGTCAGCGGGCGCACCGTCACCCCCGGCTGGTCCATCGGCACGAGCAGGAAGGTGATCCCCTGCTGCGGCCGTTCGTGCTTCGACGTGCGCACGAGGCAGAAGATCCAGTTCGCCTCGCCCGCATGCGTCGTCCAGATCTTTGACCCGTTGAGCACGAAATCATCGCCATCCGCCACCGCGCTCATCTGCAGCGAGGCGAGATCGGACCCCGCCCCCGGTTCCGAATAGCCCTGACAGAAAAACACCTCGCCGGTCAGGATGCGCGGCAGGAACCAGTCCTTCTGCTCCGCCGTGCCGAACGCCGCGATGACATGCGCGACCATGTGGATGCCCATCGGCGAAACCGACGGCGCCCCGGCGCGCGCGCGTTCGCGGGCGTAGAGATAAAATTGCGCCGGACTCCAGTCGCGCCCGCCATGTTCGGGCAGCCAGTGCGGCGCCGCCAGCCCCTCGGCGTGCAACCGCGCCTGCCAGTCCATCGACACATGATGGTCGGGATAGACGCTCGTCGCGCCCTCGGCACCGGCGCGCAGTTCGGGGGTCAGCGCGCGCGCCAGCAGCGCGCGCATCTCGGCCGCGAAAGCCTCTTCGTCGGCGCTCCAGTTCAGGTCCATCGTCTCGTCCGTTGCATATAGTTATCACATCTGATAACAACTTTTCCGACGGGGTCAATCGCGACCGGGGGATAAGCATGAACCGCATGACCAATATGGCGCCCGGCATGGCGATCGATTTCACCAAACCGGCGGGCGAGGCCGCGCTGCTCGCCCCCGATTCGCTGCAATGGCGTATCTTCAAAAACCCCGTCGCGATGGCGGTCGGCGGGGTCGCGGCGGTGCTGCTCGAATTCGCCGACGCGCGCATCCGCTCGGGGGTGTGGGACCATTCGATCTACAAGGTCGATCCGATCGGCCGTTCGCAGCGCACCGGCATGGCGGCGATGGTCGGCGTCTATGGCCCCGCCAGCGCCGCGCGCCGCGTGATCGGCGGGGTCAACCGCATGCACGCGAAGGTGTCGGGCGAAACCCCGAAGGGCGAAGCTTACACCGCGCTCGATCCCGAATTGCTCAACTGGGTCTATGCCACCGCCCAATATGGCTTCCTCACCGCCTATCACCGCTTCGTCCGACCGCTGTCGGCTGCCGAGCAGGCGCGCTTCTGGGCCGACGGCCAGCCCGTCGCCGAGCTGTACGGCGTGACCTATACGCCGAAGTCCGAAGCCGAATTCCTTGCCATGATGAACGAGCTGCTCCCGCGCTTCGAGCCGCATCCGATCAACAGCGAATTCCTCGACATCATCCGTTCGGGCCGCGCCGCACCGTCGGTTCCGCGCTTCCTGCACAAGGCGCTGGCGCGCGCCGCGGTGTCGCTGCTCCCACCCGTGGTACGCGAACGACTAGCCCTCGGCCCCGAACATGACCTCGGCACCCGCGACCGGATCATGGTCAAGGCGATGGGCAAGCTCGCCGACCGGCGCAAGAACCCGTCCTCGCCCGCATGGCAGGCCGCCTTGCGCCTCGGCCTTCCGGGCGATACCGCCTGGCGGTGAACCCAATCGGATAATGGATCGTCATTGCGAGCGAAGCGAAGCAATCCAGAGCGGGTTACGCACGCTCTGGATTGCCGCGTCGCTTCGCTCCTCGCAATGACGAAGCCTTTAGGGCAATGATCCACACGATGAATCAGAGACCGCAGCTTTTCACCGCCCCCGACGGCGTCCGCATCGCCGCCGACGTCGCGGGTTCCGGACCGCTCATCCTCTTCGTCCACGGCTTCCCCGAACTGCGCCAGTCGTGGCACCGGCTCGCCCCGGCGGTCGCCGCCGCCGGTTATCGCACCGCCGCGATCGACGTCCGCGGCTATGGCGACAGCGACCGCCCCGAAGCGATCGATGCCTATCGCATGGAGGCGATCGTCGCCGATCTCGTCGCGGTCGCCGATGCCTTCTCGCCCGAGGCGCCGGCGACGCTCGTCGGCCACGACTGGGGCGCCTCGATCGTCTGGAACGCCATCATGGCGCGCCCCGACCGCTTTGGCGCGGTCGCCGCGCTGTCGATCCCCTGGCTCGGCCGCGCCGCCGCGCCGTTCGACGCGATGTTCAAGCGCCGCTTCACCGACAAGGGCCGCTTTTTCTACCAGGCCTATTTTCAGGAGCCCGGCGTCGCCGAGGCCGAGCTCGAGGCCGAGCCGGCGCGTTTCCTCCACGCCTTCTATCACAGCATTTCGGGCGACGCCGCGCCCGGCGACTGGCCGAACGACAAGCCGCACGGCGCCAAACTGCTCGACGGGCTACGCTTCCCCGACGCGCTCCCGGCATGGCTCGACCCCGGATATTTCGCGCATGCCTCCGCGACCTTCGCGCGCACCGGCTTCGCGGGGGCGCTGAACCGCTACCGCAACCACGGCCGCGACTTCGACTGGGCGGGTGGTTTCGACCCCGTGATCCGCCGGCCCGCTTTGTTCATCGGCGGCAGCAGCGATCCCGCGCTGGTGCTCGGCACCGCCGACCCGGTCCCGCTGATGCGCGACGTCGTCCCCGATCTCGAGGCGCATATGCTCGCGGGTTGCGGCCACTGGACGCAGGCCGAACGTGCCGCCGAGGTCGAGGCCTTGCTCATTCCCTGGCTCCGGCGCACCGTCCCCGCCTGACCTGCCTAAGCTCGTCTAAGCGCTCAGATGCTCCGCCCCGCCGCGGCCCAATAGGGGTCGCGCAACAGCCTTTTGCGAATCTTCCCCGTCTCCTCGCGCGGCAGCGCGTCGGTGAGCTCGATATGCTTGGGCACCTTGTACGACGCGATCCGGCTGCGCAGCACCGCGCCGATGCCTTCCGCCGTCAGCACCGTGCCCGCTACCGGCTCGACCACCGCGAGCAACGCCTCGCCGTTGATTTCGTCGGGAATGCCGAACACCGCGCAGTCGGCGACCCCCTCGACCGTCTGCAGCGCCGCCTCGATCTCGGCGGGATAGATGTTCACCCCGCCCGAGATCACCAGGTCGCGCTTACGGTCACACAGGAACAGCCGCCCGTCGGCGTCGAGATAACCAAGATCGCCCGACGCCAGATAGCCGCCGCGGTCAAGCGCGGCGCGGTCGGCCTCGCGCCCCAGATAGGTGAAATCGGGATAGCCGGCGTTGCGCGACTGCACCTCGCCGATCTCACCCGTCGGCACCGGCTCGCCCGCATCGTCGACGATGCGGATTTCCACTCCCGGGATCGCCTTGCCCACCGTCCCCGGATGCGCCGACCACTCGGCGCTCGCCACATGGGTGATCGGCCCCGCTTCGGTCGATCCATAATATTCCTCGATCACCGGGCCCAGCCAGTCGATCATCCGCGCCTTGACGTCGGGCCCGCACGGCCCGCCCGCGTGCAGCACGAATTGCAGCGACGACAGGTCGTGCGCGCCGCGCTGTTCCTCGCTGAGCGTGAGCAGCCGGCTGAACATCGCGGGCACGGCATAAAGATGGGTGATCCGGTGCGCTTCGATATCGGCGAGCAGGCGCAGCGGGTCGAAGCGCGGCGGTAACAGCAGCAGATCGGCGAGCGCGGCGGCGCGGTGCGCGAACAGGTTCGGCGCGGTGTGATAGAGCGGCGCGGGCACCATCACCCGCGCGCCCCGACCGATGCCATAGATCAGCGACCGCATCGCCTCGCTCGCCGCGACCTGTTCGGGCTTCGGCGGCTGGCGCTTTACGCCCTTGGGATGACCGCTGGTGCCCGAGGTATAGATCAGCGATTCGGCGGCGGGCGGCGACGCCAGTGTCCAGGGCTCGGCCGCCGCGAGCGCCGCGTCCCAATCCGCGCCCACCACGGCGGGAGGGGTCAGCCGATAGGCGGCGGCAATCGCCGGCGGCACCGGCACCACGATCGCCGGGCAGGGCAGCGCATCGGCGACACGCGCGAGCAGGTCGGCATGCGCGACCAGCAGCCGCGCCCCGCAATCCGCGACGACATACAGGATTTCCTCGGCCGAAAAATGCCAGTTCACCGGAACGCAATAAGCCCCGAGCCGCCGGCACGCGAGGCTCGCCTCGATGAAGGCGATGTCGTTGCGCAGCAGGATCGCGACGCAATCGCCCGCCCCGACCCCGCGCGCGGCGAGCGCTCCCGCGGCGCGGTCGATGCGCGTGGCGAGTGTCACGCCGTCGATAGCCCGGTCGTCGGTGATGATCTGCACAGGTTCGCTCCCTCAAACGCATCGCGCGCCGCATCGTTCGATGCGGCGCGCGACCATGGGACAAGCGGCATCAGGCCACAATAGTTAGCAACCTAATTATTTTCTAAAAGCCGAACGCCACCCCGACCCGCCCGCCGGTCGATCCCTTGACCGTCGACCCGGCGATGCCGCCGCTGACATAGACGCGCGGGGCAAGCCGGACCACCGCGGCGCCCGAGAAGCCCTGTTCGCCGCGATAGGTCGCGAGGTTGAACGAGACCGACACATCGCTGTCGGGGACGATCATCGTGCCCCCCATCGCCATCGCGGTCGCGATGCCGCCGTTCGCCTGCACCGCATGGCGTTCGAGCACCAGCGTGCGCTGGTCGAGCGCCGCGGTCTGCTGTTCGAGCAGGTTGACCCGGTTCGGCAGCCCGCCGAGCGTCGCGATGTCGAGCGCCGAGGTGCCGAGATTGCCCGCCGCATCGGTGGTCAGCAGCCTGAGCGTGCCGCTCTGCGCCGCATTGCTCGCCGCCGATCCGACGCCCGAGAGCGTATAGGTGCTCGCCGAATTGCCGAGCGCGACCTGCCCTGCACGGCTCGCGACCGCACCATTGCCGATCGCCACTGACCCGTCGCCGGTCGCGCTGCTGGCATTGCCCAGCGCCACCGCCCCGGTGCCGATCGCGCTGTTGTTGGCGCCGAGCGCGACCGCGCCGGTCCCGGTCGCGATGTTCGGATCGCCGATCGCCACAGCGCCATTGCCCGATGCGACATTGCCCGCGCCGATCGCCACCGCCTGGCCGTTGATCGCGCGGGCATTGGCGCCCATCGCAACCGACTGGTTGCCGCTGGCGACCGAACCCGGTCCGACCGCGATCGCGTCGACCCCCGTTGCCTGCGGCCCCGGTCCGGTGCTGTTGGCGCGGAAATAGGCACCGTTGGCGAGCGCGGTGTTCGCGGCGCTCTGCGCTGCCGCGGCTTCCGATCGCGCCGTCGTCGCGGTCAGCTGCGCCGCCGCCGCTTCGGTGCGCGCGGTGGTGGCGGTCGCCTGCGCTACCCCGGCATTGGCGAAGGCGGCGTCGGCGCGGTCCTGCGCCGTCGCGGCATTGGCGCGCGCCGTGTCGGCCTGCGCCTGCGCCGCCGCCGCCTCGGTCCGCGCGGTATCCGCGGTCGCCTGCGCCGTCGCCACTGCGACACCATTCGCCTGCCCCGCCGCGAGCGCCTGATCGGCGGTCGCCTGCGCCGCATCGGCGTTGGCGAAGGCGGCGTCGGCGCGGGTCTGCGCCGCCGCGGCTTCGAGCCGCGCGGTATCGGCCGTACCCTGTGCCGCCGCCGCTTCGAGCCGTGCGGTGTTCGCCGTCCCCTGCGCGGTCGCCGCATTGACCAGCGCGGTGTTGGCGGTTCCCTGCGCTGCAATCGCCGCATTCTGCGCCGTTGCGGCGTTAGCGAGCGCGGTGTTCGCGGTGCCTTGCGCGGCGTTCGCGCTCGATTGGGCGGTCGCCGCATTGGCGAGAGCGCTGTTGGCCGTGCCCTGTGCGGCAGCCGCCGACCCCTGTGCCGTGGCGGCGTTGGCGAGGGCGGTATCGGCGGTACTCTGCGCCGCCGCCGCCGAAACCGCGTTGGCCGCATTGCCGGCGAGCGCAGCATCCGCCGTCGTCTGCGCCGTCGCCGCATTGGCGAGCGCACTATTGGCGGTGCCTTGCGCGGCTGCCGCGTCGGCCACCGCTGTATTGGCGGTCGTTTGCGCGCTGGCGGCCGCCGTCTGCGCCGCTGCGGCATTGGCAATCGCGGTATCCGCCGTCCCCTGCGCCGTCGCGGCATTGGCGAGCGCGGTATCGGCGGTCGCCTGCGCCGCATTCAGCTGGTCGAGATTGACCGCATCGGTGCCGGCGGTGCCCGCCGCGACATTGGTGATCGCGCGCTCCGCCCCGGTCGTGCCGACCGAGACGCTATTCTCGCGATTGGCGATCGAGCCCGAACCGAGCGCAACGCTGCCGATCGCTTGCGCCTTGGCGTCGCCGCCCAGCGCATAGCTGTTGGCGGCCGAGGCGACGGCGAAATCACCGATCGCGACGCTGTTCGTCCCGCTCGCGTCGGCGCGCCGTCCGATCGCGGTCGAGAATTGCCCGCTCGCGGTACTGAGCTGGCCGATCGCGGTGCTGAAACCGCCGGTCGATTCGGCCCCGGCGCCGAGCGCGACGCTGCCGCCCAGCGTCGCTTTCGCTTCGTCGCCGATCGCGACGTTGCCGGTCGACGACGCCTCGGCCTGATCGCCCAGCGCGATCGCGCTCTCGCCATTGGCGACGCTGAGGTTGCCGAGCGCAATCGCGCCCGTGCCCGTCGCTGTATTGTCGGCACCGATCGCGACCGCGCCGGTGCCGGTCGCGGTGTTCGGATCGCCGATCGCCACCGCGCCGTCGCCCGAGGCGATATTGCCCGTTCCGACCGAGGTCGCCTTGCCGTCCTTGGCGATCGCGCCGGCACCGATCGCCGTCGCCCCGTCGCTGAGCGCCTGCGCTGCGGCGCCGCTGCTGTTGAAGGCGACATAGGGATTGGCGCCGGCTGCCACACCCGCCAGGCCCGCGTTGAGCTGGCCCAGGTTGACCGCATCGGTCGCCGCGGTCCCGGCGCCGACATTGGCGATGATCCGTTCGTTCCCCGCCGCGCCCACCGACACCGTGTTGGCGCGGTCGGCGACCGAGAAGCTGCCCAGCGCCACGCTGTTCAGCGCGATGGCCTGGGCATCGCTGCCCAATGCGGTCGACAAATCGGTGCTCGCCAGGCTGTCGCGGCCCAGTGCCGTGCTTTGGAACCCCTGGGCGCGGGCGAAGGTGCCCGTGGCGGTCGCGCCCTCCGCGCTGGCTTGGGAGATGAAGCCGGTTGCCGTGGCGTCCATCGCCAATGCCGTGCTGCCGGCTCCGGTTGCGGTCGATTGCAGGCCGGTCGCGTGCGCGAAGTCGCCGGTGGCGGTGCTGCGTCCGCCTGCTGCCTCGGTGAAACTGCCCGTTGCCGTCGAAAAGACGCCGCTGGCCAGCGAACCGACGCCGGTGGCGCTGCTGTTGTCGCCATTGGCCTGCGCGCCGATGCCGGTCGCGGTGCTGTTCAGCCCGGTCGCACGGCTGAGATTGCCCGTCGTCGTCGACCCGATCCCGCTGGCGATGCTGTCGCGGCCCGTCGCGGTGGCGCGCTCGGCGGTCGCCTGGGCAAAGGTGCCGGTGGCGGTGGCGCCGACCCCCGACGCGACGCTGACGAAGCCGGTGGCGGTGGCATCCATCATCGTTGCCTGGCTGCCCGCACCGCTCGCCGTCGATTGCAGCGCCGTCGCGTGCGCAAAATCGCCGGTGGCGGTGCTGCGGCCTCCCGAAGCCTCGGTAAAGCTGCCCGTCGCGGTCGAAAATGCTCCGCTGGCCAGCGCGCCCGAACCCGTGGCGCTGCTGCTCTCCGCCGTCGCCTGCGCGCCGATGCCGGTCGCGGTGCTGTTCAGTCCGGTCGCGCGGCTCAGGTTGCCCGTCGTCGTCGACCCCACCCCGCTCGCGATGCTGTCGCGCCCGGTCGCGGTGCTGCGCTCGCCGCTCGCCTCGGCGAAGGTACCCGTCGCGGTCGCGCCGATCCCCGTCGCGCGCGCACCCCAGCCGAGCGCAACCGCATCCATGGCGGCGGCGCGGCTGAACGCGCCGATCGCGATGGCATGCGCGGCGGTGGCGCGGCTGTCCGGGCCGATCGCGATCGTGTCGGCCGCCGTCGCCTGCGACAGCCCGCCGATCGCGACATTGCCGTCGGACGAAGCCGCCGCCTGGTCGCCCATCGCGATCGCCGAATTGCCTGTCGCGGTGCTCAAATTGCCGAGCGCGATAGCGGCGGTGCCGGTCGCTATATTGTCCGCGCCGATCGCGACCGCGCCGGTGCCTGTGGCCGTGTTCGGATCGCCGATCGCCACCGCGCCGTCACCCGAGGCGACATTCTCGAACCCGATCGAGGTTGCCTTGCCATCCTTGGCCACCGCGCCCGACCCGATCGCGGTTGCGCCGTCGGACTGCGCCTGCGCCCCGCCGCCCGCCGCGAAGCTGTCGTCGCCCATCGCCTGCGCCGCCGGTCCGCTGCTGTTGACCCCAACGTAAGGATTGTTACCCGCGACGACCCCCGCGATGGCGGCGTCGAGCTGCGCCACATTGACCCCATCGGTCGCGGCGGTCCCGGCGGCAAGGTTGGTCAGCTGGCGTTCGCCGCCCGCCGTGCCGACCGACACGCTGTCGGTCCGGTCGGCGAGCGAACCGCGACCGAGCGCGACGCTGTTGACGCCGGTCGCATTGGCAAAGACGCCCACCGCCGTCGCATCGTCGGCGCTGGCGACCGAATAGGCGCCCAGCGCGCTCGATTCCTCGGCGGTCGCCTGTGCGCCCGTCCCGATGGCGGTCGCGTTGAGATTGCCGGTGGCGCGCGCGCTGGTGCCGAGGGCGGTGCCCTGATTACCAGCCCCCGCGCCGCTGCCGACCGCCACCGCGTTCAAAAAGGCGAGCGAATCATAGCCCGTCGCCACCGAGTTGAAGCCCGACAGCGCATTGGCGCCGACCGACGTCGATTGCTGCCGCGTCTTGGTGTTGAACCCGATCGCGGTGGCATTTTCGCCCTCCGCCGACGCGATGGCGCCCAGCGACGTGGCATTTTCCGAGATCGCCTGCGCGCCGGTCCCCACCGCCGTGGCGTTGAGATTGCCCGTCGCGCGCGCGTTGGTGCCGATGGCCGTGCCCTGGTTGCCCGCCCCCGCGCCGCTGCCAACCGCCACCGCGTTCAGAAAGGCCAGCGAATCATATCCGGTCGCGACCGAGTTGAAGCCCGACAGCGCGTTGGCGCCGACCGATGTCGATTGCTGGCGCGTCTTGGTGTTGAACCCGATCGCGGTCGAATTTTCGCCCTCGGCCGATGCGATCCCGCCCAGCGCGGTGGCATTTTCCGACACGGCCTGCGCCGCGGTGCCGACCGCCGTGGCGTTGAGATTGCCGGTAGCGCGCGCGTTGGTGCCGATGGCGGTGCCCTGGTTGCCCGCTCCCGCACCGGCGCCGATCGCCACGGCATTCAGGAAGGCCAGCGAATTATATCCGGTCGCGACCGAGTTGAAGCCCGAGAGCGCGCCGCTGCCGATCGAGGTCGATTGCTGGCGGGTCGCGGTATTGGCACCGACTGCGGTCGAATCCTCGCCATCGGCTTCCGCATTGATGCCGCATTCGGTCGCGTTGAGCGCGGACCCGCTGTTGCACTCCGGCGTCGGGTCGGCATGCGCCGGCATCGCCAGCGACAGAGCGAGCGCCGCGGGGGCGGCAGTGAAAAGCAGCTTGGTGGTCTTGCGCATCGGTAATCCCCTAGTCCTCGCCGCGCGGGGGCGGCTGCGATGAAAAACGCGACCTGGGGCTTCGCTCGTGCGGCGCAGATGTCCCCGCGTCAGCCGCTGGCGAACCCGCATCGGTCCGCCGCGCATGCTGTCATGGGGTAAGACGGGAAACGCCGGCCGAACCGGACACGGCGGCCGCAGAAAAATTGCCGGCACCTGCCAGCGCCGCCCGATGGGCTCGCAAACGCCGGGTGCAGCGGTCGATAAAAGGACCAAAGCCGGACGGATTGGCATGGCCGCCGGGCGGCGGCATCGCCCTGAAGATTATTCGGGTTGCGGCCGGCCGCCGCCGTGGGGCATGCGCGTTCGACGCGCTTTGGAATGGACGCCGCAATGACCGCCAAGCATCAAATCCTGATCGTCGACGATCACGGCATCACGCGAAGCGGGCTGAAACTGCTGTTTGCGGCGCACGAACGTTATGCGGTGGTCGGCGCGCTCGATCGCGGCGCGCTGGTCAACGCCTTTGTCCAGTCGCAGCCCGTCGACCTCGTCATCCTCGACCTCAACCTGCCCGACGTCCGCGGCGTCAACGTGCTGGCCGAGATCGTCGGATCGCGCGACATGACGGTGATCGTCCTGACCGGCGAAACCCTGCTGGGCGAGATCGATTATGCGCTGAAGCTCGGCGCGCGCGCGGTGGTGAGCAAGGCCGATCCGCCCGACCAGATCGTCGCGGCGTGCGACGCGGCGCTCGCCGGCGACATTTTCATATCGGACCATATGCGCGAAGCGCTCGGCAAGTATCAGCAACCACCGGTCGCGCTGTCGTCGCGGCAGATGGCGATCCTCCACTATCTGGGACAGGGCGAGAGCAACAAGGAAATCGCCTATCGCCTGTCGATCGCACAGCCGACCGTGTCGTTCCATATCGCCGAAGTGCGGCGCAAGCTCGACGTGCCGAACAACCGCAAGATCGTCGAGCGGGCGCTGGAACTAGGCCTGCTCTGACGTCCCGAACGCCGGGTGCGCGAGGAGTTCGCGGCACGGCGGCTTGATGATCGCCAGCCCGACCAGCTCGCCAAGGCGGCCGCGGGTCACCGTCGTGTCGTCATAGGTCAGCGCGGCAATCCTGTTGCGCGGCATCGCGGCGGCCGCCAGCCCGGCGTCGAAGGCCGGGCGCTGGTCGAAATCGAGGATGAGCCAATCGCGCAGCCCGTCCTGCAACGTGGCGATCGAACAGGGGCTGACCGCGGCGAAGGCGCAGGGCAGGACGATGCGAAGCGCGGTCCCGGCCTCCGACGAGGCGACGATTTCGAGCGAGCCGCCCAAACCGCCGATCAGTCGCTTTGCCGCGCGAAAGCCCGAACCGGTGCCGTGCATGCTCTCGTCGGCGCGCAGCCGGGCGGCGCCGTCGCCGTTCAGCGCCGCGGCGATCGCGGCGGGCATTCCCCGGCCGCTGTCGGTGATCGCGATGACCGCGGTCGTATCGCGGCGTTCGACGACGAGATGCGCGCCGCCCGTCTCGGTATATTGATATGCGTTGCCCAGGAGGTTGGCGAGCGCTCGCATCAACAGCGGCTTGTCCGAGATCAGCTGGATGTCGCCGACGACGCGCGTTTCGAGCGACAGCCCCTTGTCGGCAAAGGGCGCCTTGAACATCATCTGCAGCGGTTCGACCAGCGCCCGCGCATCGAAGGCGCCGAGCGCGAGGAAGCCCGTGTCGCTGCCGATGATGTTGGCGCCCGACATCGTCGTCGAGACGATCTCGCCCAGATAGGTCGCCGAACTTTCGAGCATGTCGGTGAGTTCGCGATGAACCCCGGCCTCGTCGCCGCGCCGGAGCACCTCGACCGCGCTGTTAAGCGCCAGGATCACCTGCCGGCTGTCGTGCCCCGACGCGTGCAGCAAGGCGTTCTGGCTGTTCACCGTCGCGAGCGCGAAGGCCTTTTCCTCGGCCAGCCGCGCCGCGCGTTCGCTGATTTCGACCCGCTCGGCCAGCGAGCTGGCATAGTTGCGGTCGGCGGCGAGCTTGTCGTTCTGGATCTTCTTGAGATTGAGGCCGAGCGCGAGCGTGACCATGATCGATTCGAACAGCCCGACCGGTCCGGCGAGATGCCAGTTGATCGGCAGCCAGGCGAAGAGCCCCATCGAGGCGACGGCGCCATAGATGATGAAGACCGCGAGGCTGCCCCAGCCGACGAACAGCGGCCAGAGCTGGCGGCCGAGCTGCTGCATCGCGGCAAAGCCGACGAAGGGGAGGAACAGCGCGACCGAAATCGCGACCAGCCAGCCGCCGACGTGCAGCGACTGGCGAAACCCGGGTGGGTAGTACGCCAGCGCGGGCTGCAGCGCCATGATCAGCAGCGCCGCGCCGATCAGGATGCGCAGCGCGATGTCGCGGCGCGGGAAAAGCTGCGGCGTCCGGATAAAGCTGCGGCAGAACTGGGCCATCGCGGCGGCGAAGCCGCATTTGAAGAGATCCTCGATCGCGACCCCGGCCAGCGGGCGGTCGGCGAGGAAGAAGATGGTGATATAGCCTTCCGAATGCACGGTGTTGAGCGCGAAAAAGCCCTGCGCGACCGCAAGCCAGATGAACTCGCGATGCCCGGTGATCGAGAAGAAGAGGAAGTTCAGCAAGACCAGCGCGACGACACCGGACACCACGCCCGAAACCATCGCGACGTTCGCGCGCCGCTCATCGAAGAAGGTTCCGTAGCTGCTGATCTTGAGCGGAAGATAGGTCGAATTTTCCGACAGGAAATCGATGACGAGAAGCTTTTCCTGCCCCGGATCGAGCACGAATTCGGTGCTGAACGCCTGATAGGTTCGCAGATTTTGGCTCGCCGCCTCGGCATTCGATCCGTCGACGAGGAGCGTGAGCCGGCCGCCCGACATTTCGTACAGGCGGAAATAGGTGAGCGACCCGCGTCCGGTGCTGAAAATCCAGCTGCCCTGATGGTCGCCGACGTTGCGGACCTTGACCATCACCAGCGTCTTGCGGCCGGGCGGTCCGAAATGGATCGTCGATCCGGTGACGCGCGCGAGCGGTTCGGCGAGCACGCTCGCCGCATCGATCGTGGCGGGATGCGCGGCCCCGGTCTTGTAGCGAACATAGCGCGCGAGCGCGGGCACCTCTTCGCCGGTGCGAAGCTCCACCGTCGGCATGGCCCCCGCCGCAGCCGCCGCCCGGGTGGGCGACAGCCAGGCCAACAGCACAAGCGCGATGATCGCGATCCAGTGTTTCGTCGGCATGTCGCAAGACCAGTCGCGCGCTGACCGGGTAAAGTCAATTTTCACGGCGAACGAAGGCCGCGGCGCCGACACCGCGCGGCGGGTGAAGGCCCGTCGCGCCGCGCGGTGTCGAAAACCGGCCGGCCGGCAAGACCATATCCTAAGCGCTGGCCACCTCGACCAGCGTCGCCCCGTCCTCGCACGAACGGAACCGGAAACCGCGTCCGACAAAGCGCGCGACGAGCGCCGCCGCGGTCAGCGTGTGCTGACTCACTTTCACCGTCGAAAACACGCCGTCCCCCGCCAGCGCGAACGGGAGCAGAAGCTGGTCCTGCAGATAGGGTCCCGCAAAGGCGTCGCAGGCGAGATAGCCGCCCATCCGCCGCGCGGCGGTCTTGGCAAGCCGCTCGGCCGGAACCCCGATCTTTCCGAATGCCGACATCACTTCGGTCACATGCTCGAACGCCGCCTCGAGGATCAGGGCATTCCCCGGCCCCTGCTCGGCGGGAAGCTGCCGGGTGGCGAAAGCGTCCTGCGGCCAGTCGGCCAGCGTCTTGGCCGCGGTCTTGAGTTCGCGATCGCCGACGTCGAACGGAATGCCAGCAAGGATCGCGGTCGCGCCGACGCGGCGCAGGCCGCCGCGCGCCAGGCACGCGATCGGGCGCAGCGGCGCCGGCACGATGTCGACCTCGATCCGCCCGCCGCCGCGCGGGAAAAAGCCGTGCCGCACCAGCCGCGCCGACACCGTCGGCCCCATGCGGTTGATGACCGGCAGCAACGTGCGCTCGAGGAACTCGAACGGCGGCGCCGCCATCGCATGCGTTCCGCCCTCGATCACGAGGCGCGACGGCGCATCGGCGAGCATCAGCGGCACCAGGATCGTCTGAAGGACCAGCCCGGTGCTGCCCGCGGTGCCCACCGCGAAATGATAGTCGCCCGGCGTCACCCGGCCGGGACGAAAGGACAGGCTGTTCGATCCCACGGCCAGCCCGGTGCATTCGGCGCCGCCGATCACGCACGCGGCCTCGATCGCGGTCACATGCTGGCGCATCAACCCCGGCTTCTCGCGCCCGCCGCGAATATTTTCGATCGTGAAGGGCGTGCCCGTGAGCAACGCGAGCGCACACGCATAGCGCAGCACCTGCCCCCCGCCTTCGCCTTCCGATCCGTCGATGATGATCATGTGTCTTCTACCAATTCCAGAAACAGGTCGTTCGCCTCCGCCGCGAAGGCTTCGCTTGTCGGGCGCGCCGGCACCTCGTCCGCACGCCCCAGTTCGTCGGCGATCAGCGCGTCGATCTCGGGCAAGCGCGCGATAGGTCCGGCCTCGCGCGTATCCGCCTTCATCGCCACCAGCCGCTCGATCTCGCCCGCCAGCGAAGCGGGAAGGTCGGCCTCGGCCATCAATTGCTGCAATTGCATCGGCGGCCGGCGCGACGGATCGCGCCGCAGCACGCGGATCGCCAGCGCCGGACGCAGCGCATAGAAATAGCGCTTCACCGCGACCTCGCTCTCGTCCTGCAGCCAGCGCGCGATCGCCGTACGCCCGAGTTTCGCATAGTGCAGCGCGAAGCCGTTGGGATCGAAATGCCGATCTTTCAGTTCCGCCATGCGCGCGACGAAGGGGTCGGGGTCGCGATACTCGATCGGCGATCCGATCCATTCGGACAGGACCGAATTGTTGCGCAGCATCAGCCCCAGCGCCTTGCGGATGTCCCAGCCGTTGAGGTCGATCTCGTCGACGATCTCCCGCTCGATCACGTCGCGTACCGGGCTGAGCGCCAGATAGTCGCGGCGCGGCCGGACATAGAGGAAGCGCACGTCATAATCGCTGTCGGGCGACGGAAAGCCCCAGGCGCGCGACCCCGATTCGATCGCGAGCAACAGGCGCACGCCATCCTCCGCCTCGACGGCGGACAGGCGGTTTTCGATGTCTTGCCGGATGGCGGGTTCGATGTTCATCTTTTCCAACTATTGTTCATAATGTCCGGCGGACCAAGGCATCCACCAGAACCACCAGCCCTTTTCCTTGCGATCGTCGGATGTCGCTACGCCGAAATCGCCAATCCCGACCTCCACTTCGGCAAACGCCGCTCGCAGAGTGCGAAGCCGCTTTTCCCCGAAAGTCAGAATTAGCCGGTCGCCGTCATCCGCCATGGACAGATCGGGGGCATCCGGCTCGAAAACGACCCGCATCGAGGCGAAGCGATCCGGCTTGAGGTCGCCGTAGTTGGGAACCGCCGCAATCGTCGCCTTCACCGGCTCAATCTTCAACGTCCGGTGACAGGCTTCGCCGCCAGCCATCCGGTCGATGAGGTTGCGGATCGAACGGCATCCCACCGGATCGCCAGTGAAATGCCATTCGCCCGCATGCTTGTTGCGTTTCGGATAGCGCCAGACGAAAATCTGGCCGTCCTGCCGCCATTCGGCGACCCGGTCACACATGATGTCCCCCTTGGACGGCGGCGTGAAGGGGGTCATCCCTTCACGCACACCACCTGCTTCAGCGTATGGACGATCTCGACGAGGTCGGCTTGCGCCGCCATCACCGCCTCGATCGGCTTGTACGCCTTCGGCGTCTCGTCGATGACGCCTTCGTCCTTGCGGCATTCGACCCCCGCGGTGTCGGCGATATGCTCGTCGAGGGTGACGAGCTTCTTCGCCGCGGTGCGGCTCATGACACGGCCCGCGCCATGGCTGCAGCTATCGAACGACTCCGGGTTGCCCAGCCCGCGCACGATGAACGATTTCGCGCCCATCGAACCCGGGATGATCCCCATCGTGCCTTTCGCCGCGCGCACGGCACCTTTTCTGGTGACGAGGACATTCTCGCCGAAGTGATTCTCGCGCGTCACATAATTGTGATGGCAGTTCACCGCTTCGGCTTCGGCCTCGAAGGGCTTGGCGATCTGGCGCCGCAGCGCCGCGATCACATTCGCCATCATCATCCGCCGGTTCAGCGCCGCAAAGTCCTGCGCCCAGCCCACCGCCTCGACATAATCGTCGAAATGGTCGGTCCCTTCCGGGAAGTACGCCAGATCTTCGTCAGGCAGGTTGATGAACCACTTGCGCATGTCCTTCTTCGCCAGTTCGATGAAGTAGGTGCCGATCGCATTGCCGACGCCGCGCGACCCCGAATGGAGCATCACCCACACCCGCGCCTCGGTATCGAGGCACAGCTCGATGAAATGGTTTCCCGTCCCGAGCGTCCCCAGATGCGTGAGGTTGTTGGTGTTCTTCAGCCGCGGATGCTTGGCGACGATATGGCCGAAACGCTCGGCGAGCGTCGCCCAGGCGTCGACGATCGCCGCCGGCGGATCGCCCCACGAACCGGTGTCGCGCTTGCCGCGCCCGACCGACCGGCCGTGCGGCACCGCCGCCTCGATCGCGCTGCGGATGCCCTCGAGCGTGTCGGGCAGGTCGTGCGCCATCAGCGTGGTGCGCGCCGCCATCATGCCGCAGCCGATGTCGACCCCGACCGCCGCCGGAATGACCGCGCCCTTGGTCGGGATCACCGATCCGACGGTCGCGCCGATGCCGACGTGGACGTCGGGCATCGCCGCGACATGCTTGAACACGAACGGCATCTGCGCCGCCTTGCGAAGCTGCGCGCGCGCCATGTCCTCGACGGGCACGCCGCGGGTCCACATCTTGACCGGGCGTCCGCCCTCGACGTTCAGCACTTCATAAGTCGTCTGGGTCATGGCTGACCTCCTTCTTTCATCATCTTCATGGTGCCGGCGACGAGGCGTGGCGAGACATTTTTCCTGAGCTACTCCGGCAAGCCGGGGGCGGACTTGAACCGCCGACCTTCCACCCTGGGGTGGACGCTCTGACCCTGTAGTCCCGCCGGCATTCGCCGACTGTTGTCCGGGTACTGGCAACGAGGGTTGATGAGACATTCAAGCCAGCGCGTAGGCGGAGCCCGCCACTGGCACCTTTGGAATGTAGTCCCACCGGCATTTGCCAGCCTATGTCGGTTCCGGCGACGAAAGATCAGGGACGAGACGGCCCAAAGCCCATCGTGACAGGATGTAGTCCCGTCCCGCATTCGCCGGAGTTTGGGTCGCCGTGGCGACGAGTTTTGGTGAGACGGTGGTCCTTAAGCTACGTTCCAGCGGCGGGATTCGAACCCGCATCTCCCCAGTCCGTTTCCGGGGCTGGGGCGCTTTACTCGTTGGACCTCGTTTGGGATGTAGTCCCACCGGCATTCGCCACGGCAATCCTGAAATTCCTCGGCGTCACGGCGACGAGGGATGGAAAAGACATGCCCTAGGGCTGGTGCTCTATCCGCTGAGCTACTGTCCGTTTCCGGACAAGCGGGATTCGAACCCGCGACCCCCACATTCGAAGTGTAGTCCTTTCCGGCATTCGCCGTGACGCTTTTCTTCAAACCTCCGTTTCGTTGACGATCTCGACCCAGTCGCGCGTTTCGCCGGAAGCGAAGCGGGCCATGGCGTCGAAGACCGCGTCGGTGAAGCCGCCGACATTCATGATGTCCTTGCGATCCTTCGCCTGCGTGGTGCCATAGGGCTGGATGTCGATGCAGATCAGCTTCGCGCCCGGGTTGCGGGCCTTCAGCTTGTTCCACTCGTTCATCGTCGCCGTGGCGCCGCGCCGGGTCGGGTCGATCCAGCTTTCGTTGTCGGACACGATCACCACCGTATCGACCTTCGCGCGCTCGGCATTCAGCCGGGCAAGCGGGGCCGACACATTGGTGCCGCCGCCGCCGATCGCCGCCAGCCGTGCCGCGTTGACCGCGACCCGCGCCTTGGGATCGAGCGCCATGCCGACGACATCGACATCGAACGGCATCACCCGCGCCCGGCGGTTGGTACGCAGCACCGCCGCCGCGACGAGCGCCGCGATGTCGATGCAGCGGACGACCGAGGTCGCCCCCTTGCGGTATCCGGTCGCCGCCGAACTCATCGAGCCCGAGACGTCCGGACAGACCACGACATGGCCCGCCAGCACCGGAACCGTCGCGAGCGACAGTTCGAGCGCCTCTTCGAGCGCCGCCTGGACACGCAGCGGAACCGCCTCGCCGACCTGGCCCATCGCGACCATCAGCTGATACGGCGCCGGGCGAACCCGGGCGATCGTATCGGCATCGGCCAGCCGTGCCGCGACCTTGGCGGTCGCCCCCTTCACGTCGAACGCGCCGTTGCGCGCCAGCGTGTTGAGGTTCATGCGCAGCGCCTGCCAGCCCATGCGGCCCGCAAGCTCGGCCCACTGACCGGCGGTCAGCGGAAAGGCGGTCAGCCATTCGAACGGCACCGGCGGCAACGCCCCTTTGGGATCGCGCTTCCAGGCTTCGAACGTCGCGATCTCCGCCGGCAGCGCCGCGACATCATAGGGCTTGCCGATCAGCCAGCCGTAAAAGGCGCGGCGGTCGGCCGAAGCCGGCGCCGGGTGGACCATGCGGACGATGTCGGCGAGGCTAGGGTCGTTACCCGTCGCCGCCGCCATCAACTGCGGCATCGAGGCCTTTTCCAGCCATTCGCGGACGAGCCGCTTCGGTCGCGACCCGAGCGAACGGCGGCCGACCTGGCCCGAACGCATGATCTGCACGAAGTTGCGCAGCATGCGGCCATTGTCGATGACGCGGCCGAAGACGGGGACCGCGAGGTCCGGATCGGCGACCGTCAGGTAAGCGGCGAGCAGCGCCGGCATATCCTTCATCGCACCCGACTTGCGGGCATAGACCGCGGCCTTGGCGACGAAATCGGGCGACACCGCGCGCGCCGCCGACAGGACGTCGGCGAGCTGCGCGTCGGCGCCCGAATAGAAACCGTCCGACAGCGTGCCCGTCGCCGCAAGCTGCGCGAGCTTGGCTTCGGGGCCATAGGCATAGGCGGCCCCGCCAGCCTCGTTCACCGCGTCGGTGCGCGGCAGGAAGCGGGAGAATGCCGCCGAAAAGAGGGTCTTGTTGGCCATCGTCCAACTCCTTCGAAATCTTGTCGGAGCCTGGGGGCGGCCGGCCCATTCCGGCCGCCCCTTGCTCCGCTGCTGCCGGGGACGTAAACCCGACGCCAACAGAACTGCAGGAGGCGTGCCAAATGCGCGGCGGACGAAAAATATTTACTCAACTATATGATTTTAAACAATAATAAAAATTGGCGCGACAAAGGCCAACATAGCGCACAATCGAAAATTCGATGATCTTGTATCGCCTCTTATAAATTTGTATAAATTCATCCATGAAGCCCGTCACCGTCATCGGATTCCTCGGCTCGACCCTCGACGCCGCCAAGTTCGGCCCCTCGCGCTGGAACAAGTGGCGCCCGACGGTCAGCATCTGCATGCAGGAGGATCTGCGCGTCGACCGCTTCATCCTGCTCCACGGCAGCTACCACCGCCGCCTCGCCGAGTTCGTCATGGACGACATCCGCGACGTCTCGCCCGAAACCGAAGTCGTGCCGCACGTGCTCGACTTCGACGACGCCTGGGATTTCGAGGAGGTCTATGGCAAGCTGCTCGACTTCGCGCGCGACTTTCCCTTCGATCCCGATACGCACGACTATCTGGTCCACATCACCACCGGCACGCATGTCGCGCAGATCTGCCTCTTCCTGCTCAGCGAGGCGCGCTACCTGCCCGGCCGCCTGCTCCAGACCCAGCCGCAGCGCGGCGCGCCGCAGCCGGTCGGGACGTGGAACGTCATCGACCTCGACCTGTCGCGCTATGATTCGATCGCGACGCGCTTCGCCGAGGCGAGCGCCGAGAGCACGAGTTTCCTGAAAAGCGGGATAGAAACGCGCAACCCCGCCTTCAACCGGATGATCGAGGAGATCGAACAGGTCGCGGTGCGCAGCCGCGCGCCGATCCTGCTGATGGGGCCGACGGGCGCCGGCAAGAGCCAGCTCGCGCGCAAGATCTACGAACTCAAGAAGCTGCGCCACCAGGTCAGCGGGCCGTTCGTCGAGGTCAATTGCGCGACGCTCAAGGGCGACAGCGCGATGTCGGCGCTGTTCGGCCACCGCAAGGGCGCCTTCACCGGCGCCGCGCAGGATCGCCCCGGCCTGCTCAGGAGCGCCGACAAGGGGCTGCTCTTCCTCGACGAGATCGGCGAACTCGGCCTCGACGAACAGGCGATGATCCTGCGCGCGATCGAGGAAGGGCGCTTCCTCCCCGTCGGCGCCGACAGCGAGGCGAAAAGCGACTTCCAGCTGATCGCGGGCACCAATCGCGACCTCGTCGGCGAGGTCGCGGCGGGCCGCTTTCGCGACGACCTGTTCGCGCGCCTCAACCTCTGGACCTTCGCGCTGCCCGGCCTCGCCGACCGGCGCGAGGATATCGCCCCCAATCTCGACTATGAACTCGAACGCTTTGCGCAGCGCGAGGGTTCGCGCGTCACCTTCAACAAGGAGGCGCGCGATCGCTATCTCTCCTTTGCCGAGAGCGCGGCGGCGAAATGGCAGGGCAATTTCCGCGACCTCGCCGCCAGCGTCACCCGCATGGCGACGCTCAGCGATACCGGACGGATCGACCGCGACGCGGTGGGGTTCGAAATCGCGCGGCTCGGCGCGACCTGGAGCGCCGAAACGCCGCCGGGCGACAGTCTCGCCCGGATCCTGACCCGCGAAGAACTCGCCGCGATCGATCCGTTCGACCGCGTCCAGCTCGCCTTCGTCGTCGAAGCGTGCCGCGGCGCCCGATCGCTGTCCGACGCCGGACGCACCTTGTTCGCGGTTTCGCGGGAACAGCGGACCAGCACCAACGACGCCGACCGGCTGCGCAAATATCTGGCGCGCTTCGATCTGGACTGGGCGGCGGTTCGGTCGCCCGCCGCGTAATGAGGCCGGGGACGCCGCATGGGCCGGCAAAGGAAGATGGTCTCAAACAGCTTGCACAATGCGATGGGACTCCTACATTCATCCTATCGTCAACAAGCGAAAGGAGGTGGTCGAATGTCTCATTGTCACACGCCGCATGCGGCAGAATTGAGCGCGACCTTCCCCGCGGGGGTCCAGCTCGGCTAAGCTGTCCGCGACAGGCAAGACAATGGAAGGGCTGCTCCGGACGGAGCAGCCCTTTGTTGTTGGGGCGACTCGCCGAACACGATAGGCGCGGCTTTGCAGCGATGCGCCAGCGACCCGCACCCGCTCGACCAAGAGGAAGGATATGGCTTCAGCCGCATGACATCGCCCGATGACACCCCGCCCGAAAAGACGCTGGAAGCGCTCGGCTGGAGGCCTTGGTTCGCCGAGCAGGTCACGCCCGAGGAGGCCGGGCATTGCCTTCCGGTGCGGGTCATGGCCGTCCACCGCGGCAAGATCGCCGTCGCGGGCGCGGGGTTCCGGTGTTTCGTCTCGCCCTATATTCCCGGCGCCGGCCCAATGGACGATCATCCGACGGTCGGCGACTGGCTGCTCGTCGATCGCGCCACGATGCTCCCGGTGCGTGTCCTTGGCCGGCAGAATCTGTTCAAGCGGCGCGCGCCGGGCGACCCGCGCAAGGAGCAGATGATCGCCGCCAATGTCGACACGCTGTTCATCACCGCCTCGTGCAACCAGGATTTCAGCGTCGCCCGGCTCGAACGCTATCTCGTGCTGGCGCGCGAGGTCGGCGTCGCCCCGGTGGTGGTGCTCACCAAGACCGACCTGACCGACACCCCGGAGACCTTCGCGGCGGCGGCGCGCGCGATCGAACCGGGATTGCGCGTCGAAACCGTCGATGGCCGCGACCCGGCCAGCGTCGCCAGGCTCGCATCCTGGTGCGGCAAGGGCGAAACCGTCGCGCTGCTCGGGTCCTCGGGCGTCGGAAAATCGACGCTCGTCAACACGTTGCGAGGGTCCGACAGCATCGCCACCCAGGCGATCCGCGCCGCCGACGGCACCGGGCGCCACACGACCACGGTGCGCGAAATGCACCGGCTCGACCAGGGCGGCTGGCTGCTCGACACCCCCGGCATGCGCGAACTGCAACTGGCCGACGCGGCGGCCGGGATATCGGAGGTGTTCGACGACTTCATCCTCGCCGCACAGGACTGCCGCTTCTCGAATTGCGCGCATGGCGTCGAACCCGGCTGCGCCGTCCGGGCGGCGATTGCCGCGGGCACGCTGAGCGCCGAGCGTTTCGAGCGCTGGCGCAAGCTGGCGAACGAGGAGCGCGACAATGCCGCGCATCCCGCAAAGCCGCGCCGATAGCGGGCTTCGGTCGGCGCTTCCTCTCGCGAACCGCTAACCCTTCAATCCCGAAATCTGCAGCACAGCCGGCCTAGCCCTGCTCGAGCGAACCGATCTGCCCATCGAGCGCCGCGATCACCAGCGCGGTGTAGTCGGCCTTTCCCGCCGTGCGGGCGATGACGGGCAGTCCCGACAGGAAACCCGTCAAGCTCGATATCATCAGCACCGCTCGCACCTGCGCCTCGGTTTCGGTCAGCCGTCCGCCCGTCGCCCGCACGATCAGGTCGGTGGCGAGCTCGATGCCCGGGCGCCACAGTTCGGCATAGAGAATCTCGAAGGCGGGGCCCGGACTCGCGATCTCGCGCTGGACGAACAGCGACGGGTTCTGCGCGCCCGGCGTCGAAAGGAGGAAGCGGGCCAGCGCCGCGAACAGCCGCTTGAGCAGGGTGCGCGCCGCATCGGGGGGCAGCGCTTCCTGCAACGCGGCATAGGATGTCAGCGCCACCGCGCCCATGCCTTCGCGATAGCGCGCGACGATCGCGTGGGCGCAGGCGAGATAGAGGCCGCGCTTGTTCCCGAAATAATAGGTCAGCGCCGGCAGGTTGACGCCGGCTTCCTTGGCGATCTGCCGCGTCGTGACGCTGGCGAAGCCGCTGTTTCCAAACGCGGCGAGCGCCACGGCGAGGATGCGCGTCCGCGTCTCCTCGCCCTTGCGATAGCCGTCGGAGGCGGTGCGGAGCGGTGCGACCGGGGTTGCGGGGCGGGTCATGGGCGGGTCTCATCCGTTTCGCTTGAATTTATATCATTTGATATATATGATCCTCGCCATCTCGTCGAGAGGGAGACGGACATTGATGACACGCGCGGCGCTCGACACTCTGTGGGCCAGGGTCGAATCCCAGCGGGACCATGTGCCCGCGATGTATGGGAAGGTCGATTTCCGCGCCGTTCCCGAACGTTTCACCGCGACGCCGGGCGACCCGACCGCGCTCTCGGGGAAATATGATCGCGACCGCGATGCACTGCTCGCCGATCCCGACCGGATCGAGTTCATCCGCGCCTATACGATGATAGGCGATGCGACCGCCGACGCCTATGCCGCGCTGATGCGCGAACATGGCTTTCGCGCGCTCGTCGACATGCTCACCCGCGCCTGCGACGAGGGTATCGAGCATGTGCCCGATGCGCCGCCCGAACTGGTCGCCTTCATCCGCGACATGGAGCGGGTTCCCGACTGGCTCGACATGAAGCTGGTCGAGGAGGGGGCGCGGATCGACCGTAATTCGGCCGCCAATTTCGGCCCGTTCATCATTCGCGGCGCCTTCATCGCGACCTTTATGAACAAATATGCCGCCTTGCCGATGGCGATCACCGGCACGCTGTCGCAACAGACGGCGGCGCGGCGCGTCAAGGATACGGCCACCTTTTTCACCACCTCGCTGTTGCCGGGCGCGCTGGAACGCTTTGGCCCCGGCTTCAAGGCGGCGGCGATGGTGCGGCTGATGCATTCGATGGTGCGCGCCAATGTCCTGCGGCGCCCGAAGGACTGGGACATGGAGGTCTATGGCATTCCGATCCCGCAGGTCGACCAGATGCCGGCGGGTCTGATCTCGGTCTTCCTCCTGTCGTACAAGATGATCGAGGAGGGGCGTCACGAATTCACCCCGGCCGAGCGGGCGACGGTCGAACTGGCACGCTATCGCTGCTTCCTGCTCGGCCTGCCCGAGGAGCTGCTCGCCGATACGCCGCAGGGGATCGTCGACCTGATGAACGCGCGGAGCGGTACGCTGCGCAGCGGCTATGACGACGATACGTGCGGCGTATTGCTGCGCGCGACGATGGCGGCGGACCTGCGCCCCGACGATTCGCTTGGCGCCCGAATCCACGAAACCTTCGAGCGCGCCTTTGCCAAGCTGTTCTTCGTGAAAAGCTTCATGGGCGGCGACAAGGCGAAGGCGGCGTCGATCGGCGTCGATCTCACCGCCGGGGATGTCGCGCTGGCGGCGGTCGCAGGGCTGTTCATCTATGCACGGGTCCGGCTTTACGCGCTCGCGGCGCATATTCCGGGGCTGCGCGGGGTGGCCGACCGGCGACTGATCGCGAAGCTGAAGGCGCAACTCGCCAGCTATGGCCATGCCGACTTCACCACCGACGCGGCGCAATATCGCCCGTCGGCTACGCCGGTTCCTGCCGAATGATGTGGGGCGCCGACTAGGGCGCCCCCCTATTCACACTGCCGGGATGAAGGCGTCCATCGTCCGCACCGCGTCGCTGTCGAGCGGCCGGATGCCGAGGTCGGCGCGAACGCGCTCGATCGGATCGGCGATGCGCTGGTGCCAGGGAACCGCGATCAATTCTTTCGTCGCGCGGCCGTGGCGCCAGCCGTCGAAGGTCACCGTCAGCAGCATGTCGATCAGCGCCGGCATGTCGACCGCCGCCTTGGTCGCCACCGTTGCGAGGAAGCGCGTGGAATAATTCTGGCCGAACTGCGCCATCTGAAAGCCCGAGATCGCGACCTCGCCCGCCGGGGTGAAACCATAGCCGCCGACCAGGTGCCAGACGTCGTGGAGTTGCAGGATGCGACGGTTGGTGCGGTTCTGCGCCGGATAGTCGCCCGGCAGGACCACGGTGTCGGCATCGATCACTTCGATATCATAGCCGTTGGCGTTCAGCATCGACAACAGGTCGTGCGCCAGGCTGTCGGTCGCGTGTCGCTCCAGATCGGCGGTGGTGAGGCGCACCTCGGGCTGGGCGATCAGTTCGTGGACGCTGTCGAATTCGAGCAGCGCCGCCTCGCAGGCATCGATCATCCGCTGGTCGTAATGATTGCCGAGCGCGACGACCGCGAGCGTCAGGTCGAGTTCGCCGTCGCCGGGGGATCGCGGCCGGGCGATGATGTCCCAGAAACCGTCCCACAGCGGGCGCGGCAATGCGACGCGCGGCTTGCCATCGGTCAGCCAGGGCAGCGCGTCCGATATCCGTTCGGCGCGCGCGGCGGGATCGCTGGTCGCGGCGGTGGCCTCGGCAATGGCATCGAAGATCGGCACCTGCGCGACCGGATCGACGAACGCCGCCGTCGTCATCAGCGCCGCGAGGCCCAGCGCCGGCTCCTCCGCCAGCGGGGGCCGGGCCGTTTCGACCCATCGTTCAAAATCGTTGCGCATCGACATGTCGATCATGGCTGCCAGCCCTCCATTTTCCGTTGATCCGGAGTTTATCCTATAAACATAGAATGATCAACTTATATAGCTGGCGCTTCGCGCGGCAATCACTATAAGCGGCCCATGGACGAACCATCCAAAGTCAGTTTCCCACGGCGCACCGCGGCGAAGGCCCGGACGCGCCAGCGCATCGAGGAAGCCGCAAGACGCCTGTTCGTCACGCTCGGTTATGCCGACGCGACGATGGCCGCGATCGCCGAGGCGGCCGATATCCACATCACCACCCTGTTCACCCATTTCGCCTCGAAGCGCGATCTGGCCGCCGCGATCGCGGTCACCGCGGGCACGCGGTTCGAGGCGGTCGTCGCCACGCAGCGGGCGCAGGGCGTCCCGGTGCTGACCTTCTGGCGCAACCAGGTGGTAAGGCTCGCGCACGCCTATGAACGCGACGGCGATGGCCAGATCAACCTCGGCCGCGCGCTCGCCGGCGAACCCGAACTGCTGCCGGTGTGGTACGGGCATCAGCGGCTCCAGATCGACCTGATGACCGACTATATCGCCGACGAACTCGGCATCGATCCGGGGCAGGACCGCCGCGCGCAAATGGCGGCCGCGATGCTTGTCGCGGGCGGCAGGATGGCGTTCGACGCCTGGATCGAAAGCGGCCGCGCCGGCGATCTGGTCGCCGAGAATGAACGGCTGCTCGATGCGGCCGAAGCCTTGCTCGCCGGCGGGCTGCCACTGACCCGGCGCGACGGCCTCTGACGCGACTGTCCGACGACGAGCCACGCGGTCATTCGGCGGCGGCTTCGCCCAGCCGCCGGATATTCTCCATGTGGCGCGACCGGCTGATCGGATAATAGGCAAGGCAGATGATCGCGATCGTGGTCGCGACCGACAGCGTGACGATATAGATGGTCGCCAGCCCCGAAAGCGCGTCGGCGTCGACCTGGCCGGGCTGGGCATTGTCGGGGAAACCGACGAAGGCCAGCAGCAGCCCCGCGAGCATGATCCCCATGCCCGATATCGCCTTGTTGACCATGGTGGCGGCGGAAAACAGCAGGCCTTCGGAACGGCGCCCGGTCTCGAGCTGGATTTGGTCGGTCACGTCGGCGACCATCGACACCGCCAATATGCCGCCGGCGATCGTCGTCATCATAGTGAAGGCGAATTGCGCCATCAGCAGCCACAGCAACAGCAGGTCGCCATTGCCCGGAAACAGGCCGGCGAGGCGCAGCGCCAGCGGCAATACGCTCGACACCAGCCCTAGCCCGAACATCAGCATCGCCGCGGGCTTCTTGCCGAAGCGCGCCGACAGCGGCAGCACGACGACGAAGGCGAGCAGGATGCCGACAACCGCGGTCGACGCGACGGTGGCGATCTGGCTGGCGCTGAGTTCCCAGAAATAGGTCGAGAAATAGACCGACAGCGACAGGCTGAGCCCCGACGCCACCGCAAAGAACAGGCTGGCGAGCAGGATCGAGATATAGGCCGGATGCACCAGCACCCCCAGCATTTCGCGCAGCATCCGTCCGATCGGAACCTTGACGGCTGGCGGCGGCGGCGGGCGTTTCAGCACCTCCTTCTGCGTCCCCAGCGACGAGATCAGCACCGACAGCATCATGATCGCCGCCGCCACCCAGGCATAGGTGACATAACCGCCGGCGTTGAGGTGACCGACCGGCTGCGCCGCCGTCGGTTGCAGGAAATAGCCGAAGGTCACGACCGTCATCGCGATGCCGCCGCACACGCCGAAGAAAAAGCGCGCCGCGACCAGCTTGGTGCGCTCGTCATAGTCGCTGGTGAATTCGGCGAGCAGCGCGGTCGACGGAATTTCATACAGGCTGATCGAAAAGCGCACGAGGATCGCGGTGGCGACGAGCCACGCGAACTGTGCCCCCCGCGCCATCTCGGGCGGCATCCAGAGCAGCAGGTAAAAAAGCGCGATGGGCAGCGCTGCCGCATACATGAAGGGGTGCCGCCGCCCCCAGCGGGTGCGGACATTGTCCGAATATTGTCCCAGCAGCGGATCGAACAGCGCATCGGCGATCATCGCGATCATGATCGCCGATCCGACCCAGGCCGCCGGAAGCCCGACGACCTGGTTGTAGAACAGCATCAAGAGCGCGTTGAAACCATGATCCTTGATCCCGAAGGCGATCGTGCCCGACCCATAGAGCAGCCGCGTTTTCAGCGGCAGGGCATCGGTCGGACGTGCGTCGATCTTTCCCACGCGGGCGGCTTACCGGAACCGGAATTCGAGCTGGAGGCCATAGGTTCGCGGCGGCGTGAACGAATAGGATTGCGCGACCGCCAGCGTCGGCGATGAGGCGAGCAAATTGCCCTGCGCGCTGTCATAGCCCTTGCTGTCGAATATATTCTTGACGAAGGCGATCACCCGATAACGGTCGCCGCTGCCGGTCCAGATCGCGCGCAGATCGACCTGATCCCACCCGGGCATCCGGTTGTACGGGCGGTTGAAGATGTTGCTGTAGGCCGAACTGCGCAGCACATAATTGCCCGACAGCGACAAGGTGCCCGGTTCGAAGTCGATGCTGTACATCGCATTGAGCGCCAGCTTGTGGCGCGGCGTGTCGGACAATCGGGCGCCGGCGACGCTTTGCGGCTGCTGGCCATTGACCGCCGGACCCGACGGCTGCGCGCCCGGTTGCAGCGCCAGCGGATCCTGTCCGTCGACGAAGCAGCACCCGCTGTCGATCCGCGAATTTCCATAGCCATAGTTGAACGACAGTTGCAGCGGATCGGCCGGCTGCCAGGCAAGCTCGATCTCGGCGCCGTAGCTTTGCGAGCTTTTGAGGTTGAAGAATTGGGTGAGCTGCGCGCCGCCGGGCTGCGACACCGTCAGCGGCACCTGAAGCCCCTGATAATCATAATAGAAACCGGCGAGGTTGACGCGCAGCCGTCGTCCGATCGAATATTTATAGCCCGCCTCGAACGCGTCGACATGCTCGGCGCCGGTCTGCGGCAGCACCGAAATGCCCCCGGCGTTGAACCCGCCCGACTTGTAGCCGCGGCTGTAGCGGAGGAAGGCGAGTTGGTCGTCGCTGGGCTGCCATTCGACCGCGACGGTTCCGGTCACCGCGTTCCAGCTGTTCGCGAGGCCGCGCCGCGCGATCCCCGTCGCGGGATCGATCGTCACCGCCGACGCGACGCCCGGCGCCGCCAGCGTCGAGATTTGCGACGCCGTGATGTCGAGCGCGGGGGTCGCCGAGCCGTAAAGATCGGGCGAGAAACCGCCGCAGCCGAAACAGAGGAGGCGGAAAAATTCGTCGCCGCTCTTCTTGTCATGGGTGTAGCGCAGCCCCCCGGTCACGCGCAGCGTGTCGGTGAAACGATAGTCGACCTGGCCAAAGACCGCCGACGATTTGGTGGTCAGCGTCGAGGCGGCATAGACGAAATCGCCCAGCGGGTTGGCGGGGCCGTTGGCCGGGGCGCGCAGCTGGAGTTGGTTGGGAGCGTTGAAATGCGATTCCTGCGCCAGCGTCTCCTGATAATAATAGACCCCGGCTACCCATTGCAGCGGCCCGTCGGTGTTCGACGTCAGGTTGAGTTCGCCGCTGCCGAAGCTCTTGTCGTTGTGCAGGTTGAGCTGCGTCGACGGGAAAGCCGTGAGCGGTCCGCAACCGGGAATGAAGGCACAGATGCCGCCGCCGGGAGCGAGCGGGAAGGCGTAGGAAATCACGCTTGTCCCGTCGAGCTCGTAGGTGTTGTCGATACGATATTGCTGATAGCCGCCGAGCAGGCGGACGTCGAAGGTCGGCAGCGACCATTTGATGTCGCCGGTCGCCCCGAAATTGCCGCGCATGCGCTCGGTCTGCGTCGTGTCGGCGCTGAACCGCCGGATGTCGGTCGCGCCGGGTGGCACGGGATCGGGATCGAGCGCGACGACCCCCGGGATCAGGTAGCCAAAGGCCGCGCCCGGCGTGATCGCGCCGGTCGGATAGGGCGCGAAATCATAGCCGCCGATGCGGTTGAGCGGGCGCGGATTGAGGTCGGTGCGGCCCGAGAACACCTTCGCCCACGCGGTGAAATCGGGTCCGAGATCGGCTTCGAGCTGCAGTTCGACATAGCGGCGTTCGCCGTGGCCGCCCTCGCTGACCCCGCCCGCCTCATTCCTGAAATAGCCGCGTTCCTGCTTGGAGAAGCCACCCGCCAACCGCGTGCGCAGCCCCTTGGTCAGCGATCCCGACGCCGACGCTTCGATCGTGTACAGGCCATAATTGCCCACCGTGCCGCGCAGGTCGGCGCTGAAGTCCTCGGTCGGTCGTTTGGAGATCGCGTTGATCGCGCCGCCGATCGAATTGCGGCCATAGAGCGTGCCCTGCGGGCCGCGCAGCACCTCGATGCGATCGATGAAGAAATCGGAGGCGGCGATCGAGGTGGTCGAGGCGTCGTAAATGCCGTCGGTATAGGTCGAAACCCCCGGATCGCTGCCGTTGGTGTTGGTCTGGCGCCCGATACCGCGGATGAAGACGCGGTCGTTGCCCGCCGAATAGCTCAGCCCCGGGGTGAAGTTGGCGAAATCCTGCAACGTGTTGATGCCTGCGAGTTGGCGGGCATCGGAGGTATAGGCCGATATGGCGAGCGGCACCTCTTGCAGATTGGCCGTGCGCTTTTCCGCCGTGACGACGATCTCGGCCAGACCGGAGCCATCCTCCGCGGCCGTTGGCGAATTCTCCGCCGCCGCCTGCGCCTGTGCCACGGCCGGCATCGCCACGAATGCGACGCCCGCAAACATCCAGGATATATTTCGCATACCACGCCTCTCCCGCCGCCAGCGATCCTGCTGGTCGATTATTGGCGCGACGGGACCGCTGATGCGGCCCCCCGCTATGTACGGCGAAATGCCGGTTCGGCATCCCCCCGGGCCATTGTTAGAGGTGTTTTATATATTAGTCTATAATCATATATCGAACATATATGGTCTGACGAGAAAGGTGGTGGGTTCAGCCTGCGCGCGCGGATTTCCGCACCCTTCCGATAGCCCCCTATCCCTTTGGCAAGACGGGACGCGATCGCCCGAGCGATTTCGGGTTTCGCTCACATCGCAATTGTGGAATATATTTTTCTACTATTATAGAATCAACTGAGCCGGACCGCCCGCGCGCGGATCGGCGAACGCCATCGCCGCGAAAAGGCGAGGCAGGTGGGAGAAGCAGGATGGATGGATTTCGCCGAACGGGATCGGGGCCTGTCTGGTCGCACAGGCGCGAGCGTATGCGACGCCCGCGGAGGCCGCACCTGATGGCCTCGACCGATCATGCGCTGGCCGAACTCAACGCGCGCCCCGTCCCCGACTGGTATCACGACGCGAAGTTCGGGATTTTTATCCACTGGGGCGCCTTCGCCATCCCCGGCTATGCCCCGCGCCTCGGCTCGATCGGCGAGGCCTTCGCCAAGGATTATGACCGGGCGGTCGCGATGGTGCCCTATACCGAATGGTATTGTAACGCGATCAAGGTGCCGGGAACGCCTTCGGCCGAATTCCACCGGACGCATTATGGCGATGCGCCCTATGAGGATTTCAAACGGCCGTTCGAGGCGGGACTCAAGCATTGGGATCCCGCCGCCTGGGCCGAGGCGTTTCGCGATGCCGGCGCGCGCTATGTCGTGCTCGTCACCAAGCATCACGACGGGCTTTGCCTGTGGCCCAGCGGGGTCGCGAACCGGCACCAGGCGGGCTGGACCACCGAACGCGACATCGTCGGCGAACTCGCCGCCGCGGTGCGCGCTGCCGGGCTGCGGTTCGGGGTCTATTATTCGGGCGGGATCGACTGGACCTTCAACCGGCGGCCGCTGCGCACGCTCGGCGATTTCATCGCCTCGACGCCCGGCGGCGACTATCCCGCCTATGCGATGGCGCAGGTGCGCGAACTGATCGACCGTTACGAACCGTCGGTGCTGTGGAACGACATCAGCTGGCCGACGCGGCCCGGGCCGCTGTACCGGTTGTTCGCCGACTATTATCGCGCGGTTCCCGAAGGCGTGGTCAACGATCGCTGGGTTGCGACCAGCCTCCAGCGCGACCTGCTCAAGATTCCGCTGGTGCGGCGCTATCTCGACCGCAAGCTCAAGGCCGCGGTCGGCCGGCAGAGCGGCGAGGAATCCAAGGGCATCATCCCGCCCGAAATTCCGCACAGCGATTTCCGGACCCCCGAATATGCCGCCTTCGCCGAAATCCAGGTCAAGAAGTGGGAAGCGACGCGCGGCATGAGCCATAGCTTCGGCTTCAACCGCAACGACGACGAGGCCGATTACGCCGGCGCCGATACGCTGATCCATGACTTCATCGACGCCGTGTCGCGCAACGGCAACCTGCTGCTCAACGTCGGCCCGCGCGCGACCGATGCCGCGATCCCCGACGAACAGCTTCGCCGGTTGAGGCAATTCGGCGCATGGCTGCGCGCGAACGGCGACGCCATCTATGGCACCCGGCCGTGGACACGGTCGGATGGCGAGACCGAATGCGGGCTGGCCGTTCGGTTCACCGCCACGCCGGAGCGCGTGAATCTGATCTTCAAGGGGCCGGTGGCGTCGACCCGGGTGGTGGTCAAAAATCTGTCCCTGTCGGGCGAGGCTGTTCGTCTGGACGATGGCAGCCCCGTCACGCTCGAGCCGCGCGGCCCCGATCTGCTGCTGACCTTCGCCGGCCCTTGCGTCGACACGGTCGCGACGGCCGTTGCCGTCGCGACATAGTCCCAAGCCATCGACGCGTTGGTCGCCTCCGTCCCCTTGCCGCCTCGCGCGCCGCGGATGACCGCTTCCTGTCACGCGGCGGAGGACATCCGCCAGCCTGTCAGGCTCGCGTCAGCCAGACCGTCCTAGACCCGTCGCCGGTCCTTGCAGGGCCTGCATTTTCTTTGGCGCGACGTTCGCGCCGCTGCCCGTCCCCGGGCACCGACCTTCATGGCGGACCGACTGGCATGCCCGACGGTCCGCCATCATTTTCATAATATATATAATGACTTAACTGTCATTTTCCTTTCCTCCGACAGCTTGCCGACAGGAAAGGCTGCCAGCGTGATGCCGCTCGCGACCGTGTGACACGGCGCGCTATCGTTGGAAGAGGAGTGATGGAAATGCGGACATTCACGCGGCGCACGGCAATGCTGACCGGTGCGATGATGAGCCTGATGCTGGTGGCGGGCTGTTCGGGCGGCAAGGATGCCGCCGACACCAAGGCCGAGCCGGCCAGCGTCGAAGTCGACAGCGGCCCCGCCTATGCGCTGATCACCCAGCCGGTAGGCAAGACGGCGCCCGCCGACTATGCCGCGCAACTGTCGGCGGCGAAAAAGGCCGGTGCGACGGTGCTGCTGCTCCGCTCGAAGCCGAGCGTCGAGGGGCCGGAGGGCTTCGCCAGCCTCGCCGTCGTCACCTTCCCCGACGGCGGCGCCTATGACGCCTGGTCAAAGGATGCCGCGGCAAAGCTCGGCAAGGATCTGCTACTCCGCCGTGCCGACCTGCTCGTCGATGCGCGCGCCAAAACGGCCGATCCGAAGGCCGCCTATGTCGTCAGCCATTATGAGGCGCTGGTCCCCGCCGACGCCTACACCGGCTACACCAAGGCCTATATCAGCCCGAACATGGACGGGCAGAAGGCCGGCGGCGTGATGACCGGCTACGCCATGTATTATGAGCGTGAGCCCGTTCCCGGCGTCAAGGGCAACCGCACGATCCTCGTGAAGCAATATGTCGACGAAGCCGCCTTCGGAAAGAGCGAGGCGATCAAGGAAAAGAACAAGCTCGAACTGCTCAAGAACCCCGAGTGGAAAAAGATCAACGACACCAAGGAGACGATCCGCAAGGATATCTCGGGCACCCTCGCCCTCCCCGAAACGGTCGACTGACCGGGGCGGATGCGCGCCGTCTGGGGAGGCGGCGCGCATCCCCTCACCCTCCGCCGAGGCCTGTGCGACACCCGCTACTCCGCCCCGGTTGGCGGCTCCCCGCCATCGCAGGCGACATCCCCGGAGCGCGCGACCGCCCGGCCACCAAAGTCGAGCGGCGCCGAATATGCGGCACGATTGACGGGTTACTGACAGTTTCGCATCCTACCAGCCGGGCATGGTTGCGATTGCAACCATCGGAAAGCGGAAAGCGAGGAACTATGCAGGTCGGCGCGCTCATCGTGATTGCGGCGTTCCTGACCTCCATTCTCTCGGGCATTTTCGGCATGGCGGGCGGCCTGATCTTCATGGGCCTGCTCGCCTGGCTGCTGCCGGTGACGGTCGCGCTGGCGCTCCACGGCCTGATCCAGTTCGCTTCCAACCTGTGGCGCGTCGTGCTGCACCGCCGGCATGTGGTCTGGCCGGTGCTGCTGTGGTTCGGGATCGGCGCGGTCGCGGCGATCGGCGTCTTCTCGCTCGTCATTTTCACGCCGACGAAATTCTATGTCTTCCTGGGGCTCGGCCTGTTGCCGGTCCTCGTCTGGTTGCCCGAACGCTGGATGCCGCTCGACGCGACCAATCGCGTCCATGCCGTCGGCGGGGGCTTCGTCTCGACCGGCCTGTCGCTCGTTTCGGGCGTGTCGGGACCGGTCACCGACCTCCTCTTCATCAACACCCGGTTGAACCGGCATCAGGTCGTCGCGACCAAGGCGGTGATGCAGGCGATCGGCCATGCGTCGAAGGTCATCGTCTATGGCGGCGTGCTGCTCGGCGGCGCGGCGCGCGAGGCGATCCCCCTGCCCGTCTCCGCGCTCGCGATCCTCGCGTCGATGGCGGGCATCATGGTCGGCGGCGTGATTCTCGACCGGATCAGCGACGCGCATTTCCGGGCCGGCCGGCGCTGGATCGTCACGATCGTCGGCGCGACCTTCCTGATCCAGGCAGCGCAGATCGCCCTCGCCTGACAGCGGGGTGACAGGCCGCCCCGGTAAAATGGACCGAAACCAAAATGGGAGACGGTCTATGAAATTTCGCATATCCATGGCGCTTGCGGGCGTCGCGGCGATCGCTGCACCGGCGTTCGCCGCCGAGCCGATCTACACGCTCGAAAAAGCGGTCACGCTGCCCAGCACCGACAGCGACTGGGACTATATCAAGCTCGAACCGCACAGCCCGCGCCTGTTCATCGCGCGCCGCAAGGACGGGCTGACGGTGTTCGACATCAAAACGCAAAAGGTCGTCGGGCAGGTCGAAAATTCGGTCGGCGCCAACGGCCCGCTGCTGCTGCCGCAGTTCAACCGCGGTTATGTCGCGATGACCGACGGCTCGCTGCTCAGCTTCGAACTCAAATCGCTGAAGGTGCTGGATCGCATCCCGCTCGCCAAGGACGGCGGGCTGAACGGCGTCGTCTATGATGCCGCGACCAAGCGCATCCACGCCGTCGTCGGCTCGCGCCAGACCGAGTCGGCCTGGTTCACGCTCGATGCGGCGACGGGCAAATTGCTGTCGACCAAGGTGTTCCCGTTCAAGAAGATGGACGACCCCTCGCCCGACGGCAAAGGCCATCTCTTCGCGCCGGCGCGCTACGACAAGATATTGATGCAGCTCGATTCGGCGACGCTCGCCGAACAGGCGCGCTGGAACGTCGATTGCGAGCAGGTCGTCGCGGTCGAATATCAGGCGCACACCGACCGCATCCTGATCGGCTGCCGCGGCGACAAGCCGGTGTTCCTCGCGCTCGACGCCAGGACCGGCGCCGAAGTCGCACGCGTGCCGATCGGCAAGGGCATCGACGGCATGGGGGTCGACGAGGTGCGCCACCGCATCGTCACGACCAATGGCGGCGACAGCTCGATGACCGTGATCGAACAGGCGGGGCCCGACAGTTACAAGCTGCTCGGCAATATCCAGACCCGCCCGCAGGCGCGCGTGATGCAGCTCGACGAGGCCAGCGGCCGGGTGTTCACCGTCACCGCCGACGCGACCTTTGCCGCCCCCGACGCCAAGGGCGTCGCGGCGCCGACCTTTCATCCGAACAGCTTTGTCGTGATGACCTACAAGCCCGACGGCACACGCTGAGGGCGCATCAGCCGAGGGCCGCGCGGGCTTCCTGCGCGGCCCCGGCTGACAGCGGCAGATAGTCGCTCGCCCGTCCCGCGATCGCCTGCGCCTCGGGCGTCATCATGAAGCGGAGAAAGGCGAGCGTTTCGGGGTGGACGGGCGTCTTCGCCGGCGCCGCATGATAAGCCTGCACCGTGCGGCCGAGCGGATAGGTGCCCGCGCCGACCGACGCCGCATCGGGCAACAGCGCAATCCCGTTGGCGCCGATCAGCGGCAGCGTCTTGATCTCTTTCCCGGCGATCCCGATGCCAAGGCCGGCGGGATCGCGCGCCAGCGCGCGGCGCATCGCGATGGCCGCCTCGGCTTCGGCCTTCGCCGGGCGCGGCGGCACCGTATATTCGCGCAGGCGCGGCCATGCCATGCGGTTGCTGCCGTTCAGCACCGCCGCGCGGAAGAAGCGGCCGCTGCCGCTCTCGGCCTCGGGCGCGTAGAGATGGATCGGCCGGTCGCGCCACGCGCCGTCGAGGCCCAGGTCGCGCCACGCGCCGTCGAGGCCCAGGTCGCCCCACGTCCGTGCCTGCTGCGCCCCGTCGCCGAATGCCGCGGCGAGCCCGTCGATGCTGATCGAGGCGAGCGGATTGCTCCGATGCACCATCGCCGCCAGTGCGGGCGAGCGCCCCGGCGTCGCGACGCTGCCACCCAGCACCGCGACGCCCCTGGGCCGGAAGCGATAAATCCATTCGAAGGCCTGGATTTCGGGCTTGGTCGCCTCGCGCCCGATCAGCGCGATGTCACAGGTCGCCGCATAGAGATTGGCCATCGCGACATCGCTGCCCGCCATCGCGACGTCGACCCTGATCGCGGGATTGGCGGTCTCGAAGGCTCGCTTCCACGCCGCGACGACCGGCATCATGCCTGCCGTCCCCGCCAGCCGGACACGTCCGGGCAGGCCATGCACCGGCGGCGGCAGCGTCGAGGCCCAGGCGGTCGCCGGGAGCAGCGCCAGCGCGGACAGGAGTTGGCGGCGCCTCATTTCACTTTCCCCAGCTCGTGCGTCAGCGTCCTGGCGCTGAGCGGCAGGTAACCGCTATGGTCGATCAATATGCGCTGGCCCTCGCGGCTCAGCAGGAAGCGCAGGAACTCGCGCTGCGCAGGATCCATCTTCTGGCCCGGGGGGACGTCGACATAGGCGGGGATGATCCGGATCAGCGGATAGCTGCGGTCGATCAGCGTCTCAGGCGTCGCATCGACGAACGGCCCCTTGGCGTCCCAGGCGAGCGGCAGCGCGCGGACGTCGGGATGCTTGTAGCGGATGTTCGAGATCGCGATGCCGGTGCGGTCGGTCGCCAGCGCATCGACGATCCGCTGGCCATGATCATATTGGGTGCCGTCGGGACGTTGCTGATGCTCATATTCGCGCATCGCGCCGTTCCAGCGGTGGCTGTCCTCGAGCACGCGTTCGCGGAAGAACAGCCCGAAATCGACATCGGTCTTCCAGCCATAGGGGATGATCGCGGCATCGCGCCACGCCTCGCCCAGCCCGAGCTGCCCCCAGCGCCGCACCTGCCCGCCGCCGCGCCGCCCTTCCTCGCCGAAGATCGCGTCGAGCTGCTTCAGCGTCAGCCCTTTGACCGGATTGTCGCGGTGGACGAAGATCATATGGGCATAGTCGTAGAAATTGACGTCGACGCTGCCGTTCGCGACCTCGATGCCGGTCGGGTCATAGCCCTTGGCACGGCGGAAGGCGCGGAGCGCGGCGGGGCTGATTTCCTCGCCCAATATGGCGATGTCGCCGGTGCCGCTGTAGAGCGACCCGATCGCCGAGGCGGTGCCGTACATGCGGTTTTCGAATTTTACCTCGGGCTGGTGCTTCGCGAATTCGGCGATCCAGGTCGCCAGCAATTGCCCCATGAAGTCGCGCTTGAAACTGCCATGCCCCCAGATGCGCAGCGTGCCCGTCACGCGCTCCTGCGGTCGATAGGCCGGAAGCCCGTCGACGAAGGCCAGCGCGGGGTGATCCGCACCGAGCAGGTGTGTCGTGCTTTCGGCCTGCGCGGGGCCGGCGAACAGCGTCGCAAAAGCGAGGAACAGGGCAAGCGGGCGCCGCATCAGTCGAGCTTGGCCAATTGCGCCGCCGCGACCTCGGGGGTCAGCGGCAGATATTTGCCGTCGGCCTGGATCGCCGCCTGCCCGTCGCGGCTCAACACATAGCGCAGCCATTCCTTGACCTTGGGGTCGACGGGTTTCCCCTTCTCGCGGCGGAAATAATAATAAACGTCGCGGGTCAGCGGGAAGCTGCGGTTCTGGACGGTCTGGAGGGTCAGCGGGATGAAGGTCTTGCCGCCGTCGGTCGACAGCGGCACCGACTTGATGCTGTCGTTCATGAACGGAATGCCGGTGTAGGCGATGCCATATTTGTCCGCCGCCAACCCGTTGGTGATGAGCTCGCCGCCCGCGGTCAGCGAGCCGTCCGCCTTCAGCCCCGCGACGTTGGAATAGGCGCGCATGTCCTCGTTCCACTTGCCCGAACCCTTGAGCACCTTTTTGTCGATCTCGTCGTTGAAATGATATTTGGCGTTGTAACCGTAGACAGTGATCGGCTTGTTCGCCCATTCGCCCTTGAGGCCGAGCTGGCCCCAGGTGCGGATATTCTTCTCGGGTCCGCGCGCGACGCTGGTGTCCCAGGTCAGCCCGTTCCAGCCGCCGTCACGGCGACCGCCCAATATGCCGTCGACCTGCTCCATCGTCAGGCCGGTCAGCGGATTGTCCTTGTGGACGAAGATGCCGAGCGCATAGGACCAGCCACGGACATTGTACGATCCCGTCGCCATGATGATCTCGACCACCTCGGTCTGCCCGACACCTTCCTCACCGCCTTGCGCGCCTTCGCGCTCGAAGCCCTTGAGTTCGTCCCACAACGCCTGCCGCCCCATCGGCGCGACGTCGGCGGCGCCCGAGATCAGCCCGGGGAAGGCGACCGACGAGCTGTAGAGGTTGTCGTTGAAGCTGACGCCCGGTTGCAACTTGCGGAACTCGGCCTGCCACACCTCCATCAGCCCGCTGTCCTTGAGGTAGTTGTTGCCCCATTGGCGGATCGTGCCGGTCACCTGCGCCTGCGGCACATAGGGTTTGAGTCCGGTCAGGTCGAACTGCGGCTCATAGAAGATTTTCACCGCGCGCCCGCGATTGCCGATCGCACGCGCCTTCGACAGCGCGTCGGCGTCGGTCGTCGGCGCGCTGGCCTCCTGTGCCGTTGCTGCGGATGTCAGGACCAGCGCAGCCAGCGCGGCCGTCACGATGCGCTTCATTTTTCGCTCTCCAATATTGCGATCTGTGCCGCCGCGGTCGGGCGGTCGAGGGGTAGATAGCCATTGTCGGCTTCGAGCAGCTTCTGTCCTTCGGCCGATAACGCGAATTGCAGGAAGGCTTTGACATGCGGCGCCAGCGGCTTGCCCGGCGCACGATCGACGAAGGCATAGGCGCGGCGCGTCAGCGGGTAGGAGCGGTCGGCGACCGTGGCCGCGGTCGGCAGCACCGCCACGCCGCCATCCGACAGTGCCACGGCCTTGAGCCCGCCCCACGCCTGCGCGGCATTGGCGATGACGAGCGCATAGCGGTCGCCCCGGCCGCCTTCGCCCGCCCGGTCGGCGGCCGCCGCGATCGTGCCGTCGAGCCGGCGCGCATCGCCATATTCGGCGATGCGGTCCCAGCACATGCGCCGGTCCTTGCCCGTCACCCGGTTCTGAAGCCACAGTCCGGTCCGCGTCGCGAAATCATAGCTGTGGATGCGGATCGGCTGCCGCGCCCATTCGCCTTTCAGCCCGAGGTCGCCCCAGGTCGCGATCGGCCGCGCCTCATCGCCGCAATCGATGATGCGCGCCAGCTGGTCGAGCGTCAGCGCCGTCAACGGGTTGTCGTCATGGATGAGCAGCGCGATCGCGTCGGACTTGCCCGGCGCGGCGACCGCGCCGGTCGCGATCTCGATCCGCGTCGCATGATATTCTTTGGGGCGCGAAAAGCCGTTGTCATCGACGATGTCGTTGGCGCGGCCGATCAAGGCGATGTCGGCGACCCCGCCGACCAGCCCGTGGATCGCACTGTCCGATCCCTTCATCGAAAATTCGAAACGGGTGCCGGGGTGCTGCTTCTCATAGGCGTCGGCCCAGCGCTCGGCGGCGCCGAGCATCGCGGGCGTGCCCCAGATGCGGATCACCTGTTCCTGCGCCTTCGCAGCGAGCGGCGCAAAGAGGAGCGCGGCGGCGAGCAGCATCCTCATGCCAGCTTTCTCCGCTCTTTCTCGGCCGCGGCTGGCGACAGCGGCAGGTAGCGCCCGTCGCGATTGACCGCCTCCTGCCCCTCGCGGCTCAGCACATAGCGCAGGAATTCGCGCACTTTGGGATCGATGCGGCGGTCGGGCGGCAAGTCGATCACCGCCGGCAGGGTGCGGGCGAGCGGATAGCTCTGGTCGATCAGGCTGGCCTCGCTGACCGCAACGAACGGCCCGGCGGCCGTATGCGCGAGCGCGAGCGGCTTCACCTCGGGCACCGCATAACGGATGTTCGACACCGCGATCCCTGCCGGGTCCTTCGCCAGCGCGTCGAGCACCTGCTGGCCATGGTCGTAGATCGTCCCGTCGGCGTTGTTGATATGCGCGAAGCCCTGCAAGGCGGGATTCCAACGATGGCTGCCCATGAGCACCGCGTTGCGAAGGTAGAAGCCGAAGCTGTCGTCGATCGCCCAGCTATAGGGGGTGATCGCGCGGGTCGCCCAGGCGCCCGTCAGACCGAGTTCGCCCCAACGGCGGATGTTGCGTGTCCCGCGCCGGTGCTCGGTACCGAGGATCGCGTCGAGCTCGACCAGTGAAATCTGCGCCAACGGATTGTCGCGATGGACAAAGACCATCTGCGCATAGTCGAAATTGCGGATATCGACGCTGCCGGTCATCAGCTCGACGCCGGTCGGCGCATAGCCCTTAACCCGCTCGAACGCTTTGGCCGCGTCGGGCAGAATTTCCTCGCCGAGCAGCGCGATGTCGCCAAGGCCGTTATAGAGCGCGGGGATGCCCGACGACGTGCCGTAAAGATGCGTCTCCAGCCGCGCCTCGGGGTGGAAACGCTGGAAATCCTCCGCCCACTGATCGACCAGATAATGCATCCACGGCAGCTTGCGATTGCCATGGCCCCAGAGGCGAATGTCGCCCGACACCTTCTCCGCCGGTGCATAGCGCGGCATCGCCGCCGCCGCCCGCGCCGCGACGCTGCCCGGTGCCTGCGGGCGCGGGTCGATCTTCTGCACCGCAGGGGTCAGCCGCTGCGCCGCCGCGGGCATCGCCCAGAGCGCGAACGCGCCGCCGATCAGGGTGCGGCGCGCAAGGCTCATCCGCCCTCGCCCGCCGATGCCGATCCGGTCTTTTCGATCTCGACCAGCTGCGCGCGCGCCGCCTCGGCCGTCAGCGGCAGATATTTGCCGTCCTTCATGATCAGCGCCTGTCCCTCGCGGCTGACCACGAAGCGCAGATATTCGGCGATCAGCGGGTCCATTTTCTCGCCCGCCTTGCGGTTGGCATAGAAATAGACCTCGCGCGTCAGCGGATAGGTACGCGCCTGCACACTCTGGATCGTCGGCATGACGAACGGCCCCGCCGCGGTCTGCGCGAGCGGCACCGTCTTGACGTTGGGTTTGTCGGCATAGAGCATCGCCGTATAGGTGATGGCATATTTGTCCTTGCCGAGGTCCTCCATCATCTGGTCGCCGGCGTTCCACAATTTGCCATAGTCGCCGTCGCTCTCGCGCACCTTGTTGCTATATTCCTCCATCTGCTCGTTCCACTTGTACCCGCCGCCGAACACCTTGTCGGCGAAGTCGCGCGGGAAGTGGAAGTTGGTCGTATAGCCGAGGACGCGGATCGGCGTGTCGGCCCATTCGCCGGTGAGTCCGAGCTGGCCCCAGGTGCGGATATTCTTGTCCCGGCCGCGCGCGACGCTGGCGTCCCAGCTGTTGAGCTTCCACCCGCCCTGGCGCTCGGCACCGAAGATGCCGTCGAGCTGTTCGATGGTCAGCGACGTCAGCGGATTGTCCTTGTGGACGAAGGGCACGAGCGCGAAGGACCAGCCCGATACTTCGAACGACCCCGTCGCCATCATCACTTCGGCGGGCAGGCCGCCCATCATCCGCTGATAGGCCTGCAATTCCTCCCAGCTCGGGCGCCGGCCCATCGGCGCGAGATCGGCCTGTCCGGTATAGAGCCCGGCCATGCCGATGAAGGTGCTCGCGAGATTATTCTCGAACGTCACCCCGGGATGATATTTCCTGAACGCCTCCTCGAAATAGCCCTGCAGCGGGCTGTCGGCGAGATAGTTCGATCCCCATTGCCGGATGACGCCCTTCATCGGCGCCGACGGCTTGTATTCGGGGAGCTGCGACAGATCGAATTCGATCGTATAGGCGCGGCGGAAGCCCTTGGTCTTCAGCGCGTCGGCGCGGGCCTTTTGCAGGTCGAGCGAGTTCATCGAGCCGACGGGTGCCTGCGCCGCGGCCGGGGTCGCCGCGAGCAGGGCGATGGTGAGGATTGCCAGCCGCATCATTGCGCGCCCGGCTCGAGCTTGGCGAGTTGCGCTTTGACCACCGCGGCGGTCAGCGGCGTGTAGCGGCCCTCGCGCTGGATCTGTTCCTGCCCCTGCTGGCTCAGCACGAAGCGCAGGAATTCTTCGACCTTCGGATCCATCGGCTGGCCGGGTGCCTTGTTGGCATAGAAGAAGATCTCGTTGATCAGCGGATAGCTGCGGTCGCGGGTGCTCTCCAGCGTGCGCGCGACGAAGGGGCCGCCGTCGAATCCCTGCACCGCCAGTTCCTTGAGGTTGGGACCGAGCGCCAGCGGCGACGCGATGCAGATCGCCTGCGGATCGCTCTCGGCGAAGTCGAGCACCTGCTTGCTCCACGATGCGATCGTGCCCTCGGGCGTCGCATAATTGGCGAAGGCCTGATAGCCCTCGACCCACTGGTCGCTGCCGCGCAGGACGAGATTCTGGAACACGACCTGGATGTTGGCGCGCGGGCTTTGGCCGCACGGGTGGATCGGCTTGTTCGCCCATTCGCCGGTCGCGCCAAGCTGGCCCCAGGTGCGGATATTCTCGTCGGCGCCGCGCTTGAACGGATAGTCGTTGCGATAGACGCTGCCGTCATAGCCGCCGTTGCGCGCCGTCCCGAACACGCCGTCGAGCTGTTTCATGCTGATCTGCTTGATCGGGTTGTCCTTGTGGACGAGGATGATGAAACCCGGCGACCAGCCATAGACGTCATACGACCCCGTCGCGGCCGTGATCTCGGTGACCGGATATTTATAGACCTGCTCAAAGGTCAGATGATCCATCAGCGTCGCGGGGCGCCCGACGCCGAGGTCGGCGACCTTGCCCGCGACGCCCGGCACCGCGATCCCCGCCGTCGGCAGGTTGAACTCGAATTCGATGCCGGGGTGGAACTTCCTGAACTCGCTCGACCAATATTCGCCGAGCGGGCCATCCTTCAGATAATTGCTGCCCCAGATGCGCAGCTTGCCGCTGACCTGCCGCTTCGGCTTATACACCGGCAGGTCCGACAGGTCCCATTTCTTGCTATAGCCGCCGAGCGTCGCCTTCTGTTTGCGGAAGCCGGTGACATCGAGGGTCCAGATGCTGCGCTTGGCATTGGTCGGCTCTTCCGCCGGTGCGGGCGCCGGTGCCGGCTGCGTCTGCGCTGCAGCGGGTGCGGCGAGCATCAGCGCCATCAGGGTCAGGGGGAGCGGCTTCATGGCGTGGTCCTTCATTTCGCGGTTACCCGGGGAAGAGCGAGGTCGATTTTCGCGGCCTCGGCGCGCGCGACTTCGGCGGTCAGCGGCAGCCATTTGCCGTCGCGCTGGATGATCGCCTGGCCTTCGCGGCTGAGCACGAAGCGCAGGAACTCGCGCACCGCGGGCGCCATCGGCTGATCGGGCTGCGCATCGGCATAGGCATAGGTTTCGAGGTGCAGCGAATAGCTGCGGTCCTGCACGCTCTTCAGCGTCGGCAGCACGAAGGGACTGGCCTCGTCGCGTGCGACCGGCACCATCACCGCGCCCTTCACCTTCACGCCCGGATCGGCGAAGGCGATGCCGCAGCGGTCGCGGACCGCCGCCGCCACGCGATCTTCGCCCGGATGCGTCCGCTTGCCATTCTTCAGCGCAAGCGGGATTTCGCGCGCATTGTCGTTCCACATATTGCCGCCGACGAGCACCTTGCGCTCGAACACCGACATCAGATGATATTTGAGCGGCGGGACGTAAACGTCGATCGGCTTGTCGGCGCAGAAGCCGGTGACACCCAGATCGCGCCACCAGCGGATATTCCGGTCCGCCCCGCGCCCGGCCTGCCGCCGCCAGGTCGTCGAGACCCAGCCGCCGCGGCGCGGGCCGCCGAAGATGCCGTCGAGCTGGCGGATGGTCAGACCTTTAAGCTTCACATCCTTGCCGGTGAACACCGCGATGGCGGGGCTCCAGCCGGCGACGTCGAACGATCCGGTCGCGATCTGGATTTCGCGCGGGCTGCGGTCGCGCTTCAACTGGAAATCATAGACCTCGCCCGCAAAATAGCTGCTCCAGCGGCGCCCGATCGACAGGTCGACGGCGTCGTCGTTGAGGTCGCCGTCGCGGATCTCGAAGCGGATATCGGGCTGGTGCCGGTTGAAGGCCGCGATCAGCGCCTTGCCCGCGGTGCTGCCCATGAGCTGCCCGCTCGCTGGCATCCGCACCGTACCGGCAACCGGCGCGGCCGGGGCATAGACGGGGAGCCCGGACAGGTCGAACGCGGTCTTGTAGTAAGCGCGCGTCGCAACCGTCCGGCCCGTCTCGTCGGGGCTTTCGCCATCCCATTTCTTCGGCGCCAGCTGGTCGAGTTGCAGCCCCAGTGCATGCGGGTCGACGCGCTCGCCGGTGGTGTCGAGCTTCGCGCGCATCTCGGCGGCGCGCACGGCGGGCAAGGTGATCCATTTGCCGTCGCGCTGCACGCCATCCTGCCCGTCGCGGCTGAGCATGAAGGTCAGGAATTCCTTGACCAGCGGATCGAGCGGCTGGCCCGGCGCCACGCGCACCTGCGCCCATTGTTCGATGAACAGCGGATAGGAGCGGTCGCGCAGGCTGGTCAGCGAGATCGGCACGAACGGCCCCGCCGCGCTGGCACCGATCGGCACCGCACGGATGCCGGGACGGTTCGATCCCATGTCGGAAAAGGAGATGCCGTAGCGGTCGGCGGACATGTCCCTGACCATTTCCACCGACGAGGAATAACGCGTGCCGTCGGGGTTCGCCTCATGGCTATATTCGAGCGTATTTTCGTTCCAGACGTCGCCGCCCTGGAAAATCTTGCGCTCGAAACCAAGCTGGATGTTGTACTTCAGCGGGCGGCCGTAGATCATGATCGGCTTGTCGGCCCATTCGCCGGTGAGGCCGAGGTCGCCCCAGGTGCGGATGTTCTTTTCGGGCCCGCGCGCGACGCCCGGGTCCCAGGTCGTGCCCTTCCACCCGCCGGTGCGCGACCCCGCAAAAATGCCGTCGAGCTGTTCGACCGACAGATGTGCGATCGGGTTGTCCTTGTGGACGAAGATCACGAAGCCGGGGCTCCAGCCGGGCACATCGTAACTGCCGGTCGCCCAGTCGATCTCGAACAATCGCTCGCCGGTCGCCTGCTCATATTGCGAGGCGGCACGCAGGCGGTCGGAAATGCGCGGCCCGGTCTCGATATCGACCGCGCCCGACGCGATCGTGCCCTTGGGCAGGATCACGACCTTCACGCCCGGATGGAAGCGCTGGAAGGACTCGATCCACTGGTCCTTGATCAGTCCGTCGTGGAGATAGAGGCCCGACACGCGGATCGTGCCCGTCAGCTGCTTCGCGGGCCGATAGGGCGGCAGGTCGGACAGCGGTTGAAGGTCGGTGTAGAAACGCTTGTGCTTGCGGGCATCGGTACGCGCGTCATGCTCGCCGCGGATGATGATATTCTCGCGCATTCCGTCGCCGAGGCGCTGGAAAATCTGGTCGTAGGTTTCGCCGGTCGGACGCTTGTCCTCCTGCGCGAAGGCGGCGGTCCCCGCGGCGAGAAGGATCAGCGACAATCCGGTCAGAGGCTTTTTCATCGGCTCCGCTTCTTCGGTTAGTGCCGGCACTGCGGGACGCGCATCGCGCAGTGCCGGCCGGCCCAGCCCGCGATGTCACGGCATCGCGGGCCGGGCGATCAGCATATCAGTCGAGCTTCTTCAGCTGCTCGGCCAGATATTCGGGGGTCAGCGGATAATAATAGCCGACCCGGGCAATGATTTCCTGACCTTCGCGGCTGAGCACGAAGCGCATGAATTCGCGTACCTTGGGATCGAGTTTCTGACCCGGCGCCTTGTTGACGTAGAAATAGCCGTCACGGATCAGCGGATAGGTGCGGCCCGCCACCGAGTCCGGCGTGAGAGCGACCGCGGCACCGCCGCCGCGCGGGATGACCTTCAGCACCTTCACATCGGGATAGTTTTTGACGTGCATCAGCGAGGCGATGCCGATGGCGTTCGGGTTCTTCGACAGGTCTTCGAGCGCCGCGGTGCTCGCGATATCCTTTTCGGTGCCCGGGACCGCCTGCTTCGCTTCGACATATTCGCGGAAGTTGGGGTTCATCTTCTGCGACCAGTAAAGGAGGTGGCGCTGGATCGCGATCGCGAAGCCCGGCGCGACATAGCCGAAGGTTTCGACCTCCTTGTTCGCCATTGCGCCCTTGACGCCGAGCTGGCCCCAGGTGCGGATCAGCTTCGAGCGGTCGAGCGCATATTTCGACGTATATTTATAGTCGCCCTTGTACAGTTCCCAGCCGCCGGTGCGTTCGGAGCCGAACAGCCGTTCGAGCTGGTCCATCGAGATTTCGTTGAGCGGGTTGTTCTTGTTGACGACGATCGCCCAGGCGAACAGCGACCCGCGCTTTTCATAACCGCCGGTCGCGACCGAAATCTCGGTCGGCATATAACCGAAGGCGTTGTAGAAGGGCATCATGTCGGTGATCTTGGCATCGTCGCCCATCGGCGCGACGTCCGAGACGCCCATGTAGAGACCGGCGATGCCGCCCTCGCTCGACGGGATATGGCTCGTCGCCATCTTCGCCTCGGGGTGGAATTGCGCGAAGCCGGCGGCGAGCTGCGGCACGGCATTCTTGAGCTCGCTGCCCACGATGCGCAGGCCGCCGACGACCCGGAATTCGGGCTTGTACGACGGCAGGTTCGGCAGCGACGGCGGCGGCAGTTCGCGATAGCTCGACAAGGTTTCCGGACCCGTCGTGCGCAGCGAATCCTTGACCTTGTCGAACGCAGCGTAGGTCGCATTGTCCCGGAGGAGCTGCGGACGCAGCACGCCCTTGAAATCCTCGGACTTGGCGAAGGCGACCGGATCGCGATATTCCATCAAGAGCCAGGTCTTGCCGCCCGCGCCGCGTTCCAGATACATGGTGTAGCGCATCAGCAGCTTGCCGGCGATCTGGCCGTCCATCAGCGGCTTGATATAGCCGGTCGCGAATTCGCGCTGCTTCGCCTCGGGCGCGGTCGGTTCGTACATGTTGATCTTGAAGACCGAATTGTTCGAATCGCGCGGGGTCTTTTCGCCATGGGTCAGCACGTCGACGCGCTTGACGTCGAGCGCGGCGGCGAGCTTCGGCTGGCCCTCGCGGACCCACGCCTGATAGCTGCCCTCGGTCGGGAATTCGAGCGCGACGAACCGGCTGAAGGCCGCGCCCTTTTCCTCGTCAGCCTCGAGCCAGATGGCATCGGAGACCTGGCCCGACTGGCGCCATGCGGCCAGCGTGGTCGCCAGCCCCTCGGGCGTTTCGGTGCCGACCGGAACCTTGATCAGCACATTGGCGGTCTGCGCCAGTGCCGGTCCGGCGAATGTCGCGGCCAGCAGGAGCATCAAGGCCCCCCAAAGCTGGCGCAGGCTGAAAATTCTGACCTTCATCGCTCTTCCCCTTTGGCCCCGCGTGCATCGCGGGGCATTGTTGCAGTTCAATCGAGTTTGGCGCGCTGTTCGGCGAGCATCTTGGCGGGCAGCGGCAGATAGCCGGCGTCGGCGACCATCTTCTGCCCCTCGTCGCTCAACGCGAAGCGCAGGAACTCGCGGAAGCGCGGCTCCATCGCGGTGCCCGGCTTGCGGTCGAAATAGATGTAGATGTTGCGGACCAGCGGATAGCTGCGGTCGCGAAAGCTCGCCTCGCTCGGCAGGACATAGTTGGTCGTGCCGCGCGCGGCGAGCGCGACGGGCTTGAGCCCCTCGATCTCCTTCGCCTGCGACATCACCGACCAGCCGATCGCGCACGGGTCGTTCGCCAGCCGCTCGCCCAGCATATGCTTGGCGCCGAGGCGGCCGTGGTGGCGCTCGTCGGCCGGGATCTGCTTGCTGCCGGTTTCGACATGGCCGCTGTAATTGGGGTTCCACTTGTCGCTGCCGCCGAGCACATGGAGCTGGAAGAAGCGGGTGGTCCCCGACGGGCCATGGCCATAGGTCTTGATCGGCTTGTTCGCGCAAGGGCCGGTCCTGACGCCGAGCTGGCGCCAGGTGCGGATGTCCTTTTCGGGGCCGCGCGCGTCCTTTTCGGTCCATTCGAAGCCGCGCAGGCCGCCCGACCGCTCCGACCCGAAGATGCCGTCGAGCTGCTCGACGGTCAGCTGCTTCAGCGGATTGTCCTTGTGCACGAACACCACCGGCCCGTTCGAGCGGCCCTCGCGGTCATAGGAGCCCGACGCGACCACGACATAGGAAGCGTGATAGCCATGGGTTTCGAAGAAGCTCAGGGCCTCGACGATCGCCGGTTCGCCGCCGTTCGGGCCGAGGTCGGTGACGTTGGTCACCAGCGCCGGAAAGGCGGCGTCGCTGGTCGGCAGGGTGTTTTCGAACACGATCTCCGGATGCAGCTTCTTGAACGCCTCCTGCCACTGGACCAGCACCCCGCCGAGGCCGAAGCCATAGTTGCGGATGGTGCCGCTGACGGGCTCGCCCTTCTGATAGGGTTCGGCGTTCGCCGCCGCGGCCCCGGTCGCGACGAGCGACAGGGCGACGAGCGACCGCAAGGCATATCGACGCATGATGGTGGCGACCCTTTGCATGATCAGAAGGTGAAGCGCGTGGTCAGCGTCGCGTAGCGCGGCTGGCCGGCCTGGATCTGGACGCGGCCCGACGAACCGGCGCCCGAGCTTTCGTAATATTTCTTGTCGAAGAGATTGCCGAGCTTGAGGTTCACCGAGAAGCGTTCGGCCTTGTAGTAGATCCCGGCGTCGACGAGCAGATATCCGGGTAGGTCGAGTGGTTTGAGGTCGTTTGCATCGGTCGGCAAAATGCCCTGGCGCGGACCGGTGTAGGTCACGCCGAGACCGACGCCGAAGCCATTTTCCCAGTCGTAGCGGGTCCACAAATTGGCCGCATCCTTTGCGACATTCGCGAGCGGGCGCCCGACCTGGAACGCCTGCGACGGGATCGACGTCAGCACGCGGGCATTGATGTGCGTATAGCCGAAGATGAACTGCCAATTGTCGATCGGCTCGTAATTGCCCTCAATCTCGAAGCCCTCGGACCGCGCCTTGCCGATCTGGGCCGAGCAGCTGCCGAGCGGGCACTGGAACTGCGTGATCTGGCCGATCTGGTCGATGCGATAGATCGCGGCGGTCGCGTTCAGGCGACCATCGAGCAGATCCTCGGTCTTGATGCCGAACTCATATTGCTTACCCTCCAGCGGCGCGAAATTATTCTGGCCGTTGATGTCGAAGATGCCCGGATCGGCCGGCACGAAGGATTCGGCATAGCTGCCATAGATGGTCACATTGTCCTTCGGCTGGATCAGCACGCCAAAGCTCGGCAGGAAGTCGCGCTTGGTGATGCGGGTGTTGATGGTGTTCGGCGCATTGCGTGCATCGGGGCGCACCACCGCCTTTTCACGGAACTTGCGAACCGAGGCGCTGACCTTCAACCAGTCGGTGATCGTGATCAGGTCCGACAGATAGACGCCCCAGTTGCTGGAATCGATGATGCGGTGCGTCAGCAAACTTGCCTGACCGGTCAATGCCGGATTGAGCGCCGGCAAGGACTCGAAACTCGGAAAGGCACTGAAGTCGGGATTGTAGAGACTGATGTCGAGACAGGTCCCACCGGCAGGGCATACGCCAGCGGCGTTGCGATTGTTCGAGTTGAAGAATTTCAGGCGATTTTCGCTTACCTGATCCTTGCCGGCGTTAACCCCGACGAGCAGCTTGTGTTCGAGCCCGAAGGTCTCGAACTCGCCGTTCAGGTTGATGTCGACATAGTCGTATTTGCGATCGGTCTTGAGTTCGCGGGCGCGGCGGGTGACGCGGAACTCGCCCGCGATGCGCGCGACGTTGACGCTCGAAAATTCCTGCTGGTGGCTGCTGTAGTCGACGTGACGGCCGCTGACGTTGAGCGCCCAGTTTCCGAAGTCATGCTTGAAATAGGCGCTCAGCGCCTTGCCTTCCTCGACGCGGAAATCGTCGGGCGACTGATAGGTGGTGGTGATCGGCGCGACCGCGTCGATATCGTAGATCGTGCTGGTCACCGAGGTGAGCCCGTCGAAGGGCGCGGCCAGACCATTGTCGAACTTTTCGCGTGTGCGGCGATATTCGCCCTGAACCGTCAATGTGGTGTCGGGACCGATTTCCCAGGTCAGGCTGGGTGCGACGAAGGTCTGCTTCTGATTGGCGAAATCGCGGAAACCGTCATTGTCGCCATATTGGGCGACGAGGCGGTACATCAGCGCGCCGTCGCCGGCGAGCGCGCCGGTCGAGTCGATCGAACCGGTCAGGCCGAAATGGTCGAAGGCATGGCGGTTCTTGCTGAGCCAGGTGTTGCCGCGCAGTTCGATCGTCGTCGCGGCCTGCGCCTGCGGCTTTTTGGTGATGATATTGACGAAGCCGCCCGGCTGGATCTGGCCGTAAAGCACCGACATCGGACCCTTCACCAGTTCGATGCGCTCGACGCCGATCGTCGGCGGCGAACCATAGCGTCCGGTCAGGCCCGGCAGGCCATCGACCATGATCGAGTTGCGGTCGTCGCCGCTCGACTTGAACCCGCGCAGCGTGATGTCATAGGCGGTACCGCCCGACTTCTTGAGGCCGGTCATATAGTTGTAAAGGTCGGCAACGCTCTGCGTTTCGAGCGACTTCACGAACTCGTTCGAATAGCTCGACACCGAAAAGGGCGTGTCGAGGACGGGGACGTCCATCTTCATCGCGCTCTTCGATCCGTCGTCGAGGAAGGTGCCGGTGACGATGATGGCTTCGTCTTCGGCCGCCTCGTCCTCCTGCGCCCCGGCTGCCGCCCGGTCGTCGTTCGTTTGCGCAAAGCCGGGCGTTGCAGGCACCAGCGCGAACAGGGCGGTGGCGATCATAAATCGTGCGGTCTTCATCTTCTCTTCCCCTTCATTCACCCCGCGGTTGCCCCGCGTGGGTGGAAAATCCAAAACGGTCTTTGGTCTCAGGTCATCGAGACCAGCGGAAATATCCCGGTGGCCATTGCGGTCGCCGTCATCAGCAGACAGATCGCGACGGCCCATTTCAGCGTAAATTTCTGGTGATCCCCGAACTCGACGCCGGCGAGACCGACCAGCAGATAGGTCGACGGCACCAGCGGGCTCAGAAGGTGGACGGGCTGCCCCATCAACGACGCGCGCGCCATCTCGAGCTGGCCGATGCCATAGTGGCCGGCGGCCTCCGACACGACGGGCAGCACGCCGTAATAAAAGGCATCGTTCGAGATGAAGAAGGTGAAAGGCATGCTCGCGATCGCGGTGATCGGGGCCAGATAGGGACCCCATGCATCGGGAATGATCGCAAGGAAGCTTTTCGACATCGCATCGACCATGCCGGTGCCGCCGAGGATGCCGGTGAACACGCCGGCGGCAAAGATCAGCGACACGACCGCGATGACATTCTTGGCATGTTCGGCGACCCGGCGACGCTGCTCGTCGACTTTCGGATAATTGATCACCATCGCCAGCGCGAAACCGATCATGAAGAGGATCGGCAGCGGCAGCACCGCCATGATCAGCCCGGCCATCAGGGCGATCGTCAGCAGCGCGTTGACCCACAGCAGCTTGGGCCGACGCAGCGCCTCGGCCTCGCCATTTTCGGCCGGCAGCAGCGCCGATTCTTCCATCAGCCCGTCATTGGCGAGGCCATCGGGCGAGGCGTCGGAGCGCATCGCTTCCCGCAGCGCAGCGCCGCTTGTCGCCGCCGAACTCAGCGAGCCGAAGGCATAGGCGGGTTGCAACGCAAGGACGCCCAGGCGGCGGCGCTCGGCCAGCCCCAGATGCCAGGCGAGGGCGATCACGCCGATCACGCCGACCACCATGGTGGGGATCATCGGCACGAAGATGGCCGAGGGGTCGATCTGAAGCGCGCTGGCCGCACGGGCCAGCGGACCGCCCCAGGGCGTCAGGTTCATCACCCCGCCCGCGAGGATCGCAACGCAGGTCAGGTTCAGCGCGTTCATCCCGAGCCGGCGATAGAGCGGCAGCATCGATGCGCAGACGATCATATAGGTCGTCGAACCGTCGCCATCGAGCGATACGAAGGCGGCAAGAACGGCGGTCCCGATCACGACCTTCAGCGGATCGCCATCGACGACCGCGAGGATGCGGCGAACCACCGGGTCGAAGAGCCCGGCATCGATCATGATTCCGAAATAGAGGATCGCGAACATCAGCATGACGCCGGTCGGTGCGAGCGTCTTCACACCGTCGATCATCATCTCGCCCAGCTTCGGACCGCCGAATCCGCCGACAAGCGCGAAAAGGACCGGAATCAGGATCAGCGCGACCATCGGCGATAGCCGCTTGGTCATGATCAACGCCATGAACGTGATCACCATTCCAAAGCCAAGCAGGGTCAGCACTGGGTTACCCCCGACATCTCTCTCTCCATCCCCGTACCGCTCGTGGCGGTGATTCGATTGTCGCGGCATCATGCCGCGCGGCCGATCGGTCCGGCTCTATGATGGATGTTCTGACAGAGGTTGCTGTCACCGGCCTGTCATGGCCGCGACGGCGTGGATGCCGCCTCTCAGCGTGCGCTGTGCCCGCTCCACAGGTCCAGCAAACGCTGGCGTTTCTGCGCGTCGAGATAGACCAGGAGGCCCGGCCCCAGTGCGATCGGGCGGAGCGGCCCGACGCTTTTTTCGGCGATACCCAAGCGGCTGTACGGCCCGTCGATCTCGGGCCTCACCGCGCTGAGCCGGCTTCGGTTGGTCAGGATTCGCTGCCCGCGAATCGACAGCAGATATTCGAGGAACAGATGCGCCGCCGCCGCCTCGGGTGCGCTTTTCGGGACGACGGCCGTGCGCGCGACCGCCAGCGTATAGTCACTGGGGTAGACAAGCTCGAGGTTGCTCGACCGATCGGCCTCGGCGCGGGCATAGGAGCCGAGGACGTTATAGCCGACCGCAAGCTCGCCGCTTTCGATCCGACGCAACACCTCCGACGTCGTGCCCGCGGTCACCACCCGGTTGTCGCGAAACGCCTCCGCGATCGCCCCGAAATCGCTGCTTTGCCGGGCATCCTGCGATACGACGAGATAGCCGACGCTGCTGGTGGCGGCGTCATAGGTGCCGATCCGGCCGCGCCAGAATTCGGGATCCTCGCGCAGCGCGGCGAGCAGTTCGGGTCGCGACATCGGAATGCGCCGCCCCGCCATCGCCTTGCGGTTGAACACCATGACGACGGGTTCGAAGGTGAAGCCCAGCGCCTCGTCGCGCCACCGCGCCCAGCCGGGCACCATCGCCGCGTTCGGCGACCGGTGCGGCGCGGCAAAGCCGTCGTTCACCAGCCGCACCTGCAAATCCATCGCGGCGCTGAGCAACAGGTCGGCGGGCGATCCCTCGCCGGCGCTTTCCGCGCGAAAGCGCCGGTCGAGTTCGGCGGCTTCCAGATCGACATATTCGATCAGGATGTCGGGGTGGGTGGTCCGGAAATCGTCGATGACCGGCTGAAAGACCTCAAGGTCCGAAGTGCTGTAGATCGTCAGGGTTCGCGTTTCGGCGGCGGCGCCCCGGTCGGCGGCCTTCTCGGCACAGCCCGCCAGCGAAAGCAGGCAGAATAGCGCGAAGATCATGCCGCGCATCATGACCGTCGCGCCCGGCGCGGCAGCGCGATCTCGACCAGCAACCCGCCGCCCTCGCGGTCGCCGAGCGTGATCACACCCCGATGGCTTTCGACCGCGCGGCGAACGATCGCGAGGCCGAGCCCCGCCCCCGGTTCGTCGTTGTTGCGGCGGGCAAAGCGTTCGAACACCTGTTCGCGGTCGTCCGGCCGGATTCCCTTCCCGCGATCGGCGACGCTGAGCAGATAGCCGTCGGGGGTCTCGACCAGCATCAGCGAAACCTCGCCATGTTCGGACCGGCCGTGGGTCAACGCATTCTGGATCAGGTTCTTGACCACTTCGCCGATCATCACCCGGTCGCCGACCATCGGCGCCTGCGCCAGCGGGCTGGTGAAGCGGACGTCGCTGTCTTCGGCCATCGGCACCGCCTCGCGGACGCTCTGGCGGACGGTCGCGAGCAGGTCGAATTCGGTGAAGACCCGGACGTCCGAGCGGTGCTGGACCGTCGCGTCGCTGAGCATCTGGTTCACCAGCCGCGTCAGTTTCGCGGCGTTGCGGCGGATCGCGACGAGGCTGCCGCGCATGTCCGCCGGGTCGCCGTCCTCCGCCAGCTGCGCCTGCGCCTGGATCACCGCGAGCGGGGTGCGGAGCTGGTGCGCGGCGTCGCCGATGAAGCTGCGCAGCGTATCGATATTGTCGTGCAGCCGGCTCATGAAACCGTTGATCGAATCCACGACCGGCGCGATTTCGGCGGGAACGGGCGTGACGACCGGATCGAGGTCTTCGGGCTGGCGGCTCGCGAGTTCGCCGCTGAGCCGGCCGAGCGGACGCAAGGCCAGCGTGACCCCGAACCACACGACGCCGAGCGCCACGACCGTCATCAGCAGGATCGGCGCCAGCGACCCGAACACAAGGTCGCGCGTCAGCGCGTCGCGCGCGCGGCGGGTCTGACCGACCTGCACATAGACCCAGCCCGTCGTCCCCGGCTGCGCGATCTCGCGCGCCAGCGACACGAAACGGACATCCTCGCCCCGATAGCGCGCGTCGTAGAATTGTCCCGATGTGTCGCTTTCGTTGCGCACGCTGCGGCGCTGCGGCACGTCGGGCAGGTCCGGATAGCCGGTCACCGTCCGCCGGTCGGGTCCGACGACACGATAGAAGACCCGGTCGTCGGGCGCCGCCGACAGCATGTCGAGCGACGAATAGGGAATATCGACCTGCACCTTGCCGTCGAGGATCGACAGCGTTTCGGCGATCGAGAGCGCCGACCCGCCGAGCAGCCGGTCATAGGATTTGTCGGCGGCCAGCTTGGCATAGGACATCGCCGCGGCGTAGAGCGCGACCATCCCGATCAGGAAGACGACCCCCAGCGTCCCCGCGAGGCGAAGCCGCAGCGAGGTGGTCCGCGCGGTCACGATGCCGCAGGGGCTTCCGCGACATAGCCGACGCCGCGCACGGTGCGGACGACCAGCGCGCCCTCCAGCTTGCGGCGCAGGCGCCCGATATAGAGCTCGATCGCATTGGGACCGGCATCGTCGTCGAAATCGAAGAGCTGCGAGGCGATCTGGTCCTTGCTCAGCACGCGCCCCATGTTGCCGATCAGGATTTCGAGCAGGCGGAATTCGCGGTTCGGCAAGGTCAGTTGCGTGTCGCCGACCCGCACCAGCTTGGCGTTGCGATCGAAGACCAGGTCACCGATCGCGGTGACGTTCGACGCCATCCCCTGCGAACGGCGCAGCAGCGCGCGGCACCGCGCGTCGAACTCGCGAAAGTCGAACGGCTTCGACAGATAATCGTCGGCGCCGACGTCGAGCGCATCGACCCGGTCCTCGATATTCGACCGCGCGGTGAGCATCAGCACCGGGGTCAGCGACCCCCGCCGCCGCATCGCGCGCAGGACTTCGAAGCCATCCATTCCGGGCAGGCCGATGTCGAGCACCACGACCTCATAATCCTGATAGCACAGCACATCGTCGGCGGCCTCGCCGTCAGACTGCAGATCGACCGCATGCCCCTCACGGCTGAGCCGCTTGAGCAAGGCGTCGCCCAGATCGGGATCGTCTTCGACGACCAGAATTCGCATCGCAACCCTCTCCCTCGGCCACTCCTCGGGCCGGTCCGTCGTCGCCGTTCATCGACAGCTTCGCGACAGATTAGGGACCTAACTAGGCATGTAAACGAGCGCGAGGCAAGCCCTCCCGACGCCGAAAAGAGCAAATGGAGAGGAAAAAAAATGGCAGAAAACCGGACTTTCGGAGGCCGCTTCGCGGCCCGATCGCGCACGCCCCTGCGGGGCGCTGCAATCGCCCTTTCGCTGCTGTTCGCGACCACCTCATCGGGGGCGATGGCGCAGTCGGCATCGGCCGAACAGATCGCCGATCTGCAACGCCAGCTCGACGCGCTGAAGGCCGAACAGGCGCAAACCGCGGCGCGCATCGCGCAGGTCGAAAACACGCTCGGCCGGATCACCGGCGTGCCCGTCGCGCCGCCGCCCGCGACGCCGGTCTCGGGGGCGCCAATCTCAGGGGCCGCCGCGGCCCCCGCACCGGTCGCCCTCGCCGCCAAGCCGGCGTCGAAGCTCCAGCTCTCGGGCGACGTGCGGGTCCGTTATGAAAGCAATTTCGGCGATGCCGACGCGCGCAACCGCGACCGCGGCGTCGTCCGGGCGCGGCTGCGCGCCAATTATGCGGTTTCGGACCATATCATGGCGGGCGCCCAGCTTTCGACCGGCGACGACGACGATCCGAACACCGCAGATGTGACGCTGTCGAACTGGGACGACGACCTGCGCGTCAGCCTCGACCAGATCTACCTGCGCGGGACCTGGGGCAATCTGGTCGTCCACGCCGGCAAGATTCCCCAGCCGTTCCGCCGCACCGACCTGGTGTGGGACGGCGACGTCAGCCCGCAGGGGCTATCGGCGGCCTATAAACAGCCGCTGCCCGGCGGCGCGTCGCTCAAGGCCACCGGCCTCTATTTCCAGATCGACGAAGCGAGCCGCGCCAAGGACAGCAGCATGGTCGGCGGCCAGATCGAATTCGCGACCGCGCCCGGCGTCTTCCACGCCGAACTCGCGGCGGGCTATTACGACTATCGTTTGAACTCGATCACCGGTGCCGATGCCGGCGACTTCCGGTCGAACCTGCTGACCCCGGCGGGCCGCTACCTCTCGGACTTCGACATGCTCGACATCGTTGGATCGGCGACCTTCGCGGGGCTGGGCGAGCGCTGGCCGGTCCAGCTGATCGGCAATTATGTCCATAATTACGGCGCGGCGGTCGACGCCGACACCGGCTATGGCGCCGACCTGTTCGTCGGCCGCGCGTCGAAGCCGCACGACCTGCGCTTCGGCTATGGCTATAGCCGGACCGAGGTCGATGCGGTGCTCGCGGCGTTCAGCCACGACAATATCGACATCGCGACCAACTATCTGCTGCACTCGCTGAGCGTCGATTATGTACCCCGCGCCAACACGCTGCTCAACCTGACACTCTACCACTACCGGCCGCTCGACCCGCTCTATGCCGGGGCCAATCAGCCGCGCGACTGGCTGAACCGGGTGCGGCTCAACTTCTCGGTCAACTTCTAAGAGACCGGAGCTTTTCTCCCGAGCTCCCGCATCGGAGCCGCGCGATCCACGGGTCGCGCGGCTCTCTTTTTGTCCCCGGCGCCCGTCACCGGCATGAAAAAGGGCGACCCGATCAAGGGCCGCCCTTTTTTCCGTGATTCGATTGGCGTGCGTTATTTGACGATCGAGAAAAGCGCCTCGGTGCTCGGGATCTTCGATGCCACCGCATCGCGGATGCGAACGCCCGGCTGCATGAAGTCGATGTCGATCAGCCCGCTGTCGGGCGACTGCTTGAACGCGAGGACCATGGTGACCGGCAGATATTTGCCCGACTGGTCCTTCAGCGGCACGAGGATCGAAACCTTCTTGTTGAAATCGGGGGTGCCCCATTTCGATTCGACCTGGGTCACGCCCTTCTTGGCGGTGATCACGTCGCCCGGCGACGAGACATTGCCGACGCGGTCGGGAAAGGTGCCCGCGATCATCGTATAATCGGTCATGCCGGCGGGGATCGCGTGGATCGTGATGCTGACCAGTTCGGGATGCCCCGCGACGATGCCGTCGACGATCGACTGGGCCAGATTCTTGCCCGCGGGGGCGACCCAGTTCTTCGCCGTCTGCGGCGTCGAGGCGGCGCGCGGAATTTCATCACCGGCCTGGACGGTCATCGGCATCGTCATAAACATGGCGGCAGCCGCCACCTTGAACATAAGCTTGGTCATGGAATTCTCCTCTCACCGGATTGCGGATCCGCCTGTTCTGGTCGGCACCCTTGATCCCGGAATAATCGCCTTGGCTGTCACTCGGCTGTCGCGGTGGCGACCGGCGGCGGCATTTCGACGGGTGCGTCGACCAGCGGATCGGCAGGGTGCAGCGCCGCGTTCAGCGCGTCGCGGTCGAGCCCGCCCTCCCAGCGCGCGACGACGATCGTCGCCACCGCATTGCCGATGAAATTGGTGATCGACCGGCATTCGCTCATGAACCGGTCGACGCCCAGGATCAGCGCCATGCCCGCCACCGGCACGGTGGGCACGACCGACAGCGTCGCCGCCAGCGTGACGAAGCCCGCCCCGGTCACCCCCGCGGCGCCCTTCGAACTCAACATCGCGACCCCCAGCAACAGCAATTGCTGGCCGAGCGACAGTTCGACCCCGGTGGCCTGCGCGATGAACAGCGCCGCCAGCGTCATATAGATGTTCGTTCCGTCGAGGTTGAAGCTGTATCCCGTCGGCACCACCATGCCGACCACCGCCTTGGGGCAGCCCGCGGCCTCCATCTTTTCCATCAGGCTGGGCAGTGCCGATTCCGACGAAGATGTCCCGAGGACGAGCAGCAGTTCGGCGCGCAGATAGCGCAGCAGGCGCCAGAGCGAAAACCCGTTGTAGCGCGCGACCGCGCCCAGCACGACGAAGACGAACAGCGCCGAGGTGATGTAAAAGGTGGCGAGCAGCGCCGCGAGATTGGCGAGGCTGCCGACGCCATGCTTGCCGATGGTGAAGGCCATCGCGCCGAAGGCGCCGATCGGCGCCGCGCGCATCAGGATCGCGACGAGGCGAAAGAACCCCGCCGCCACCGAATCGAGGATGGTCAGCGCCGGCTGGGCCCGATCGCCGACCAGCGCCAGCGAAATGCCGAACAGGATCGCGAGGAACAGGACCTGGAGGATATTATGGTCGGTGAACGCGCCGACGAAGGTTTCAGGGATGATGTTGAGCAGGAAGCCCGTCAGCGTCGTATCGTGCGCCCGCTTCGTATATTCGCTGACCGCGGCGGTATCGAGGCTGGCCGGGTCGATATTCATCCCCGCGCCCGGCTGCACCACATTGGCCACGATCAACCCGATCACCAGCGCCAGCGTCGAGAAGCAAAGGAAATAGATAAAGGCCTTGCCCGCGACGCGCCCGACCGATTTCAATTCGCCCATGCCGGCGATGCCGGTGACGATGGTCAGGAAGATGAGCGGCGCGATCACCATCTTGACCAGCTTGATGAACGCGTCGCCCAGCGGCTTCAGCGACGCCCCGACGTCGGGCCACAGCACGCCGACCAGGATGCCCGCCGCGATGGCCACGAGAACCTGCACATAGAGCTGGCCATAAAGCTTCGGTCGTTTGCCGTCCGCCGCACCCGGCGCTGCCGTCATTGCCACCAAGATCCATCCTCCCACCGACGCCGACCGGTCTTCGTCCCGACGGACGTGCGATCATTCGTTCCAAACAGCGAAAATTAGCGCGCGCAACTGTCGTCTGACTGTCAGCCCTATGCCGCATGGCCGTCAGCTTCGCATCAGCCAATCGGCGCTAGAAAAGATCGCAATCTGGAATAAGGATCACAACATGCGATTTCCCGCCATCCTCGCGCTCGCCATATTGACCGCCGTCCCGCTTGCGGCCGGCATCGCTCCCACGGTCGCCCATGCGTTTCAAAAGTCGAAGAAGGGCGACGCCGCCAAAGCCGAACGCAAGCGCGCCGAGCAGGAGGCGATCCGCGCCGCGGTGCAACGCGGCGAAGTTCTGCCGCTGCCCCGCATCCTGGCCATTGCGCAAGCCAAGGTTCCGGGCGACATCATCAAGGTCGAGCTCGATTATGAAAGCACGGGGATCGAATATGAGGTCAAGATCCTGACCCCGGCGGGCCGGGTGCGCGAGGTCGAGATCAACGCCCGCACGGGAGCCATCCTGCGGATCGAGGATAAATAATGCGGGCACTGCTGGTCGAGGATGATCCGGACCTCGCCGACGATGTCGCGCGTGCGCTCGGCGCCGCGGGCTTCGTCGTCGATCGCAGCACCAACGGCGAAGACGCCTGGTTCCAGGGCGATGTCGAAAATTACGCGCTCGCCGTCCTCGACCTCGGCCTGCCGCGCCTCGACGGGTTGAGCGTGCTCAAGCGCTGGCGCGACGGCGGGCGGACGATGCCCGTGCTGATCCTGACCGCGCGCGGCGAATGGACCGAAAAGGTCGAAGGCATCGAGGCCGGCGCCGATGATTATATGGCCAAGCCCTTCGCGATCGGCGAACTTGTCGCCCGCGCCCGGGCGCTCGTCCGCCGCGCGGCGGGGCATGCCAGCACCGTGCTGGCGATCGGCGACCTGTCGATCGACACGGCGCGGATGACCGCGACCCTCGGCGGACGGCAGACCCAGCTATCGCAGCTCGAATATCGGCTGCTCAATTTTCTCGCGCATCAACAGAGCCGGATCGTGTCGGCGGGCGAAATCGCCGAGCACCTCTACGGCGCCAGCGACGGCGGCGATACCAATGCGGTCGAGGCGATCGTGACCCGGCTGCGGCGCAAGCTCGGCAGCCGCATCGTCGAAACGCGGCGCGGACTCGGCTATCTGCTGACCGGCGAGGCCGGGTGAAGCGGACGTCTCTCCGCCTGCGGCTGTTGCTCGGCGCGACGGTCGCCATCTTCGCGGCGCTCGCACTCGCATGGGGCGGCATATCCTGGATGTTCCGCCAGCATGTCGAGCGGCGCGAAGAGGCCGAACTGACGGCGCTGGCCGAACAGGTGATCGGCGGCCTGACGGTCAATGCCGCGGGCAAGCCGGTCATCGCCCCGGCCCCGGTCGAACCGGCCTTCCAGTCTATCGCGAGCGGCCTGTATTGGCAGGCGCGCGGTCCCGGCGGTACCGACCAGTCGCCGTCGCTATGGGACCAGAGCCTTCCCGCCTCCGACGCCGCGGCCGACCGCTGGACCAGCGCGACCGTGCCCGGCCCGTTCGGCGCGCAGTTGACGATGGTCAGTCGCACAGTCCGCCCCGGTAAGGGCGACATCGGCATCATGGTCCGGGTCGCGGCAAATGACGGCGAGATGCGCGACGCGCTCGGCGCGTTCGACAAACAGCTCGCGCTGTCGCTCGGTCTGCTCTGGCTCGTCCTGTCGGTGGCGGCCTTTGTGCAGGTCAGTCTGGGCCTGCGCCCGCTGGACCGGCTCCGTCGCGACCTCGATCGGCTCCGTAAAAGCCCCGCCGCGCGGTTGTCCAAGGCGCATCCTGCCGAAATCCTGCCCCTGACCGAGGCGATCAACGCGATGGCGGAGGCGCGCGAGGCCGACCTCGGTCGCGCGCGCCGCCGGGCCGCAGATCTGGCCCATAGCCTGAAGACGCCGCTCGCGGTCGTGTCGGCGCAGAGCCGCCGCGCACGCGAAGGCCGCGCCGAAGCCGCGGCCGACGGAATCGACCGAGCCGTCGCGGCGGCCAGCGCGGCGCTTGAAGCGGAGCTCGCCCGCTCGCGCGCCGCCGCCGCGCGGGTGACCGGCGGCGAATGTGCGCCGCATGACGTGGTCGAAAGGCTTGTCGCCGTTGTCGAACGCGGCGAATATGGCGAGCGCGTCGCCTTCACCGTCGACGTCGACCCGGCGCTTCGCCTGCCGGTCGACCAGGTTGATCTTGCGGAAATGCTCGGTGCGCTGATCGAAAATGCGGCGCAGCACGCGCGCCGGCAGGTTCGCATTTCGGGGCAACGCGAATCCGGTGCCGTCACCCTGTCGGTCGCCGACGATGGCGAAGGCCTGTCGGAAGATGCCGCCTTCCGCGCCACGCAACGCGGTGTCCGCATCGACGAGGCGGGCACTGGTCATGGTCTGGGCCTCGCAATCGTGCGCGACCTCGTCGAAGCGACCGAGGGCCGTTTGCGCCTGGGCCGCGCCGATCTGGGTGGATTGCTTGCCGAGCTCGATTGGGCCGAAGACCGGGATCAGGCGGTCTATCGCCCGGTTCGATGAATATGGTTGGAGGCCGAGCCGGAATCCAATACCTCCACAAAAATCCCTTTTTTCCGTGCCTCTTCTCCATTTGGAAATAGTGAGGTGCCCCCAAAAGGGCCCCGAATTCGCTCTATATTGTTGGATTTCTGCGGATTTCTTGCTCTGACTTCGGTCGCCAGCCGTCTCAAAATGCCCACTGTTGCCGCACTGGCATCGTTGGTCATCGTCTAGTTGTGAACGTCGCCAGCTTACCCTTGCGCCGCCGACCCGGGCGCCCCCGCTGCGATATGCATCGCGCGGTCAATGGGCGAGGAGGAGCGGCGCCGGCGCAGCTTCGAGGAGATAACGCGTCACCCCGCCGAACAGGGTCTCGCGCAGCCGCGGACGTCCATAGGCGCCCATCACGATGAGCCCCGGAGCCATTTCCTTCGCGGTTCGCTCAAGTATCTCCTCGAGCGTAAGTGCCCCGCGATCGTGGCGGCGAAGCTCAGCATGAATGCCGTGCCGCGACAGATAGCAGAGCGCGTCCTCGGCCGGCACCCGTCCCTCGTCCGGCCCGACCTGCACCATCGTCACGCTGCCCGCGCCCGCCATCAACGGCCCCGCGGTGCGCAAGGCATGCGCGGCTTGCGGGCTGCCGTTCCACAAGATCATCACCGGGGCATCAAGGTCGAGCGGCTGGCCTTCGGCGGGCAACGCGAGCACCGGCGCGGGCACAGTCATTGCGAGGTCGCCCGCCAGCGTCGGCTGCGCGAGGCCGCGCCGGTCGCGGGGGCCGAGCGATACGATGGCAAGATCGGCTAGCGTCGCGGCGAGCGAGAGCGCCGCGAGCGCATCGCCGTCGGCGATGGCGACGTCCCAAGGCACATCCTCGCGCGCGAGCTGCGCCGCGAGCCGGGTCTCGAGCTCGGCATCGGCAAGCTGCGCCTTGGCGAGCTGTTCGCGCGCCAGATACATACCGCCAAAGGGGTCGGAAGCGATGAACTGCTGGAAGGGCGAGCAGATCAGGAAACTGAGATGAGAGCCGAGGCGCCGTCCGATAGCGAGCGCCGTCTCGGTGCGCGCGGCCATGGCCGGGCTCGCGTCGGCGTGAATCAAAAGATTTCGCATGTCTTGCTCTCCTTCATGATGGAGAGGGAAGCGCTTATGCGCACCGGCTTCATTGACGCCGGTCAATAAACCGCGCCCTTCAGGCCGGGCGGCATACTGGGGTCGCTCCGTATAATTACGAAATGCGCCGACCGCGTGGGGCGTTAGCCTGACTTCGCAAAGGAGCAAGCGATGCCGAGACCCAGTCCATTGACCCCATTTCGCGCACACCCGCGCCGGACGCCGGTGAATCGCGCGCCGGCGGACCCGCGGCGCGAGCAAAGCCGCATCGCGGGCACCCTCACCCTTCGCCCTTCACCGCTCCGGCAGTCCGAGCCAAATCAAGGAGACAGAGGATGACGCTCACCAATGCGCCCGACACCACGCTCAGCGAGGCGACCGAGACCTGCCTGCAGACCCGTAGCGGCATCAATCTTCGTCTCCGGCCGGTCGCGGAGAGCGACGCCGATATCGTCAATCATTTCTTCGACGGCCTGACGGCGGACGATATGCAGTTCCGCTTCCTGAGCGGCCAGTCGCACCTGTCGAGCGCCCAGCTTGCGGCGATGATCGGAGTCGATCACCGGCACCGCGAGCATCTGCTCGCGTTCGATGCCGCGACATCGGAGCTCATCGCGAGCCTGCTGATCGCTGCCGATGATGTGTTCGTGACTGCCGAGGTCGCGATTTCGGTCGCACCCGCATATAAGACTCGCGGCGTCGGCTGGACTCTCCTCAACCATGCCGTCGATCTTGCCCGCGCACGTGGCCTCAAAACGCTGCGGTCGATCGAGAGCCGCGCCAATCGGGGTGCTATGGAGGTCGAACGGACGCTGGGCTTCAAGGCGAGCGATTATGACGGCGACGCCACGCTCGCGCTGCTTGAGCTCGACCTCCGCTGAGGGCGCACGGTTTGATCCAATGGTGAACGGCGGATGCCGGGAGATGCATGCCAATGGACAAGCTCTTTCATGCGATGGAACTCGGCGCGCCGGGGAGGCCGTTGCAACCGGTCAATCGGGCGATGCCGATCCCGGACGACGGCGAGATACGGATCGCGATCACTGCTTGCGGCGTGTGCCGTACCGATCTCCATATTGCCGACGGCGATATCATGGGACCGCTACCGATCATCCCCGGGCATGAGATTGTCGGGCGGGTCGAAGCGCTCGGCGCGGGTGTCACCAAGTTCGAGGTTGGCGACCGGGTCGGGGTGCCATGGCTCGGCAGGAGCTGCGGCACCTGCCACTATTGCGCTACGGGCCATGAAAATCTCTGCGACGCACCCGCGTTCACCGGCTTCACGCGCGACGGCGGTTTCGCTTCGCATGTCGTCGCCGATGCGCGCTTCTGCCTCGCAATCCCTGCCGGCTTCGACGATCTTCATGCGGCGCCTTTGCTCTGCGCCGGCCTGATCGGCTACCGCGCGTATCGCATGGCGGACGGCGCGAAGGCGCTCGGCCTCTATGGTTTCGGCGCCGCCGCACATATTCTCGCGCAGCTCGCGATCGCCGACGGCGCCGATGTCTATGCCTTCACGCGCGAGGGTGACATGGCAAGCCAGGAGTTCGCGCGGCGCCTCGGCTGCATTTGGGCGGGCGCATCGAACGAAACTCCACCCACCACGCTCGATGCCGCAATTCTCTTTGCGCCAGTTGGGGCGCTAGTGCCTGAAGCGCTGCGCCATGTTCGCAAGGGCGGGCGCGTCATCTGCGCTGGCATTCATATGAGCGACATCCCGTCCTTTCCTTATGCCGATCTTTGGGAGGAAAGGTCGATCCACTCGGTTGCCAATCTGACCCGTGCCGATGGCGCAGCGTTTTTCGAAGCCGCGGCGCGCTGCGGCGTGCGGACGCATGTCACCGCGCTACCGCTCGCCGACGCCAATCGCGCGCTCGACCGATTGCGCGCCGGCGAAGTCGAAGGCGCGCTCGTCCTCGTCCCCGAGGGCGCGGCTAGGGGGAATCCCTAATGGCGCGCCCGCACCAGCGGCGCGAAAGTGGCGAAGGCCAGACGGGCCTGCCAGGAGAGACTGCCATGGATCGTTTCGAGCGAGACCCCGCCAGCGCGGCGCGCCCTCCCGAATGTCCCGATTGCGACCCACCGACGCAGCCCGACAAGGCCTATCCGGAGACGCCGGCAGCGGACCCCGATCGCCAGCCGCTGCGCACGTCGCCGGAGGCACCGGTGCTTCCCGACAGCCATCCCGAAACCACGCCGCGCGAATATCCCGAATAGCTGCGCGCGGCCGGACAAGGCTTCAAGGGCTTGCGGGCGGCGTGCCGCTGCGCGTGAGCCTTGTCACGGCGTCGACAAGCATATGCTCGCGCAAGGGCTTTTCCAGAACGAGCGCGAAGCCCGCCTCGCGCGCGCGCGCGTTCAATTCCCCGGACGGATAGGCGGAGATCAGGATGGCCGGCCCATCCCAGCCCTGCGCGCGCAGCGCGCGCAGCATCGCGATCCCGTCGCTGCTCTCGAGCCGGTAATCGACAATCAGACAGTCGGGCGCGGCGCGCGCCGCCTCGGCGAGCGCGGGATCGGCGGCGGGCCAGGCCTTCACCGCAAATCCGCGTCCCTGCAACAGCAGGAGAAGCGAGCGGCGCACCGCCGGGTCATCCTCGACGATAAGGATGGTTGGCGGTGCCTCGCTCCAACCCGATCGGGCGATCAACATGTCCATGGTCCCGTTATCGAAGCTTTGGCCTGGTCGCAGATTTCCGGCCGCCACAGCCTAGGTCTTGCAGAATTGTGGGGCTCGCCCTTTCGGAGGTGCGAGCCCGAAGCCGGAAAACAGGGCCGGGGGCCATCGATCAATGGCTCATCAGCAGGGGGAATTTGCTCTTCGAAAGCAGATTCTTCGTGGTGCCGCCGAAGGTCTCGCGCAGCCGGCCGCGGCCGTAGGCGCCCATCACGATATAATCGGCGCGGAACATCGTGGCCTCGTCCGAGATCAGGAAATCGGCGTGAAACTTGCCGATGTCGGTCTTGCGTACATTTGCCGCGATGCCGTGGCGCGACAGATAGGTCGCGGCATCCTCAGGCACGATATGATTGTCGGACCCTTCTGCGCTGAAGATCTCGACCTCCTTCGCGAAGGCGAGCAGCGGTACAGCGGCGCGGAGCGCGGCCGCCGCCGAAGGACGGCCGTCCCATGCGACGAGCGCGCGCTCAAGTTCGAAGCGTTCGAGCGTTTCGGGCACCGCCAGCACGGGCGCACTCGCGCGTGCGACAATTCGGCTCGCGATGTCGCGCATGTCGGGCATCGGAAAACCGTCGAGCGCGCGATTGAGGATGATGAGGTCGGCGAGGTCGGCCGCATCGAGAACCGCATTCGCGATCTCGTCCATCGCATCGATCCAGCTCCAGCTGACATCCTCGCGTGACAGGCGGTCGCTGATCACCGACTTGTTCTTCGCCTCGCTTTCGCGCTCGTCGAGGATGACGACGGTTTCGGCAAAGCCGAACCCGTCACCGGCGATGAGGGGATAGGGCGTGACGTCGATGCAGGTCAGATGGCCTTCGACCGCGCGCGTGATATCGAGCGCCGCCTGCAGGCGAGCTTCCTGGCCATGGTCGTCATGTACGAGCAACAGGATATTCTTCATGAGCCGTCTCCTTGGTTTCTGCGCCGAGACTATGTGTCGTCAGCCGAGGCCGATATGCGCAATGATACGGATAGAAAGGCGGCCGCCCGGATGTCCGGACGGCCGCAGGGGGGTCGCCTCTTCCCCAGGCGAGCGGGATCAGCTGTCGACCGCGAGATAATCCTCGACGTCGGTCACGCCGGGCGCCGACCAGGCAGCGAGCTCGGCCATGCGCCGCTCGCCCCACGCCTTGACCCGGCCGCGCAGTGTGACCGTGCTGCCCTCGGTGGTGACCGATACGCCGCTTGCGTCGAGACCCGCCTGACGCTTGAACGCCGCCATGATCCGCGCCTTGACGTCGGCAGGGGTGGGAATATCGCCGACCTTGATCAGGTTCGAGACGCCGGTGACCCCCGATATCTGCCCCGCGGCGCGCGCGACTTCCTTTGCGATGAAGTGCCAGTCGACGGTGCCGGTCAGCGTGACCCAGCCGCGCTCGACCTTCACCTTGATCTGCCCCTCGGGGATCGCGACCGTCCAGCCGATCATGTCGACGATCCGCTTGGCGATTTCATGGTCGGCGGTCTTGGGATCCGACGCGAAGCGCACCTTCAGCTCCTCGGCGAGCGCACGCACGCCCGCGACCCGCCGCACCGCACGTTCGGCCGCGACCTTCTGCGGAAAGCTCTTCACATAGCCCGCCAGCGTCACGACGCCGTCATTGACCGAGACGCCGATATCGGCGTGATCGACGCTCGGATCCCATTCGAGTTCGGCGACCACGTCATCCTGCAGCTGGCCGTCACTCTTCTTCTGCATGATCATTCTCCTTCGAAAGAAATCCGGCTCGCATTGCGAGCGGACCGAAGCCGGCGAACATCGGCAAGAGCCGCCAGCGCGTGCGGGCAGCCTTAACCCGGGACGAAGGATGCGGCTTATCCGCAACTTTCCGTAAGGAGAGCTCCGCTTGGGAACTTCCCCGATTCTGCCTCCGCAGCCTGCTCGCTAGGTCCGGGTTGCGCTCCGGCGCATTGCGGCAACGAGGGTCCTGCCCGGCACAGCCCGCCGCCGCGATCCCTCTCGATTTTCAAGAAGGAGCAAGCTGATGAACGATCTGACCCCGACCCGCACCGCGGGTAGCCAGCCCGCTGAGGCGGAGCTTGGCGCGATGAACTGGCTGCGCAGCGAGCTCGACCGCATGTTCGAGGAATTCGCTCTCCCCGGCCGCAGCCTGCTGAGCTATGTCCCGCGGCTCGTGAGCCCGCTCCCGGCGGTCGAACTCGTCGATACCGGCCCGGCCTACAAGCTGACCGCCGAGCTCGCGGGCCTCACCGAGAAGGACATCCGGCTCGAGGTCGCCGACGGGGGCCTCCTGCTCGCGAGCGAAAAGGAGGAATCCTCCGAGCGCCGCGAGGATGGACATCTGATCAGCGAGCGGCGTCACGGCAGCTTCCGGCGCCGCATCGCCCTGCCCGCCGACGCCGATGCCGACAAGATCGAAGCGAAGTTCAAGCATGGCTTGCTCAGCGTCGAGATCGCGAAGACCGAAAAGGCGCGCGATCAAGCTCGCAAGATCAAGATCGCCAGCTAGGCAAACGGGCCGGAACCGAAGACGCGGCTCCGGCCCTCCCGCTCGATCTCGCGCGATTCCCTCGCACCGGAGTTAAATCATGCCCCCTGGTATTCACACCGACCGGCACGGCGAGGCGCTGCTTCGGCTCAAGCTCGGATCGGCGATGCTTTCGCTTGTGATCTGCGCGTCGTTGATCCTGTCGCTCGCTCCGCGGCTGTGGCCGTAGGACCAGACGCGCCGATGTCGGCGCCTAGCGATCCGGCGCGCCTTCCTCGTCCCCGCCGAGAATCTCCGCCGGCACCGGGCTTCCGGCGCGCAGCGAATCGGGCGTGATGATCACGCTCGTTCCCGCGACCAGAAGCGGGCCGAGCAGCGCGCGCAGATCGGCCGCGATGTGGACGCGCCCGGCGAACGACGTCGGTGTCCTCGCGGCGATCGCGCCCGGGAGGGGGACTTCCGTCCAGGCTACCGGCCCCTCGACGCCCGACCGCCGGATGAAGGCGGAAGTGCCCGTCATCGATCCCTCGATGCGCGCGGGCGCCGAGCCGATGATCGTTCCGTTGCGAAGGATCAGGATCCGCTGGTCTGTGGCACTGGCGATGATCGACAGGGGGCCGCTGGGCGCGCGTTCGGGCGTCCAGAGCAGCGCGCCATCGGAAGGGCGCGTTTCGGTCATGGCGAGCGGATCGGTCGGGGCCGCACGCGGCACCGCTGCGGCATCGGTGACGATGACCGTCATGCCGAGCCGGGAGACGCCATAGAGGAGACGGGCGAAGCCATGCGGCAGGCGAATGCAACCGTGCGAAGCGGGGTAGCCCGGCAAGGTGCCGCCGTGCAGCGCCACGCCGCCCCAAGTCAGCCGCTGCATATAAGGCATCGGCGCATCGTCGTAGAGGCTCGAGCGATGGTCGACGTCGCGCTGGAGGATGGTGAAGACACCGGTCGGGGTTTCATGGCCGGCCTTGCCCGTCGAGACAGTGGTAATCGCGATCGGGACGCCATTGCGGTACAGCGTGCCGCGCTGGGTCGCAAGACTCACGATCATCATCAAGGGCCCGCGCGGCGCGATCTCGGGCGCCCAGATATAATCTCCGGGCTTCAACCGCTCGGCGGCATCGAGCACGCTCCCATGAGGGCTTGAGGGCTCGGCCGAGGCCGCGAGTGGCAATAGCAGCGCCGCTCCCAACAAAAGCACTGCCCTTCCGGCGAGCTTCGCCCAGGTTCCCACTTTCTCAACCGGCCATCGCTGCCACTCGGGCGCGGTCGTTGATCCGTACCGCGCGCCGCGAGGGCAAGTCGACGAGGCCGTCGCTGCGCATGCGCGTCAGCTGCCGGCAGGTCGTTTCGATCGTCAGCCCCAATATGTCGGCGATCTGCTGGCGGCCGAAGGGGAGCTCGAACCCGTCCGGGGTCTCGCTGGCATCGGCGGGCAGCCGCTCTTCCATGTCGAGAAGGAAGGAGGCGACCTTTTCGGGTGCCGACTTGCGGCCGAGCAGCATCATCCAGTGCCGCGCGCGGTCGAGCTCGTCGAGCGTGCGATGGAGCAGTTTCTGCTGGAGATGCGGATGGCGACCCGCGAAATCGTCGAACTGCTGGCGATTGAAGATGCAGACCTCGGCGTCGGTCATAGCGGTGACCCGGTAGGGGCTTTGCTTGCCGAACGGGCGGCCGATAAAATCGGAAGGGAAGACGAGCCCGACGATCTGCTCGCGGCCATCGGCGGTGGCGACGACCAGCTTCAGGACGCCCGACAGGACATTCGCGACCGTCGGGGCTTCGTCGCCTTCCCAGAGCAGGGTGTGACCCGCCTTCACGCGCTGCCGCCGCCCCATGCGGCCGAGTTCGGCGGCTTCGTCGGCGGCAAGGCTGGCGCAGATGGCGCGGCAGCGTGCGGCGCAGGATGCGCAATCGCTCATCGCCGTGCACCCGCAAGCGACGCGCGCTGCGCACGCCACTCCGTTGCTTGGCGGTCGCGGCCTGGATGGCGGAAAAGATGTGGCTGACCCCTCATGCGGCCGGGAATAGCGGCTCTGCATGCGCCCGTGATTACGCAACTGTACGTATGCGGTGCGAGGAAAGGCCCGACCGGCGCGAACCGCCAGGGGCGTAAGGGCTATTGCGTAACGACAGGGGGCGCGTCCCGGCGCAATCCGGCGAGACAAATCCGCGACGAAAGGACCCAGGATGAGCGAAGCCGGCCACGATCTTCATGCGCTGTTTCCGGACCACGGGCCGGCGCTCCATGCACTCAAGCTTGGCAGTTCGAATTTTCGCCAGCTCGCCGAGGAGCATCATGACCTTCAGAGCCGGATTCAGCGCGCCGAGGCCGGTCTTGCGGCGGTCGCCGACGACCAGCTGGAGGACCTCAAGAAACGGCGGCTGTTCACCCTCGACGAGATTGCCGCGCTCATCGCGATCGAGGAGGAGGCGTGATGCACAGTCTTTCCGAAATACGCGCGGGCCTGGTCGTGCGCCTCGACCAGCTCGCAGCGGAGGTTGAGCGGCTGGAAAGCGAGCAGCGCGTGCCGCTCGACGACGATTCCGCCGAGCAGGCTGTCGAGCGCGAAGACGACGAGACGATCGATGCGCGGCAAAGCGCCGCAACTGAGCAGATGAAGGCAATCCGGCTCGCGATCGCGCGTCTCGATGCCGGCCATTACGGCCTCTGCACCGCGTGCGGCATCCCGATCGATGCCGCGCGCCTCGAAGCCGTTCCGCACACCGCGCATTGCATCGACTGCGAGCGCGAGTTCGGCGGCTGAACATACGTCCGGCGAACGACATGATCGAATCCCTTCCCGACGCCAACCTGCAGCAGCTCGCCGGCATCGGACTGGCGCTTCTTCTCGGGCTGCTTGTCGGCATCCAGCGCGGCTGGAGCCTGCGCAACGAGACCGCGGGCAGCCGCTTCGCGGGTGTGCGGACCTTTGCGCTGTTCGGTCTTGCAGGCGGCATCGCGGGAGCTACCGGATCTCAAAGCCCGGCGATCGCGGCGATTGTCGCCGGGGCTGCAGCTGTCCTCACCCTCATCGGCTATGCGAAAACCGCGCGGGCGCCCGAGCAGCTGAGCGGGACATCGAGCCTCGCGGCCCTCATCACGCTCGGTTGCGGCTATCTCGCGGCCAGCGGTCGGAGCGAGATGGCGACGGTGGTCGCCGTCGCCATGACGCTGGTGCTTGCGCTGCGCACCGAGCTTCATCGCTGGGTTTCCGGTCTCAGCGATATCGAGGTCGGCGCGATCGTCCGGTTCGCGCTCATCGCGCTCGCCATACTGCCGCTGCTGCCCGACCAGCGCTTCGGCCCCTATGACGCCTGGAATCCCCGCCAGCTCTGGCTGGTCGTGGTGTTCGTCTCGGGCTTCTCCTTTCTCGGCTATATCGCAGCGAAACGCTTTGGCGCCTCGCGGGGCACGCTCGTCATGGCCGCGACCGGCGCGATGGTTTCCTCGACCGCGGTGACCGCAGCGCTCGCGATGCGCGTGCGCGATGGCGAGGAAAGCGAGGCGATGGCCATTGCCGGCATCGGCGCGGCGTCGGCGGTCATGCTGATCCGCGCGATCATCCTGACCCTGTTCCTCGCGCCGGCAGCGATGCCGGCCTTCGGCTGGCTTGCGGCACCCGCCGCGCTGGTGAGCGGCGGCGCGATGTTCTGGGCTTTGCGGAGCCGCCGCAAGGAAAGCGCTGCCAACCGTCCCGTCGAGCTCAAGAACCCGTTCCGGCTCGCGCCGGCGATCGGTCTGATGCTGCTCGTCATGGTGCTGACCGTCGCCGCACGCTGGATGATGGCGATGGTGGGCGAACGCGGCCTCGCGCTGGTCATCGCGCTTTCGGGCCTGGCCGACGTCGACTCCGCGATCATCACGGTGGGATCGCTACCTCCGGGTCTGCTCGAGGGCCGGATCGCGACGATCGTCATCATTGCCCCGGTGCTCGCCAACACGCTGTTCAAAGGGGCCACCGCTCTGGCGATCGCAGGGCTGCGCAAAGGATGGAAGCTCGCCCTGCCGCTTGTCCTGAGCGTGGCGGCCAGCCTCGCAGTCACGCCGACCCTTCTCGTCTGAGCCCGATCGGATGCAACATGAAATGGCCAGAGGTGAAATGATTTCAAAAAATGGGGCCTCGATGACCGCAGCAATTGACCAAGACGAAGGACCGCCGACCCAGCCGGCGAACCTCTCGTCAAACCCGCGGACATTTCTTCGCGCGCTCGGTCCGGGCCTGATCGCCGGCGCCGCCGACGACGATCCGAGCGGAATCGGAACGCACAGCCAGATCGGCGCGGCATTCGGTTACCGGCTCTCCTGGACCTTCGTGCTGAGCTTCCCGCTGATGGTGGCGATCCAGGAGATCGCCGCCGAGATCGGGCGGGTTACCGGCGCAGGGATCGCGCGCAACCTCCGCCGGCATTATTCGCGTCCCCTGCTCTGGTCGATGGTGTCGCTGCTGCTCGTCGCGAACATCATCAATCTCGGCGCCGATCTCGGCGCGATGGGTGCGGCGCTGGCCCTGCTCGCCGGAGGCAAGGCCGGACTCTATACCTTGTTGTTCGGGATCCTCAGCATCGTCCTCGAAGTCGGCCTTAGCTATTCTCGCTACGCCGCAATCCTCAAATGGACGACGCTCACCCTCTTTACCTATGTCGCGGTGCTGTTCGTGGTGCATGTTCCATGGGGCACCGCCCTCACGGCGCTGCTGCTTCCCGACATCGAACTCAATGCAGCCTATGCCACGGCGTTCGTCGCAATCCTCGGCACGACGATCAGCCCCTATCTCTTCTTCTGGCAGGCGGGGCAGGAGATCGAGGAACAGCATCGCCATCATGCCAAGCCGCTCTGCCTGACGCCCGCGGCAGCCGATGGCGAGTTCAGGCGCATTCGTGTCGACACGCTGACGGGCATGGCGTTCAGCACTCTCATTTCGCTCGCGATCGTCTTCGCGACCGCGGCGACGCTGCATGCCGAGGGCATACGCGATATCGCCACATCGGCGCAGGCCGCCGAAGCGCTGCGTCCGCTCGCCGGGCCGTTTGCTTTCGCGATGTTCGCGCTCGGAATCATCGGCACCGGCCTTCTCGCGGTCCCGGTGCTGGCCGGATCGGCCGCCTATGCCGTCACCGAGATGGCGGGAATGGCAGGTAGCCTCGACGCCAAGCCGCTTTCGGCGCGTCTCTTCTACGGCACGATCGCCGCGACCACGCTTGCCGGCGCCTCGCTCTCGGCGATCGGCATCGACCCGGCACGCGCGCTCTACTGGGCAGCGGTGGTCAATGGCGTGCTCGCCGCGCCGCTCATGCTGGTGATGATGCTGATCGCCCGCAATCCGCGCGCGATGGGCCGTCTCGTCATTTCGCGCCGCCAGAGCTGGTCGGGCTGGGCCGCAACCGCGGTGATGACGGCAGCAACCTTGCTGTTTTTCTTCTTCCTCGTGACGGGAGATATCTAGCGCGGGGCGCGGGCGTGCCGCGCGATCAGTGCGTCGATCCGGTCGCGCTGGGGCAGGATGATACCGAGGAGCCCGGCGAGCGTCGCGGCGCCGAGCTTGCGCATCAGGCGCGAGCGATGAATTTCGACGGTGCGGTGACTGATGCCGAGCTCCTGCCCGATCTGCTTGTTGGTGAGACCGCGCACGAGCCCGCCCACGACTTCGAGCTCGCGATGTGTGAGCTGTTCGATGAGAGGGGGCGAATGCCGCGACCGCGCAGCGCGGTCGGGCGCGGGGCGGCGGATCGCGGCCTGTGGGTCTTCGCGGCGGGCTGTCGTCATGCGGTCCATCCTCCGATGGACAGTCGTCTAGCGCTCGGGCGTCCTGCGGTCGTTACGTAATGTCCGCAGATTTCAGGCGCCGAGACCAGCGGCGAAAGCGAGCCGCAGCGCGTCGGACAGGCTGCGGACATCGAGCTTCGCCATGAGGTTGGCGCGGTGGACTTCGACGGTACGCGGCGAGATGCCGAGGTCATAGGCGATCGTCTTGTTCGGCAGTCCCTGCGCGAGCCCTTCGAGAACCTCGCGCTCGCGCGGGGTCAGGATGCCAAGAACGACCTCGGCCTCGGCGGCGCGCGCCACCGCTCCATCGGCCGCCGCCATGCGGGCGAAAGCGGCCTCGATCGAGGCAATGAGCACCGCCTTCTCGAAGGGCTTTTCGAGGAAATCGACCGCGCCGGCCTTCATCGCTCGGACTGCGATCGAGACGTCCGCGTGCCCGGTAAGGACGATCACCGGCATGGTAACCCCGCGCTCCAGCATCGCCTGCTGGACCTCGAGCCCGTCCATTTCGGGCATGCGCACGTCGAGCAGGACACAGCCTTCGGGCACGTGCCGGATTTCCTTCAGGAACAGCGCGCCATTGGCCCAGGTCTCGACCGCATAGCCCGAGGTCTTGAGCATGAAACTCGCCGACCGCCGGATCGCCTCCTCATCGTCGACGATATGCACGAGCTTCCTATCCGACATCATTTTCCTCCGCCTTCGCGCTCACCAGTGTGAAGTGAAATTCGGTCCCGCCGCCGGTGCGCGGCTCCATCCAGATACGTCCGCCATTGGCCTCGACGATCGTCCGGCAGATCGAGAGACCGAGTCCCATGCCTTCTGCCTTGGTGCTGACGAACGCCGTAAAGAGCTGCTCGGCGACCTCCGGCGTCACGCCCGGTCCGGTATCGGCGACGATCACGCGGACAAAGCCGCGCTGGTCGGGACGGCTCGTGACGGTCAGCTGCCGCACCGGACTGTCGGCCATCGCTTCGACAGCGTTGCGAATGAGGTTGATCAGCACCTGCTGGATCTGGACCTTGTCGACGAGCACCGGCGAGGCATAGGGATCGAGGTCGAAGCGCGGCTCAACGCTCTTCTCGCGCGCGCCCATCAGTCCGAGCACCGCCGCCTCGTTGATGAGCACCGGCAGTTTCTCGATCGTCTTCTCGACCTCGCCGCGCGCCACGAAGTCGCGCAGGCGGCGAACGATATGCCCTGCGCGCAACGCTTCCTTCGCCGTATCGTCGAGCGCATCGCGGATCATCGGAATATCGTCGGGATCGGGATTGGCGAGCAGGTCGCGCACCGCTTCGACATAATTGGTGACCGCGGTAATCGGCTGGTTGAGCTCATGCGCGAGCGTCGAGGCCATCGTCCCCATCGCGCTGACGCGCGAAACATGGATCAGCTCGGACTGGAGCGATTCGAGCCGCGCCTCGGTCTGCTGGCGTTCGGTGAGGTCGCGGATGAAGCCGGTAAAGAGCGGGTGACTGTCGCTCGACGCCTCGCCGATCGACAATTCCATCGGAAAGGTCGAGCCGTCCCTGCGCTCGGCGAACACCACGCGTCCGATGCCGATGATGCGCTTTTCCCCCGTTTCGAGGAAGCGCCGGATGTAGGCATTGTGGCGCTCGCGATCGGGTGAGGGCATCAGCCGGCTGACATTGACCCCGAGCAGCTCGGCCTCCTGATACCCGAACAGCCGCTCGGCGGCCGCGCTGAAGGACACGATCGAACCTTGATCGTCGATGACGACCATCGCGTCGGGCACCGTCGAGAGGATCGACCGGAGATGGCTTTCCTGCGACCGCAGCGCCTCCTCGGCGGCGCGCCGTCCGGTGATGTCCGAGACGACCTTGGCGAAACCGCGAAGATCGCCGCCCGCGGTGCGAAGCGCCGTGATAGAGACATCGGCGAGGAACTCGGATCCATCCTTGCGGACGCGCCAGTCCTCCATCTCGAGACGTCCCTCGCGCGCCGCAACGGCAAGGTCGCCCTCAGGTTTGCCAGCGGCGACGGCATCGGGCGGATAGAAGATCGCGGCATCCTTGCCGACAACCTCTTCCTCGCGCCAGCCCTTGAGGCGTTCGGCGCCCTTGTTCCAGATCGTCACGCGGCCTTCGGCATCGAGCAGGTAGATCGCATGCCCCTGCGCGCCGTCGATGAGCAGATTGAGTTCCTCGGCGACCAGCGCCGCCTCGGCATCGCGCCGCGCAGCGCGATGGTCGCTTTCATGCACGCGCCGCCGCATCCGCTCGAAGGCTTGCGAGAGCGCGACGATGCCGGCCGCGGTGACCAGAAACACTATGACCTCGACGAGATTATAGCTGCCGCCGTCCCGGAAGCCGGCGAAATAGAGACCAAGCCCAAGGGCTGGCGCGGTCGCAATCGATGCCGCCATCGGACCGGCATAGAAAGCGGCCGCAAGGATGGCGGGTGCGAAAAGCAGGAAGGATGCACTGCCGCCAAGCCAGGGAGTGAGCGCATAGCGGAGCAGCGCCGCAGCAGCGACAAACAGCAGCGCCAGCGCCAGGCGTATCGCAAAAGGACGTTGTATCATCGACATCGACCGCGCGGCCTCCGCCCGCGCTGCAAAGGCGCCGCCGCCCTCGCGGTGCGCCTTCCCCCGATCACCGTCCATAGCGGCTTTTGGCGGGGCGCGAAACGCCCGGCGCGTTCGCGATCCGTATTGTTCCTTAAGGGACATCCCGCTTCGCTAGGGCGGTGTGCGCCGTGCGCCCATGCGGGAATCTACGGATAGGAGGAACCCGCCCGCGATATCAAAAGCGGCACGCGGATCGTCGCGCCTCGCCCGTCCCGTCCAGCTCGGCCCGGCGCGGCGGTCATTGCTCCCGCGCTAAAATCCGGCAGCGGCCCTTCGTTCAGGATGTCACATGCAGACCAGACGGATCACGCTCATCGACGGACATCCCGACCCCGATCCGGGACGGTTCGTCCATGCGCTGGCCGATACCTATGCGGCGGCGGCGCTGGCGGCGGGTCATGAGGTCCGCCGCATCGCGGTCGCGGAGCTCTCGTTCGATTTGCTCGAAAGTCGCGCCGAGTGGGAAGAAGGTCCGCTTCCGCCCGCGATCGCCGAGGCGCAGGACGATATTGCATGGGCCGAACATCTGGTGATTTTCTACCCGCTCTGGCTCGGAGACCTGCCCGCTCGCCTCAAGGGCTTCTTCGAACAGGTGATGCGCCCGGGCTTCGCGTTCGCGCCCAAGGCGAACGGCTTGCCCGAACAACGCCTCAAGGGCCGGACGGCCCATATCGTCGTGACGATGGGGATGCCCGCGCTTTTCTACCGCTTCTATTTCCGCGCGCACAGCCTGCGCAGCCTCGAGCGCAACATTCTGCGCTTTGTCGGCATCGCGCCGACCGAACGCAGCATCGTCGGCAATGTCGAGGGCGATCCCAAGCACCGCACCATGTGGCTCGAGACAATGGCCGAACATGGCGCGGCGGGCCGCTGAGCCGATGCAAGGTCGTCGATCCCATCCGCGAAAGAAGGGCAGCTAGTCATGGCCAATACCGAAACGCCGCTGACGATCCAATTCCATGGTGCCGCCGGAACCGTCACCGGCTCGTGCATGGAACTCACGCTCGGGCAGCACAGAATCCTGATCGATTGCGGATTGTTCCAGGGATCGCGAAGCCTCGAAACACTGAACCATGGCGCGTTCGCGTTCGAGGTCGGCAAGATCGACGCCGCGCTCCTGACCCATGCCCATATCGATCATTGCGGGCTGTTACCGAAGCTCGCGAAGGAAGGCTATCACGGCTCCGTCTGGTGCACCGCGCCCACCGCAGACCTTCTCGAATATATGCTCGCCGACGCGGGGAGAATTCAGGAGAGCGACACCGCGCGCCGAAACCGCCGCTACGACCGCGCCGGCGAAGCGATGTTCGAGCCGCTCTATACCGAGGCCGATGGCCTTCGCGCCTGGCGGCTTGCCGAGCCGGTCGGACTTGGGACATGGTTCGAACCCGCGCCGGGTTTCCGGGCGCGGCTGTGGAATGCCGGGCATATCCTGGGCTCCGCCTCGGTCGAACTGGAAGCCGGCGGGGTGCATCTGCTCTTTTCCGGCGACATCGGCCCCGACAACAAGGCGTTTCACGACGATCCGGCAGCGCCGGAGGGCATCGATTTCCTCATATGCGAAGCTACCTATGGCGACCGCACGCGGCCCAAACTCTCGATCGAACAGCGCCGCGCGCTACTCGAAACCGAAGTCAAAGCGGCTCTCGCGAGGGGCGGAAATCTCGTGATCCCGACCTTTGCGCTCGAACGCACGCAGGAACTGCTGCTCGATCTTGCGCGCCTTGCCGACGCGAACCGCATCCCCAATGTTCCGATCTTCGTGGACTCGCCGCTCGCGAGCCAGGCGACGAAGGTGTTCGCGGCCCATGCTTCCGAGCTCGAAGATGTCGAAGGCGCCGACATCTTCCGCCACCCCTCGATCCGCTATGTCGAGGATGTCGCCGAATCGATCCGCCTCAACAGCGTGTCGGGCGCCATCATTCTCGCTGCCTCGGGCATGTGCGAGGGCGGGCGCATCCGCCACCATCTCGAGCATAATCTTCATCGGCGCCAGTCGACGATCCTGTTCGTCGGGTTTCAGGCGCGCGGATCGCTCGGGCGGGTCATCCTCGACGGAGCCGAGCGCGTGCGGATTTCTGGCAAGGACATCAATGTTCGCGCCGCCGTCCGGCGCATCGACAGCTATTCGGCACATGCCGATCGCGACGAGCTCGCGGCATGGATACGCGAACGTCACCCGATCCGTGGCGGACTTTTTCTGGGTCATGGCGAGAGCGAATCGATCGAAGCGCTGCGCACGCTCGTCCAATCCGAAACGCCCCGCCTCGCCGTCGTCGCTCCGGCGATCGGGGAGACTTTCGCGCTCGCCCCCGGCGCACCGCCCAAGCGAATCCGGACCGGACGCATCGATATCGCCCGGCTCGCGGGTGAAGACTGGCAGAATGACTACGCCGATTTCGCCGCCAATCTGAAGCACAACCTCGCGCACATCCGCAGCGAGGAAGGGCGGCGCAAGGCGCTCGACGAGATGCGGCGGGTGCTCGCCGGCTATGAGGCGGCGCGCTCCCAGCAGAAACGGCTGCGCCGCGCGGCATAGACAAAATCCTCGCACCCGGCGGGTCCCACGCGATCGAGACCGCCAAGGCAAAGGTCCGGACGCCCCGCCACATACAAAGGAGACATCGCATGAAAGCCCTCGTCTATAACGGCCCCGGCCTGAAAGCCGTCGAGGAGCGGCCGGTGCCCCAGGTGCAGGACGCGGGCGACGCGATCGTGCGCATCACCAGGACGACCATTTGCGGCACCGACCTTCATATATTGAAAGGCGATGTCCCCAGCTGCGAACCGGGGCGCATCCTCGGGCACGAGGGCGTCGGTATCGTCGACAGCATCGGGGCGGACGTGACAGCTTTCGCGCCCGGCGATCATGTTCTGATCAGCTGCATCACCGCGTGCGGCCGCTGCGACTATTGCCGTCGGAGCATGCCATCGCATTGCACGACGGGCGGCTGGATCCTCGGCAACATCATCGACGGCACGCAGGCAGAATATGTTCGTATCCCGCATGCCGACACGAGCCTCTATGCCATCCCCGAACAGGCCGGCGCGGATGCGCTGGTCATGCTCAGCGACATCCTGCCGACGGGCTTCGAATGCGGCGTGCTCAACGGCAAGGTCGCGCCGGGATCGACCGTCGCGATCGTCGGCGCGGGTCCGATCGGCCTTGCCGCGCTGCTCACGGCGCAGCTGTTCTCGCCCGCCCGGATCATCATGATCGATCTGGACGAGGCGCGCCTCGCCATGGCGCGCCGGTTCGGCGCCACCGACACGATCAACAGCGGCACGCGCGACGCCGCGGCGGCGCTGATGGAGATGACGGATGCGCGCGGCGCCGACACGGTGATCGAGGCTGTCGGCGTTGCCGCCACCTTCGAACTCTGTCAGCTGCTTGTCGCAGCCGGGGGAACGATTGCGAATGTGGGCGTGCATGGCGCCAAGGCCGACCTGCACCTTGAACGCCTCTGGTCCCACAGTATCACGATCACGACGCGATTGGTCGATACCGTCTCGACGCCGCAGCTCTTGCGGATGGTCGAGGCGAAACAATTGGATCCCGGAGAGCTTGTCACCCATCATTTTGCGATGGCCGACATGATAGACGCATATGAGGTCTTCTCGCGGGCGGCCGAGACCAAGGCACTGAAGGTCATCATCGAAGCCGACGATCCGCGCACGGCGAGGCCCGCAGCGTGACGCAGCGCATGAAAGAGATCGCGCGGACCATCGTCGAGCTGCAGGTCGAACTCGATCGCGAGATCGAACATCGGCGAAGGGCGCTCGGCGTGCGGGTTCATGACCGGCTCGTCGAGTTCGAACGCGGCATCGTGATCGAACAGAGGAAACTCAAGACGAGCGTGCGGGCGTTTCTCGCCCGCTCCTCCTTCGGTGCCATCATCACCGCGCCCGTCATCTACTCGATGCTGCTTCCGCTGGTCGTGCTCGATATCTGGATCAGTATCTACCAGGCCATCTGCTTTCGCGCCTATGGGATCGCCCGCGCCGAGCGACGCGACTATATCGCGTTCGACCGGGGGCGCCTTGCCTATCTCAACTGGGTCGAAGCGCTCAATTGCGCCTATTGCGCCTATGCCAATGGCGTCATTGCCTACGCCCGCGAGATCGGGAGCCGGACCGAGCAATATTGGTGCCCGATCAAGCATGCGCTCAGGATCAGCGACCCGCACCAGCGCTATTATGAGTTTCTCGAATTTGGCGATGCCGAGGGGTATCGGACGCGTCTCGCCGCGTTCCGCGAGCTGCTGGCCGCGGACGGCGACGATATCGCCGCCGGGACCCGCGCCGCGTCACCGCGACCGGAAGCGGAGGAACAGACGAGTCCGTAGAATCCCGCAATGCGGCGCTTGCGGCACGACGTTATGCCTGCTCCCGACGCAATTTCCGCAAGGGAGACGATAATGATTGCGACCGACGCGCCCGGCCGACCCGTGCAGAGCGGCCTCTGGAAGGAAATCTCGGTGCTCGAGATCGGGGTGGCGGTGTGCCTCCTCACCCTGTTCGTCCTCTCGCGCACCTTCCTCGAGACGATCGCCGCCATCTACATGCTGGTCGCCGCGATGCTGTTCGCCGCGCTCGTCCAGGGCCGCATGGCGGCGACCTGCAATGACTGGCTGGACCGGCGGCTCTGGCAGGCAAGCGCGATCGCCTGTCTTGTTCAGGCGATCATTCTGTTCGTCGATCCGCTGCTCGGCGGTTATCATACCGCCATGGCGATGGCGGGTATTCTCGCCGCTGGAGCGGCGGCGCGGCTGACGCTTGCCCTCGTGCGGGGCCATGCGGGCCGCGGCTGGCTCTATGTCTCGGGCACAGTCAGCATGATGGTGTCGCTGGCTATCGGATTCGCCTGGCCGTTCGCCTCAATCGTCCCCGCGGCGCAAAGCCTCACGCTCGACCTGCTCGCCGTCGCGGCGATGCTGGCGAGCGTCACCGGAAAGGCCCCGACATGTTCGAGATGATCAAAACGAACGACGATGTGCTTGCCGTCCGTATCGAGGGCAAGATCACGGGAGAGGATCTGGCCTCGATCATGGACCGGCTCGACGCCGCGATGGCGGCGAACGAGACGGTGCATGTCTATGCCGAGACGCGGTCGATCGACGGTATCGAGATCAGCGGGCTGGCCGCGCATATCGCGCGGGCCGCACCGCTTTTCGCAAAGCTCGACCGGTTCGGGCGCGTCGCGGTGGTCGCCGATCAGCTATGGATCCGGGCCCTCACGCGGATCGAAAGCGCGCTTCTGCCGCATATCAGCTATCGGGTGTTCAAGCCCGAGGATCGGGGCGCGGCACTGATGTGGGTCGAAGGGCGCGACGGATGACAGGCGCCCTTCTGCCCGGTCCCTGGCCGTCCGCGCGCGGCGATCACCGCGAAGCCCATCTCGTATCGCGGACGGGGTGGCTGCGCGCAGCCGTGCTCGGCGCGAACGACGGGATCGTTTCGACCGCAAGTCTCATTATCGGCGTCGCAGCGTCCGGCGCCACCCATCAATCGATACTGGTTTCGGGAATTGCCGGCCTCGTTGCCGGCGCCATGTCGATGGCGGCCGGTGAATATGTGTCGGTCAGTTCGCAGGCAGATACCGAGCAGGCGGACCTTGCCCGCGAAAAGAGAGAGCTGGCGAGCGACCCCGCGGCCGAACGCGACGAGCTGGCCGGCATTTATGAAAGACGCGGCCTCGATCCGGAAACCGCGCGCGTCGTGGTCAGCCAGATGACCGCGTTCGACGCGCTCGCGACGCATGCGCGCGACGAACTTCATATCACCGATATGACGGCAGCGCGCCCGGTCACCGCGGCGCTGGCGTCTGCCGCCACCTTCACCGCCGGCGCGTCGCTGCCGCTCCTCGTCACAGCGCTGGCGCCGACGACGCGGATCGTTGCGCTCGAAGCCCTCGGGTCGCTGCTGTTCCTCGCCGCACTGGGATGGCTTGGCGCGTTCGCCGGCGGCGCCGCCCCCGCCCGTCCGGTTGCACGCGTCATATTCTGGGGGGCGCTTGCGATGGCCATTACGGCCGGAATCGGCCGGCTGGTGGGCACGGCAGTCTGACGGTCATGGGCGGGGGCGGGGCTGGCCCGGTAATCGAACAAATGATCGCGAGAGGCAGCCTTTTTGCACCTGCGCGGTTTCCTGCTTCATGATGGCTGCGGGCGAACCAACGAAGCATGCGCGGCGCCTGGCCGCTTGGGCCGACCTGCAGCTTTGCGGAAATCCGTGCGTCGGTCATCATCATGGAACCGAAGCGCCATGACCGCGGCTGTCGTTCCCGCGCCAACGCCCCTCGGCCTTGATCGGGGACTTCCGCTTGCTGCGCAGCGCGTCGGCCTACTCTATGCCTGGCGCCACGGGCGCCGCATTGCCTGGGATCATCCCGCCCGCTTTACCGAGCTTGTGCAGCTTAGAAAGCTGACCGACCGGTCGCCGATCCAGACCCAGATGATGGACAAGATAGCGGCAAAGCGCCTTGCGGGCGTACGGCTGGGCGAGGAGTGGATCGTGCCGACGCTCTGGCAAGGCACAGCCCTGCCCCGGCTTATCCCGTTTCCGGTCCCCGCGATCATCAAGTCGCGTCACGGCTGCAACCAATATCGGGCCATCACGGCATTGCCCGACTGTGAGCGATGGCAGCAACTGCGCAGGATGGCACGCCGCTGGCAGCGCAGGCCCTATGGACGCTGGCTCGACGAATGGGCCTATCGCGACGTCCCGCGCGGCATCCTCGCCGAACCGCTGCTTGGCGGCGCACTCCCGCTGCCGATCGACTATAAGATATATGTGTTCGGGGGCATTGCGACGCATGTCCAGGTGCATCTCGGGCGCGGCCGCCGGCATCGATGGGTCCTTCACGACCGCAGCTGGCGGCAGCTCGTCAGGTCCGCGGATGAACCGCCGCCGCCGCCGTCCCTGGCCGCAATGCTGGAGGCAGCCGAGACGCTGGCCGGCGACATGACCTTTCTTCGCGTCGACTTCTACGACATTGGGGGTCGGCCCTATTTCGGGGAATATTGTCTTTATCCTGGTTCCGGGCTCGATCCCTTTGCAGCGGACTGGATCGATCTCGAACTGGGCGCGCTCTGGCTCGCGGCGATGGCCAAAGAGGCAGTGCCATCTCTGCCGACCGGCCATGGGGGCGAGCAGCCTTGCCACCTCCGGGTCACCCCTCCCTCATCGCGCGTGATCGGTATCGAAACTGCGTTCGAGGAGTTTCATGCGATCGACGATCGAGAAAAAGAAGGCCGTTGACCAGCCGATCAGGATGATCCCGCTCGCGCCCTCGATCGCGCCGAGGATGCGCAGCCCCGGGGGCAGGACGATATCGCCATAGCCGATGGTGACATAGGTCGAGGTCGAGAAATACAGGGCATGCTCGAAGTCCGTGAAGGCGCCCAGGAGCTGGTAAATTCCCGCCCAGATCCAGATTTCGGCCGAGTGCAGCGCGAACAGCCCGAACGCGGCGACGAGAATCGCGCCGCCGTTGAGTAGAATGACGAGATAGCGCCGCGACGCACGCCGGTAGCGGCGCAGGATCGCAAGCAATAGCGCCAGGCCGACGAGGTGCACCACGACCGTGACCCCGACGACGAGGGTGGCGAGACCGAGCTGATGGGCGAGCGTCAAGATCCGCTCCGGACGGCCGCGGGCAGGATGGCGGGCCTGTACCCCCGGCCGGCCTTGCGGCGCGGCCACGCCATCAGGCTGTTACTTCGGTACCGGCGCGCGCCGACGCTCCCGAGCGCTCACCGTCGTAGACGAACTCCGCGCCGCGCAGGTCGATCCGCGGGAAAGCGTCCTTCTCCGCCCAATAATCCTGATTGTGGCGCCATTCGGGTTTGGCGCCGCGCCGCGGCATCGCGTCCAGGCCGCGCATCAGATAGCCCGGATTGAAATTGTCCTTCTCGATCCATGGCAGGATCTGCATGCCCTCATCCTCTGGCCTGAGCGCGACCTCGACCCTCTTGGCGCCAATGTCGTCCATATGGTTGAGGAGGTTGCAGACAAAGTCCCCCATCATATCGACCCTGAGGGTCCAGCTGGCGCGAAAATAGCCCATGACCCAGGCGAGGTTGGGGACGCCGGTCATCATCATGCCGCGATAGGTGATCGTCTTCGCCCAATCGACCGGCGTACCGTCGATATCGAACGGGATGCCGCCCATGACCGACAGATTGAATCCGGTCGCCGCCACGACGATGTCGGCCTCGATCTCCGCGCCGCCGATCGTGCGAACACCCGTCTCGGTAAAGTGGTCGATCCTATCGGTGACGACCGTCAGCTTCCCCTGGGTCGCCGCCTTGAAGATGTCGCCCTCGGGGCAAAAGGCGAGGCGCTGCTGCCAGGGCCGGTATTTCGGCGTGAAATGGGGCTCGAACACGAAGTCGGGATTGCCCGAATAAGCCCGGATCAGCGCTTTCAGATCCTCGAACACCGCGTCGGGCTCGGATTGGCACCGCCGTGTCATCAGATCCTGGTCGTGCATGATCTGTGCCCGCACGACGCGATGGACCGTGGGCTCGTCGATCCCGACTTCGCGAAGCCGGTCGGCAAGTTCGTTCCTGTTCTCGCTGCAATAGAAATAGGTCGGCGAACGCTGGAGCATCGTCACATGCGCCGCTTTTTCGGCGAAGGCCGGCACGATGGTCGCGGCGGTGGCGCCCGAGCCGATGACGAGTATGCGCTTGCCCGCATAATCGATCTCGGGATCCCAGAGCTGGGCATGGACGAACTGTCCCTGATAATCCGAAAGGCCCGGCCAATCGGGGATGTAGGGCTTCTCATGATCATAATAGCCCTGACACATCCACAGGAAGCCGGCCGTGAAGGTGACTGCCGCGCCATCCGATGCGCGCAGGGCCTCGATCGTCCAGCGATTGGCAGCGCTCGACCAGTGGCAGGCAGTGATGCGATGGCCATAATGGATATGGACGCCGATCTCATTCTCCTCGATCACCTCGCCCATATATTTGAGGATTTCGGCGCCGCTGGCGATCGGCGCGCCGACCCAGGGCTTAAAGCGATAGCCGAAGGTGTAGAGGTCCGAGTCCGAACGCACGCCGGGATATTTGTGGGTCTCCCATGTCCCGCCGAAGGTCGTCTTCATCTCGAGGATCGCATAGCTCTTCCCCGGGCACTGCTGCTGGAGATGATAGGCCGAGCCGATGCCCGAGATACCCGCGCCGACGATCAGCACATCGACATGGATCGGGCGGGGTTGGCCCGTGCCCGCTCGGTTCCTGGTTTCCGCCATCAACAGCTCCCTTTTCTTTGTATCCGTGGAACGGCATGGACACCGCATCGTCAAAGGTCATTGACCTTGATCAACCGGGCCCTCGCCTCATCTGTTCGAGGATGTGCTGCCCGGGCGCGGACGATGCCGGTCAGAGCCGGAAGAGAAAAAACCAGACCGACCCCAGAATGACGAAGGCGAAATAGACGAGCCACAGGCCGAGCGCAGCCGCATGCTCGCGCTCCCGCTCGATCGGATCTTCGGGGTTCGACGGCGCCAAAGTCAGGACCCCTTGCGTGCAAATCTGCGCGCCGCGAGGAGGCCAGCGGTAAGAATGGGGACCAGCGCCGCCGCCGCGCGAAGCTTGGGCGATCGCGAAACGCGGCCGATCTTCTTGCGCATCCGGCGCGGCACGCCGAGTTTCGCAAGCGACTTGTCGACATCGGGCATATCCATATTGGCCTCCTTCGCGTTGAGCGCAGCCAGAGATTGGGCGAAAGCATCAGGTCATGAAATACGTAGATTCCGCACGTGGCGGGGCGCGAAGGGCGCCTTACCTTGCATCTATAACTGCGCGGCGGAACCAGAAGTCTCGCGGGCAGAACCGCTCGCAGCGATGATCGGGAGAGGGGATCGATGCCGACAAACAGCTGCGGCTGCCAGTGATGGCGCGAAGCGCCGGGATACTGCTTTATCGGCTGAAGGGCGGGAGCGCGGAAGTCTTGCTCGTCCATCCCGGCGGACCCTATTGGCATGGGCGCGACCGCGGCGCCTGGCAGATACCGAAGGGAGAAATTGCGGCGGGTGAAAACGCAGAGGCTGCCGCCTTGCGCGAAGCTCAGGAAGAGCTTGGCATACCGCTGCAAGCTACGCTTGTTCCGCTGGGCCAGCTCCGACAGGCTAGCGGAAAGATCGTCGAAGGCTTCGCGCTCGAGCAGGATCTCGATGCTACTGCGGTCGTGAGCAATCGCTTCGAGATCGAGTGGCCACCGCGCAGCGGCCTGTACCAGTCGTTTCCCGAAATCGACGCGGCGCGATGGTTCACGGCGGCGGAGGCTGCGGCCATGATACTTCCAAGCCAGCAGCCTTTTGTCGACCGGCTCGCCGATTATCTGGCGCTTCGACACTGACGCAAAAGCGGCCGCCCGTCTTCGAGGGCGGCCGCAAAGCGTATTTTCGGGATCGCTCCGCTCAAAGGGCGATCGTGATATTATCCTCGACGCGGGTGACCCCCGGCGCCGACCATGCGGCCCTCTCGGCGACCCCGCGCTCGGCCCATGCCCTGACCTTGCCGCCGAGCTTCACAATTCCTCCTTCGGTGGTCACGGTCACCGCGGCGGCGTCGAGATCGGCCTGGCGTTTGAAGGCCGAAACGATCCGCTCCTTCACGTCGGCAGGCGCCGGGTGCTGCTTGACCTCGATCAGGTTGCTCACGCCCGCGACGCCGGTAACGCGGCTGGCGGCCCTGAAGGCTTCCTTGCGTTGATAGTCCCAGTCGACCGTGCCGCTCAGCGTCACCCGGCCCCGCTCGACCTTGACCTGAACCCTGTCGGTCGGGATCGACACCGTCCAGGCCATCATATCGAGCAGGCGCCTGGCGATTTCATGATCGGCCATCTTGGGCTCGGATGCGAAATGAACCTTGATCTCTTCGGCGATCGCCCGGACGCCGGCAACGCGCCGCGTCGCCTTCTCGGCGGCAATCTTCTCGGGATAGGTTTTCACATAACCCGCGAGGGTGACGACGCCGTCGGTCACGGCGACGCCGATATCGGCATGATCGACGCTTGGTTCCCATTCGAGCTCTTCCATCACGTCGCGCTGCAACTGCCCGTCTGTCTTCTTCAACATCTTTTGTCTCCTCTTCGTCCGAAGGTCGCAACCCGGCCAAAGGCCGGCGCACCAGATTGTTCGGTTCGGAAATCTTCGCCTTCCCCGCGCATCAGCCCAATTCGGAAACATCCGTAAGGGTAGCGCCTGCTCCGGATAGCGTCGGACGTCAGCCTAATGTCCGGTCGGCCAATGGATATCCTCAGTCTGAGAAAAAAGTTGGTCAATTTACGCCGCAATCTTCACCACCGCCGCGTCCTGCCACTCTCTTCATGCTGCGGAGGCGACGATGGCAAATACATGCCGCGCCGAAGAACCTAGCGCTTGCGCACGAACTCGGCGCGCAGGACGAGGCCCCTGATGCTTTCGTGACGGCAATCGATCTCCTGCGGATCGCCCGTCAGGCGGATTGACTTGATGACCGTCCCCACCTTGAGCGTCTTGCCGGCGCCCTTGACCTCGAGATCCTTGATCAGCGCGACGCTGTCACCATCCTGGAGCAGGTTCCCGACCGCGTCGCGAACCTCGACCTGCGAGGCTGCGGCCTTGCGTTCCGCAAGCTCCAACTCCGGCATCCACTCGCCGCTTTCCTCGTCATAGACATAGTCGTCACTGTCACTCATTTCATTCTCCAGGCTTGGTCAGAATTGGGTTTCCCGGCCGCCGGCCATCGAGAAACGGGGCCTGCGAATGGCCTGCCGCACACGGGGGGCGCCGTCATTTCGCATCCGCCAGATCGACCGCGAGCGCCTGCGCCCCCGCATAATCGGCCGCATAGGCGATGCGACCCGTCGCTTCGCCAAGGCCGATCCGCCCAAGCATCGCCCGCGGCTGGGGCTGGACGCCCGAGACAATCACCCGCGCCCCCGCCAGCCGGGCCTGTTCGACAAATTCCCCGAGCGCCTGCGCGCCGCTCGCATCGAGCAGCGGTACGAGCCGCATCCGCAGGATGATGACGCGCGGCGGCTGGCCGACGCGGCGCAGCGTGTCGAGCAGCTCGCCCGCGACGCCGAAGAAGAGGGGGCCCGCGATCCGGAACACCTCGACCCCGGGCGGCAGGTCGTCGCGCTGGTCGAGATCTTCGGCATCGAGTTCGGCGTCGCGCCGCCCGCTCCGGTCGACCTCGACCGCTTCGGCCATGCGCGCGATGAACAGCAGCGACGCGAGCGTGACCCCGACTGCGATCGCCACCGTCAGATCGACGAGCACCGTCAGTCCGAAGGTGATGAGCAGCACCGCCCGGTCGCCGTTCGGCATCCGCAGCAGCGTGAGAAAGCGCTGATACTCGCTCATGCCCCAGGCGACCATGAACAGGATCGCGGCGAGCGCCGCCATCGGCACATAGGCCATCAGGTCGGTGCCGAAGAGGATGAAGACGAGCAGGAAAGCCGCGTGCATCATGCCCGCGACCGGCGTCTTCGCGCCCGACCGGATGTTGGTCGCGGTGCGCGCGATCGCTCCAGTGGCGGGGAGGCCGCCGAACAGCGCCGAGCCGAGATTGGCGACGCCCTGCCCGATCAGTTCCTGGTTCGAGCGATGCCGCGTCCCGGCCATGCCGTCGGCGACCACCGCGGAGAGCAGCGCCTCGATCCCGGCGAGAAAGGCGATCGTGAAGGCCGAAGGCAGGACGGCATTGATCTTGACGAGCGAGATGTCGGGAAACGAGGGCAACGGAAGGCCCGCCGGAATGTCGGGAAAGCGCGATCCGATCGTGTCGACCGGCAGATTCAAAAGTGCCACCGCGAGCGAACTCACCACCACCGCGATCAGGAAGCCCGGCAGGCGCGGCGCGAATTTGCGAAGCGCGACGATCATCGCCAACGCGCCCGCACCGACGCCGATCGCGGCCCAGTTCGCGCTGGACAGCGCTCCCAGATAAGCCTGCCACTTGGGGAGGAAGTCGGCCGGCACCTTGTCGATGGCGAGGCCGAGGAAATCCTTGACCTGGCTCGAGGCAATGATGACCGCGATCCCCGCGGTGAAGCCGGTCACCACCGGATGCGGGATATATTTGATCATCTGGCCGAAACGGAGCAGGCCCGCCGCGATGAGGATGAGCCCGGCGAGCAAGGTCGCGATCAACAGGCCATCATAACCGTGGCTTGCGATGACGTTGAAGATCACGACGACGAAGGCGCCCGTCGGACCGCCCACCTGCACACGCGATCCGCCGAGCGCAGAGATCAGGAATCCCGCGATGACCGCGGTAATCAGCCCCTTGTCGGGCGACGCCCCGCTCGCGATGCCGAGCGCCATGGCGAGCGGCAACGCGACGATGGCAACTGTCAGACCCGCGATAGCATCGGCGCGAAATGTGGCGACGGAATAACCCTCGCGAAAGACCGTGAAGAGCTTCGGCGTATAGGCCTCGGTCTTCACCGGATTGCGGGCCGGCTCGGAAATTTAGCGGACAGAAGCGCACGACCGGGCGCCCTGGGATCGGCGTCGACGGGCTCGCGAAGCCGCACGCCGCGCCCGGATCCCACACTCGACGAATATTCGCCGAGCAGTTCGATGCCGGCGCTTTCAAGCGCGGTAATCACCTTCACCAGCGTATCGACGACACCGCGGACCTGGCCGTTCGACGCCTCCATGCGCTGGATCGTCGGAAGCGAGAGGCCGGCAAGCTCGGCAAGCTCGCGCTGGTCGATCCCGAGGAGCGCGCGCGCCGCGCGCATCTGCTGCGATGTGATCATATCGACTCCGATGATGTTTCATACATCATTTATCAGTCTTAACATTATAGATCAATGCTGTATATATACATCATGCTCGCTGCTATATCGAATATGCTTGCTTTGGCGGGAGCCGCTCGCTGCGCCCGCCTTCGCGCAGGAGGCGGCTGATGCCCGATTTCATGCAGACGCCTCTGGATCGCTCTTATCGTGCGGACAACGCCCGAAAATTACCGGTCTCTGGCAATCGCGGGAATCCTAAGACGGAAAGCCCGGAGCTTCCTGCCTCCGCCTGGAAAGCGATGCTCCGCGGCGCGCGCGGTCGCTGTCCCCGCTGCAACGAAGCGAAGCTATTTCATCGCTTTCTCAAACCAGTCCTTATTTGCTCCGCGTGCGCGCAAGACTGGACGCATCAGCAAGCCGACGATTTCCCGGCTTATATCGCGATCCTCCTGACGGGGCATATTATGGCGCCGATCATCATTGCACTCGTTCAGGACACGAAGCTGTCGCTCATCGCATTGGCCGCGATAATCGTGACCGCCATGCTCGTTTTGATGATCGGGTTCCTTCAACCCGCCAAGGGCGCGATAATCGCATTACAGTGGTGGTTCGGCATGCACGGATTCACCAAGGAACGACGCGCTCCGGAAAATACCGGTCGCGACAAATGAAGGTTATCGGTGGGCCTGCCCCGATCATGGCCCATCAGTCGGGATTTGAAACTTCCGCGCGGCATCCGAACCGCGACAGCGCGGCTAGTGGCCGTCAGCGGACCGGCGGCTTTACAGCCTAAATTCCGACAAGCAGATGTTCGGAGCACGGCGCGAACTCTTATCCTCGCACGGAGAATGACTTCAAGTCCGGCCGCAGTAGACGGCTACAGTCCAGGCACGGCTCCGTTCACCAACGCTTCCTGCACGCAGGCCTGCTGGAACGCGCGCGCGGTGCCCGGATCGGCTCGGGCCAGTGCCGCGACCACCGACATAGCGGCGGCGAGCCGCTCCTTGGACGAACCTTCGGTTCGGATGTCCCACCAATCGCGAACCTGCCAGCTCGGTCCCGATATTTTTCCCTCGGTGGCGAGTTCCCCGACGAACATTTCGACATGTGCTCGGCATGCGGCGTCATGTGGACCGTCGTCGGATGGCACGCACCGGCGTTGATCGAACTCGACTCGCCTCAGGCCTTCGGTTTATCGATCCGGAATCCGGATCGCATGCTGCGGGTATGATCCTTCATGCAGCTTCTCGATCCCGACCTGATCTGGCCGATGACAGGCGCCATCGTCGCGGGAGCGGTGATCGGCGCCGAGCGAGAGTATCGCGCGAGCCCCGCCGGGCTTCGCACGCACATGCTCGTCGCTCTTTCTTCCTGTCTGCTCATGCTTTCGGCGGTTCACCAGATGGAGTGGCTGAACGACGCCCCGCAGGAAGTGATAAGGATCGACCCCGTCCGTATGGCGCACGGCATATTGACCGGGGTCGGATTTCTGTGCGGCGGCGTGATCTTTCGCGAAGGCCTCAATGTACGCGGCCTTATCTTGCACGCATCGCGCGCGTGATGGACGACGTGATCGTCGTCGACGGATCGCCACCCGGCGTCTTCGCCGAGCATGCTCGCGCCTGGGGCGGCATCGTGCGCCATCTTGTCCCCGCGCGGCGGACGCGAAACGGGAAGGTCGGCGGTGTGCTCACCGGGGTCGAGGAGGCAAAGCACGAGCACATCATTCTCGCCGACGACGATGTCCGCTATCGCCGGTGCGAGCTCGAGCTGATGCTGTCTCTGCTAGCGAGCCATGCAGTCGTGCGTCCGCAAAATCACTTTCGTCCGCTTCCCTGGCACGCGCTCTGGGATACCGGACGCAGCCTCCTGAATCGCCTGACCGGCGGGGACTGGCCAGGCACGCTCGGGGTGCGACGATCTGTCCTGCGCGGCGCGGGTGGATATTCGGGCGAGGTACTTTTCGAAAATCTCGAACTTGTCCGCACCTTGAAGGCGGCGGGGGGAGCGGAAGCCGTGCCGCTCGACCTGTTCGTTGAGCGGCGTCCGCCCGAAGCCCGCCATTTCGCGTCTCAGCGAGTGCGGCAAGCCTATGACGAATGGGCCCGGCCCGGCCGCCTAGCCGCGCAGCTTGCGATAGCCCCGACAGTAGCGGTCGGGGGCACGATGGCCGCGCTCGCAATCGCAGCGGTAACGATCGCGGCCGCCGAGCTCGGCAGGCGAAGGGGCAACGGAACCAAATTCTTCGGACGCACATGTCCATTGTGGGCGCCCTTGTGGCTGGCAGAGCGATCGCTGACGGCGTGGATCGCTGTCGGCGAGCGCCTGTTCGCCGGCGGTGTCCGGTATCGCAGCGGAGGACTTCGTTCAGCCGCCACCCCCGAACATATTCTTCGCGCCCGCCTTGCCGCGCGGCCCTGACCATATTCGCAATTGGTTGGACAGCTTATCTAGAAGCGGGGGAACCGTTCCTCGCACTTCCACATCACAGATGCGAAAGAGCCGACGAAGCGTGGCGCGAAGGCGCTGCAACGATGGGGCCGCGCGAGCTAGGAATTGTCTGACCTTTGTAGATCGCGACCTGTAATGTGAACGGCATGTGCGCCGGTGAGGCGCTAAGCGGACGTGGGCTACCTCATGCCTTTCGTCCGTCCGTTTGCGACCTCCTCGGAGATCATAAGGCCGAACTCCGGTACGCTACCCGCGCGGGTCTCAGGGACGAGTTCAAAGAGTGGCCCCGCCATCACGGTCGTTGCCATTCGTGCGCGCGACGTCTTCGATGAGATCGTGCGTCACGGTTGCAGGGCCGCGACGGGAAAGGCGGGGCGCACGAAATTCAGCTCAGCGCGGGACAGAAAGAGGTCGATGGCCGCAAGGTCCGCGGGGCGGTCGGTCGCTACGGGCGACCGCATGACGGCATTGGACGGAAAAACACCGTATCCGGCGAACAGGCAATGCCAGCTGATATTCGGATAAAAGGCGCCGATGCCACGATCTGCGATCGCTTCGCCCATATCGGCACCCGTGAACCACGCCGTGATCATCGCCTTAAGGTTGTCCGACAATGCCTCGAGGCCGGCGGCATCGCGCCAGTAGCCAGAATCGGCATCGCGCCGGTTCATCCGGTAATGTGCGACGATGTAGTCGCGAATGCCCTCATAGCGCTCGGCGATCCGGGCGTTGAAAACGTCGCGGTGCCTGGGTGTGAAGCCTCCGCGTTCGAAGGCCGTGATGAACTCTTGTGCGGTCGCGATGACGATGTGGAGCGCGGTCGCCTCCAGCGGCTCGATGAAACCCTGCGCCAAACCCATCGCAAGGCAATTGGCCGTCCAACTACGTTCGAGCCGTCCGACCTTCATCTCGAGATGTCTCGCCGGACCATCCGCATCGGTTAGCCCAAGCGCAATTCTGAGCTCGCGTTCGGCCTGATCGCGGTCAAGATAGCGGCTTGAATACACATAGCCGTTTCCGATCCGCGTCGTCAGCGGGATGGCCCAGCGCCACCCGGCCGTCATCGCGATGCTCTTCGTAGCCGTGACGACCGGGCCCCTTTCGTCATGCGCCGTCGGCATGACGACGGCCCGGTCGTTGAAAAGATTTTCCGCAAATGGCAGAAAGCGCGCGCCGAGCGCCTGTCCGGCGATCAGCCCCCCGAAACCACTGCAGTCGACGAAAAAATCCGCCGCCAGTGCCTCGCCGCCCTCCAGCCCCAGCGATCGCACATTGCCGTCGGCCCCGACGTCGACGCTAACCACCTTCCGCGCAAGATGCGTCACGCCCTGCGATACCGCGTGATCGCGAAGAAACGCGCCGAGTTTATAGGCGTCGAAATGATAGCCGTAGGCAAGATCGAACGGAAAGGATTCGCCGCCATGCGGTCCCCCTCCGCGAGCGGCTACCCGCGCGGCAAGATAAAAGCGGTCCGGATTTGCAGGGACGTCGACGCCGGCCCGCCGCAACGCCGCGTTGCGGAAAAACGCGGCTTCGGTGTGCACGTCGAGCGGCCCCGGGAAGGGGTGAAAATAGCCCGCGTCCGGCCTCCCTTCCGACCAGCCCTCGAACGCTATCCCGAGCTTGTAGGTGGCGTCACACGCGGGCATCCATTCGGCTTCGGCTATACCAAGGCCGTCGAAGAAGGCTTTGAGCTGCGGCGTCGACCCCTCGCCCACCCCGATGATTCCGATGTCCGGGGACTCGACGACAGAAATCCGCATCCCATTTTCACGCCAGTGATGCGCAAAGAGCGCCGCCGTCATCCACCCCGCGCTACCGCCGCCGAGAATGACGATATGAGGGGATTGCTGGGTGACTGGGTTCATCGCGGCGCCATCAGAAAGAGGAAAATTTCCGGGAGACGGGCTGCCCACGCATTTTCGTCATGCGGTGCGCCATCATAGACGCGACTTTGCCAGTCCCGTCCCCGCTCCCATCCGCTGGCGGCGAGGCGCGCGTCGATTGCTTGTTGATAAGGCGCATAGTGGGCATCCAGCGTGGCCGTGCCATGGTCCATCCAGAGACGTCGCCCGTCGGGTGGGCCAAGGCGTGCCGCGAACCAACCATCCCAGAGCGCGATCAGCCGAGGGTCCGCGTCGCCCACGGCGCCGGGCGCGACCGCCGGCCAATGCGAGCTGACGCATGCCGCGCGGCCATAGACCGCCGGACGTTCGAGAAAGGCATAGCAGCTCATGAGGCCACCCATGCTCGATCCCATGATCACGGTGTCGTTGCGCCCCGGACGAGTCCGCAGCGTCGCGTCGACCCATGATTTCAGAGGCCCCGCAAGCCAGTCGAGATAGGCGTCCGACAGAATCGGACCGCCCGCCGCCGCCGCCATAGAAGCGGCAATATCGGGCGCCGCGAGCCGGTACGCGCTCGCCGGAAGATACTGGCGATAGCGATCCACGCCCGGCGCCCAGATACCGACGATGATATGCGGCTCGGCCCCTCGCTTCATGGCCGCCAGCATGGCGCGGTCCGCCTCCCATATCTTCCCGAAGTTCGACGACGCCCGATCGAAGAGATTATGGCCATCGTGCATATAGACGACCGGATAGCGACGGACGCGCTTGTCGTAGCCGGGCGGCAGCCAGATCGTCAGGCGTTGCTCGGGCAATCCGGCAGCGAAGACATGATCATATTGGAGCAGGCGGCCGCGATCCGCAGCGTCGGCAGGCAGGGCGAGCAGCGCCCACAGGGCAATCAGCGCCTCCACCAGGTGCCGCCGGATCGTCATCGTCCGGGATGCAGGCGCATGGCCGCTCCGCCACCCGGAGCGAGCCACAAACGGTACATGTCGCCCTTTTTCACCCGGATATTGTCATAGGCGATGCGGTGCCGGGCGTCGGTCAGATAGGTTGCGCCTTCGCCATCCTTGTAGATGGTAGCGGTATAGGTCTTGCCGGGATCGAGGAAGTCGAACCGCAGCGTCAGCGTTCGCTCGGTCGCATCGTTGACGCCGCCGACATACCAGTCCGGGCTTGCGCGGTCCTTGCGGGCAAAGATCGCATAATCCCCGACCTCTCCCGCGATCAATTTGCTTTCGGACCAGTCGGCCGGGACTTTGGAAATGAAGTCGAGTTCGCGCGGATGCGCTTCGAGGTTTTCGATGAAGTCCGCCGCCATCTGGATGGGCGAATATATCGCAAGGTAGAGCCCAAGCTGCTTGGCAAGCGTCGAGGCGAGCGGCGCCTTGTTTGCGCCCTCGAGGCTGAGCACGCCGGGGGTGAAATCCATCGGCCCGGACAGCATTCGCGTGTATACCAGCGTCGGCTCGTGATCGGGTCCGTTGGCGAAGGCGCCCCAGGCGTTATACTCCATGCCCCGCGCACCTTCGCGCGCGACCCAGTTCGGATAAGTGCGGCGAAGGCCGGTGTCCTTCACAGGTTCGTGAGGGTTGACCGCGATCCTGTACTGGGCCGCCGTCTCGACGACCTTGAGATGATGCTCGACCTGCCGCTGGCCGTCGTGCCACTCCATGCGGGTTTCGCCGGGCGCATCGCCGGGTGCGATAATCCCGCCCGCGTCGGCCACATAACCGGTCTTCACGGCTTTGACGCCGAGCTTTCCATACAGCTTCATCGCATCTTCGAGCTGCGCCTCATAAACGGCTATGTTTCCGCCCGTCTCATGATGACCGATCAGCGTCACGCCCTTGCGCTTCGCATAATCGGTCACCGCCGCGAGGTCGAAGTCCGCGGTCGGCTGGGTAAAGCTGAATTTGTCGCCATGGCCGAACCAGTTTCCGTCCCAGCCCTTGTTCCAGCCTTCGACCAGAACTCCGCCGAACCCGTGTTTCGCGGCAAAATCGATATAGTCCTTGGTCCTTTGGGTCGTGGCGCCGTGCTTCGGCCCCTCGGCCCAGCTCCAGTCCCCGCGGATCATGCCCCACCAGATCCCGACATATTTCATCGGCTTCACCCAACTGACGTCCCCGAGCTTGTTCGGCTCGTTGAGGTTCAGTTCGAGGTCGTTTTCGACGAGCCCCGCAGCCGAATCCGCGATCCTGATCGTCCGCCACGGCGTCGAGAAGGGCAGATCGCGCGTGACGCGCGGTCCGCGCGACGACGGCGACAAGGTGGCACGAAACTTCTGCCCTTCCGCTCGCTTGAGCCACATGCCCGCATAATCGACCAGCGCTGCCTCGTGAAAGGCGAGATGCGTTCCATCGTCGAGGCGCATGGTCAACGGCGTGTGCGCCGTGGCGACGGCGTCGATCGGCGTTTTCTGGTAGACCTGCTCATAGCGGTTCCATTCGCCGCCGGTAATCCACCAGGCCGTCCCTTGGGGTACGATGTCGAACTCGGTGAATTCGTCGGCGATATGCGCTGTCTTGAAGCCGGGTTGTTCGGGCAACTCGTAGCGGAAGCCGATGCCGTCGTCGAAAAGCCGGAAGCGAAGGTTCATCGCGTGGCCGCCCCAGCTCTCGTCTTGCCGGAACCGGACCAGCAGTTCGTTGTGCGCATCGCGGACGAAACGGCGTTCGCCCCACGGCTGCTCCCAACGCGTATCGGAACGCTTGCGCTCGCTGCCGATGATCGAGAAACCGCGTTGCAACCCGATGCCGTCCGTCAGGATGAACCCGAGTTTCGAGGGCGCGATGAGCAGCTTGCCTCGCCGCGACAGCGACCATGTCGGTCGCTGGTCGCCGTCGGTGGACACCGTAAGCACGATGCTGCCGTCGGGCGAGGTGGCGGTTTGCGCCGCGGGCGCCGGCTGAGCGAGCAGTGGTATCGGCGCGAGCGAAACAAGGGCAGCCAGGGTTAGACGGCGCATCACATATCTCCTTGGACGTTCAGCCAAAGCACGCCGCACGGCGGCAGACGATCGATGGTGGCGCCATTGAGCCCCACGATCGGCGTGCCGATCCCCGCGTGCCCGGAGATGTCGATCGTTCCATTGCCCAGATTGAAGAGGCAGCGAAGGCGGTCGTCACGGGCGATCCGGTCGAAAATGAGCAGGTCGCCATCGGTTATCCAGTTCCGGTTGTCGCCCCAGCGGAGAGCCGGATGACCGGCGCGCAGCGCCACCAGTCGGCGCGTCAGATTCAGCAACGAAGCCGGATCATCCTCTTGCCGGTCGACCGCAAGGGCTGCATGTGCCGCACCCAGTGGCAACCAGGGCTCTGCGCTGGAAAAGCCGGCATGCGTCGTGCCGCCCTCCCAGGGGAGCGGCGTGCGCGCGCCGTCGCGCGACAAGGTAAGCGGCCAATTCTTGAGAGCCTCGGGATCCTTGATCAGTTCGAAAGGTATGTCGACCTGGTCCAGTCCCAATTCCTCGCCGTTGTAAATGATGATGTTGCCGCGCAGCGCACAAAGCAGCGCCATCTTCATTCGCGCATAGGCCGCGCGGTCGGCGCCGGGCGGAGTCCAGCGGGAGAGAGCTCGCGGCGCATCGTGATTTTCGAAGGCCCAGCTTGGCCAGCCGGTCCCGGGCGCATCGGGCCATTGCTCCGCCGCCTCGCGAACGAGCTTCGGGGTCAGCTGGTCCGCATAGAGGAAATCGAAGCCATAGGCGCTGTTGAGCCGGTGCCCGCCGGCGGTAAACTGCCGCATCTCGCGCACCGCATCGTCGCCGCCGACCTCCGCAACAGTGAACCTGTCGGCATAGCGATCGGTAAGCGCCCGAATCCGTTCGAGAAACAACGGGATGTCGGGGTGCGACTGGTTGTAGATTTTTTGCTGGAAATCGAAGGGCCGCGTCCGGACCTTGTTCGAGGGCGCCGCCGGCGGATTGTCGCGAAGTTCGGGATCGTGCATCGCGAAATTGATCGCGTCGATACGAAAGCCGTCGACCCCCCGGTCGAGCCAGAATTGCACGACGTCGAGCAGGGCCTGTTGCACGTCGGGGTTATGCCCGTTGAGCTGCGGCTGCGAGCCCAGGAAATTATGGAGATAATATTGGCCGCGGCGCGCGTCCCACGTCCAGGCGGGGCCCCCGAACACCGACTGCCAATTGGTCGGCGGCGTACCGTCGGGCCGCGCGTCCGCCCAAACATACCAGTCGGCCTTCGAATTCTCGCGGCTCGTGCGACTTTCGGCGAACCAGGCATGGCGATCCGACGTGTGGGCAAAAACCAGGTCGGTGGTTACCTTCAGACCAAGCGCGTGCGCGCGGGCGATGAGTGCATCGAAATCGTCGAGGGTCCCGAAAATCGGATCGACGCCGCGATAGTCGGAAATATCATATCCGAAGTCGTCCATCGGCGAGGGGTAGAAGGGAGAAAGCCAGATCGCATCGACACCGAGGGACGCGATATAGTCGAGCCGGGCAGTAATGCCGGCAAGGTCCCCAACCCCGTCGCCGTTCGAATCGGCGAAGCTACGCGGATAGACCTGATATATGACCGCACCCTTCCACCAAGGCGGAGAGGCTTCGGTACAGCTATGCGGGTCTTTTGCGAGGGGCTGGTTTATCGTCACTGTTGTTTTCGCTTATTCGCCGGCCTGGCAGATCAAGGTGCCGAAGGCCGGGACGGTGATGGCAAGGGTGCCGGGCGCGGCGGAGGCTGCCGGACAATTGCCTGAAAGCGCCTCGAAGGCCCGGCTTTTCATATCGACCGCGATGTTAGCGGACAATTGCGTTGCAGACGTATTGAAGGCGAGCACGACCTCGCGGCCGGTGTCGGGATCGAAGCGCGACACGGCTAACAGACCGGCCTTGTCCGAGAAGGCCCGCACCGTCGTGGATCCGCGCATGAGGGCCGGTGTGTGCCGGCGAATAGCACTGAGCGCCGCGATATGGCGATACAGCGGATGGCTGGCGTCGAAGTTCGCGGTCGCGGTGGTGGCGTTGCTGCCGACGAGATCATTATCGTTGTAGACGGCGACTTTCGAGGCGAACATGTCTTCGCGCGCGAGCTGGTCGTTGCCGTCCGACAGGAAGCCCTGCTCGTCGCCATAGTAGATGGTGGGGATGCCGCGCAGGGTGAGTAGCATGCTGTGCGCGAGCTTGACGCGGGCCAGAAGCTCTGCCTCGTCCGCTTCGGGGTTCGCCTGTTTCACGAAGGTCGCGACACGGCCCATGTCATGATTGCCGAGGAAGGTCGGCAATGTCAGCGCGGCGCGCGCGCCGCCCTTGTAGAGGATGTCGCCGTCGAACAGGCGGGCAAATTGGTCGGTCCCCTTCGTTCCGCTCGCCGCGTCGATCGCGGCCCGGGCGAAGGCGAAATCGAGCACCGCGGGAAGTCCGGCGGAATGCGTATAGGCCGCCAGCGCACCGGGATCGAGCGCGTCGATGTAGATTTCCCCGAAGATATGGAAATTGGGAATTCCGCGGGCCCGCGCACGCGCCTGCATCGCGGGGACGAAGGCTTGCCAGAATTCCGGGTTCACATGCTTGGCGGTATCGATGCGAAAGCCGTCGATGCCGAACTCGTCGATCCACCGTCCGTATATTTCGATAAAGCCCTTAACGACTTCGGGATTCTCGGTCGCCAGATCGTCGAGTCCTGCAAAATCACCGTAGAGGGCGGACTCGCCGACCCAGTCGCTGTTGCCACGATTATGATAATAGACCGGATCGTTGAGCCACGCGGGGGCCTTGCTGTGTTCCTCGCCCTTCGGGACGAACGGCTGATAGGCGAAAGAGGGGTCCACGAGCTTCGACCAGTTATCGGGGCTCGGATCGCGGTCACCTGCGAAACCGGGATTAATCGCCGGTCCGTCGACCCCTCCACGCCGCGCAAAGGGATAGTCGGCGAGGCTGCGGTAACGATAGCTCGACGCATCGCCATCGCGATACTGGATAACATCGGCCGTGTGGTTGGTGATAATGTCCATATAGACCTTCATCCCGCGCGCATGAGCGGCGTCGACGAAGGCTTTGAACTCGGCATTGGAGCCGAAATGCGGGTCTACGCTCGTGAAATCGGTGACCCAATAGCCATGATAACCAGCGCTTTCGTCGCCTTTCGGTCCCTGCACCGGCTTGTTGCGGAAAATCGGCGCGAACCAGATCGCGGTGGCGCCGAGACCCTCGATATAATCGAGCCGTCGCGTAAGCCCGGCAAGATCGCCCCCATGATAAAATCCCTTCGCGGTCGGATCATAACCGGTCGCAAGACGATCGCCTTTCAGCCCGCCGCGATCGTTCGACCGGTCGCCATTTTCGAAACGGTCGGGCAGCACGAAATAGATGATGTCGTCGGAGACAGGACGCGAGCGCGAGTCTTGTGCAACCGCCGGCAAAGGTAGCGAGACGAACAGCATCGCGAGCAGGACGGACCAACGGATCATGCAGCGACTCCTGCGGGTCGCGCCGCGGCAAGGAAGGCGTCGTAATTTTCCATCTGCGCCACTTCGCGCTCGATAGTCAGTGAGATGCCGGCCATAAATTGCGCGAGCTCGGCCGGTTCGAGACTGTCGGCAAGCGGATGCCAGCGCCGGGGCTCGACCGCTTGTCCGACCAGCACCTGCAGCCATCCCGACTCGGTGAAAAGCTCTTCATGCTCGCGGAAGATCAGGCCTTGCGCGCGGAAGAGGTCGATTTTGGCAGCAAGCGTATCGGGAATGTCCATTTCTGCCCGATCCCGCCAATAGGGCGTGTCCCGCCGCTCGGTCGCCTTGAAATGAAGAATGATGAAATCGCGGATACGCTCCCATTCGAAGTCGCTCTGCCGATTGAATTCCGCGGCGACCGCAGGGTCGGAGGCGCCTGACGGGAGCATTTTGACGAGCCGCGAAATTCCAGCCTGAACAAGGTGGATGCTCGTCGATTCCAGCGGTTCCATGAAACCGCTCGCCAGGCCGAGCGCCACGACATTGCGGTTCCACATCCGCCGTCGCTTGCCGCTGACGAAACGCAGCTGGTTGGGTTCCGCCTGCGCCGCGCCGTCGAGATTGGCGAGCAGCGTATCCAGGGCAGCATCGTCGCCGATATGCGCCGAGCAATAGACATAGCCGTTGCCGATGCGGTGCTGGAGCGGAATACGCCATTGCCAGCCGGCATCGCGTGCCGTGGCGCCGGTCCACGGAAGCTGCGGCACCGTACCGTGGGCGCAGGGCACGGCCACAGCGCGATCGTTAAGCAGCCAGCGCGACCAATCTTCGTACCCGCTCGCCAGTGCGCCCTCGATCAGCAATCCGCGAAAGCCAGAGCAGTCGATAAAGAAATCGCCGTCGAACCGCCGTCCGTCGTCCAGCGTCACGCCGGCGACGTCGCCGCGCTGCGGATCAAGGCGCACCTCGCCGATCCTGCCTTCGATGCGCTCGACGCCGCCCGCCTCGGCGCGGCGCCTGAGGAAGGCCGCGTACAACGCTGCATCGAAGTGGTAGGCATAGGGCATTTCGAGGAGGTAGCGCGATGTGCGGGGCGCGCCCCGCTGCATCCGGCGCGCGCGCGCCGCCCGCTCGTTCAGCGAATAATGGTCCAGACTTTCGGCCAGTCCCGCAGTGCGCGCGCGCAGCCAATAATGGTGGAAATCGACCAAGCCCAGACCGCGGCCCACGGCCCCGAAAGCGTGCATGTAGCGATGGCCGCGGCGAGTCCAGTCGCGGAACTCGATCCCGAGCTTGATCGTTCCCTGCGTCGCAGCCAGAAATTCGTCCTCGTCGATGCCGAGCGCATCGTTGAAAAGCCGGATTTGGGGGATCGTCGCTTCGCCGACGCCAACCGTTCCGATTTCATCGGACTCGAGCAACTGCACCGACCAGTCGCGCGGCAGGAACCGCCGCAGGCAGGCCGCCGCCATCCAGCCGGCCGTTCCGCCCCCGATGATCATCAACCGCATGGCGATCCTTTGACCAGCGCCGCCCCAGCGACGCAACAAAATGATGGGAGCGGCGCGACCCTGCCGCTCCCACCCAGGGAGGGTTCAGAATTTGAACGAGGCGCCCGCGAGGAACCGGCGGCCGTATGTCTGATAGTCGATGACCGCCCGGCTGTCGCGCGGGTCATCGGTGACGAAGGGTTCGTCAGTGAGGTTCTGGCCCTGGACGAAGATCGAGAGGCCCTCGAGCGCACTGCCCGGCTGGAAGTCGTAACCGATCTGGGCGTCGATGATCGTCTCGGGACGGGCGCGGCGGCGGACGCGAGCGCCACCAAAGCCCGACACCTCGCCGATGAAGCTCGAGCGGTAGCGGGCGCTGACGCGCGAGTTGAAGCCCCATTTCTCGAAATAGGCCGTGCCGTTCGCGACCCACTTCGAATAACCTGGAATATCCTCTGCCGGCGCGCCTGGCGTGGGCGCGATCTTAGTCTTGGTGTAGGAGGCGCCGCCGGTCACACCGAACCCGTCGAGCGCCGAGACGATCTCGCCGAACGGCAAGGTGCCGGCAAGTTCGACGCCATAGAGCTTCCCGCCCTTGCCGTTGATGGGCGCGTTGACCGTGCCCATATAGTTGACAATGATGGGCAATCCGTTGCCGTCGTTACCCGGTGCCTGGATCGGATAGCCGGTGAAGTCGAACGGAGTCTCTTGGTTGTAGATGTAGCTTTTCAGATCCTTGTAGAACAGCTGCACCGCAAGATAGCCCTTCGATCCGAAATATTTCTCGAACGTCAGGTCGGCGGCGTTGGCGCGCCACGGGCGGAGATCGGGATTGCCCGCGCTGCCCGCGCCGGCGCGGACGACGGCGCAGGTGCGGCCCGTCGGACAGACCATGTTGCCCGGATCGCCGACCGTCGTGCCATAGCTCAACGTGGCTTTTAGGTCGTCGAGGCGCGGACGGATGATTTCGCGCGCCACGCTGACGCGGATCACGAAATCGCTCGCGGTGCGCAGCGACAGGTTCAGGCTGGGCAGCACGTCGATATAATCGGTGCTCTCGCGGCGCGGGATCCCGACGATGTTCGGCGACCCGTTCGGATTGGTTCCCGCGAACGACGCCGTCGCGCCGTTCGAATTCTGGTCGGTGAATATCGCCTGGACGCCGAAATTGCCGGTCAGCACCGATGACCCCATTTCATGGTCGATATTCGCCTGAAGATAGGTGGTCATCAGCTTTTCGGAGACGTCATAGGCCTTGACCACGACGTCGCCGTAGGGATTCGGCACCAGCTGGTAGATACCGCCCGCGAGCAGGTCGCGCGGATCGTAGCTGACCACCGGACCGAGCCCGAGGTACGACAGGTTGGTCGTGCCGAGGCGATATTGGTCGGGGATCGGCACGCTCGTCAGCCCGTCGGTGTTGGCCACGAGGCCGACGAAGGCTTCATCGGGGGTCAGGCTCTTTTTGCGATCGGTATAATTGACCCCGAACTGAACCGAGCGAAGGAAGCCCTCCAGCTCGCGTTCGATTTCGACGCGGTATTGCCAAAGCTCGTCCTTGATGATGCGGTTGTTGTAATAGCCGTCCTGGCCGCCGCGGATCCGGCGCCCGTCGACCCCCGTCTGATCCCCGCCCCAACCCAAGGGGCTGGTCAGCTGGATCAGGTTATAGTCGCCATAGTTGAGGGTGGGGCTGAAGATGGTCCCGTTGCGGTCGCTGGTGAAACCGATCGTGTCGGTCGCGCCGACGTCGGCGCCGCGCCCGGTGCCGGCATTGCTTTCGAAGATCAGTTCGTTGCGGTCGGTTTTCGACATGCTGATGTCGGCCGTGACATTCCAGCCGTCGTCGCCTTCCCAGCGGTTGTTCCAACCGAAGCTGTAGAGCTTTGCATTGCGCTCGAACACGTCGTTGCGCACGACGCCCTCGACGTTCGAGAAGCGGCCGGCGCGCGCAAACACGAACTGACCGCTCGAATCGATATCGGTGATCGTCAGCTTTGTGGCGTTGGGGCTGGCGGGATCATTGTTGACGTCGAAGCCCAGCGGAAGCTCGATGCCGCGCTTGATCTGGTCGTCCTTGAAGTCCGAATAGAAGGCGTCGAACGTCGACGTGAAATTGGGCGTCGGGCGCCATTGCACCGTTCCCTGAAGGCCAAGGCGCGTCAATTGGGTCGAGGTCGCATAGCTTTTCGAGCCCCCGATCACCACCGGGCTCGCAGCGGTGCCGCCGCCGGCATAGCCCCAAGCGTTGAATTCCTGGATCTGGTAGGGTTCGTCGACATAGGAAGCCGAAAGCGCCACGCCGAGCGTGTCGTTGGCGAACTGATCAACGAAGACGCCGCTTACGCGGTAGCCGTATTTCTTCGAGCCCGCGTTGAGCTTGCCGAGATCGGCCCAGGTCCCGCGCGCGCCGATCGAGATGGCGCGCTTGCCATAGTCGAGCGGGCGAATGGTGCGCAGGTCGACGGTGCCCGAAAGCCCCTGTCCGACGATCGAGGCCATCGGCGTCTTGTAGACAAGGACCTGGTTCACGACCTCGGAGGGATATTGGTCATATTCGACCGCCCGATTGTCGCCGGTCGAGGTTTGCTCGCGGCCGTTGAGCAACGTCGTCGAAAAGTCCGGCGCAAAGCCGCGGATCGAAATCGAGTTCGAACGGCCCGAGACGCGCTGCGAGGTCAGACCGGGCAGGCGCGCGATCGATTCCGCGATCGATGCGTCGGGCAGCTTGCCGATGTCTTCGGCCGAAATCGATTCGACGACTTGGTCGCGTGTTTTCTTGGCGTTGACCGCGCTCTGCAGACTGGCCGAATAGCCGGTCACGACGATATCGCCCTCGCCGCTCGCCTCGTCGGCTGGCGCGGCGGTTTCGTCCTGCGCCATCGCGGCGGCGGGCATGAAGGCGATCGACGCAAGGCCCAGTGCGAGAACGCTGGCACCGCGGCTAAGATTGGTCGGCTTGATCATTGTGGACTCCCCTGGTTGCGACGGGTGGTCTCACCACACGGACGGCAAAGGGGGCGGCGACATCGCCGCGCGGCATCCTTCCCGGCACGTGGGTTTTCCCATCTGCAGCTTCGCAATTGAGCCCAATCGCAGCGAACGGCCATAGGGTATACGTATACGCATATTATGCAGGGCGGGCGCCTGTCGCCCAAAAACCACAGCACCGGCACGGGCTCGCGCCCTCGATACAACCGCGTGCAAATGATTTGCGCCGACCAGAGCAATCGCTAGTCTGGAGCATGTAGGTGGCCGGCGCACGGGCCGCCACGACAGGGAGACGATGATGGGGCGCCAGCCCTCCGCCAAGCCGACCAGCTTCGACATCGCGTATCTGGCCGGCGTCTCCCAGCCGACGGTGTCGCGGGCGCTGCGCGGCAGCAAATCGGTAAGCGCCGCGACGCGCGCCAATATCGAACGCATCGCGCATGAGCTCAACTACACCGTCGACAAGAATGCCTCCAGCCTGCGCTCGCAGCGCACGCACACGCTCGCGCTGCTTTTCTTCGAGGATCCGACCCCCGACGAATCGATGATCAACCCCTTCTTCCTCTCGATGCTGGGGTCGATCACGCGCGAGTGCGCGCTGCGCGGTTATGACCTGCTGATCAGTTTCCAGCAAATGCACAACGACTGGCATGTCGCCTATCAGGACAGTCACCGATCGGACGGGATCATCCTTCTCGGCTATGGCGACTACCAGCTCTATCGCGCCAAGCTCGAGCATCTCGTCGAGATGGACACCAAATTCGTCCGTTGGGGATCGGTCGCCGACGACAATATCGGGCTGACGGTCGGATCGGACAACGTCGGCGCCGGGGTCCAGGCCGGCGATCATCTTATCGAGATCGGCAGGAGGCGGATCGCGTTCCTCGGCGATGCGTCGGACCACGCGCCCGAGTTCAAGGACCGCTACACGGGCCTGTGCAAAGCGATGGCAGCGGTGGGGCTCAAGATCGATCCGCGATTACAGCGCGACGCCGTTTCGTCGGAGAGCTCGGGTTACGCCGCGACGCGCGCGCTTTTGGAGCAGGGCGTGCCTTTCGATGCAGTCTTCGCTGCAAGCGATCTCATCGCGATTGGAGCGATGCGAGCGCTGACCGAAGCGGGCGTTTCGCTGCCAGGCCAGGTTGCGATGATCGGTTTCGACGACATTCCGGCGGCCAGCCTGACGGCGCCGACCCTGACGACGGTGATGCAGGATATCAAGGGCGCGGGCGCCCTGCTCGTCGACGCGCTGCTCCGCCGGATCGACGGTCAACCCGCCGAGCGCTCGATCCTGCCCACACGCCTCATCCGCAGGCAGAGCACGTCGGTCTGAGCCTTACGTATTCGTATACCTGCCTTTCGCCCGCTTGCTCTTGCGGGGGTCTGCTGCAAGATCGCGGCGGAGAAAGAGCCGCCCGTGCGGCCGTGCGGGGAGAGATGATATGGAGAAGCCTCGGCAAAGCCGCGCCGGACTTTGGAACATCAGCTTCGGCTTCTTCGGCATCCAGATCGGCTTCGCGCTTCAGAACGCCAACATGAGCCGCATCTTCCAGTCGCTCGGCGAAGATATCGAGAAACTGCCTGGGCTGTGGGTGGCGGCCCCGCTTACCGGGCTGCTCGTACAACCGATCATCGGCCATATGAGCGACCGCACCTGGCTGGGCCGCCTCGGACGTCGCCGGCCCTATTTCCTTGCCGGCGCCATTCTGGCCGCCATCGCCCTGTTCATCATGCCGCAAAGCCCGGCCATCTGGTTCGCCGCGATGATGCTCTGGATACTCGATGCCTCGCTCAACATTTCGATGGAGCCGTTTCGCGCCTTCGTCGGCGACATGCTTCGAAAGGACCAGCATAGTGTCGGATACGCCGTGCAGACCGCCTTCATCGGCGCCGGCGCCGTGGTCGGCTCGCTCTTTCCCTCGCTGATGGACGCCATGGGCGTCGCCAATGTCGCACCGCCGGGGGAGATTCCCGATACCGTCCGCTACGCTTTCTGGTTTGGCGGTGTTGCGCTTTTCGTTTCCGTCCTTTGGACTGTCATCACGACGCGCGAATATGATCCCGCAGAGATGGCGCGCTTCGCGGCTTCGCCGGCCGAAGCCGTAGCAACCGTGCGGGCCCTTGCGTCGCGAAACTATCGCGCCTGCTTCGCCTGGATAGCTGCCGGACTGGCCGTCATGGCGATCCAGCAGCAGTTTTCCCTGCTTCGCGAAGTTCTGCTCCTGGGCGCGCTGCTCATTGCTTACGGCCTCGCCAGCCTGCTCGCCATCGGCCTCGCGCGCCGCGGCAACGAGACCAACATGCTGTCGAGCATCGTCGGGGATTTCTCTGGCATGCCGACGATCATGAAGCGGCTTGCCCTCGTCCAGTTCTTCAGCTGGTCGGCGCTGTTCATCATGTGGATCAACACCACGCCGATCGTCGCCCAATATCATTTCGGGACGACCGATGCGGCAAGCGCCGCCTATCAGACCGCCGCCAACTGGGTCGGCACCCTCTTCGCCGTCTACAATGGCGTGGCCGCCGTCGCGGCGCTCACCCTCCTCCCCTGGCTGTCCAAGCGCATCGGGCAGGCGCGCACCCACATCGCCGGCCTGATATGCGGCGCCCTCGGCTATGGCAGTTTTTTCCTGCTGCGCGATCCCACGCATCTTCTTGCGAGCGAGGTGCTCATCGGCATTTTCTGGGCATCGGTTCTCGCGATGCCCTATGCGATCCTCGCCTCCAGCCTGCCACAGGGAAAGCTCGGCATCTACATGGGCCTCTTCAATATCTTCGTGGTCGTGCCGCAGCTGCTTGTCGCGACGGTCATGGGCTCGATCATGGAGGCCTTCTTTCCCGGGGCGCCGATCTACACCATGGCGTTCGCGTCGGGCACCTTGCTGCTCGCGGCGGCGGCCATGACGCGGGTGACGCCGCTCACCGACGGGGCCGTCCGATGATGGCCCGTCTTTCGCGCGCCGCCCGCCTTGCCGCTCTCGCGGCCGTCGCGGCTGGCGCCTGCGTCGCCCCCTCCGCCGCTCAGCAGCCGCCGCCAACCTATAGCTGGAAGGCGCCCGACATCGTGCCGCTGCAGCATCCCGACTGGAGCCGCGATGCCATTCTCTATCAGCTCAACACGCGGCAGTTCACCCGCGAAGGAACGTTTCGGGCCGCCGAAAAGCAGCTTCCGCGCCTGAAAAAGCTCGGCGTCGATATCATCTGGCTGATGCCGATCCATCCGATCGGCGAGAAGAACCGCAAGGGCAGTCTCGGCTCGCCCTATTCGGTGAAAGACTATTACGCGGTCAATCCCGAGCTTGGTTCGCTCGATGATTTCAAGGGCTTCGTGAAGGCGGCGCACGCCCAGGACATGAAGGTGATCATCGACTGGGTCGCCAATCACAGCGCCTGGGACAACCGGCTCGCGACCGAGCACCCCGACTGGTACGAGAAGGACTGGAAAGGCGATTTCCGACCGACCCCGTGGTGGGACTGGTCGGACATCATCGACTTCGACTGGTCGAAGGAAGGCGTCCGGGCCCATGTCGGCGAGGCGATGCTCTACTGGGTGCGCGAGACCAATATCGACGGCTTCCGGGCTGACGTCGCGGGCTATGTTCCGCTCGACTTCTGGATCACCGTTCGCGCGCGTCTGGAGGCTATCAAGCCTGTCTTCATGCTGGCCGAATGGAAGACGGCCGAGATGCACAAGGCGTTCGACGCGACCTACGCCTGGGAATGGCACAACAGCGTTCGCGACATCGCGAAGGGCAAGGCCGATGCGACCGCGCTATACGGCTATTACGCCGAAAATGAGAGCGCCTGGCCCGCGTCGGCGATGCGGATGGGCTATGTCGAAAATCACGACAGCAACGCCTGGGATGGATCGCAATATGAGGTTTTCGGCGATGCGCTGCCGGCCATGATGGCGCTCAGTTTCACCCACGAGGGCCTTCCGATGGTCTATAACGGACAGGAAGCATGCAACGCAAAACGACTGGCTTTCTTCGAACGCGATCCGATCGACTGGAACGCGCGGCCCGACTGTAAGCTCGGACGTCTGCTGGCCGACCTGGCAGCGTTCCGCAGGGCTAATCCGGCTCTCGCCAATGCGCCTTGGGGAGGCCGGATGGTGAAGCTCGACAATGACATGCCGACGCAGCTTTTCAGCTGGGTTCGGCAAACCGGGAGCAACAAGGTCGTGGGACTGTTCAACCTGTCGCCCCGTCCGCTACGCGCGACGCTGACCTCGAAGCTCGGGCATGGCGACTATCGCGCGTTTCGCACGGGCGAGCGGCGAACGATCGGCGATGCGGAGGAAATCGATCTTCCGCCATGGGGATTTGCCCTCTACGCCGCGCAGAACCCCTCGTCGCGCTAACCCAGATCGGGCGGGCAGCGACGCCCTAGCGACAACGCCGCGGGTGTAGAGGGGCTATGCCCCCCACGCGGCGCGTTCAGCCGCAGCATCGAACGGATTACCCGGCATCATCGCTGCCGCAGCCGCCGTAAGGTCGCCCGACGAGACCTGCCGGTATTCGCCGACCTTCCGTCCAGCCGCAGTTCGTTCTTGCGCCCAGCAGCCGTTCTCGCGGCAGCCGATACCCGACAGATCGCGGCCCTCGACGCTGCGGCAGATACGGCCTTTCCCCTCGCGAAAGCTCAGCGCGACGCGGATATCGGCATCGGCCGGTGCGTGGGATGTCAGTCGCGTGTCGAGCGCTTCGGCAAGGTCGCCCGACGAGACCAGCGCACCGTTCGTATCCGTCAAGTCGGGCGCGGGCGCCTAAGGCCTGAGGCCGAGCGTCCGGCCCGGTGCCAGCGCATTCTTTGGCCTGCCGGTCCGGCTACAGTGCGCAGATTTAACGAAACTGCCGTTCGGTTATCGAGCAGCCAAGCATATCGACCAGAATGGTCTGGGCTTCAATGGCTGCTCAAAATGGGATTGGTCGACCATCCCAGCCAAAGAACCCCCCGCTGTCCGCCGGAATGAGCTGGTTAATCACGGCGAGCATGTGGGCGGCGCTGCTTTCAGCAGCGAAGAGCGAAGTTTGTCAAACGGCGTTCAAAAGGGACCCCCGATCGGCGTCGAAGAGGGACCCCCTTTTCGGATAATATGATGCTGGTTTGTTGAAGATGGC